>ERZ724507.970-NODE-970-length-12601-cov-5.188825_pt1 | contig 12601 bp, 7 predicted proteins | sample MGYA00376040_ERZ724507 | MGnify/ENA primary metagenome ERZ724507 (study PRJEB28724, sample SAMN07190883) | activated sludge metagenome | isolation source: activated sludge of sewage treatment plant in Hong Hong | place: Hong Kong | collected 2016-03-17 ...
GGTCAGCGTAGTCAGCAACAGTTTGCGCCTGAAATGGCGCTCTTAAATACCCAATAAAAAACTGAACCATCATATCATAAACCCCGCCCATTTACACACATTTACCTTTGTTAAAATACAAAAACACATGAAAAAAGTACTGAAATTCAAGACCAATATCAAGTGCATGGGTTGCGTCAGCAATGTTACGGATGCCCTTAACCGGACTGCCGGAGCCGGCAACTGGGAAGTGGATATCCAGTCGCCACACAAAGAACTGACGGTCACTTCCGACAATCCCGATGCCGAAGGAGTAGTTGCTGCAGTAGCCGAAGCCGGCTACACGGCGACGGCCATCGACGGGCAGGCGAACTAGCCTGTTTCCCAAACCTTCGGGGCATAAAAGCCGGACGCCGGAGTGATACCCCCAATTTACCTATCTTTGCATTCCAATTGTTTTAGTTGTGCTCAGACGCTTTACCGTCATATCACTTGCCGCGCTCGTGCTGCTTACCTCTACCGGGTTCAGCATCAGCGCCCACCTGTGCGGTGGCAAACGGGTTAGTTATGCCCTGTTTGGGCGCCCTGATGGTTGCTGCATGGAGAACGAAGGTCAACAAGAGGAGCACCCTTGCAACCATCCGTTTGCTCCTGGCAAATGCAATGTGAAGCCTCGAAACTGCTGTTCCGAGCAGACGGTAATGATACCGGGCCTGCAACACCTCGTTAAGTTGGCGCAGCAAAGCATATCCCTGCAGGATTTTGCAATACCTGCTGCTGCAATGGAATTTTTGCCACGGAAAGTGGTATTCAGTTCGTCGGTGAAACCGCGTTTCATCGATTATCACCCGCCGCCCCGGGCGCGCGATCTTGTCGTGCTGTTGCAGGTTTTCAGAAATTAAAGACCAGCCCTATTCCCGGCCGGGCAACAATGGTTGCTCCGGACCGGGCCATGTCGTATGCATACGCATTGCGCGCATTCCCTTGTTGTCATTTAAGAGGTCAGGTTGCCAGATAGCCGGAAAACCGATCTGTTGACGCGGCTTCGAAAGCAGTCAAGTGCCTAATTATCATTCCATTGTGAATCGTAAAATCATATTTTCTCTTTTCGGTTCGGTGTTCGCCTTTCTGGTGGCGACGAGTTGCTGCTGGTTACCCTGGCTGGCTGCGCTTGTTGGAATGACGATGGGTTCGACAGTACTGTTTCGCAAGGCAGAGGCCTTCAGCGGGTGGTTTATGGGGCTTGGTCTGGTGCTGTTGGGGTATGCCGGCTGGCGGTTTTGCCTGAAAAAAGGGCAAAGGGCAAATACACGGCATCCCGAGTTGCAATCCATGATCACCTGCCCGCATTGCGGATTTCAAAAAACGGAGACGATGCCGACTGATGCCTGCCAGTTTTTTTACGAATGTGAAAACTGTCATGCCGTACTTCGGCCAAAACGGGGCGATTGCTGTGTGTATTGCAGTTACGGCACCGTCAAGTGTCCGTCCATGCAATCGGGCGTCGACTGTTGTCAGATACCCCAATAACAGGAAGGAGAGGCAGCACTCCGAAATCAAATATTCAAACAACGCCCTGAGGTTCGGGTGTTCAACTAACTAACATTCAAAACTTTATCACTGTCATGAAATCGTTCAAATTCATTTTTACCGCACTGCTCACCGGTTTGTTTTTTATGGCCAACGCCCAAACGCAGGGCATGGTCAAAAAAACGGCGACTGCCGTGGCTCCCGTGACGCAAAGCGAAACCTTCCAGGTACTCGGCAATTGCGGCATGTGCAAGCGCACGATCGAAAAAGCCGCAACGGAAGCGGGCGCCGGTACGGCCAGTTGGGACGTCGAAAAAGACCTGCTCACCGTTACTTTCGACGCGGCCAAAACCTCGGTAGACGCCATACAGAAGGCTGTAGCACTTTCCGGTTACGACAACGCGGGCTATAAAGCCCCCGATACGGCCTATAACAGCCTCCACGGCTGCTGCCAGTACGATCGCAGCGGCGCGCCGGGCAGCGCGAAGTCGTGCGCCGCAGATGGTGGACATTAATCCATGTATAATTGTCTAAAACGGGCAGCCTTCGCTTTGAGGGAAACCTTGTCGGGAAGGCTGCCCTATCCTATATTGTCCTGATTCAAAAGCCAGCAACATTCATCGCTTAATCGTTTTACAATGAAACAACTGTTCTTTACTTTTTTATGCTTACTCACCGGGATTTCCAGCCTGCGGGCACAAGTCCTTTTTCAGGAAAACTTTGAGGCTGCCGGTACACCTGCCGGTTGGACGGTAGAAACCCAGGCTATCGACGGTGGTTGGAATTTTGGAACACCGGCATCACTTTCCAGTTCGTATTTTACCATTCTGGATAACGGCTCGCAGCGTGTGGCAGGCACCAACGACGACAACTGCAATTGCGACAAGAGCAAAGACTATCTCATCTCGCCACCAATCAATTTATCGACTGTATCCTCCGCACTTCTGCGTGCAGATATTTTTTTCGGAGCCAACTCCTACCAGAATATTACTGAACGCGGTACGATCGAAGTCTCGCTCGACAAAGTGACCTGGACGGAACTGGAAGATTTGCACGGACATGGCAGCTGGGATCAACATATTGTTGACCTGGGTGACTATGTCGGCAAGGACAGTGTCTATGTCGCTTTTCACTACGACGACAACGGCGGGTTTCTATACGGCATGGCGGTCGACAACGTAATTGTAGAGGTGCCCGCCACTCTCGATGCTGCCCTTGCAGCGCTTCAAGGCAAGCCGTTCGGTGAGGAAAGTGTGCAGACGTACATACGCGGCACGATTTTCAACAATGGCGTTACTCCCGTAACCGATCTGGAAATTACCTATACTGTCGACGGCGGTACACCGGTGGTCGGTACGCTGAACGGCCTAAATATTATGCCTTTCACACACTACGAATTTCAGCATCCGGAGACCTGGACACCCGACGGTACCGGCGTATATTCCATCACCGTGTCTGTCACAGCTGTCAACGGTGTTGCCGACGATAACGCCAACAATAATGTTTCATCGTTCGACACTGAAATATTCCCCCATGTGGTACCGCCGAACCTCGTCGACCAATTCCTGCTCACGGCCCCGGTTTATACGACTGTAGCCACATCAGCCGATCAACTGGACAAGCCGACCGACCTGGACTTTTTCCCTATCCTGGCGAGAAATGAACTTTGGGTAGTAAACGAACGCACCGAAACCACCGGTGGAAGCACCCTGACGATATATGACGCAGGAAAAAACAATCAAACCATGTGGGACAGAGTGGACGGCAATGCATGGCACTTCATGTCGCTGCCTACCGGGATTGCTTTCAGCAACGATAACTTCAATTTCGGCACCTCGCCTGGCGTCAAAGACGCAAACCACAGCGGTGGAACATTCACAGGGCCGACATTGTGGTCGAGCGACCCCGATATTTATGCTCAACCTTCCGGTGGTAATGGTAGTCACCTCGATATGCTGCATGGCAGCCCCTACAGCATGGGTATTGCGCACGAGGCAGATAATGTCTTTTGGGTGTTCGACGGATGGAACAGCACCATTGTGCGCTATGACTTTCGTGAAGACCACGGCCCGGGCAACGACGACCACAGCGATGGTGTCGTGCGGCGCTACAAAGAAATTCAGGTAAAAAGGGATGGATTCGTGCCCAGCCATATGGTGCTGGACAAAGCCTCCGGCTGGCTTTATGCAGTAGATAACGGCAATGACAGGGTATTACGACTCGACATCAATTCCGGTACAGTTGTCAGCGCCTTGCCGCTCATCAACGAACCGCTTGCCGAACACTCGGAAATGGGGAACGTGACCTGGGAAGTGATCATCGATCAGGGACTCAGCCGCCCCTGCGGTATCGAGATCATCGAGAACCGTCTTTTGGTGAGCGACTATGCAAATGGCGATATTATTGTCTATGACATGGATAATGATTTTGTCGAACTGGGGCGCATCGCTACCGGGCAGCCGGGCATTACGGGCATCAAGATTGGTCCGGAAGGTGAACTCTGGTACACCAACCGCACCCAAAACACCTTGAGCAAAGTTGTACCGGGTGAGGTGTCGGGCACAGATGAAGTCGCCTGGGCAGCACGTGTGCAGGTAATGCCTAACCCGACAGCCGGCAACCTTTTGGTACGACTGCCTGAATCCTCCTCCGACATGCGACTTGACCTGACCGATCTGACCGGGAAAAGACTGGCCACAGCGTACAGCATTGCCGGCACATGCCGGTTGGACCTGAGCCAATTGCCCAATGGCATTTACTTGCTGTCGATCGCTGATGATACGTACTCAACCATCAGAAAAATTGTGTTGGAAAAATGATCGGTTGATGGCTTTGGGCTGGTATAGCCAGTCCCCATGTCTGTAAGAAAACCTGAAAAGGCTATATTTACGAACCCTTAAAAGTTTTGTAGATATGGCCTTTTCGTTTTTTTGTAGTATTTCAACACCCTAAACAATTCGATATGAAGCATTTAGTCTGTTTTTTGTTCATAGTTGCTCCGGTATTTGGTTTGCAGCAAAGTGCCTCTGCCCAAAATGGCCTGTCGTGGTCGCCGGCGGTCTCGCCTGCGCCTGCCAGCCTTGGTGGCTCCAGTCCCCGTATTGCCCTGCTGGCCGACGGCACACCGGTGGCCGTTTGGGGTAAGGCGGGCACCACACCCCAGATCTGGTGCGCGCGCTGGACCGGCACAGCATTTTCTGCGCCTGTTCAGGTAAATACAGGCAGCATAAAACCCGGCGTATACGATTTTGGCGGCCTGGATATGGCGACCTTTGGGCAGCGCGTATTTGTTGTGTTTGAAGATTTCGATCAGGGCATCTACCTGGCCCGTTCGGATGATGGCGGCGCAACCTGGCAGTCCCCCGTCACGGTATTTGCCACCCCGCCGGGAATGGGCAACACCCTTCCTGCCATCGCTACCGATGCGGCGGGCAATCCAATTGTGACGTTTCTGTTGCAAACCGCTTCGGAAACCGATGCACATGTCGAACTCGCCCGATCGCCCGATGGCGGGCTTACCTTTTCCGACTACACCAATGCCGGCGCCCCGGCCGGCAACAACAGCGGTCAGGCCTGCGAATGTTGTAACCAGGATATCCTTACTGCGGGCGCCGATACGGTCTACGTCGCGTTCCGGGCCAATCGCAACAACCTGCGCGATATGTGGGTGACGCGCTCGACCGATAACGCCGGCACGTTCACCACAGCCTGCGACGTGGATGCCCAGGATTGGGTAATCAGTTCCTGCCCGACCAGCGGACCGCGCCTGGCCCGTATGTCCGGCGACAGCCTGCTGTCGGTATGGATGTCGAAAGGGAGCGGCTTGACCCGTGTTTATGCCAGCACCCTGCACGGCGGCTCGATGGTAAAAGGCAGCGAGTTTGAGATGCCTGCCAGCAGCCCCGCCGCTATTTTCAACCAAAACCATCCCGATGTGGCAGGCAGCAACGACACAATCGCCATGGTTTGGGAAGAAACGGGCTTTCCCGGTACGGGCCAGGATATGGTCATCGCCTTTTCAACCACAGGAGCGGGCGGGCTGAGTACCAACCTCGGCGTTCAGCCGGAGACCGGTACCCAAAAAGTACCCCAACTCATTTACGCCGGCGGGGTTTTTCACCTGATTTATACCAACGGCGTACAGGGGCTGTTGTATCGCCAGGGAACGGTTGTAGCGCCAAGCGCAACCGGAGAGGCGGTGCCGGAAAAAGACCGGCTCAGGGTATGGCCCAATCCGGCGGACGCAACGCTGTTTTTCGAAACGGGAGCGGTTATGCCCGAAAATGCCCTGGTGCGCATCTTCGATGCTGCCGGGCTTTTGGTGCTGGAAAAGCAAATGGCCACAAGCGGTTTAAAAGGACAGATTGAAACGCGGTCATTGCAGTCAGGTGTGTATTCGATTATGGTGGTTGCAGATGCACAAATCCATACCGCTACTTTTTTGAGACTTTAGAGGCGCACGATGTGCAACTGTAGCACGTAACGTAGCCTGGCTGGTATATGTTATTCGGTATGGTCGACGATATTCCAAATGGCCGATGTACCGGCAGGGGTATATTTTCTTACTGCGCGTACAGACAGTGCAGTAGCGGGAACTCAAAGAGTGGTGTTGAAATAAAACTGTAAGGAGAGGGTCAGTCCGGGCGTCCCCGTATCTCCCCAATGGATTGTTTTCAATGGGCCATCTATCGGTGTACGTGGCCAATAGGGTGTGAATACTGTAACATTTCTCTGCAATTGTGTAACGGACTTCTGTCGGTGCGCAACTACCTTGATGTTTTATGAATTCACACAATTCAATTAAAAAATCATGAAAATAATTCGAAAAATAATACCTGCAATTGCTTTAATCTCAATGCTGCTTTCATCGTGTCAATCCTCTCCCGATACGGAACATCTGCTTTCAAATAAGGAAACCAGACAGGAAATCATGGGCGCTGTTGCAAATGATCCCGATATGACAAATGAAATGATGGAAGCCATCATGAATAATTCAGGTGGCAAAATGATGGTGATGGGTAATCATAAAATGACGATGATGGAGGATCATGCAGCGATGAGGGATATGATGAGAGACAACCCTGTTATGATGCATCATATGATGACCGATATGCTGGAAGCATGCAAAGGCGATTCGAGCCTTATGTCCGGAATGTGTAAGTCCATGATGGAAAATCAGCAAATGATGAACATGATGCAACAGATGAATGGCACAAACGGGAATATGAGAATGATGGAGGGTATGCAACACAAAATGTAATTCCCGTCAGGTAAGGTGCTCATGGGAGGATAAATACCCGGGATTCCCGAATTGTATAAGATTGTTCCAGAATATCGTAAGGCTGCCACTGCGTTCGCACCCGACCTTTGTCGCATTAAACCAGTATGACATGGAAAAACATCAGCATCATACCTCCGGGCCGCATGCGGCAAACCATTCCCGACACGCTACCCACACCATGCCCGATGGAACGGTCATGCAAGGCTCCATGCACGGGGGCGGGCACGCCGGGCACGATCACGCTGCCATGATCGCCGATTTTCTGCAGCGTTTCTGGGTCTCGCTCGCGCTTACGGCGCCGGTGGTTGCCATTTCACCCATGTTCCAACACGCTGTCGGGTATCATTTTGATTTCCCGGGGCGCAACTGGGTGTCGTTCGTTTTAGCCAGCATCATCTTTTTTTACGGGGGCCTGCCGTTTTTGCGCGGGTTACGGGATGAGGTGGGCCGTCGCGAACCGGGCATGATGACCCTTATCGGCGTGGCCATTACAGTCGCTTATACCTATAGCACGGCGGTTGTATTCGGATGGGTGGAGGGCATGGACTTTTACTGGGAACTTGCCACGCTTATTGTCATCATGCTGCTGGGGCACTGGCTGGAAATGAAATCCGTCGCCGGCGCATCGAAGGCCCTGGAATTGATTGTCAAAATGTTGCCTGCCGAGGCGCACCTGTACCACGGCAATATGCTGCATGATATGCGGGTCGACGAGTTGAAGCCCGGCGATCTGGTGCTGGTCAAACCGGGCGAAAAAATACCGGTAGACGGCACAGTGACGGAAGGCGACAGCACTGTGAACGAAAGCATGCTTACCGGCGAAAGTGTACCCGTGCAAAAAAGCAGCGGCACAAAAGTCATTGCCGGAGCGCTTAATGGCGAGGGCAGCCTCAAAATACGCGTCGATAAATCGGGCAAAGACAGTTACCTCAACAAAGTCATCGCCCTGGTGCAGGCGGCACAGGCCGCCAGGTCGAAAACCCAACACCTGGCCGACCGCGCTGCGAAGTGGCTGACCTTTATTGCCCTGGGCGCGGGTTTCGCAACCCTGGCGGTTTGGCTGATACAGGGACACACGCTCTCCTTCGCACTCGAACGAATGGTGACGGTTATGGTCACCTCCTGTCCGCACGCCCTGGGTGTGGCCATCCCGCTGGTAGTCGCCATTTCTACGGCCATGACCGCTCAACGGGGTCTGCTCATCCGCAACCGCACCGCTTTTGAAAACGCCCGGCTGATTACGGCCATGGTATTCGATAAAACAGGCACCCTGACCGAAGGCAAGTTCGGCGTATCGCGTATCCGGTCGCTCGGAAAGACTTATAACAACGACACCCTTCTTGCCACGGCCGCTGCCCTCGAGCAGGAAAGCCAGCACCCGATTGCACAGGGCATTGTTGCTGCTGCCAGGGCGGCGGGATTGACCCTGCCTGCGGTATCGGATTTCACTTCGATCACGGGCAAAGGCATCACCGGTACCGTAAACGGCAAACAGGTAAGCATCGTTAGTCCCGGATACTTGAAAGAAAATGACATTGAGATACCACAGGAAGCAGCAGGATCGGCCGCCGATACAATTGTTTTCGTGTTGGAAAGCGGACAATTAACAGGCTTTATCGCTCTTTCTGACCAGATTCGTCCCGATGCCGCCGAGACGGTGCGCCAACTGAAAAGTCAGGGCATCAAAGTTTATATGGCTACGGGCGACAACGTCAAGGTGGCCGGCGCCGTGGCAAATGCACTTGACCTCGACGGTTTTTTCGCCGAGGTGCTGCCGCACCAAAAAGTCGAAATCATAAAAGATCTTCAGGCCAGGGGTGAATACGTGGCCATGACCGGCGACGGTGTAAACGATGCTCCCGCACTGGCCCAGGCCAATGTTGGCATCGCAGTTGGGTCCGGAACCGATGTGGCTGCCGAGACCGCGGATATCATCCTGACTGACAGCAGGCCTTCTGATGTGCTCAACCTGGTTAATTTCGGCAAGGCTACGTACCGGAAAATGGTGCAAAACCTGATCTGGGCGACCGGATACAATGTGCTTGCCATTCCCCTGGCTGCGGGGGTGCTTTATCCCCGGTTTATGCTCAGCCCCGCCATGGGCGCTGTGCTGATGAGCCTGAGTACGGTCATCGTAGCGGTCAATGCGCAACTGTTGAAACGTCAGCTGGCTGCACAAGAATAAGCCGCATCAAAAAACGTTGCGAAAACTGACATAAAATACTCATTTTTGTACACCCATGCGTCATTTTTTAGCCCGAGTGCTCCATATTGCGATTGCCTTTGCCGTGCTGCTCAGCTCGACAGGCTTTGTCGTGAACCGGCACTTCTGCGGGAACAAGATGAAGCGCATGGCTATCTTCTTCAAGGCCGGGGGCTGTGCGCATACCGAACACGCCGCCTGCGTGGAAGGTGGACACTGCAAGACGAACAAAAAATCGGCGAAGCGCAGTTGCTGCCACGACAAGGCGGCATTTCACCAGCTCAGCCAGGATCTGAAAAACACCGAGTCTGCCGGTTTTTTCCTTAAACCACCGATTGCTTTTGCCGCAATTCTTCCGGCAATTCCATCTTTTGCCCAGGGTTTTGCCCAGGCGCCCGCCTGTGCCTTTTTGCGCTATAAACCGCCCGCGCGATACCGTAAAGACGTCTTTTCCCTGTTGCAGGTATTCCGCCTGTAGAGCCAGCCATCCGTTTCCCTTAACCGCCCGGTGAACCCCATCGCGGCGACCCGATCCCCTTTGGCTACCGCTGAAAAGCGGCCCGTTTCACACATCAAACTGATGGAACATCATGCTCAACGGTATTATTCGATTTTTTCTCGAAAATAAATTTGTCACCCTGCTGGTGCTGGCCATGTTTATTGGCTGGGGTATTTCCACGGCCCCTTTTGGCTGGAAAACAGCCCTGCCGGCCGATCCGGTGCCGGTAGATGCCATTCCCGATCTGGGTGAAAACCAGCAGATCATCTTCGTCGACTGGATGGGGCGCTCGCCGCAGGACGTGGAAGACCAGATTACCTATCCGCTCACGACCTTCCTGCTCGGCATACCGGGCGTAAAATCGGTCCGGAGTACCTCGATGTTCGGGTTCTCCAGCATCTATGTCATTTTTGACGAACAGACCGAGTTCTACTGGTCGCGATCGCGGATACTGGAAAAACTGAACTCCCTGCCCTCCGGCCTGCTGCCGCCAGGCGTGCAACCTGCACTCGGGCCCGATGCCACCGCTCTGGGGCAGGTGTACTGGTATACCCTGGAAGGACGGGATACAGCAGGCAACCCTACCGGCGGCTGGGACCTCCATGAAATCAGGACCGTGCAGGATTTTTATGTAAAATATGCCCTCAATGGCGTGGAGGGCGTCTCCGAGGTGGCCTCGGTCGGCGGTCAGGTAAAAGAATATCAGGTCGACGTAAATCCCGATGCACTGAAGGCCTACAGCATCCCTCTGATGGATGTGATGGCAGCCGTGAAAAAGTCGAACCGCGACGCCGGCGCGCAGACCATCGAAATCAACAAGGCCGAATACCTCGTCCGCGGGCTGGGTTATATCAGGAAGGTGGAAGACCTCGAACTGGCGGTTGTGGCGGTACACAACAACGTGCCCATTCGGATCAAGGATATCGGCGTGGTGTCGCTGGGCCCTGCAACCCGCCGTGGTCTGCTCGACAAAGACGGCGCCGAGGTGGCAGGGGGTGTGGTGGTGGCCCGCTACGGCTCCAACCCGCTGGCCGTGATCAATGGCGTGAAAGCCAAAATCGCGGAAATTGCACCCGGACTGCCCAAAAAGATGCTGTCCGACGGGCGGGTGAGTCAGCTCACCATCGTACCCTTTTACGACCGTACCCACCTGATTCGCGAAACGCTGGGCACCCTGGAACGGGCGCTGTCGCACGAAATCCTCATCAGTATAATCGTGGTGATCGTACTGGTGCTCAACCTGCGGGCCTCGCTGCTCATCTCCAGCATGCTGCCGGTGGCAGTGCTGATGACGTTTATTGTCATGCGCTATGCCGGTGTCGACGCCAATATCGTGGCGCTTTCCGGCATCGCCATCGCCATCGGAGTGATGGTGGATGTGGGAATCGTTTTTGTGGAAAACATCATCCGGCACCTTGAAATGCCGGAAAACCACGGCGTTCGGGGGCGCCGGCTGCTTGAAGTCATTTACGCGGCAGTTGTCGAAGTGTCGTCTGCCATCACCACGGCGCTGGCGACAACGGTGGTCAGTTTTCTGCCTGTATTTGCGATGCAATCGGCCGAGGGGAAGTTGTTCAAGCCGCTGGCTTTTACTAAAACCTTTGCTTTGGGCGCCTCGTTCGTGCTCGGCATCGTCGTGCTGCCGGCCATGGCACACCTGGTGCTGTCGCTGAATTTTGACAAAAAAAGAGTGCGCAACACCTGGAATGTGGCATTGATCGCAGCGGGTATCCTGTTTGCCATCGTTTTTAAAACCGGCTTGCCCTTGTGGCTGGCCGTGATCGGGCTGAATAATTTGATGGAAAACAAATGGCCCGAACGCTGGAAAGCCATGCCCAATTATATCAATATCGGTGTGGTGCTGCTGGTGGCTACGTTCTTTCTGACCGAAGAGTGGATGCCGCTCGGGCACCACAATGCCCTGTTGGGCAACTACCTGTTCGTACTGGTACTGTTAGGGTTCATTCTCGGGATTTTGATGTCGATTGTCCATTTTTACGAACCCGTTTTGAAATGGTGTCTCGTGAACAAGGGCAAGTTCATGCTTGTCCCGCTGTTTACCATCCTGTTCGGGGTGGTCATCTGGCTGGGCTGGAACAGTACTTTCGGATTTGTGGCCAAAGGCTTCGACCGGTTGGGCTGGAATGTGCGCGCGACCGGCCTCTGGAGCACTATGCTGCACAAGTTTCCCGGTATGGGCAAAGAGTTTATGCCCGCACTCGATGAAGGCAGTTTTCTGCTTATGCCCACCTCCATGCCCCATTCGGGGGTGCAGGAAAACCAGCGGGTCGTCGCTCAACTCGACATGTTGCTGGCCAATATTCCCGAAGTGGAACTGGCCGTGGGCAAGGCCGGGCGGGCAGAAACGGCCCTCGACCCCGCTCCCATTTCGATGTACGAGAACATCATCAATTACAAACCTGAATTTTTAATTAACGAAGATGGAAAGCGGGAAACTTTTAAAACAGATAAAAAAGGTCGCTTCGTACTTGTTTCGGGCGATACGCTCCCTAACGAGGAAGCGCTGCTGCAAGGCATAAAACAGACTGAACTCATCCCTGACCCGGACGGCCAGTATTTCCGCAACTGGCGCCCGCAGATCAAGGGGCCCGGCGATATCTGGGACGAGATCGTGCGCGTCACCAGGTTGCCCGGCGTTACCTCTGCGCCGAAACTCCAGCCCATCGAAACCCGACTGGTCATGCTCCAGACCGGTATGCGGGCGCCTATGGGCATAAAGGTCTACGGCCCCGACCTGAAGACCATTGAGGATTTCGGGCTGCAACTCGAGGCCATATTGAAAGAGGTTCCTTCTGTAAAGGCCGAAGCCGCATTTGCCGATCGCATTGTAGGCAAGCCCTATCTCCAGTTGAATATCGACCGGGTGGCTGCCGCGCGTTACGGACTGAATATCGAAGACGTTCAGAATTTTATCGAAACGGCTATCGGCGGTATGGAGGTAACGACGACCGTGGAAGGCCGGGAGCGTTTCCCGGTACGGGTGCGCTATCCGCGCGAATTGCGGGACAACCCGGAAAGCATCAAAAAAATGCTCGTGCCGACACCCGTCGGCGCCCAGGTGCCACTCGGCGACCTCGTCCGCGTCGAA
>ERZ724507.972-NODE-972-length-12582-cov-5.043346_pt1 | contig 12582 bp, 6 predicted proteins | sample MGYA00376040_ERZ724507 | MGnify/ENA primary metagenome ERZ724507 (study PRJEB28724, sample SAMN07190883) | activated sludge metagenome | isolation source: activated sludge of sewage treatment plant in Hong Hong | place: Hong Kong | collected 2016-03-17 ...
GAGCAAGCCGAAATCAGTTCACAGCTAGCGGCGATTGAACTTGTTACCAGGTGTGAAGACCGAACACTTAGTAGTGTCAGATCAGTTAAGGAATCGCTCTCTTCCTCTCTCCTCTCCGGGGAAATCCGGGTGATTCCTGAGGTGGCGTGATGGGTGGGGGACTGTGGAATGAAGAGGGGCTGTCGGAGTCTCCGCTTGTCGAGCTGCTCCAGCGCTTGGGCTACTTGTTTGTGGACTCCTCAGTGCTCGATGCGGAGCGGAGTTCACAGAGCGAAGTGATCTTGACGGCGCGACTTGCGCGGGCGCTCCGCAAGCGGAATCCGTGGATCACAGAGTCCAACGTGCAGAAGGTCGTGCGCGAGCTGACCCACGCTCACGCTGCGAGTCTGCTCGAAGCCAACCAAGCGCTGTATACCAAGCTGATCCTGGGCAGTGAGGTCGTGCAAGACCTGGGCGCGGGTCCGAAGAGTCAGCAAGCGCACTTCTTCGACTTTTCCGACCCGAAACAGAACGAGCTGCTGGTCACTCGCCAGCTTCGCGTCAAAGGGAGTCGCAAGTCGATCATTCCCGATGTGGTGATCTATGGGAACGGCATTCCGCTGGTGGTGATTGAGTGCAAGTCGCCGACGCTGGGTGACAAGTGGCAGCACGAGGCGATTGATCAGCTTGTCCGCTATCAGGAGCTTGCCGAAAAGTATCGCGACCTGGGTGCGCCGAAGCTGTTTCAGACTGTGCAGCTGTGCATTGTGACCTGTCTGCAAGATGCGCTGTATGGCACGATGGGAACGCCGGAGCGGTTCTATCTGCGCTGGAAAGATCCGTGGCCGCATGAGCTGGCCGCAATCGAGTCTGCGCTGGGCCGCGCAGCGACGCCGCAAGATGTCCTTTCGTACGGAATGCTGTCACCGGACAACCTGCTCGATCTGATGCGACACTTTGTGGTGTTCGAGCGCGATCCGAGCAGCGGCAAGATCATCAAAAAGGTTCCGCGCTACCAGCAATATTGCGCAGTCAACAAAGCAGTTGCGCGCGCAAATACTTTTGCGGAACCGCAAGAGCGCGGCGGCGTGGTCTGGCACACCCAAGGATCAGGAAAGAGCCTGACGATGCTGTGGCTGGCGCTCAAGCTGCGGAGTGATCCGAGCAATCACAATCCAACGCTGCTGATCGTCACCGACCGCAAGGATCTGGATGATCAGATCGCGCGGAGCTTTGAAAACTGCGGATACCCAAGTCCGCTGCGCGCAAAGAGCGTCGTGGATCTGCGCAAGCTGCTATCAGGACCCAGCGGAAAGACCATCCTGACGACGGTGCAGAAGTTCCAAGAAGTCGGTGGGAAGGTGGGTCCGGGGGGCGTCCTGCAAAAGCCCAAGCATCCGGTGCTAAGCACAGCCAGCAACCTGTTTGTCCTGACCGATGAAGCGCACCGCACGCAGTATGGATCACTCGCTGCGAACTTGCGGCAAGCGCTGCCAAACGCGGTGTTCTTTGGCTTTACGGGAACGCCGATCGACAAGAAGGATCGCAGTACGCTGCACACCTTTGGCAGCTACATCGATCAGTACACGATTGAGCAAGCGGTGAAGGACGGTGCGACGGTGCCGATCTTCTACGAGAGTCGCCTGCCCGAGCTGCGCGTGATCGGACAGACCCTTGATAAGCTGTTCGATCATGTGTTCGCGGATCGCAGTGCAGAAGAACGGACTGCGATCAAAAAGAAGTACGCGACCGAGCAAGCGATCGCGGAAGCGCCGCGTCGCATCGAAGCGCTGTGTATGGATCTGATCGAGCACTACCGCCGCGCGATTGTGCCGAGCGGTTTCAAGGCGCAGATCGTGACCGGAAGTCGTCAGGCCGCTGTGACCTACAAAGAGACGCTCGACCGGCTGAATGGTCCGCAGTCGGCGGTGGTGTTTTCGTCGGGACACAAGGACGAAGCGCGGCTTTTGGCCCATGCCACAAGTGACAGTGAGCGCAAAGATCTGGTGAAGCGATTCCTCGATCCCGATGATCCGCTGAAGATGCTGATTGTCTGCGACATGCTGCTGACCGGATTTGATGCGCCGATTGAACAGGTGATGTATCTGGACTCGCCGCTGCGCGAGCACACGCTGCTGCAAGCAATTGCGCGGGTGAATCGCACGGCGGACAAAAAGGAATACGGTCTGGTGGTCGATTACTGGGGTGTTTCGGAGTCTCTGCAAGAAGCGCTGGCGATCTTTGCGCCGCAAGATGTAGCGCAGGCGATGACTCCCAAGCTGGACGAACTTCCGAGGCTGCAGGCGCGTCATGCAGCGGCGATGCGGTTCTTTTCGGGAATCCCGGTCAACGATCGCAAAGACCTCGATCGCTGCGTACTGGTGTTGGTGCCGGAAGATGTTCGCGCAGAGTTCGAGGTCGCTTTCCGTCGCTTTGCGCAGAGCATGGATCTGCTGCTTCCCGATCCGAAAGCGCTCGACTACAGCGCGGATCTGGCGTGGCTTGGAATGATTCGCAAGTCAGCACGCTCGCGATTTCGCGACAGCTCGATCGATGTCAGCGACTGCGGTGACAAAGTGCGCAAGCTGATTGAGGACGCGATCCTTGCGGACGGAGTCTCGATCTTGGTCAAAGAGGTGAACCTGTTTTCGCCCGACTTTGAAGAGCGGCTCAAAGCGCACAAGAGTCCCGAAGCACGAGCCAGCGAGATGGAGCACGCCGTCCGTCACGAGATTCACACCCGCATTGATGAAGACCCGGCGTTTTATCAGTCGCTGCGCGAGCAGCTAGAGCGAATCCTGACCGAGTATCGAGCGCGTCGAATCGATGCAGCCCAGCAGCTTGAGCTTTTGTCGACGCTGCGGGAAAAGGCCCGGAGTCGTGGACAGACTGCGCAAGACCTGGGAATGACAGAGACGGCGCTGGCGCTGTACGGAATCCTTCATGGTGCGCATGCGGCGGACTCTGCGCTGGATGAAGCGAAGAAGGCCCTGTCGGAAAACATCGAAGCGGCGGTAAAAGAGCATGTCCGCATCGTCGATTGGATTCACAAAGACGACGTGCAAAGGGAGATCCGCAGCCTGGTGAAGCGCAACCTCGCAGCAGCGGGCTTCGTTGATCCAGAGCGCACCGCGCTGACGCTGAAAGTGATCGATCTCCTGAAGGTTCGCCAAGGTCGTTAGGAATCGTTAGGAATCGCCGGAAACCATGCCGATCTTGCATGAACTTCTGTGGGGCAACACCACAATCCGTTACGCGCTTCATCGCAGTGAACGGAAAAAGACGCTGTCTCTGCGGGTCGAACCGGACGGCTCCGTGGTCGTCTTGGCTCCCGAGACAGTCCCAGAGTTACGTATCGCCGCCATCGTCCGCAAGAAAGCGTCGTGGATTGTGGAGCGACTGCGCCGCGTCGGTGATGTTCCGCCCGCGCCAACCCCTCGCAACTATGTAAGCGGTGAGAGTTTTCAGTATCTGGGTCGGCAATATCGCTTGAAGGTTCAGCGCGGCGAAACAGAGGGAGTCCGCCTAAGCGCCGGATTCCTGATCATCACCGTGTCCCGCACCGTCACGGCAGCAGAGCGTCCCGACCATATCCGTTCTCTGCTGATCGATTGGTATCGCCACCACGCGACAGAGCGACTCTCAATCAAAGTCAGCGAGCTATCCGGGCGCATCGGAGTGACTCCGAAGACCGTCCTCATCCGCGAGCCCAAGCAGCGCTGGGGCTCATGCGATGCAAGCGGTGCCCTCCGTCTCAACTGGCGAATCATCCAAGCGCCGCCTACGCTCATCGACTACGTGATTGCACACGAGCTGATTCACATCCAGCACCCAAACCACAGTCCCACGTTCTGGGCAAACCTGGGAAGGGTGATGCCAGACTATGAACAGAGGCGAGAAACGCTGCGGAAGATCGGGGCGGGGCTTGTCTGGTAGAAACGTTTCGACTTTCCATGCGCGCCACAAGTACGGTACGATAGAACGCAGTGTGCCCAGCCACTCACTGTAGGTGCGTGCTGTCCGCGCACGGCGAGGCTGGCTATGGGGGATCGCATGTCGGACGGGAATGAGCGTGAGCGCAGCGGGGACACTGCTCCCAGCTTGAACGGTGTCTGGTTCCAGCGGGAACGACAGCGGATTGCGGTGGGCCGAAAGTCGCTTGGGCTCCGTCTGGGAGTCCCCGAATACAAACTGGTGATGCTGGAGCAGCGCAAGCAGCAGGTGCCCAAGGAGTGGTTCGGAATCCTTGCAGAGCTAGGGTTTCTGTTTCCGCAGGAAGTGGCAGCAGAACTTCCCCAAGTGTCCGCCTCGCGGAAGGAAACCGTGGTTGCAGAACCCGTCGCATTGGCTCCTTCCGACAAGGATTCAGGTCCTGATCCGAATCCTGATTCTGAAACAGGGGCTGCATCCTCTCTGGCTTGTATGTCACTGGCAGACGCGATGCGAATCCGTGCAGCGGCTGATGCAGCAAGCGCAGAGTCAGCGCCCCTATCGGAGTCCCAAACAGCGGATTTGGACACGGCAATGCCCGCAGATACGTCGTCCGCAAATGCAGAGAACCAGCCATGCGATGATGGGACTCCTTACCGGGGTCATTGGCTGCGGCAGCGGCTTCAGGAAAGAGGAATTCGCACCCGTGACATCGCGAGGATGACTCAGATTTCGCCGTTAGATCTGGGGGCCATCGAGCGGCTCAACCTACCTTTGCCGATGGACTGGATTCCGGAACTCCTCAAGCATGGGGTGTTCACGCTGGCAGAGTCGAAAGCGGTGATGCAACTGCCGCGCGTTACCTCCTCGGTGAAAACTGGGTTGTGGCTGCGGGAGCAGCGCGGAAAGTACGGGCTTTCGCACTCCGATGTGGCGCTGTGGCTCGGGGTCAACCAGTCCGATGTGCGACGAGTTGAGGAACGTCAGTGGCCGCTGCCCGATGAGTGGTTTCCCACGCTCATCGACCTGTTTGTGCCCCCATCGGTTCAGCCGAAGAAATACATAGCGCCGACGGTGGACTCTGTGGATTCTGCACCGCCGAACGACATCCCGATCCCGCCACCGAAGGCTCTGGCAAAACGACAGAGTGCTCCGCAACCCACCACGAGCGTGCCCAAAGCAGAGACTCCCGTTCCAGTTCCGCGACCCGCCCCATCGCAAACCACCCGTGAACTGACCGAAGCGATCGTGAACTACCGCATGGTGCTCGGCGAGCGCAGTGGGCTGTCAGCAGTCGAAGTCCTCGCTCAAATCACCGCCGACTTGCAGCAGGCGCAAGCAAAGGACGCACTAAGCTTCGACCAACTGCGCGCCGCCATGAACGTGATCCTCGGGCGCTAGCCACAAGCCAACCCCGCTCATCCCATCCAGCCCGCCCGGCGCCTATCACATCGCAGAAAAAACGCAAGCGGGGCGAGTGTTGGAATTGCCGGGAAGGGTACCGAAGGAGAAATACACCCCGTTCAGGTGAACCACCATCTCACAAGGTACGAGAAATTGTGGTGAAGGCGCCTCAGCCCGCGTCCGTCATGTTGCTTTGCCGTGCACCGGAGACGAGTCGTCGATGATATGCTGAGCCATACAGATAGATGCCCATGGAGGATGGCGAAGGTGCAGACCGCGACGCATTTTTTCATCGCAATGCTGCTACTGCTTGGTGGCGTAGGAATTTCTGCCACTGGCTGCGGCGACCAGTCTGTTGCGAGTGTAGGTCCGGTAGACTATCTGGTTCTGTTCGCGAGCCCGACCCCAGCGGCGAGGGTCAATGAAATCGTGCAGCAAACGAATACCTTCGTTCTAAGCTACCCACTGCCCGGCTTCCATCGCGAGTACAAAATCCGCGTTCCGTCCTCAATGGGATTCGTGGAGGACCGTGCAATGTTCCGTCGCTTTCCTGAAGTCGAGGTCGTCACACTCGCAGGTACCGGTCAGTTCCACTGAGCGGCGACAGTCTAATGTAGAATGTCTCGTGCCGTCGGCGAGCCCGGCACGATCCAGGCGCGCCAGAAGCCGTCAAGGATCAGGTGTGAGTCCGTTCGCTTGCGCTCGTGAAGCTCTTGGCACAACGACCCTGCATCAGTACTTAGGCACCCACGGCGCCAGAGAACCCAGACAAGCCCGCCACAAAGCAGTTTCCTCCACCAGTCACTCGGAGTATGATAGCTGATGCCTCTGTTCAGAATTGGGGTATGGTATCATTTGCTCACCTATTGTTGAGGCATCCATGATTCACTTTGACGAGCCCTGGCTGACCATCTATTGGGACGATTACTGTAACGCTGTGCGCATGGAGTGGAAGTCCTATGTTGAGGGTGACCAGGCGCGTCTCGGTCTTGAGGCTGGTCTTGGCTTGTTGCAAAAGAACCGTTGTAGTCGCTGGCTGGCTGATGTTCGATGTCTTGGGCCGGTTCGTCAAATCGATCAAGACTGGGTCAATCAGGACTGGTTCCCGCGAGCAATCGCTGCTGGCCTCCGCTACATGGCGACGGTAACACCAACGTCTGTCATTGCCAGTATGACGGTCAGGCGGATCATGAGCAGGGTCAATGAGGTCGACATGCTCAATAGTTACTTTGATGACCTCGAACACGCACGAGAGTGGCTCCGGAACCCGATCAAATAGATCAGCTCGGAGCATTCCGATTCGTCGTCACACAGGCACTGTGCCCGCCAGCTTCCGTTGAATAACGATGTCTCGTTTGTTCGAACAGTTCGCGAGACAGATCACCGCCTTTAGACGCCCGAACGTATGCCGATTTTCGGTCTCCCTGATCCGAATCAATGCATCCCGTGGTGATTTCGGTGTCGGTGAGTCACAAACTGGGTCTCCGTTCACGGCTGAGGGTTCAACGTCGTGCGTCATGCGTCGACCACGCTGAAAAACGAGGAGTGCTACGCTGAGCCTAGCAGCGTGGGGTCGAGACCGCTGATCTCGCTCCCGGTGCGGGAATCCAGTCCCACGCCGTCACTGCTGGCGGTAGCCAACTCGTCTTTCCGCAACGCGTCCGGCTTGAGAAGTTGAAATACCTCCGCATCCGTTTTGTCGTTTGTCATCGGCCAGTTCCCGAGCCGTTGGAACGAATGGGAAGCCTGCATCGCCTGGTGCAGAGCCTGCAAAACCACAATCTGTCCTGGCTGAGCGAAGGCCGCAAGATTCATGGCGTTTAGAACAGGCTCACCGAACAACGTATGATTTATCCGGCCCTGGCTGATGGCACCGATGGTGGCGTAGATGCAGTCTCCAGAATCCAAGCCAATCGTGAGGTCCTGGGATCCGAGGCATGCCGTATCGGTGTTGCTTCCCAGATTCTGGAGAACAGCAAAGATCCCGAGGCTGGCACGCACGGCCCGATCCATATGTTCTGCCCCGCGGAACGCAATCAATGCGCCGCCGGCAATGAACTCTTCGACGATACCGCCATGTATCTGGATTTCTGAAATGAGCCGCTCGAACGTCATATTCAGAGCTTGAACTCTCGCGTCTGGCGCCTCTGATCGAGGCGAGGCCGTGACGATGCCGCGAACGAACATGATCGTCGCCTGCAGCATCTCGCACAGCATGACATCCTGTTGCTGGATCATCGGCACAATGCTGTCGATCAGCTTGCCGTTGGTGAACATTCGAAGGAGGGTGTTCTCCTCCGCCCATGCGGCCGAGCGTCGAATTGCCGAAACGTGACGGGCTGTCTTTTGAACGGTTTGCTCAAGGTCTCTGAAGTCGATCGGCTTGGTCAGGAAGTCGAAAGCCCCCTTGTTCATTGCAGTTCGAATATTGTTCATATCACCATATGCAGAAACCATGACAACCTTAAGAAACGGATTTGTCTCGGTGATCTGCGACAGCAGCGTTAATCCGTCCATACCTGGCATATTGATATCTGATAAAACCAGATCTAGATCGGGATGAAGCCGTATTTGTTCCAGCGCCGACATGCCGTTAAGGGCAAAAACGAAGTCATAGAGGCCGTCCTCGATCTGGTCACTCAATCGCTGCCGAATAAGGAACTCCAAATCGGGTTCGTCATCCACGATCAGCACCTTAATCGGGCGTGTACGCTGCTCCTTCGTGAGTGCCACGACAGCGGTACAGAATTCGCGAGCAGATTGAAAGCGTAACCCAGGGTCGCGTGCCAGTGCGCGTTCGAAGAACCGATCCACAGAAGCGGGTAATCCATCGACATGGTGCGATGGACGATCCACCACGTATTGGTCTAACGCGAAGCATGAGGCAAGGTCCGTCACGCTATCCGCAGGTACGGGCACCCGGCCTGTCAGCGCTTCGTAGAGGACGACGGCGAGTGAATAGAGATCGCTTCGGCTGTCGACCTTGTCCGGCCTAAGTATCTGTTCAGGGCTCATATAGTGGAGTGTACCAACGACCATGTCGGCATCCTGCACTGGGAGCCCAAAGCCAGTCATCGTAGCCACGCCGAAGTCGAGTATCTTGAGGACTTCTTTCCCATCAGCGCGAGCAAGAAAAAGGTTCGCAGGCTTGAGGTCTCGGTGGACGAGCCCGATATTGTGGGCAACGCTGAGTGCTCTGCACGCTTGCACGGCCAGGAGCGCCACCGACTCCAGCGGCAGCCGTCCCTGGCGCTGCAGCCGCGTTTGAAGATCCTCTCCCGTGCACAGTTCCATCACTAAGTAGGGCAAGTGCTCATCTTTGTTGATATCTATGCCGTAATCAAAAATCTGTACAACGTTGGGGTGTTGGATCTGAGCGACTGCTCGCGCTTCCTGAATCAATCGATTGCGATAAAATGATTCTGCAACCCGTTGATCTGGATGCAAGATCTTGAGGGCGACATTGCGGTGTAGTTGTAAATCAAATGCGACCCATACAGCCCCCATACCGCCCCGACCAATGGTTTGTTCTAATCTATATCGGTTGCTGATCAGTCGTCCGCGCATGGAAAATTGTGGCACCTCAGCTGTGGTTATTGCGTAACCATTTATTGGTATAAATTGGCGGATGCATGGTCATGAGGCTCCACGAACACCTCATGTGACTGCACTCGCATCCCGAGGAAGCATCACCACGAACTCCGAGTACTCCCCTTCAACAGATGCCATCGAGATCTGACCACGATGACCCTGGACCACGATATCATGGCTAATGGATAATCCCAGGCCTGTACCTTCCCCTGGCGATTTTGTGGTAAAAAACGGAGTAAAGAGCTTCGAGAGGTTCTCTCGGGGGATGCCGATGCCATTATCCCAGATAGCTACTTCTACTCGATCTCCTAGACTCCTGGTGTATACAAAAATCCGGGGTTTGAAATCAGGTGGATTACGCGCATGTTTCGCATACACAGCGTAGAATGAATTGCTAAATATATTAATGAATACTCGAGCAATCTCCGAGCGAACTATTCGTACCTTACCGACGGCCGGGTCGTAATTCGATTCCAACGAAACCTGACAGCTTGCCGCTTTCGACTGTCCGCTTGGTTGTACGAGCGTGATCACCTCCGCCACCAGTGCGTTCATGTCGGTCCACTCTGGGGCTCCAGGCTGGTTGCGGGCGTGCTGCAGCATCCCATTGATGACCTGGTTGGCGCGCTGTCCGTGCTCATGGATTTTGGCGACACAGTCGCGGAGACGTTGGTTGGATTTGGCCAGTCGGTCTATGTTCAACGTGGTCTGCGGCTGTTCCTCGCCGGAGAGCTGCAGCTTGACCTTGTCGGCGATCATCAAGGCCGTCTCAGCAAAATTATTGATGAAATTGAGAGGATTCTTTAGCTCATGAGCAATACCTGCCGTGAGCGTTCCCAGCGAAGCGAGCTTCTGTTGATGGACGAGCTGTTGCTGCATCCGTTTCAGATTGGCGATCGCCTCAATAAGCTCTGCGTTCTTCTCACTTAGCTCTTGAGTTCGTTGTTGCACCTGCTGCTCGAGTGTCTCATTAAGGCGCTGTGCTCGCTGTCGTGCCTCCTGCATCGTGGAAAACAAAACAGCGTTTTGAATGGCAACAGCAGCCTGAGCTCCGAGCAGACTTAGCAATTCGACTCGCTCGCTGGTAAATGCACTTCGAGTCTCTGAGTTCTCCAAATACAGAACGCTGATGAGTCGGCCCTGTTGGCGTAGTCCCATGCAGAGCAGCGCTTGAATAGTGCGTCCCTTCACATAGGAATCGGCCTTGAACCGATCGTCATGTTGGGGTTCCGAAAGCAACAGGGCTTCGTTCGATCGCGCTGCGTACTCGATAATGCTCTGGGGCAGGCCGCTGCATTCCCCAAGGGGGGTTGCAAGATTGACCTGAACCGTGTCGGGATCGATAGAAATGGTCGATGCGAGGAAGAGTGCTCCATCGCGCTCAAGAAACAGCGCCCCGCGTCGGGCCCCGGCGCAGGTGAGGATTGTGCGCATTACCTGCTCAAGCGCTCGCTCAAGAACCAGTTCTCGCGAGATAGCGCTGGCGGCACGCAGCAGTGCATGGACATCGAGAACCTTCCCAAACCACTCCACCGATCGGGGCGCCGTCGAACCTTCCCCTGTCGATCCCGCAACCGCTTCGAGGCTTGCAAACTTTCGTCTGAGCTGGCGAACCTTCTCGGTTGCACCCCAGCGTTCGTAACAGCCGATCGCGTCCAAGACATGATTGGCAGCAGCCCGCCGCCGGTGTTGGGACAGCCAGCTGCTCGCTGCCCGTTCGTGAGCCAATGCCTGATACTGCAGAAATCCACCACGCTGGGCCTCGTCGATCGCCTCTTCATACAGAGCGTGGGCATGGTGTACGCTACCGACGACACGCTCAATCTCTGCCTGCACGAGAAGCCATTTGTGTCGGAAGTTGTCTGGGCAACTCTTTGCCCAGCGAGCCAGCTTCTGCTCTTGCTTTCTCGCTTCGAGAATGTGCCCAGCCGAATCAGCAATGGGTCCGACACATGCTAAGTGCGTGAGTGCGCGGTAAAAAGCCAGCGTCGCTTCAATCGGCATCGCAAGGACTGCATCACAAACGGGCTCAACGCTGATCAGCTGCGCGAGCGCCTCTGTCGGTTGATCGAAGCTGTAGGCGAGGATCAGCCGCATGACATGATAAAAAGCTGTGCCGCAGCCAAAGTTGGCGGCGGAAATCTGGCGGAGTGCCTGCGCTTCATCGAAGTCCGCGCTCGACAACGGGGCGTTGGGATCGACCTCATGCTGGAAGGCTCGCAGGAACTGTTGTTCCAGTCGGATCGTCTGATAGACCGCCTGGTTGTTGGTACGACGTGCAAAGGCGGCGAAGCCATCGCAGGTCCGATGCAGCTCATCGAGGGGCGTCGCGACCTCGTAGTACTGCCAGGGTGCTTCGAAAGCGACATAATTTGCGTAGACGGAATCTCCCGCGGCTTGGCATGCAATGAATGCCTGCTCAAGCACTGGTAGATCTTCGCGTAGGTGCTTCATCCAAGGCTGGACATGATCGCCGTGAAGATGTAGCAGCGTGCCACGCAGCCTTCGATCGGCGAGCTTTTCGTTGAGACGCAACGACATCACGGAGAACCGGTAGGCATCCTGTGGATGGAAATTCGTCAACATCAGCGCGTAGGCACTATAGGCGAAGCAGGATGCCTCGGAGTTTCCGTGGCGCAGAGACCAATTGAGCATCCGCATCGTAACCAGCGGGAAGAGCTCAGGGCGGCTGATGTAGGCGCACGGTGCGCAGTCTGCCAGGAGCGTCAAGACGGCTCGTGCTGCTGGCTCCAGCATCAGCGGCGCATCCAGCAGAGCTTCGATGCTGCGGTCTGCCATGTGCAGCGGAATTTCCCTCTGTTCCACCTGAAACTGCTCTTGGGCATCGCCTGCGCTCAGTGGCAAGTGAATTTCAAACAGACTCAGCGCTTGGGCGGCCAGTTCTACTCCTTCGGCGTATCGGCCGGCGACCTGGTACAGTCGCATGCGAACGCTGTAGAGCGCGGCGCTGTCAAGCCTGTCGCGCGCAGAGCGCAGGGACTCCCTGAACAAGGATTCCGACTCCGAGAAATTCCCAGCCAGATACTCGCATTCCGCACACTCTGCATGCAATCCCAGCGTCATGGCATATTCGCTTTGCCATGCATCGGCAGGAAGTAGCCGCAGACCAGCGCGCAGGACCTCCACTGCAGAGGCATAGGCGGTTGCGCTTTTGGCCTGACGCCCAGCATCGAGGTTTAGCCGTGCCAGTTCCAATCGCTCAGCAACGTCCTCGATGAGTGCAGCCCCCTCATTCATGTGCCCAACAACTTCGAATCGTTTCGCCGGGTCATCGAGTCCTCCCTTCGCACGAAGGAGTCGTCCGATTCGCAGCCTCAAAAGCGGTCGATCGGATGCCGGAGTGAGCGAGTAGGCGGCCTGTTGCACTCGGTCGTGCAAGAAGCGATAGTCGCTCTCATCGCCTTGAGATGTTTCAACCGCGACGCCCGCGGACTGCTCGAACCAACCATCCGATTGAATGGGCTGCACCATTCCCTCGTTGAGTGCGTCCCACAGCGCGGCCAGCACTTCGTCCAGTGACCGTTCCGCCACCGTGGACAATGTACCAAGATCGAACTTGTGTCCGATGCAAGCAGCAAGTCTCAGAACCAGCTGAGTCTCTGCAGTCAGTCGGTGGAGCAGATGGACGATGAAGTCGGCGACGTCGTCATCCACTGC
>ERZ724507.975-NODE-975-length-12573-cov-3.240933_pt1 | contig 12573 bp, 10 predicted proteins | sample MGYA00376040_ERZ724507 | MGnify/ENA primary metagenome ERZ724507 (study PRJEB28724, sample SAMN07190883) | activated sludge metagenome | isolation source: activated sludge of sewage treatment plant in Hong Hong | place: Hong Kong | collected 2016-03-17 ...
CCTCGCCCTGCCCTTCATCTACCTGATCGCGTGGCTGCCCTTCCCCCTGCTGTACCTGCTGAGCGATGGGATCCGCCTGGTGGTGTATGACCTGCTCGGCTACCGCACGGCGGTGGTGCGGGAGAACCTGCGGAAGAGCTTTCCGGAAAAGAGCGAGGCCGAGCGGCGCGCCATCGAACGTGCGTTCTACCGGTGGCTGTGCGACCTGATGCTGGAGACCTTGAAGACGCTGACCATCTCTGCCGCGGGGGTGCGCGAGCGGGTGCAGGTGGAGGGCGAGGAGGTGCTGCGGAAGTACCACGCGCAGGGCCGCAGCGTGATCCTGGTGATGGGGCATTGGGGCAACTGGGAGCTGGGCGGGGCGCGCTTCGCCAGCCTGGGCCTGCACCAGCTGTACGTGATCTACCACCCGCTGGCGAACCCGTACTTCGACCGGCTGATGCACCGCATGCGCACACGGCTGGGCAACCGGCTCTACGCCATGCACGAGGCGTCCAAGGGCATGCTGCGAGACCGGGACCAGGTGACGGCCACGGCCTTCATCGCGGACCAGACGCCCCCGCCGGAGCGCGCGTACTGGACCACCTTCCTCAACCAGGACACGCCCGTGTTCCTGGGCACCGAGAAGATCGCGCGCAAGCTGGGGCACCCCATCGTGTACGTGGGCATCCGCACGGTGGGCCGCGGGCGGTACGTGATGCGCTTCGAGGACCTGGTGCCGGAGCCGGCGCGCACGGCGGACGGGGAGATCAGCGAGCTGCACACGCGGCGCCTGGAGGCCGACATCCGCCGCGATCCGGCCCACTGGCTGTGGAGCCACCGGCGGTGGAAGCACAGGCGACCGAACACCTGATCGGCGTCATGCGTTCCGCATTATACATTTGACCGTCCCGGGTGCAAGACCGGGCCTTAACGCGACATGTTGGAAGGAAAAGACCTCATCCTTGCCACCCGACGTTTCGCCCACGAAACGCGCTGGAAGAGCTGGTGGCACGTATTGATCACGTTGGTGGTGCTGGGCGCCGGTTACACGGGCGTGTTCCTGCCTTCCCCCCTGTGGGCCAAGGCCTTATGCAGCCTGCTGGTGGCCCTTACCATGGGCCGGATGTTCGTGATCTACCATGACTTCCTGCACCACAGCATCCTGCAGCACAGCAAGGTGGCCAAGGGCATCTTCACGGTGTTCGGCTGGTACATGCTGGCCCCGGTGAGCATCTGGGAGCGCAGCCACAACTACCACCACGCCCACAACAGCAAGCTGTACACCAGCAGCATCGGCTCCTTCCCCATCGTCACCAAGGAAAAGTACCTGGCCAGCAGCCGGGCCGAGCGCACCCTGTACATGTTCGTGCGGCACCCGATCACCATCGGGCTGGGCTACATCTTCATGTTCATCTACGGCATGTGCATCCGCTCCATGGTGAACAACACGGGCAAGCACTGGGACAGCATCATCGCGCTGGTGTTCCACTTCGCCATCGGCACGGGCATCTACCTGCTGGCCGGCACCATGGGGCTGCTGCTGGGCTTCCTCATCCCCTTCACCATCACCCTGGGCCTGGGCAGCTACCTCTTTTACGCCCAGCACAACTTCCCGGGCGTGAAGTTCACCGAGAAGGACGGCTGGACCTACCACGATGCCGCGCTGAAGAGCAGCAGCCACATGAAGATGAGCCCGGTGATGCGGTGGTTCCTGGCCAACATCGGCTACCACCACATCCACCACCTGAACCCCCGCATCCCCTTCTACCGCCTGCCGGAGGTCTACGCGGCCATCCCGGAACTGCAGCAGGCCCAGACCACCAGCCTGCTCCCGTGGGATGTGCTGAAGTGCCTGCGCCTGAAGGTGTGGGACCCCGTGCAGCAGCGCATGATCGGTCGGCGTGAGATCTATGCGGTAGGTTGAGGGTTCCGGGTTGATGGTTCCAAGTTGAGCGTTCCGGGTTGAACGTTCAGTGTACCGGACCCAGAACGGACAACCGTCAACTGCCAACGGACAACCGTCAACCGCCCACCGGCAACCAACACGCCCCCTGACCAACGGCACCCGCGCCCCACGAGCGGCGCATGGGCGCGTGAGGCCTGCGGATACCTTCGCCGCATGCTGGTCTGCGAGAACATCGTTAAGCGCTACGGCGCGCACACCGCCTTGAAGGGGGTGAGCATGGAGGTGCCCGCGGGCAGGGTCTTCGGGCTGCTGGGTCCCAACGGCGCCGGCAAGACCACCCTGATCCGCATCATCACCCGCATCACCGGTCCGGACGAGGGGCGCGTGCTGCTGGACGGACGGCCCATGACGGCGGAGGACGTGGCACTGCTGGGCTACCTGCCCGAGGAGCGGGGCCTGTACAAGAAGATGAAGGTGGGGGAGCAGGCCGTGTACCTGGCGCGCCTGAAGGGCATGGACAAGGCGGAGGCCGTGAAGCGGCTGAAGACCTGGTTCGAGCGCTGGGAGATGGGCGGCTGGTGGAACAAGAAGGTGGAGGAGCTCAGCAAGGGCATGCAGCAGAAGGTGCAGTTCGTCACCACCGTGCTGCACGAACCGAAGCTGCTCATCCTGGACGAGCCCTTCAGCGGCTTCGACCCCATCAACGCCGACCTGATCCGCAACGAGATCCTGCGCCTGCGCGGCGAGGGCGTCACCATCATGCTCAGCACCCACGGCATGGCCAGCGTGGAGGAGCTCTGCGACCACATCGCGCTGATCAACAACGCCCAGGTGGTGCTCGATGGGCCCGTGAAGGAGATCCGCCGCCGGTTCAGCGACCAGACCTACCGCATCGACCTGCGCGGGCACAAGGTGGCCTTCGCCAATGCGCTCGGCTTCCATGGCGAGCTGCTCGACTTCACCGAGGACGACGGCGTGGCCACCGCGCGGGTGCGCCTGCTGCACAATGCGAAGGTGAACGACCTGCTGCGCAGCACCCTGCCCGCCGTGGAGATCCTGGGCGTGCACGAGGAGGTGCCCCGCATGCACGACATCTTCATCCGCGTGGTGAGCGAGAAGGACCCGGCGCAGGTGCACACGGGGATGACGGAGTAATACGCCATGTGCTCATGCCACCATGAGCACATGCGCACATGAACACATGAGCACATGAACAAGATCGGCCTCATCATCTGGCGCGAGTACATCACCCGCGTACGCAAGCCCAGCTTCCTGATCATGACGGTGCTGGGTCCGCTGCTCATCGTGGGCGGCGTGTCCCTGGCGGTGCTCCTGGCCATGCAGGAAAAGGGTCCGCAGGCGGTGTACGTGTACGACGAAGCGCACCTCTTCACCGGCAAGCTCACGCCCAACGAGGACCTCGGCATCACCTACTTCTATTCCTACGAGAACCTGTCGGACTCCGTGTTCAAGGAGAGCCCGTACACCATGATGATCTACCTCAACGAGAAGATCATCACCAACGACCAGGCGCAGGTGTTCTACAAGGACCTGCCCAGCCAGAAGGTGCAGAACTACGTGAGCAACGACCTGGAGCAGGTGCTGCGCAAGGCCAAGCTGGCGCTGGACAGAGTGGACGTGAACAAGTACGATGCCTACAGCAAGCCGCTGAAATTCGAGCTGTACGACGTGGACAAGGGCGGCAAGAAGTCATACGAGCAGGTGAAGGCCGGCCTGGGCTTCGCTTGCGGATACCTCATCTTCCTGTTCATCTTCCTGTATGGCGTACAGGTCATGCGCGGGGTGATGGAGGAGAAGCAGAACCGCATCGTGGAGGTGCTGGTGAGCAGCGTGAAGCCCTTCCAGCTGATGATGGGCAAGATCATCGGCATCGCCATGGTGGGCCTCACCCAGTTCCTGCTGTGGGTCACCATCTCCACCGTGCTGGGCAGCGTGGGCCTGGGCATGGCCAAGGACCGCATGACGGCGCTGGCGCAGGACCAGGTGCCGGCGCAGGTGAGCACCCAGGTGCAGCAGCAGCTGGCCATGGACCGCAACCAAGCGGAGGCGGGCGAGAAGGCCGAGGAGATGAAGGCCTTCTTCGCCATCTGGGAGGAACTGCCCATCGCCGCCATCGTGGGGCTCTTCATCTTCTACTTCCTCGGGGGCTACCTGCTCTACAGTTCGCTCTTCGCCGCCATCGGCGCCGCCGTGGATGCGGAAACGGACACGCAGCAGTTCATGCTGCCCATCACCATCCCCATGATGATCGGCATCTTCATCGCGCAGACGGCCGTGTACAATCCGGACGGGCCGGCCGTGTTCTGGAGCAGCATCGTCCCCTTCACCAGTCCTGTGGTGATGATGATCCGCATCGCCACCGGCAACGCCTTCGAGCACGCGGGCCAGCTTGTGCTGAGCATGGTGCTCCTGGTGGGCACCTTCGTCTTCACCACCTGGCTCGCCGGCCGCATCTACCGCACCGGCATCCTGATGTACGGGAAGAAGGTGAGCTGGAAGGAGCTGGGGAAGTGGTTGTTCTACAAAGGGTAGTACCTGGTTGTCAGTTGTCGGTTGTCAGGCAACATGGATGCATGGGCAGATGGACACATGAGCACATGCCCATAGCGATCCTCGACCTCGGCACCAACACCTTCTGCCGCTTGATCGCCGAGCGCAGCGAGGCGGGGGGGCTGCATGTGCTGCACAGCGAGGAGCGGGCCGTGTTCCTGGGGCGCGGCGGCATTGAGCAGGGCCGCATCACCGACGAGGCGATGGCGCGCGGGCTGGCGGTGGTGGGCGAGCTGAGCGCCGAGGCCCGTGCGTACGGGGCGGAGCGCTGGGCGAGCTGGCGACGGTGGCCCGCACGCGGGGGGCCGGCGATGTGCGCGGCTTCGGCACCTCCGCCCTGCGCAACGCACGCAACGCGGACCGTTTCATCCAGGCGGCACGGACCCACCACGACGTGGGGGTGCAGGTGATCCCCGGTGAAGAGGAGGCCGCCCTGATCCTGGACGGTGTGCGGCAGGCCGTGACCTTCACCGGCAAGCCCATGTTGGTGATGGACATCGGCGGGGGCAGCATCGAGTTCATCCTGGCCACGGACAAGGCGCTGATGTGGAAGCGCAGCTTCGAACTGGGCGCCACCCGCCTGCTGGAGCGCTTCCATCCGTCGGACCCCATCACCCTGGAGGAGCACTTCCGCATCGGCGCCTACCTGGATGCACAACTCGAACCGCTCTTCGCCGTGATGGACCGGCACTGGCCCACCACGCTCGTGGGCAGCGCGGGCGCGTTCGACACCCTGGCCGCGCTGGTGGCGGAGGAGCAGGGCCCGCCGCTCGCACCCGGTGCGGTGACGAGCACCTTCGATCACGCGGTCTTCGACCAACTGAAGGAACGCCTGCTGTACACCACGCGGGCCCAGCGCGCCGCACTGCCGGCCATCCCGGACTTCCGGGTGGACACGCTGCCGCTCGGGTTGATCGCCATCGAACGCGTGCTGCTGCACGGCATCGAGGAACTGCGCTGGAGCCGGTACGCGCTGAAGGAAGGGGCGGCGTGGCGGATGCTTGGCGGCGGGCGCTGATCGCCACCGCGTATTTTGCCCCCATGCAGCGCACGCTCCGCGATCTGGTGATCCGCTTCATCCTGCGCCCCCGCAAGGCGTTGAAGGAGGGCGAGGAGCCGTCATCCTACAAGCTCGCCAAGGGCTTCCGCGACCTGAAGCTGAGCGCGTGGAACGGCGCCAAGGACACGCTGCTGATCGGGCTTGGCGTGTTCAGCGCCGCCTTCGGCCTGGAGAGCTTCCTCTTGCCGAACGACTTCATCGACGGTGGGGCCACGGGCGTGGCGCTGATGATCACCGCGCTCACGGACTGGCCGCTCTCCCTGCTGCTGATCGCGGTGAACGCGCCCTTCATCTGGCTGGCCTACCGCATCCTGGGCACGGGCTTCGCGGTGCGCACGCTCGCGGGCATCGGCGCGCTGGCGGTGGTGACGGCCACGGTGTACATGCCCGAGGTGACGCACGACAAGCTGCTGGTGGCCGTGTTCGGCGGCTTCTTCCTGGGCGCCGGCATCGGCCTGGCCGTGCGCGGCGGGGGCGTGATCGACGGCACGGAAGTGCTTGGCATCGTGATCAGCCGCAAGCTGCGCACCACCGTGGGCGACATCATCACTGCCATCAACGTGGTGATCTTCAGCGTGGCGGCCATCCTGCTCGGCGTGGAAACGGCTCTCTACTCCATGATCACCTACCTGGCCGCGAGCAAGACGATGGACTTCGTGATCGAGGGCATCGAGGAGTACACGGGCGTCACCATCGTGAGCTCGCACCACGAGGAGATCCACGACATGATCACCCAGGAGCTGGGCCGCGGCCTCACCATCTACCAGGGCAAGCGCGGCGTGGGCAAGACCGGGGTGCGGCACGATGTGGACATCCTCTACTGCGTGATCACCCGCCTCGAGGTGAGCCGCCTCACCGAAGCCGTGGAGCGCATCGACCCGAACGCCTTCGTGGTAATGAGCAGCGTGAAAGACACCACCGGCGGCATCGTGAAGGTGCGGAGGCATAAGCACTGAGGGTGGTTCCGGGTTGAGGGTTGAGGGTTGAGGGTTGAGGGTTCCGGGTTGAGGGTGCAGCGTGCCGGAGCGCGGGACCAATGCTCGTTCCGTGATCCTTGTTCCGGGTTGAGCGTGCAACGCACCGGAACGCGGAACTAGGAACTCGGACCCAAGCAACCTACGACCGTTCCGGGTTGAGCGTGCAGCGCACCGGAACGCGGAACTTGGAACCCGGAACCCGGAACTCGGAACAAGCACCGGAACCTGCCCCCCATTCACGGGCACATGGCCTCATGCACAAATGGCCTCATGCACACATGGGCACATGAACACATGGGCACATGGCCACATGGACCCATGGGCACATGGGCATTTGCGCCCCCCCCTACTCCTCGCTGTAGCTGTCCGGCTCCCGCTTGGGCTTGGCGGTGAGCACACGCCAGAAGAAGTAGAGCGTGACGGCTGTTACGGTGAGCACGGAGCCCAGCATCAGGATCAAGGCGTCTGTCTTCATGGCTTGATGTGGTCGAGCAGTTTCTTCCGCTTCAGGTAGGCCACGCGCACGAACCAGCTGGTGGTGGCGAAGAGGGCGATCAGGATGCCGCGGCCCACCCACACCTGCCAGCCCACGGGCTTGGTGATGTTCTCCCAGATGGACGGCAGGGAGTTGAAGAACACGAAGGCGAGGAACAGCGGGGTGATGTACTGGATGACGAACCGGAAGAAGCGCGGCACGCGGATGTCCGCCCCGTGGTTGATCTCCGCCCAACCCTTGTCCATGCCGAAGATCCAGGCGAAGAGGATGGTCTCGAACAGCGCGAAGACCACGAGGCTCACGGTGCCCGCCCAGTAGTCGTACTCATCGAACACCCCCTCGTTGAACCAGAGCACCGTGGGCAGGCCGAGCACCAGCACGATGAGGCCGAAGAACCACGCGGCCGGCTTGCGCTTCCAGCCGAACTCATCCTCCAGGAAGCCCATCACCGGTGTGCCCATGGCCAGCGAGCTGGTGATGCCGGCGAAGAAGAGCAGGCCGAACCAGCACACCCCGGCGATCATGCCGAGCGTGGGGCCCCATTGGGTGAAGAGGTAGGGCAGCGTCTTGAAGCCGAGGCCCAGTCCGCCGGTCTTCGTCAGTTCCACCACCTTCTCCACCCCGAGGTAGCCGATGCTGATGGGGATGATGATGGCGGCGCCGAGCACCACCTCCACGAACTCGTTCATCCAGCCCGCGCTCATGGCGTTCAACGCGATGTCGTCCCGCTTCTTCACGTAGCTGGCGTAACAATGGATGCTGCCCATGCCCACGCTCAGCGTGAAGAAGATCTGCCCTGCGGCGGCCAGCCACACCTTGGCGCTCCAGATGCTGGAGAAATCCGGGGTCCACAGGAAGTTGAGGCCCATGGTGCCGTCGTACACGGCGCCATGCTCACCGGCCTTCAGCGTTACGCCGCGCACGGCGAGGAAGATGCCGAAGAGGATCAAGAGCGGCATGCCCACCTTGGCCACCTTCTCCACACCACCGCTCAGGCCCTGGGAGAGGATCCAGGTGTTCAGGAACAGGCAGAGGAGCCAGAAAACGATCGGCTCGAACGGGATGCCCGTGGTGGAGGTGGACACACTGATGTAGTCGCCGAAGAAGGAGGCCACCTGTTCGCTGGTCTGCCCGTTGAAGGAGCCGGCGATGCTGTGCCACACGTAGCTGAGCGTCCAGCTTTCCAGGTAGCAGTAGTAGGCCGCCACGGCGATGTTGGTGAAGATGCCGAACACACCGATGTACTTCCAAAGCGCCCGGCGCGGATCGAGGCTGTGCAGGATGAAGGGCGTGCTGTGGTGGCCCTGGCGCCCACCGAAGCGGCCCATGCCCCATTCGATCCAGAGCAGGGGGATGCCCATGAGCAGGAAGCACACGAGGTAGGGAATGATGAAGGCCCCGCCCCCGTTCTGGATGGCCTGCACAGGGAACCGCAGGAAGTTGCCCAGGCCCACGGCATTGCCGGCCATCGCCAGGATGAGGCCCACGCGCGAGCCCCAGGATTCGGTCGTGCCTTTGCTCATGAAAAGAGGTAAGGCCCCGAAGCTAACAGGATGCCGCTGAGCACCAAGCCGTCCGGAGAAGCGGACTGACCATGGTCAATTCCGCTGGGGAACGGCCCGTCTACTTTCGGCCCCGATGCGCGCGATCGCTGCCCTTCTGGCCCTGTGGCTCATCGGCCTTGCGCTGGCCCCGGGGTTCATCGTGGCGGACTTCCTGGTGGAGCGCGAGCGGATCGACCGCGAGTTGTGCGTGCAACGCCTGGTGCCGGAGGAGGTGCGCACCTGCCACGGCCAATGCTACCTGATGCGCTCCTTGCGGAGCGTTGAACAGCGCGAAGCGCAATTGCCCGACCAACTGCGCGAACTGCGCCTGCCGGAGTGCGTGCTGCAACAGCCCGTGCCGTCCGTGGCCGAAGTGCCATCCATCCGGATAAGCACCGGTGCCTATGCGGAAGCCGGTCCGCTGAGCGGCTGGCGCTCCCTGAGCGAACCCGTGCCCTGGGGTTGAACGTGCCGATGGACCACACGGCCGGTCCCTTGTGAACACGTTTCCTTCAACCCCTACCCATGAACAGGATCATCCTGCTCGGGGCGCTGCTTACGCTGGCGCTCCCGGGCCTGGGTTGCGATCAATGCGGTTGCGGTGCCCTGCTGGGCATCCAGCCCTACGACCGCGCCCACAGCTTCGGACTTCAATACCGCATGCGCTACCTGGATGGCGATGTGCCCGGCCCCACCACCATGCTCATGACCAAGCACGGGGGGCACACGGCCACCACCACCGATGCACCCGCCAGCCACTACCGCGAAGTGTACACCGCCATCGACGTGCGCGGCCAATACTGGCTGGGCCAGCGTTGGAGCCTCTTCGGGGTGGTTCCGCTGGTGAACAACTACGCCGCCGTGGATGGTGTGCGCCAGGCGGACCTCTACGCCGTGGGCGACCCGCAGGTGATGGTGCGTTGGATCGCTGCCAACACCCGCTTCCTCGTGCTGGACAGCACCCGGACCCGGCACCGCCTTACGCTCGGCGGAGGCGTGAAGCTCCCCTTGGGCCGCCATGACATGGAGCAGTACGGGCAGGAGCTGCCGCACGACCTGCAACCCGGCACGGGCACCTGGGATGCACTGGCGAGCGCGGAGTACCTGGTGCGCGGTGCGCGTTGGGGAGGCAGCGTCACCGTGTTCGGGCGCGTCAATGGTCCGCTGAGCTCGGGCTACCGCATGGGCCACAGCGCCTCCACGCTGCTGGAAGCGTTCCGCTTCGTGGACATCGGTGCCTTACGCCTGCTTCCCTCGGCAGGAGCCTACATGGAGTACGCGGGTACGGACCGGCTGGACGGCACGGCAGTGACCGGCACCGGCGACCAAGTGCTCTTCTCCCACGCCGGCGCCCGCCTTTGGTGGCGGAGCCTCGGCCTCTCCCTCGCCTGGCAGCATGCCCTGGCCAGCAACAGCGGGGAGCTCATGGTGCCCAACCGCGAACGCATCGTGGCGGGCATCACCTACAACCTCAACAACAACAACAACAACTGAACATGCGATACAAGATCACCGCGCTGGCCCTCGCCGCGCTGGCCTTCACGGCCTGCAAGAAGGATGAAGAAGCACCGCCCGATGACCACAGCCACGACCCGGCGACCGCCAACGTGTCCCTGGGGTTCTCCCTGATGCAGGGGGGAAATGACTACACCCTCGATTCCCTGCTCACCGACAGCCTCGGCCACAAGATCAAGCTGAGCAGCCTGCGCTTCTTCGTGAGCGGCATCCACGCGGAGGACGACGCGGACGTGATGGTGGGTGACTGGGACGATGCCTACCTGCTGGTGGACGCGAACAACGCTTCCAACACCTTCGCGCTCGGCTCCATCACCGCGGCACACATCCATCAGTTCCACTTCGCCCTGGGCCTGGACAGTGCCACCAACCACGCCGACCCCACCGTGGCCGAAGCACCCCTGAACGACGCCACCATGCACTGGAACTGGAACCCCGCCGCGGGCTACAAGTTCCTGGTGGTGGAAGGGCGCGTGGACGACGATGGTGATGGTGTGGTGGACGCAGGCGATCCGGAGATCGTGTACCACTGCGCCACGGATGCGCTGCTCACGGAAGCGCATGCCCACGAGGACCATGCCTTGGCGAACGCCGAGAACTATGTGGCTCCCGTTCACGTGGACCTGTCGCTGCTCTTCGCCGGCATCGATGCGGTGACCACCACGAGCGGCATGGGGGCCGAGGCGGTGAACCTGCGCCTGATGCAGAACCTCGCCGGCTCGATCGACGGCGCGGAGTAGACCACTCCATACGGACCCAAGCACAAGGGGCCGTCTCTTTCGAGGCGGCCCCTTGCCTTTCATGCGTTCAGCCCACTACGGCAACTGCTGCGTGCGCACGTTGTTCGGCGTGGTGCCACCCACGGTGGTCAGCACGGGATCGCGGTCGTTGTACTGGCCCACATACTTCACGGTACCGTCCAGGTTCACATCCCCGGGCAGGTAGCCGGCCACCGTGCTGTTCGGCGTGGTGCCGCCCACGGTGATGAGCAGCGGGTCCCGATCGTTGTCCTGGCCCACGTACTTCACAGAGCCATCGGGCAGCACTTCACCGGGCCAGAGCGTGGCCACGGTACCGTTGATGCGGCGTGCGCTGGTACCGTAGGTGGCGGTCGCGGGGTCACGGAGGTCCAAGGCGGACGTGGCGTTGGTGAGCCCGATCGGCGCGGCGGTCATCGTCCCCAGGTGGTTGCGGTGCTTCACCGCAACGTGGTAGTTGCCGTCGGGTGCCAGGAAGGCGATGGGCGAAGTGCCGTTCTCCGCCACCACATCCCCATCGCGCTGCAGCAGGGCGGGCCGCGTGGCGATCACCGTGGTGGGCGTGGTGGCATCACGCAGCTCCACCTGCACCCAGTCCACGATGGCATCGTTGCCCGTGCGCGCGAGCACGCCGTTCTGCACGGCCTCGCCACCACCGCCGGCGGCCTGGGCGTAACCGAGCGCGGTGTACGGCTCAAGCGTGGGGATCAACCCCGCCGCGCGCAGCCCGTCGTTCATCTGTCCACTGCCCGCATCGAAGGGGCCGTCCAGCATCATCCGAAGCGCGAGGCTCACGCCGTTCCGCGTCAGTTCGATGTTGTCCAGGTACAGGTTGTTGCCAAAGCCGCAGACCCCGACGAAACGCACCTGTAGGCGCTGACCGTCGTACGCGCTGAGGTCAAGGTCGTTCAGGCGCCATTGGGCGCACGCGGACGGTGCGTAGGAGGAGGTGGTGATGGCCGTTGTGGCCAGTGTCGCAGCGCTCTGCTGGAACACGGTCGTCCACGTGGCGCCACAGTTGGTGCTCACATCCACCCGCAGGGCATCCACGTAACTGCTGCTGTACTGGGCGTATGCATGGTGGAAGCGCAGGCGTGTACCCGCCGAACCGGCAAGGTCCACCACCGGACTGACCAGGCGGTCCTCCTGGCCGTTGGCGTTGTAGCTGTAGTAGTTGATCGTCCAGGCGCGCGTGGCGGCGCACAATGGGCCGTTCGTCACGCTCACGTTGGACCACGTGGTGCCATTGTCCGGGTTCTGCAGGGCCCAACCGGTAGGCACGGTGGAAGCGCTCTCCAGGTTCTCCAGGTAGGGCGCGTTGTTCGCCGCCGTGTTCGTGAAGTTGTAGCTCACTTGATCATCCCCGGTGAACTGATCACCGGCGAGCTGTGTGGCCACCTGCATGGTGTGCACGCCGACGGAGATCGCGGGCAATGGCGTGCTGAAGGTGAACGTGGCGGAGGCCTGGCTGGCCAGCGTACCGGTGAAGGTCTCCACCACGGCGGGCGCCCCGTCCAGGCTGTAGCTCACGGGGAAGTTCGACTGCGCCAGGATGCCGGTGTTGCGCACCACCACGGTAACGTTCGCGCCGAGCGAGCACTCGTTCACCGAGGGGCTCGCGGGGTTGGTGACGCTCGCGATGGACACGCTGTTGTTCACCGGCAGGTTGAAGGCCTCCACCTGGTCCGAGCGGCTGCTCGTGCTGCCCTGGGTGGCGCTGTAGCCCAGACCGCGGCGCGCGAAGGCGGCCCAGATCAGGTTCTG
>ERZ724507.977-NODE-977-length-12556-cov-4.205264_pt1 | contig 12556 bp, 6 predicted proteins | sample MGYA00376040_ERZ724507 | MGnify/ENA primary metagenome ERZ724507 (study PRJEB28724, sample SAMN07190883) | activated sludge metagenome | isolation source: activated sludge of sewage treatment plant in Hong Hong | place: Hong Kong | collected 2016-03-17 ...
GGCACCGGCTCCTATTCGTATTCATGGTTTCCTTCCGGAGGCAATGCCGCTTCGGCAAGCGGACTCGCTTCAGGAGATTATATCATTACTGTAACGGATGCCAATGGTTGTGTTATGGCAGATACGGTAACGGTCGGCAGTACCGGTGGTTTGCAATTGACACTCGCTTCCGCCTCGATGGTCAAGTGCTTCGGTGGTAACGACGGATCCGCATCCGTGACCGCAACATCAGGAACGCCGCCGTATCAGTATGCCTGGTCACCGGGAGGCGGAACGACGAATACCCTGAATGGGTTGAGTGCGGGCAACTATTCCGTGCAAGTGACCGATGTCAGCGGATGTACCGTAACGCTTCCGGTTTCGATTACCCAACCCGATGTATTGCAGGCAGCGACGAGCACCACGGCAGTCAGTTGCTTTGGAGCCTCAACCGGCGCTGCAACCGTGACAGTGACAGGTGGAACGTTGCCTTACACTTATCTATGGAACCCGGGAAATGCGACAACTACCGTTATCAGCAACCGGCCGGCCGGTAACTACACGGTTACGATTACAGATGCGAATGCTTGTACGACGACCTCAGCAGCCTCGATCCTCCAACCGCCGGTGATCAACCTTAATATGCAATCGACACCGGTAAGCTGCAACGCGACGAACGGCACTGCAACCGTGATTCCTTCCGGTGGTTCGGGAGCTTTCACATTCAGTTGGTTCCCGTCGAACGATACAACCGCAACAGCAGACAGCCTTGCACCGGGAACTTATGTAGTCGTGGTAACCGATGGAAACGGATGTACCCGATCCGGGAATGTAACCGTGAATGCGTTGCCGGTCCCGCACGTGCAAGTCGACTCGAGCCGTTCCGTTACCTGCAATGGTGACACCAATGGCGCGGTTTTCTGTTCCGTATCCGGCGGCGCGGCTCCATTCAACTATCAATGGACGGGCACTGCCGGCACCGGATCCAGCCTGACGAACATCGGTGCGGGTATCTACCAATTGCTGGTCATCGACGCGAACGGTTGCCGGGATTCCGTACTGGCCCAAGTGCAGGAACCTTCGCCGCTGGCCATACTGCTTACGACCGAAAATGTGTTGTGTGCGGGCGCTGCAAGTGGTCGCATCTTCGCGGAAGTTGGAGGCGGAGTGCCGCCGTATTCGTACAACTGGACACCAGGCGGACAAGTGAACGATACCGCGGTCGGGTTGACGGGTGGAACGTATCAGGTCTTCGTTACGGACTCCAACGGATGTACGACCCAGGGAAGTGCGGCGATCACGGAACCCGCGGCCATTCAGGCCACCGTCACCGGAGTTGACGCGCTTTGCGCAACGAATTGTGACGGACATGGTGAAGTGACCATTGCCGGTGGCGTTGAACCGTATTTCGTCACCTGGTGCAACGGAGATACGACCCGGCAGGTGAATAATCTGTGCGGAGGCGACTGCCAGGTCCTCATCACCGATGGCAATGGTTGTGGCATATCACAAACCATCAGCCTGCAGCAACCGGATACACTGCAATTGACCGTTGCTCATACCAATCCTTCCTGTCAGGGTTGTGCCGACGGTACCGCATCGGTTGATGTGAGCGGTGGATTACCTCCGTATGCATACGACTGGAGCCCGGTCACCGGTACGGCTGATTCGATCAGCGCGTTGGTTGCCGGCTGGTATGTGGTCTGTGTAACGGATTCGGGTGGATGCAGTCGTTGCGACAGCGTCGAAGTCCTCGACGGTCCCGTGGGCCTTGAAGAAGTGGCGTTTCAGTCGGGGCTCTATGTGTATCCGAATCCATTCTCCGACGCGACCACCTTCCTCTTTTCGCTGGCTGTTACACAGGATGTCAGGCTGGAGATCTTCGACATGACAGGGCAACTGGTATCCGTGGTGGCCCGGGACCGTTTGGCTGCCGGCGTACACCGCTTCCGGTGGGAATCCCCACAACTGGCGCCGGGACTGTATCAGTTTCGATTCCTGAACGGGCAGCGTTCGCAGGCGGGTACGCTGGTTATCCAGCGATAATGGACGCTTGCTGTGCAAAAAGCCTGATTTAATACATTGCTTTATTGGCGCCCAAAGCGTAGGTTTGATTGGAAGACCGATCCAACGCTATGCTGAAGGGAGTATCCTGCGCCCTCCTGGGGCTTTTTATCCTGCTGACTTTTCGGGCAAATGCACAGTCCGTTTCCGGCACCATCCGTGACGGAAAAACCAACGAGCCGGTAATCGGCGCGATCGTGCAGATCAAAGACGGAAAGGGTGGGGCTGCCACCGACCTCGATGGTCGGTTCGAGATCAGCCCGGCACCGGCCTTGCCTTTCACACTCCTCATCACCTATGTCGGGTATGAAAACCTGGAAACGCAGGTCACCAGTCTGGATAAGCCGATCACGCTGAAGTTGCGCGCGAAAGAGGTCGAACTGAAAGGTGTTGAGGTGACCGGCAGCCGCATCTCCGAAAAGCAGAAACAGGCGCCGCTGACGGTCGAGTCGATGGACATCATCGCGATCAAGGATTGTCCGCAACCTTCCTTTTATCAGGCACTCGGTACGCTCAAAGGGGTTGACATGACCACTGCTTCGCTGGGTTTTACGGTCATCAACACCCGCGGCTTTAACAGCACTTCTCCGGTTCGTTCGTTGCAATTGATCGATGGGGTCGATAACCAATCGCCTGGCCTCAATTTCTCGCTGGGCAATTTTCTTGGAGCTCCCGAACTCGATGTCTTGAAAGTCGACCTCATCGCCGGCGCAAGCACCGCCTTTTATGGCCCCAATGCATTCAACGGTGTCATCAGCATCACCAGCCGCAGTCCGTTTATCAAACCGGGATTGGAGGTTTCCGTGAAAGCCGGGGAACGAAATCTGCTGGAAGCTTCAGTTCGCTGGGCGCAGGTGTTCAAGAATAAGGAGGGCAAAGAGAAATTCGGTTACAAGCTGAACTTGTTTGCCATGAAAGCGAACGATTGGGAAGCGGAAAATGCCGATCCAACCGAGCAGTCCCGCGACGGTATCACAAATCCGGGCGGCTACGATGCGGTGAATCGTTACGGCGATGAGTACAATTCCGCCATGGACCTGACCGGTGCCATTACCTTGTATCCCGGCGGCGGCCGCTTTTACCGCAGCGGCTATTGGGAGCGCGACCTGGTCGACTACAACTCCCGAAACCTCAAGACGAATGTCGCTTTTCATTACAAGATCAAGGACTCGGTGGAAGTCATCCTGGCTTCGAGCTTCGGTACCGGCACCACCGTTTACCAGGGGGATAATCGTTACAGCCTGAAGGACATCCTGTTTTTTCAGAATAGGATCGAGATAAGGAAGCCGGATAAGTATTTCCTGCGGCTATATGCTACGAACGAGGATGCGGGCAAATCGTACGACGCGTACTTCACCGCGCTGCTGTTGCAACGTACGGCCAAGAGTGATCCCGACTGGGCCAACGACTATTATACCAAGTACCGATCCTTCCGCAGTCGGATCATCACGTATCCCGGTTATCCGCAACCTTCCCAGTACCCGCGTTATGAAGATTACGTAGCGGCGATCAACCCCTTCCTCCTGGAGAATTATTACGATTCACTCGTGACCTATCATAACATCTCGCGTGCATACGCCGATGGTGTTGGCTCCTCGAATCTGAATGATCCGTTTCTGGCGCCCGGAACGATGGCGTTCGATACTGCGTTCGCCGGCATTACCTCGCGAAAGTCCTATTCGGAAGGTGGTTCACGGTTTTACGACAAGTCGGCGCTCTACCATGCTCAGGGCGAGTACAAATTCACACCGGCGTTCATGGACATTACCCTGGGTGGAAACTTCCGCTTGTATCGTCCGTCATCGGATGGTACCATTTTTTCCGATACTGCCGGCCGACGGATCACCAACCAGGAATTCGGAGTCTATACAGGTTTTGAAAAAGGATTCGGTGAAAAGCTGAAACTCAACCTGACAGCGCGTTTCGACAAGAACGAGAATTTCGATGCGCTCTTTTCACCGGCTCTTTCGGCGGTTTATACCATGAAGCCTAACCAGATCCTTCGCGTATCATTTTCCTCCGCTATCCGGAATCCCACACTCGCTGACCAATTCCTCTATTACAATGTCGGTCGTGCGGTCCTGTTGGGCAATACGAAAGGGTACGATTCTCTGGTGACGGTCCCGTCCCTGCTCGATTACTTCATCAACCAAACCCCCTTGGAGTATTTCAATCTCGATCCGGTCAAGCCCGAGAAAGTGCGTACCGTAGAACTCGGCTACCGGGGAACGATCGGGAAGAACCTCTTCGTCGACCTGGTCGGTTATTACAGCAGCTACACCGACTTTATCGGGTATCAGGTTGGTGCCGATGTAACGGTGATCCCGAGCGCTTCGCTCATTTACATCAACAACATTTACCGGATCGCCGCCAACGCATCGGAATCGGTATCGACCTATGGTACCTCCATTGGCCTGAGCTATTTTCTGGGAAAGTTTCTGACGATCAACGGCAACTATTCCTTCAACCGTTTGGAAAAGAGTTCATCCGATCCGTTGATCCCGGCATACAATACGCCGGAAAACAAGTACAATATCGGGATCTCGGGTCGTGATATCGAGGCTGAGGTGCTTGGACTTCGACTCCGGAATTACGGCTTCAGCATTAACTATAAGTGGGTGGAAGGATTCCGCTTTGAGGGCTCTCCCCAGTTCACCGGCTATGTGCCGCAATATGATTTTGTCGATGCCCAGATCTCCAAGCGGGTGCCGAAAATTCACGCGACCTTCAAGGTGGGCGCTTCCAATGTGCTGAATCAGCGTAGGTTTACGGTTTACGGCGGACCGGAAACGGGTCGCCTGGCCTATGCTTCCATTTTAGTGGAGCTTCAGAAAAATTGACCTTGGCCATTCCGTTCCGGAATCGGAATTTCCGTAAATTGCATTTCCTATCTTAACCTGACTCGGATGAAAAAACAACTACTTCTGATCTTGTGTGCGGTTTCCCTCTGGCAGTTCGCGTCTGCGCAACGCTACTCAACGGAAATCTTTTCCGATGTTTCTGTACAGCAGAACATTGTTTATGGTGACAACTTCAGTGTTCTCACCGGCACACCTACCAGCGTTCAGCTGAAAATGGACGTGTATACTCCTGTTGGAGACGTCGAAACCAGCCGTCCGGTCGTGGTCATGCTCCACACCGGCAGCTTCCTGCCGGCGATCATCAACCAGACGCCTACCGGTTCGATGCGCGACAGCGCCATCGTGGAAATGTGCAGCCGCTTCGCACGCCGTGGCTATGTGGCCATCTCCGCCGACTACCGTACCGGCTGGAACCCGCAGGCCGTCGGTTCTGCCGGACAGGATATCCGTACCGGTAGCCTGCTCCAGGCTGTTTACCGGAGTATCCTCGATATCAAGGCTTGTGTCCGTTACATCAAGAATGATGTGGCGACCGCCAACACATACGGTATCGATACCACCAAGATCATCCTCGGCGGTATGGGCTCCGGCGGTTATATCGCGCTTGCCTATGCTACCATTCAGGATACGGCCGACTTCAACCTGCCGAAGTTCATCAGCAGCACTACGAATGCGTCCTATGGCTTCGTCGCGGGTTCCAGCTATGTGAACACCGGCCTCTGGGGTGATATCGAAGGCTACGGCGGAACACCCGGCCTCAATAACCCGAACAATACACCCGGTCGTTCGACCGATGTTGCATTCGTCTTCAATTGCGGCGGCGCGCTCGGCGACAGCTCCTGGCTGCGCGCCGGTGACGTACCGATGGTTTGTTTCCATCCGGTAACCGATCCGTTCGCTCCTTATGGAGACGGTACGGTTATCGTTCCGACCACCGGCGACCCGGTTGTCGACGTAAGCGGTAGCCAGACCATCGTTACACGTGCCAATGCCTTGGGTAACAACGATTGCTTCCTTTCCGCTACGTTCACTGATCCTTTCACGGCGGCTGCCGACCTGAACAACAACGGTCAGGATGGACTGTTCCCCTTCCTCTTCGCCACGCCGCAGGCTGGTCCCTGGGAGTGGTTCGATTCAACCACTACTGTTCAGGTTGCCATCGCCCTCGGTCTCGGACAAGCTGCCGGAACGCAGATCTATCAGAACGCCAAACTGACCAACCCGGATATGTCGAAAGCCAAAGGAATGGCCTACATCGACACCATTCAGGGTTACGTCAACCCGCGTATGATCCAGTGTCTCGGCCTAAACGTTGGCATTACCGATCTGGGTCAATTGAATCAGCAGGTTTCGGTTTACCCGAATCCTTCGGCCGGCGCTTTCACCGTCGACCTTCGTCAGGTTGCCGACGCTGTTTCGTACATCCGCGTGGCTGATCTGACCGGACAAATCGTCCGCGATCTTCGTCCGGATCTCAGCGGTCTCAACCCGGTCGATGCCGCCGGACTTTCAAAAGGTGTCTACACCGTACGCGTCGGCTTCTCCAACGGCGAAGTCGTGCGCAAAGTGGTGCTGCAATAATTACTACTTGAAGCGAGATGATTGGAAGGCCACCCCGAACGGGTGGCCTTCTTTTTTTGTATTGGTAATTCATTACCTTCATGCATGCTTCGATCACTACTGTTATTCGCATTCGGTATTTCCCTGGCCTGGAACGCCAGCGCCCAAACGATCATCGATTGCGGCTCCGGCCGTTACGATTCCGAGCTGTTCCCGGACGTGACGGTTCAATCCGATGTGATTTACGGTTCCAACGTTGACGCCAATGGTCAGACGCTTCAGTTGAAGATGGACATCTATCAACCGGACGGTGATACTGCGGCCTACCGGCCGGCCATCGTCATGGTCCACGGCGGCAGTTTCATTGCCGGGTCGAAACTCGACAACGACGTTGTGGAGATCTGTACCCGTTTCGCTAAACGAGGGTATGTCTGTGCTTCCATCGATTACCGAATCGGTATTCCGTTTCCGATCGCGGAAGCGAACGCGGTACGCGCCGTGTATCGGGCGGTACAGGATATGAAGGCGGCTGTGCGCTTCTTTCGGCAGGATGCCGCCACAACGAATACCTATCGGATCGATCCCGATATCATCTTCGGCGGGGGGAGCTCCGCCGGCGCTTTCACCGCGTTGCACCTCGCTTACCTCGATGATCCCGCGGAACTGCCGTCTCAGATCGACACCGTCGCGCTCGGCGGTATGGAAGGTAACAGCGGTAATCCCGGGTATTCATCGGAGATCAAAGCCGTCGTGAACCTTTGTGGCGCGTTGGGTAATAAGACGTGGATTCATCCCGGCGATGAACCGCTCTGCAGCATGCACGGAACGGTGGACAATACAGTCCCCTATGGAACCGACATGATCTACCTGGCCGGGATCTTCCCGATCATGATCGTGGATGGAAGCTATCCGGTTGCCGAACAAGGGAACCTCGTCGGACTCGACAATACCATGTACACGTTCTTTGGTGCCGATCACGTACCCTATGCGATCGATGCCGCATACATGGACACAACCATTCGCTTCGTCAGCAATTTCCTCTATCGCCAACTCGGCTGCACGCCTGCCGACCCGGAACCGCTCGCGAATACGTTTCCGACTACCGGTATTCAGGATCAGCAAAAAGCGGACTGGAGCATCTTTCCGAATCCGGCAGCAGGCCGTTTCCAATGGCAGAACCTTCCGGCAGAAGCCGCTTCCTTTCGTTTGGTCGATCCGCAAGGACGTGTTGTCATTAACTCCCGCGAATTCCGTGATCGGGCCGTCGACCTGTCCGGTCTGCCCGCCGGGATGTATTTCATTCGGCTGATGAACGAGAAAGAGCAGGAAATAGGTCAGAAAGTGCTAATACTGCTGGGCAAATAACCGGCCCGCCCAACTCGAAACTCGAAACTCGGAACACGGAACACGGAACCCGCCTGCCTGCCTGCCGAAGCTTTAGCGTAGGCAGGAAACCTCAATCTCCTCTTCCTTCTTTCGTCTGCTTTCCGAACGCAAGCGGGTTGGCATTGATCTCGTCGTACTCGGCCCGTTTGCGCAGTACGTCGATGGCCGTATAGATAGCGTCGCGAAGTGACTCTTCGTTGGCTTCACCTTTTCCGGCAATGTCGTAAGCGGTGCCGTGATCCGGTGAGGTGCGAACGAACGGGAGTCCGGCCGTGTAATTGACCCCGGTACCGAAACTCAGCGTCTTGAAAGGAACCAATCCCTGGTCATGGTACATGGCCAAGACGGCGTCGAACTTTTGAAAAGCGCCGGAACCGAAGAATCCGTCGGCAGAGTAGGGGCCATATACGAACATGCCTTCATCGAAACACTGCTTGATGGCCGGGATGATCACCTGCTGCTCCTCTTGCCCGATGAGTCCGTTGTCGCCAGCATGCGGATTGAGCCCCATGACGGCAATGCGCGGCTTGCGAAATCCGAAGTCGCGGCGGAGCGATTGGTGCATCAGCTTGATCTTGCGGATGATCTTTTCCACACTCAGCTGGGAAGCGACTTCCTTGATCGGTACATGACCAGCCACGACCGCTACGCGTAAGCGTTCACTGACCAGGAACATCAACGGGTCCTTGACGCCGAACTTCTCGCCGAGATATTCGGTGTGGCCGGCAAAATTGAAATCCTTGCTTTGGATGTTGTGCTTGTTGATCGGTGCGGTGACCAACACGTCGATGCGACCGTCCCGGAGGTCGTTCACGGCAGCTTCCAGGGAACGAAAGGCATATTGTCCACTGATCTCTGTTGCCTTACCGAATTCCACCGGCACTTCTTCCTCCCAGCAGTTGACGACATTGGTCTTCCGCAAAATCACCTCACTGCTGCTGCGTACCGTCTGGTATTGAAATTCATTCAGGTTAAGCAGCTTCCGTTGCAACGAAACAAGTTTGTTACTGGAATAAATGACCGGCGTGCAGATCTGGTGCATCCGGTTATCCAGAAACGTCTTCATCACCACCTCCAACCCGACGCCATTCACGTCGCCGCAGGTAATACCGACTTTAATCTGGCCTTCGAGTTCGGGTTGTGACATGAGGCTGTTGGGTTAAGGCGAAGAGGGGAATTAGGGTTGCTGGGAAATTGTAATTGGTAATTAGTAATTAGTAATTAGTAATTGGTAATTAGAGACGGGTATTTTTTTTCGCTAAAAAATTCATTCACTATTCACTATTCACTATTCACTATTCACTATTCACTCCTCATACTCCACTAAAAAACTCCACCAGCATCCGAACACCCATACCCGTCCCGTTCTTTCCGCGGTAGCTCCAGTTGGTCTGTAGCCAGGCCGGTCCGGCGATGTCGAAATGCATGTAAGGGTAGTCGACAAAGCGCTGCAGGAATTTGCCTGCGGTGATCGCACCAGCGGTCGGTCCGCCGATGTTTTTCATATCAGCAATGTCGGATTTCAGCAAGTCGTCGTACTCGTCCCAGAAGGGAAACTCGGCCATCCTTTCATACACCTGCTCGCCCGATTCCTTTACCCGGGCTTTCACCTCTTCGGAAGCCGTTCCCATGCATACAATGCCATAAGGACCGATAGCCGCGGCTGCAGCGCCGGTAAGCGTGGCGAAGTCCATGACGAGTTCGGGTTTGTATTTCTTGGCATAATGCAGCGCGTCCGCAAGCAGCATACGTCCTTCGGCATCGGTGTTCAATACTTCAACCGTCTGTCCGCTCATCATCGTCACGACATCGCCCGGTGTATAGGCATCCCCGCCCGGGCGGTTGTCCGTTGCCGGGATCAGCGCAACAACGTGTACCGGAAGTTTCGCTTTCGCGATTGCATACAATGCACACGCAACCGTTGCACCTCCGGCCATATCGCACTTCATGTAATCCATGGAGTTCGGCGTGGGCTTCAGGCTCAATCCGCCGGTATCGTACACAACACCTTTGCCGACCAATACATACGGCTTACGGTTTTTGGCTCCGCGCGGTTTGTACTCCATGATCGTAAAAGTCGGCGGCTGAGGACTGCCCTGGTTGACCGCCAGCAGACCGCCCATTTTGAGCGATTTTATCCTTGCCTTCTTCAATACTTCCACCCGGATTCCCGCGGAACGACCTAGTTTTGCCAACTCTGAAGAAAATACGGTCGCGTTGAGATACGACTGCGGTTCATTGACCAGGGTACGTGCCCGATAAACGGCATCGATCACATGGTTCAGCTTCTCGACCGCTTTACGGCTTACTTCGGTGCTTTGGATCAGGATTTCCGAAACGGTATGGGCTTCCTTTTCCTTTCCTTTTGAACGGTATTTCAAAAACTGGTAATTACCCAAGGCCATGCCCTCGGCCAAGGCAAGGGCTGTATCCCCATGTCCGGCCACATCTACCAGTACAACCCGTTCTTTTTTCTGACGGTTAAACGCGCCCAATAACGCGTCTCCGGCACGCCGGCACGCCTCCAATAAGGCTGCTCCGGTTTTTTTCTTGTCGAGCCGGTGGACCGCGATCAGACGACGGTACTGGTTGATCACCACATTGTTGCGATCCGCCTTCAACTCGTGCTGAACATAGGCTTGCTCGTCGGCAGACAGCAGTCCGGTAGGCAATCCGCTTTTGTCATCAAGCAGTAAAATGAGCGAATCCGTGGCCCGGTAGGTGCCTGTCAGGCGGATGGAAGTGTGCATTTTAAATCCTATTTTTGAAGGGCGGAAATTACTCATTTTTCCGCTCTTTCCCGTGGAACCAGGAGACGTTTCAGTTGTTCTCTAACCGAACGTGTTCCCGTTCACCGCTTTACCATGAATGCCGACGTTCTCCTAAACCGCGCCCTCCGCCTCGAATTCCTCTCCGCGGAAGAAGGGCAGTACCTGTTCCTCCATGCTCCCACGGCGGAGTTGATGGATGTTGCCCACCAGATCCGGAAAAAGTTGCATCCCGATAACAAGGTTACCTGGATCATCGACCGGAATGTCAATACCACGAATGTCTGCATTGCGAATTGCAAGTTTTGCAACTTCTACCGGATCCCCGGACATGCCGATGCTTACATCACCACCATCGATCAGTACAAAGAAAAGATCGAAGAAACCTTCCGCTATGGCGGGGAGCAACTCTTGTTGCAGGGTGGACATCACCCCGGACTTGGTTTACAATTTTATATCGACACTTTCCGGGAACTCAAACGACTTTATCCGAATCTGAAGTTGCATGCCCTCGGGCCTCCCGAGATCGCGCATATCACCAAGCTCGAAGGGACATCGCATACCGAGGTGCTTCATGCCCTGATGGAAGCCGGACTTGATTCACTTCCCGGCGCCGGCGCCGAGATCCTCAGCGATCGTGTTCGCCGGCTGATCAGCAAAGGGAAATGCTCCGGTCGCGAATGGCTCGATGTCATGCGCGCCGCGCACCAACTGCATCTCACGACTTCCGCCACCATGATGTTCGGCCATGTGGAGACGCTGGAAGAACGCTTCCAGCACATCATCTGGCTGCGTGAAGTCCAATCGGAGAAGCCAGCGGACGCGAAGGGTTTTGTCTCGTTCATTCCCTGGCCCTTCCAGGACCACGATACCATCCTCCGTCGCATCAAAGGCGTACGCAATGAAGTGACCGGCGAAGAGTATATCCGCACCATCGCCATCAGTCGCATCCTGCTGCCGAATATTCCGAACATCCAGGCGAGCTGGCTGACGGTCGGCAAGGAGATCGCGCAGATCTGCCTCCATGGCGGCGCCAATGATTTCGGCTCCATCATGATCGAAGAGAACGTGGTTTCCGCCGCCGGCGCACCGCATCGCTTCACGTCAAACGGCATTCAACAGGCTATTCGTGAGGCTGGATTCGAGCCGCAACTTCGTAACCAACAGTTCGAAGACCGCCAATTACCCGAAACCATCGAACAGCAACTCATCACCTATTGATGCTCCGCATGCGTCCCGCACTGCTTCGAATTTTCCTTTCTGCCGCGCTGGTGCTCTTTGCGCTGGCATTCGCGCAGGCGACGCACAACCGGGCCGGGGAGATCACCTGGGAATTCATCGGCACCTGCCCGACCGACACTACACCGAACGCCGCTTACACCTATCGGGTAACGATCACCACGTACACCCGTACCAGCAGCATCCAGGCCGACCGGCCTTCGCTCGACTCGGTGTATTGGGGCGACGGAACGCAGTCGTCTTTCGTGCGTCAGCAGAAGATCGACCTGGGAAACGATATCAGTAAGAACATCTACATCAATACGCATACCTATGCCGGCAACGGCAGCTTCAAGATTTACTTCGTCGATCCGAACCGCAACGAAGGTGTGGTGAACATCCCCTCCTCGGTCGATGTCCCGTTCTCCGTTGAAAGCCTCCTGATTGTCGACCCGTACCGCTGTCCGAACAATTCACCGGTATTGACTTACCCCCCGATCGACCGCGGTTGTGTCGGCCGTACGTTCATACACAATCCGAACGCGTTTGATCCCGATGGCGACAGCTTGTCGTATGAATTGACCGTCTGCCGTGGCCTTAACGCGGATCCCATTCCGGGCTACTCATTCCCGGTCGCTTCCAGTTCGTTTTCGCTCGATCCAATCTCCGGCGACCTCACCTGGAATACACCCATCGCCCCGGGTGAATACAACGTAGCCT
>ERZ724507.981-NODE-981-length-12528-cov-5.156418_pt1 | contig 12528 bp, 11 predicted proteins | sample MGYA00376040_ERZ724507 | MGnify/ENA primary metagenome ERZ724507 (study PRJEB28724, sample SAMN07190883) | activated sludge metagenome | isolation source: activated sludge of sewage treatment plant in Hong Hong | place: Hong Kong | collected 2016-03-17 ...
AGGGTTGCGCGGCGCGCTGCGCCGCGACGAGCCCATGGCCGGGCACGTCTCGTGGCGTGCAGGCGGCCCGGTGGCGCGCGCCTACCGCCCGGCCGACCTCGCCGACCTTGCTGCCTTCCTGCGCGGATTGCGCCTGGACGAGCCGCTGCTGCCCGTCGGTCTCGGCAGCAACCTGCTGGTGCGCGACGGTGGATTCGACGGCACGGCAATCTTCACCCATGGCGTGCTCGACGTACTGCGCCGCGAGGCGGACGGTCGCTTCTATGCCGAGGCCGGCGTCGCTGCGCCCAAGCTGGCGCGCTTCGTCGGGCGCCAGGGCTGCGCCGAGGCCGAGTTCCTCGCCGGCATTCCGGGCACGGTGGGTGGCGCCCTGGCAATGAATGCCGGCTGCCACGGCGGCGAGACCTGGCGCTATGTCGACAGGGTGCTGATGCTGACCCGGGGCGGCGAACTCGTCGAGCGGCCGCCGGAAGAGTTTGCCGTCGGCTATCGGCATGTCGGCCTCAAGGCGGCCAGCGACGAAATCTTCGCTGCGGCCTGGTTCCGCTTTCCACCGGGCAATGCGGAGGCGGCGGCGGCGCGCACGCGCGAGCTGCTGCAGCGCCGGGTGGCGACGCAACCGCTGGCGCTGCCCAACGCAGGCTCGGTATTCCGCAATCCGCCCGGCGACCACGCGGCGCGCCTGATCGAGGCCGCTGGCCTGAAAGGGACACGGATCGGTGCCGCCGAGGTTTCCGAAAAGCATTCGAATTTCATCGTTAATCCCGGGGGTGCCGCCAGTGCGGGTGCGATAGAAATGCTAATCGGCCGCATTCAGGCGGACGTGGCGGAGAAGTTCGGCGTGCATCTGATGCGCGAAGTGCGCATCGTCGGTGATGCCGGCGCCCGCACGGGGCCGGGCGGGGAAGGAGCTTGATGGATTTCGGCAAGGTGGCGGTGATGATGGGCGGCGATTCGGCCGAGCGCGAGGTTTCGCTGAAAAGCGGAAGCGCCGTGCTGGCCGCGCTGCGCGCCGCCGGCGTCGACGCCCATGCCTTCGACCCGCGCGAGAAGGGTCTCGATGCATTGCGCGGCGAGGGCTTCGACCGCGCCTTCGTCGCCCTGCACGGGCGAGGCGGCGAGGACGGCCGGCTGCAGGGCGCGCTCGACCTGCTCCGCATCCCTTATACCGGCAGCGGCGTGCTCGCCTCGGCGCTGGCGATGGACAAGTGGCGCAGCAAGCTGGTCTGGCAGGCGGCGGGAATCCCCGTGCCGGAGTGCCAGACGCTCGGTGCCGACAGCGACTGGGCGGCGGTGGTCGCACAGCTCGGCCTGCCGCTCTTCGTCAAGCCGGCCAACGAAGGTTCGAGCATAGGCATTACCAAGGTGAAGGCACTACAGGATCTTGAGCCGGCCTACCGCGAGGCGGCGCGCTACGACAGCACCGTGCTGGCCGAGCGTTGCATCGACGGCGCCGAAGTCCAGTTTCCCATCCTCGGCGGGCGCGTGCTGCCGTCGATCCGCATCGAGACGCCGCACGAGTTCTACGACTACGACGCGAAGTACTTCGCCAACGACACGCGCTACACCTGCCCCGGGCTTCCTGCCGCGGAGGAGCAGGGCCTGTCCGGGCTGGTGCTGCGGTCCTTCGACGTACTTGGCTGCCGCGGCTGGGGCCGCGTCGACCTGATGATCGAGCGCGGCAGCGGCAAGCCGTACTTCCTCGAGATGAACACGGCACCGGGCATGACCGACCATTCGCTGGTGCCCATGTCGGCGCGCGTTGCCGGCCTGTCATTCAGCGACCTCGTGCTTGAAATCCTGGCGGAGGCGCGCCATGGCTAGGCGGACGGGCAGCGCCAAGGGGAATGTCCGCGTCGAGGCGGGTGCCGGCGAAGGCTTCTGGGACCGCCCGGCCCTGATGAATGCCGCCGCCGACCTGCTGCTGCTCGTTGCGGCGATCCTGCTGGCCTGGGCGGGCGTGCTCGCGGTGCAGCGCCTGCCGCTGCTGCCGCTCAACCAGCTCGTGGTGGCGGCACCGCTCGAACAGGTGTCGCCCCTGCAGGTCGAGCACACCGCGCGCAGCGCACTGGCCGGCAACTTCCTGACAGTGAATCTGGAGTCGGCCCAGGCTGCCTTCGAGCGCATGCCCTGGGTGCGCAGCGCCTCGGTGCGGCGCCTGTGGCCGGACGGCGTCGAACTGGCGATCGAGGAACATCGGGCCGTCGCGCGCTGGACGCCGCAGGATGGCGAGCCGCGCCTGGTCAATACCCGCGGCGAAGTGTTCGCCGGGACCAGCGGCGAGGCGCTGCCGGCATTTGCCGGGCCCGAGGGTTCTGCCCCGCGCGTGCTCGAGCGCTACCGGGAATTCGGCGAGCGGCTGGCAGCCGTCGGCCGCAGGCCGGTCGCCGTCCAGTTGTCGCCGCGCGAGGCGTGGCAGGTGCGCCTCGACGACGGCGTGCTGCTCGAGCTTGGCCGCGACCAGCCGAAGCATCCGCTGACGGAGCGGCTTGATCGTTTCACGACCCACTTTGCCGCTGCCGGCGCGCTGGCGAGGAATCGCCTGCACGGCATCGGCACGGTGGACATGCGTTACCCGAACGGATTCGCCCTGCGGGCGAGCAAAACTGGATGAGCAAGGACACCAAGCGCGAACTTATCGTCGGACTCGACATCGGCACGTCGAAGATCGTCGCCATCGTCGGCGAGCTGGATCCCGAGGGACGGCTCGGCGTGCTCGGCCTCGGCACCCAGGAATCGACCGGCCTCAAGCGCGGCATGGTGATCAACATCGAAGCCACCGTGAATTCGATCTCGCGCGCCATCGCCGAGGTCGAGATGATGGCCGGCTGCAAGGTGCGGGAGGTCTATACCGGCATTGCCGGCAGCCACATCAAGAGCAAGGACTCGACGGGCATGGCCGTCGTGCGCGAGAAGGAGGTGACGCAGCTCGACGTCGAGCGCGCCATCGAGGCGGCCAACGCGACGTCGATCTCGGCCGACGACCAGATCCTGCACACGCTGGTGCAGGAGTTCATCGTCGATGGCCAGGACGGCGTCAAGGAGCCGATCGGCATGGATGCCAAGCGGCTCGACGTCAAGGTCCACCTCGTCACCGGCGCCGTGACGGCGGTGCAGAACATCGTCAAGTGCGTGCATCGCTGCGGCCTCGAAGTGGTCGACCTGGTGCTGCAGCCGCTGGCTTCCGGCTACGCGGTGCTGACCGAGGACGAGAAGGATGTCGGCGTCTGCCTGGTGGACATCGGCGGCGGCACGACCGACGTCGCGGTGTTCGTGCAGGGCGCAATACGGCATACGGCGGTGATTCCGATCGCCGGCGACCAGCTGACCAACGACATCGCGATCGCGCTGCGCACCTCGACCCAGGATGCCGAGGAAATCAAGCTGCGTTACGGCGTCGCCCTGCAGCAGCTGGCGAGCCCCGAGGAGATGATCGAGGTGCCCGGCGTCGGCGACCGGCCGGCCACGCACCTCTCGCGGCAGACTCTGGCCGGCTTCATCCAGCCGCGCGTCGAGGAGATCTTCCAGAAGGTGCAGGAGGAGCTCGAACGCAGCGGCAAGGCGCGCCTGTTGCGCGCCGGCATCGTGCTCACCGGCGGCGCGGCGCAGATGCCGGGCATGGCGGAGCTGGGCGAGGAAGTGTTCCACAACACCGTGAAGCTGGCGATGCCGCACTACGACGGCAACCTGCGCGATTACGTGCGCAATCCGCGCTACTCCACGGCGATGGGTTTGTTGCTGGAAGGGATGGCGCAGCGCAGGCGCGGCATGAAGGCGCAGAGCCCGCGCAGCTTCGGGCAGGTACTGGCCCGGATGCGCGCGTGGTTTTCCAAGAACTTTTGAACGTATCGGTTTTTTCAGGAGGCGAGCATGTTTGAACTTGAGGAAGTGGGCACACCGGAACCGGAGAGCAACGCGACGGTCATCAAGGTCGTCGGCGTCGGCGGCGCAGGAGGCAACGCGGTCGAGCACATGATCCGCGAAGGCGTTGGCGGCGTGGAGTTCATCTGCTGCAACACCGATGCCCAGGCACTGGCGAAGAGCAGTGCCGACGTCAAGCTGCAGCTCGGCCCCGGCCTAGGCGCCGGCGGCAAGCCTGAAAAGGCGCGCGAGCTGGCGGTGCTGGAGCGGACGCGCATTGCCGAAGTGCTGGACGGCGCCCACATGGTGTTCATCACCGCCGGCATGGGCGGTGGCACCGGTACCGGTGCCGGCCCGATCGTCGCCGAAGTGGCGCGCGAACTCGGCATCCTCACCGTGGCGGTGGTGACCAAACCGTTCGAGTACGAGGGCAAGCGCAAGCGCGTCGCCGAGGAAGGCGTCGCCGAACTGGCGCGCAACGTCGATTCGCTGATCGTGATCCTCAATGAAAAGCTCGAGGAAGTGCTCGGCGACGAGATCAGCATGCTCGAAGCCTTCCGCGCCGCCGACAACGTGCTGCGCAATGCGGTCGGCGGCATCGCCGAGATCATCAACGTGCCGGGCCTGGTCAACGTCGACTTCGAGGACGTGCGCACGGTGATGGGCGAAATGGGCAAGGCCATGATGGGGTCCGCCGCCGCCGCCGGCGTCGACCGCGCGCGGGTCGCCGCCGAGGAGGCGGTGGCCTCGCCGCTGCTCGAGGGCATCGAGCTGTCCGGTGCGCGCGGCGTGCTGGTGAACATCACGGCGAGCACCACGCTCGGCCTCAAGGAGTACAAGGAAGTCATGAACACCATCCGCCAATACACCGCGCCCGAAGCGACGGTGATCTGCGGCGCGGTGTTCGACGAGGGCATGGAGGACCAGCTGCGCGTGACCGTGGTCGCCACCGGGCTCGGTGTCGCCGTGGCCCAGGCGGCGAAGCCGAGCATCCGCATGGTCGAACCGGTGGGCCTGCGCACCGGTACCGACAACCTGCAGGTGTTCGACACGCCGGCCGCGCCCGGTGCGATCGACCTCTCCAGCGTCACCAGCAGCGCCCGTGGCGGGGCGCCGCGCAATGCCCAGGCCGACGCAATGGCGGCCTCCGGCATCGACAAGTACGACATCCCCGCCTTCCTGCGTCGCCAGTCCGACTGAGCCGCGCAGCCCCATCCCCGCGGGACGCCGAGGCGTGCCGCGGGGGCATGCCGGTATAATGCCGGCATCTTTCCCGGTTCCCGCTCCATGCTTCGTCAGCGCACCCTCAAGTCCGTCGTCAAGGCGACCGGCGTCGGCCTGCACTCCGGCGTCAAGGTTTCGCTCGTCCTGCGCCCGGCGCAGGTCGATACCGGCGTGGTGTTCCGCCGCGTCGACCTGGCGCGGCCCATCGACCTGCGCGCCGACCCGTTCGGCGTCGGCGACACCCGGCTCGCCTCCTGCCTGGAACGCGACGGCGTCAAGGTCGCCACCGTCGAGCACCTGATGTCCGCACTGGCCGGACTGGGCATTGACAACATTTACGTCGACGTCGACGCCGCCGAAATGCCGATCATGGACGGGTCCGCGGCGCCTTTCGTGTTCCTCCTCCAGTCGGCGGGCATCGAGGAGCAGGGCGCAGCGAAGAAGTTCCTGCGCGTGAAGAAGCCGGTCGAGGTGCGCGAAGGCGACAAATGGGCGCGGCTGGCCCCGTACGACGGCTTCAGCCTCGAGTTTTCGATCGCCTTCAACCACCCCGCGGTGGATCGTTCGGCGACCACCGCCCGCGTCGATTTCGGCGACCAATCCTACCTGCGCGAGGTGGCCCGCGCCCGGACGTTCGGCTTCATGCAGGACGTGGAGTCGCTGCGCGACCAGGGGCTGGCCCTCGGCGGCAGCCTTGAGAACGCCATCGTGATGGACGAGTATCGCGTGCTCAACAGCGAAGGCCTGCGCTACGCCGACGAGTTCGTCAAGCACAAGATCCTCGACGCGATCGGCGACCTGTACCTGGCGGGGCACCCCCTGCTCGGCGCGTTTTCAGCGCACAAGTCCGGCCACGCGCTGAACAACGCGCTGCTGCGCTCCCTGCTGGCCGACGCCTCGGCCTGGGAGATCGTCAGTTTCGGCGAGGCGGCAAAGGCGCCGGAGCGCGTCACCCGCCTCTATCCGGCGCTCGCCTGATCCATGCTCCTGCTGCGGATCGTCGGCCTGCTCACGGCGGTGGCGATCGGCGCTGGCATCGTTGCCTGGCTGTTTACCCGGGATCGGCGTTACCTGGCCTTGTCGGGCCGCATCGCCAAGGGTGCCCTGACTTTCACACTGCTGGTACTGGTGTTGATGGCGGCGGAGCGCCTGATCATTCTCTGACGCTGTGCAGCAGGCCGTCGAGGGCCTGCTTCAGTGGTGATCCTTCGGGCAGGTTCCGGGCAAGCGATGTAAGTGCCTGCTTCTGATTATTCCCAGGAAGCACGGGCCTTGACCCTTTGGGCGCGAGCTGGCGGGCCGGTTTGGCTTGCACTCGAACCTCGATTTGGGTAACCTTTGTCCCCTTATTTGATAAATCGCTGGCGAGGCTTGGCACCAAGTGCCGGATTTTCGCGGCGACCGCGCTGTTGGCAGCGTGGACAAGGAGTTTCCCCAGACGGAAGTTGGCGACCCGGACATGCGCCCTGAGCGCGACGGGAAGCGCGGCCTCCAGGAGAGCCTGGAACTGCAGCAGGCGACGGGCATGGTTGGCGATATGGGCCAGGCCGTCGCCGGAGTCGATGTGTTCCTGGAGGCTACGAGCAGTCATCGATAACGAGGATATCCGGCGGTATCCCGGCCAGACGCGGCCGGAGCGGCCGCAGGATTCCGACTGGAAGGGAAGGAAGGGAAGAGATGCATATTATTCTCGTCTCCGACCGCCTGGCAACCGCCAGGAGCATCACTCTCACCTGGCGCCATATCATCCTCTTCGGCGGCGCCCTGCTGACCTCCATCCTGGTCCTCTCGTCCGTGTTTTCCTACGTGACGGTGCGCCATGCCGCGGAGATCCGGCTGCCGTTCCTGCAGAACCTGCTGCGCTCGGTGAATGCCGAGGAGACCCAGCGCTCGCGCGATTTCGTCCAGGAAAACATCAACGCGATGGCCGTCAAGCTGGGCGAGATGCAGGCCCAGCTGCTGCGCCTGGACACCATAGGCGAGCGCCTGGCCGGCATGGCCGGCGTCAAGCCCCAGGAACTGAAAGCGTTCGAGAACAAGTCCGACGGCCGCGGCGGCCCGCTGGTGCTGCCTTCCGCGATGTCGGCAAGCGACCTGCAGCGTGCCGTGGATGCGCTGGCGCACCAGGTCGAGGCCAAGTCCGATGCCATTTCCCTGATCGAGTCGCAGATGCTGGAAGAGCGGTTGCGCAAGAGCATGCTGCCGACCAGCCTGCCCGTCGAGGCGCAGTGGAACGCTTCGACCTACGGCTGGCGCGTGGACCCCTTTACCGGCGAACGGGCGATGCACGAAGGCGTCGATATCGTTTCCCCGATCGGAACGGCGATTCGCGCCGCCGCGGCGGGCGTGGTCGTTGCCACCGAGCGCCACCCGCAGTACGGCAACCTGGTCGAAATCGACCATGGCAAGGACCTGACTACGCGCTACGCCCACGCCTCGAAGGTACTGGTCAAGCCGGGACAACTGGTCAAGCGCGGACAGGTGATTGCCGAGGTCGGCACCACCGGGCGCTCGACCGGTCCGCACCTGCACTTCGAGGTGCGCATCCGCGGCCTGGCGCAGAATCCCGACCGCTTCCTGCGCCTGGCGCAGAACTCGAAAAAGAACTCCACGCCGGCGCTCGCGGTGCGCCGCTGAGGCTGCCCCTGCGCGGGGGGCGCTGCTCCCCGCGTGATAAAATTCCCGTTTTGCCTTTCACGGCTGGGCAGCAGCCGCGCTTCCCATGATCTCCGGCTTCCTCAAAAAAATCTTCGGCAGCCGCAATGACCGGCTGATCCGGCAGTATTCCCAGGTCGTCGCCCGCATCAATGCCCTCGAACCGGGCATGTCGGCCCTTACCGACGACGCCTTGCGTGCCAAGACCGAGGAGTTCCGCGGCCGCCACGCCAAGGGCGAATCCCTCGATTCCCTGCTCCCCGAGGCCTTTGCCGTCGTGCGCGAAGCGGGACGCCGCGTGCTCGGCATGCGGCACTTCGACGTCCAGTTGATCGGCGGCATGGTCCTGCACCACGGCAAGATCGCCGAGATGCGCACCGGCGAAGGCAAGACGCTGACCGCCACGCTCGCCGTTTACCTCAACGCGATTCCGGGCAAGGGCGTGCATCTGGTTACGGTCAATGACTACCTGGCCAGCCGCGACGCCGAATGGATGGGTCGCATCTACCGCTTCCTCGGGCTCACCGTCGGCATCAACCTGTCGCAGATGCCGCACGACCAGAAGCAGGTTGCCTACGCTTCCGACATCACCTACGGCACCAACAACGAATTCGGCTTCGACTACCTGCGCGACAACATGGTGTATTCGTCGGGCGAGCGCGTGCAGCGCGGGCTCGCCTACGCCATCGTGGACGAGGTCGACTCGATCCTCATCGACGAGGCCCGCACGCCGCTCATCATCTCCGGCCAGGCCGAGGACCATACCGAGCTCTACCTGCGCATGAACGCGGTGCCGCCGCTGCTGACGCGGGGCGAGGCGGCCAAGGCCGAGGGCGAGGTGGATACCGGCGACTACACGGTGGACCTCAAGTCGCACCAGGTGCTGCTGACCGAGGCCGGGCACGAGAAGGCCGAGGAAGTCCTGACGCGGCTGGGCATGCTGCCCGAGGGCAGCAGCCTGTACGAGCCGGCCAACATCCTGCTCATTCATCACCTGTATGCCGCGCTGCGTGCCCACAGCCTGTATTTCCGCGACCAGCAGTACGTCGTGCAGAACGGCGAGGTGGTCATCGTCGACGAGTTCACCGGCCGCCTGATGGTGGGGCGCCGCTGGTCCGAGGGACTGCATCAGGCGGTGGAGGCCAAGGAAGGCGTATCGATCCAGGCCGAGAACCAGACCATGGCCTCGATCACCTTCCAGAACTACTTCCGGATGTACGGCAAGCTGGCCGGCATGACCGGCACCGCCGACACCGAGGCCTACGAGTTCCACCAGATCTACAACCTTGAAACCGTCGTCATCCCGACCAACCGGCCGATGGTGCGCAAGGACGAGAACGACCAGATCTACCGCACCGCAGGCGAAAAGCACGCGGCCATCGTTGCCGACATCCGTTCCTGCCACGAGCGCGGCCAGCCGGTGCTGGTGGGCACCACCTCGATCGAGAACTCCGAGCTGCTCTCGGCACTGCTGCAGAAGGCGCGCCTGCCGCACCAGGTGCTCAATGCCAAGCAGCATGCACGTGAAGCCGAGATCGTTACCCAGGCGGGGCGCCCCGGCATGATCACCATCGCCACCAACATGGCGGGCCGCGGCACGGACATCGTGCTCGGCGGCAACATCGAGAAGCTGCTCGACGCCATCCGCAACGACGAGGCGCTCCCCGCGGAGGAGAAGGAGGCGCGCATCGCCGCGCAGCGCGCCGAGTGGCAGAAGGTGCACGACCAGGTCGTGGGCGCCGGCGGCCTGCACATCATCGGCTCGGAGCGCCACGAGTCGCGCCGCATCGACAACCAGCTGCGCGGCCGTTCCGGACGCCAGGGCGACCCGGGTTCGTCGCGCTTCTACCTCGCGCTCGAGGATCCGCTGCTGAAGATCTTCGCCGGCGACCGCCTCAACACCATCATGGTCCGGCTGAAGATGCCGGAAGGCGAGGCAATCGAGCATCCGCTGGTCAGCCGCTCGCTCGAATCGGCGCAGCGCAAGGTCGAGCAACGCAACTTCGATATCCGCAAGCAGCTGCTCGAGTACGACGACGTCGCCAACGACCAGCGCAAGGTGATCTACCAGCAGCGCAACGAACTGCTCGACAGCGAGGACATCTCGGAAACCATCACGGCGATGCGCCAGGGCCAGATCCACGATGCCTTCCGCCTCCACATCCCGGCCGAGAGCGTCGAGGAGCAGTGGGAGGTCGCCGCGCTGGAGACGGCCCTGCAGGCCGAGTTGCAGCTCAAGCTGCCGATCGCCGAATGGGTGCGCAACGAGCAGCAGCTCGGCGAGGAGGAAATCCTCAAGCGCCTGCTCGATGCAGGCGATGCCCACTATGCGGAAAAGGTCAGCCGCGTCGATCCCGCCGCCTGGGCGGGCTTCGAGCGCAACGTCATGCTGCAAAGCCTCGACACGCGCTGGCGCGAGCACCTCTCCGCGCTCGACCACCTGCGCCAGGGCATCCACCTGCGCGGCTACGCGCAGAAGGATCCCAAGCAGGAATACAAGCGCGAGGCCTTCGAACTCTTCGAGGGGCTGCTGCAGACGGTGCGCAGCGAGGTCACGCGCCTGCTGATGACCGTCGAGATCCGCGACGAAGCGCAGATCGAGGAAGCCGAACAGCAGCATCCCCAGGTCGAGAACGTCCAGTACCACCATGCGGATTACGACGAGGCGCTCGGTAGCGCCGAACCGAAACCGGCGCAGCCGGTCGAGCGGGCCATGCCCAAGGTCGGCCGCAACGACCCGTGTCCCTGCGGCAGCGGCAAGAAGTACAAGCACTGCCACGGCAAGCTGAGCTGATGCCGGAGCGGCGGCCGACCCTCGCCGAGGACGGCGCCGCCGTCCTGATCCTCGACCAGACGCGGCTGCCGGGTGCCGCCGTGATGCAGCGGCTGGCCACGCTCGACGATGCGGCACGGGCGATACGCTCGATGCAGGTGCGCGGGGCGCCGCTGATCGGCGCTACTGCTGCCTATGGCGTGGCGTTGGCGCTGGCCGACGGCGCCGACGATGCACGGCTCGACGCCGTGCAGACGGTACTCGCAGCGACGCGGCCGACCGCGGTGAATCTGAATTGGGCGCTGCAGCGCATGGTGCGCGTGCTGCGCCCGCTGCCCGCGCCGGAGCGGCGCGAACGCGCCTGGGCCGAGGCCCGTGCCATCGCCGCCGAGGACCGTGCCGTGGTGCTGCTCGAAGCCCCGCACCGCATCGAGGCCCTGGCGGACTCGCTGGCCGTGCTGGGCGATCGCCCCATCACCTTCGGCCGCGAGCTGACCAAGCAATTCGAGGAGATCGCCACCGTGCCGGCGAGCGACGGCCCCGCATGGCTGGCCGCTGATGCCCACCGCACCCGCGGCGAGTTTGTGCTGGTGGTGCATGGCGCCCCGGTGGCGGCGGACGCGGGCCACGACGAGCGCGTGCTCCGGCTGCTGCTGGCCGAACTGCCGCTCAAGACGGCCGTCCGGCTGGCCACCGACATCACCGGCCGCCCGAAAAACAGCCTCTACGACGCCGCGCTGGCACTGCGCAAAGCCGAGGGCGACGGCTGAAGCAGCTTCACCCAAGCAATGGAAACTGGTGCCATACTTGAATGCATGCGCTGGAATCTCTCGTCCATGGTTGTTGCCCTGATGGCGCCGCTGTTCAGCGCTTTCGTATTTGCTGCGCCATCGCTGCAGCACGGGCCGTTCGAGATTGTGATGAAGACGCGCCGTATCGGCGCGGGCGGTTTTCCCAACACTTCGGGCAATCCGTTCAAGACCACGCCGGTGAGCAGTTTCGAGGTGCGCTTGGATGGCGAACGGGTGACATTGCCCGCGCGCGGTGATTCTTTCTGGACTGTGTTGCGCATCGAGGGAGCGCCGCAGCCGGCCTTGCTGATCAGTGCCGGACCGATGCACCTCCTCACGGTGGCACAAGGGCGGCTGAATGTTCAGAGCCTGGGTGGCGACGCAGCCGATGTGCAATGGCTGGACTCACAAGACGGGCAACCAGGTCCCATAGAGAGGTTCGGCCCCGCGCAGAAGGATATCGAGGCCGATACCGGGCTGCGAGGCGGCAGGTATTTGCTGATTGACCGCCGTGTGGTGCTGGATGTCTCGAGTCTGACCGTCAAGTCGGTGGAGCCGTGGATCGTTGGTGGCTTGAACGCCAGCACGCAGATGGCGGTGTCATTGTCGCCGCGCAGAACCTTGTTTGCCATGCCAGCCAGCGGCACGAGCGGCGAGCGGCGCGATGCCCAGGGTGCACTGGCGATCGATCTCGTGCGCGGTGGCACGCAGGCAGTGATTCTGGGCGCGCAGGTGGCCCCGCGCGATGCGCAGGAACCTCAAGGGGAGTGGTTTGGGCGCCACTTCGAATGGATCACCGGGCCTGGCGGTATTGAGCAGCTTCGGGTTCGTCCGCTACCGCTGCCTTGGAAAAAGCGAGGCGCCCAGGTGGTGTTCGGCGAGACGCGCGAGTACCACGTACGACGTGTCAAACCCGAACTGGCAACGGCGCTGGCGGGGTTGATGCGGGGGCGTTTCAAGGCTGAGCCGCAGGCCGATGTGGATCGGCTTGGTGCCGGCCACTACCTCTTGCCCGGTTGCGGTTCGCGCCTGTTGCTAGGAGTGAGGGCCGACGGGCTCGTGCTGTATGCGCCGACCCCCAGCGAGGCGCCCTGGGTCCGCTGCCAGCAGGACATCGTGCAGATCGCCGCCGCCTTCGACGCCGAGTTGGCCGCCGGCCGGCACGACCAGTGGCTGTTGCCGTGAACGGGTTCTGGGCCTTCCGGTCCGGTCAGCGAAGGCATC
>ERZ724507.986-NODE-986-length-12481-cov-9.803959_pt1 | contig 12481 bp, 8 predicted proteins | sample MGYA00376040_ERZ724507 | MGnify/ENA primary metagenome ERZ724507 (study PRJEB28724, sample SAMN07190883) | activated sludge metagenome | isolation source: activated sludge of sewage treatment plant in Hong Hong | place: Hong Kong | collected 2016-03-17 ...
CCGGCCGCCACGTTTTCGTTCAGGCTGACCGTGGCATCAACAATGTTCGGCGCGTTGTCGTTGAGGTTGTTGACGTTGACCGTGATCACCGCCGTGTCGGAGAGCGTGCCGTCGCTGGCCGTCACCGTCAGGGTGTGGCTCGCCGCCGTCTCGTAGTCCAGGGTCTGGCCCGCCGCGATGGTGATCGCGCCGGTCGCCGGGTCGATGGCGAAGATGCCGCCGGCGTTGCCGCCGGTCAGGCTGTAGGTGATCGCCGCCCCGTCCCGATCAAGGTCGGTGCCGGTGAAGCTGTCGCTGACGTTCACCACCGCCGTCCCGGCCGCCACGTTTTCGTTCAGGCTGACCGTGGCATCAACAATGTTCGGCGCGTCATTGACCGGATTGACGTTGATCGTCGTGCTGCCACTCACGGTCGCCGTGCCGTCCGACACGCTGTAGGTAAAGCTGGTCGCCGTCGCGCTCACCAGATCGGCCGGCGCATCGTATTGCAGCCCGGCCAGTTCGGCCGCCGTCAGCACCCGGCCATTCGTCACCGCCGTGCCGTTGGCCAGGGTCACCGTCCCCACGCTCGGCAGTCCGGTCACCGTGATGGTCAGGCTGGCGCTGTCGACGTCGCTCGGCGCACTGAGACCGAGACCGGTGCTTTGGACTTCCTCGTTGACCGTGATCGTGCTCGAACTGACGACCGGCGCATCATTGACCGGAGTTACACTGATACCGGCAATTGCTGGCACCGAAACGTTCCCCACAGCATCCGCTGCGGTGTAAGTGAAATTGGTGCTGCCATTCCAGTCCGGATCCAGCTTGAAATACAGGGTCAAAGTACCGTTGACCGCAGCAGCGTAGCGCGCGGCCGTATTGGCCGGAATGGTCATGGCCGGATCAGTGTAAAGCGTGCCATTCGCGGGCAACCCGGAAAGCTGGAAGGAAGCGACACCGGAGCCCGGCACCGAGTCGGTTGCGTGGAGCGTAACGACGATCGGAGCGACCTGGTCTTCCGAACCATTGGCTGAAACAGAATCGGCCACCGGCGACATGCTGTCGCGGGTCGCCATGTCGGAAGCTGATGCAGAGACATTTCCGGCCTGGTCGGTAATGGTTGCCGTAACAGTCAGCGTACCTCCGTCGGCGGGAGGAGCGAAGGCGGTAGCGACAAAGCCAGCGGCGATCTGTCCGGCCGTCAAAACGAACGTGTTGGTTGTCGTGCCGTCGCTGACCGTCAGTGTATCGCCAGCAATCGCATTGCCCGGGAGCGTCACCCGCACATCAGCAGGGCCAGAAATCTCGGTGAGACTTATCCGGCCATCGTTGTCGGTGTCCTCAGTGATAACGACAACCGGCGTTCCCGGCGCGGTCGTATCGACACCATGTGTATGAACTGTGCTGGCCGTCGTCGAATTCCCGGCCGTGTCTGTCCCCTTGACGCTGGCATCAATGGACGTATCACCCGCTAGGTTGCTCCCGGCGACGTTGATGCTGTAGGTCAGGCCGGGTGTCACCGTACCGGTATAGGTCACACCATTGACCACCAGGGTGACCGTATCGCCGACCCTGGCGTCGCCGCCCACCGTGCCCGTCACCACAATCGTGCCACCAGCCTCGGCCGCGTTCACCACGTTGTCCGCAGTGATCGCATTGACCGTGATCGTGGCGCTGGCAACCGAGTCCACGGTCAGACTGACCATCGTGCTCGCCGTGTTGCCGGCCGCATCCGTGGCCGTCACCGCAAAGCTGGCAGCACCGTCAGGCAGCGCCGTACCCGGGGTGACCGACCAAGTACTGTCGGCTGCAACCGTCGTGGTCAACACTTCGCCAGTCGGGCTGGTGACGGTGACGGTCGCGCCCGGCTCGCCGGTGCCGCGAATGGTCGGAGTGGCGTCGTTGGTCAGGTTGTCACCGGCAATGCCCGAGTCGGAGGCCGGCGCCAGTTCGGCCGTCACTCTGGTGGCTCCGTCCACCAGCAGTACGCCGGACGACTGCGACGCGATGCTCGCCGCAGTCGCCGCATTGAGCGCATCGAACAGCGCCGCCGGCCCGCCCTCTATCGTGTCGTTAAGCGGGAACCGCGTGGTGGCGAACTGGAAAGATAGTGGCTCGACGAGTTCGACGATGCGCACCAGTTCGATGAAGGAGTGGCCATCCTTCTGGTCGGCAGCATTCCTGACCTGGCCGGCGTCGTCGCCGAAGCTGAAGGTACCGTCGGCCCCAACGATCGCCTTGGCGACCTTGAGGAAGCCCCGGGGATTGTTCTGCACGGCGCTGTCGCCTGCATCCGGCAGGTCGGGCGCGGCGACTTCCGCGTCGATCCTGGCCGCTTCGTTGGCATTGACCGTCAAATCCCGGCCATCGGCCAGACGTAGCGCGACCTGCGCCCCGTCGGCGGCCTGGACGACATCGCCTTCACGAATCGGATCACCGCTCTTGAGCCGACGGACGTTGCCGTCCGGGTCGCGGGCAACGGCTTCACCAGTGATCCTTCCAACGCGGGCGATGACTTCGGCCATGACACTTCTCCAGCACAATTAGGGATGCCGGGAGTCTACGGAGTTGGCTACGGCGAATCTATTGAACCAAAGTACAGTCGGCACGCTATGGCGTGAGAAATTTCACGCCCGGCATCAGATTCTTAAGCCGTTGACCCGCAGCGAGAGTTGCAGCCGATCGCGCACGCCCAACTTCTCGAAGACGGCCGTCAGGTGTGCCTTGACGGTGCGCTCGGTGATCGCCAGGTGATCGGCGATTTCCTTGTTGCTGGCGCCATTGGCGACCAGGCGGGAAACCTGGACCTCACGCTCGGAGAGAAGCGCGGCCCAGTTATCATTTTCGCCCTCCGCAGGCAGTTGACCGAGACGAAGCGCGGTCGCCCCAACGAGTTTCCGGAGCAGCGACTGGCCAACCCAGAGCCCCCCGTTGCCGACCACTGCGGTAACCTGCTGGAGGACCGCGGTCGCCGCCCGTGAATTGCAGCAGCCGGCAGCGCCCAGCGCCAGCGCCTGCAGAACCTGCGCTTCATCAGGCTCGTCGCTGAGCAGGACGACAGGCTGCCCGCCACTGCGATCGATACCGGCCAGCGCAAGTTCCACCGGCTCGCCGGAGCGCAAACGGGACCAGATGACGCCAGTCCCGGCAAACCGTATCGCAGGAATCTGGTCACGGCGCAGAATCTGCACCCCCGGCATGGCTTCGACCCAGGTCGCCAGCGCACCGACTTCGCGGTCGATGATCCAGTGCTGCATCAGCGCTCGGTCAGCGCCACATTCTTGGCCCGCAGCACCGGCTTGAGGAGGTAGACCAGCACGCTCTTCTTGCCGGTGATGATGTCGACCTCCGCGACCATTCCCGGGATGATCGGCAGGTTGGCATCGCCGAAACCGGGTTTGCTGGTGCGCACCCGCACCATGTAGAAGGCGTTGCCCTTGTCGTCCATGATCGTATCGGCGCCGATATGCTCGAGCGTGCCGTCGAGGCCGCCGTAGATCGAGAAATCATACGCGGTAAACTTGACGATGGCCGGCTGGCCGGGACGCAGGAAAGCAATGTCGCGCGGCAGGACGCGCGCCTCGAGGAGCAGCGCATCTTCCAGCGGGACGATCTCGATCATGTCCTTGCCTGGCTGGACGACGCCACCGACGGTATTGACCAGCAGGCGCTTGACCGTTCCCTTGACCGGCGAACGGATCGACGACTGCTTGACGCGATCCGACAGCGCCACGCTGCCCTCGGCCAGGCTGTTCAGCTTGGCCGTGGTTTCTGAAAGCTCCTTGCCGGCGTCGTTGCGGAAATTGAGTTCGACTTCCTCGATCTTGCGCTGCGCTTCGTTGATCGCCGCCTGAACGCGGGTTATCTGTGCCGACGCCATGTCGCGCTCGCCGCGGTAGCGCGAGACATCGCGCTCGAGGCGCAGCAATTCGACTTCGGACACCGCGCCGGAGTTGATTAGCGGTCTGGTGACCGTCAGTTCCTTCGAGGTCAGGTCGAAACCGGTTGCCGCCTGCGCCCGCCTCGCTTGCGCCTCGTTGAGTTCCTGCTGACGCTGGGCAAGCTGCTGCCTGGCGATCGAGATTGCCGCATTCATCTCGGCCCGCTTGGCTTCGTAAAGCTGAAGTTCCTGTTCGACCACTTCCGAGGCATCGTTGACCACCTCTGGCGGCGGCACGAAGGGCTTGCCATCGGACATCGCCTTGAGGCGTGCGGCGCGGGCGAGCAGACCGAGGTACTGGACACGGTTTTCCTTGACCGACGACACGAAGCGCGTTTCGTCGATCTTGATCAGCAACTGGTTGGCCTGAACGACGTCGCCTTCGTGCACCAGGATCTCGGAAACCAGACCGCCATCGATGCTCTGCAGGACCTGCACCTGCCTGGAGGGGATAACCTTGCCCTCGCCGCGCGTCACTTCGTCGAGTTGCGCCACTGCTGCCCACATGATGAACAGCGCCATGACAATGCCGACGCTGCGCAACAGGACGCGCGCGCGCAACGGCTCCTGGCGCAAGATGGCGACGTCGGCATCGGTCGAGAAGTCGACCACCTCGCCCTCCTCCTTGCTCGGCAGGCGACCAAGCACCCGCTCGACATACGGCTTGCCGTTGATGGCGATCGCCTCGAGCTTCTCCCGCAGCCAGGCGCCCACTGCCATCAAGCGGCTCATGACGCACTCCCGATCTGGCCGCTCTGCAGCGCCTGGATGACCTGATCGCGCGGACCATTGGCGACCACCTGTCCGTCGTCGACGACGATGATCCGGGTGGCGAGATCGAGCAGGCTGTTGCGATGGGTAACGATCACCAACGTCTTGTGCGCCGCCACGGCGTTCAGGCGCTGCTTCAACTGCTGCTCCGAGCTGTAATCCATCGAACTCGTCGGTTCGTCGAGCAGCAGGATCGGCGGATCCATCAGGAAGGCCCGCGCGATGGCCACGCTCTGGCGCTGCCCGCCGGAGAGCGAATCACCGCGCTCGCCGATCAGCATGTCGAAACCGTCCGGGTGGCGATTGACGAATTCGGCCAGGCCGGCGACTTCCGCCGCCGCGACGATGGCCGCATCATCGGCATACGGCGCCCCGATCGCGATGTTGTCGCGCAGCGTGCCGTAGAAGAGGGTCGGATCCTGCGACACATAGCCGATGTTGCGGCGCAGGTCGGCCGGGTCGAGTTGGCGAGTATCGACGCCGTCGATCATCACCGCGCCCGCGGTCGGCTGGTACAGCCCGAGCAGCAACTTCTGCAGGGTCGTCTTGCCGGAACCGATGCGGCCGATGATGACCACTTTCTCGCCGGCCGCAATCCGGCAATTGAAACCCTTGAGCGCCGGCAGCGACGACCCGGGGTAGATGAAATCGACCTTGGCGAACTCGATGTCGCCGCGCAGTTCCGAGCGATGGACGAAGCTTGCGTCGGCGGGCCGCTCGACCGGCTTCTTCATGATCTCTTCAAGCGAGGTCAGCGATACCTTGGCGTTATGGTACTGCATCAACAGGCCAACCATCTGCCCGAGCGGCGCCACGGCCCGCGACGCCAGCATGGTGCAGGCAATCAGGCCGCCCATGGTGAGCTGGCCGGCACCGATCAGGTAGACCCCGGCGATGATGATGACGACGTTGACCGCCTGCTGCGCCTCCAGCGCCCCGTTGGTCGCCGCCGCCGAAAGAAAGCGCATCTGGTTGCTGACGCGGGCGACGAAGGACACCGACTTTTCCCACTTCGACTGCATGACGCTTTCGGCGCCCTGGGTCTTGATCGTCTCGAGCCCCGTCAGGCTCTCGATCAGCGTCGCGTTACGCAGCGCCCCGGCGCGGTAGGTGGTTTCGGAGAGTTCATGCATCTTGTGTTGCAGGACATAAGCGTAAATGACGACAGCGACAATGGCGACCAGCACCGGCAGTACCAGTTGCCAGGCGATCAGCGCGATGACGAAAACGAAAAGCAGGGCGAACGGCAAGTCGATGAAGGCGGTGACCGACGCCGAAGTGATGAAATCGCGCACTGCCTCGAACGAGCGCAGGTTCGCCGAGAAGGCGCCGACCGCCGCCGGCCGCGCTTCCATGCGCACGCCGAGGACGCGCTCCATGATCTGCGCCGACAACTGCATGTCGATCCGCGCACTGGCGAGATCGATGAAATAGCCACGCAAAAGACGCAGCGTCAGGTCGACGGCCAGCAGCAGGATCACCCCGAGGGCCAAGACCCAGAGCGTCTCCATGGCGCGGTTGGGAATCACGCGATCATAGACGTTCATCGTAAACAGCGGCATGGCCAAGGCGATGACATTGATCAGCAGCGCCGCACTCAGCACATCGCGGTAGACCGGCCACTGATCGGCCAGGGCGCCCCAGAACCAGTGGCGAAGCTTGACGTCGCCGACTTCCGGCGTGCGCTTGTCGAAGCGGAAATGCGGCCGGGCATAGATGGCAACACCGGTGTACCGCTGCACAAGCTCATCCCGCGCGAGCTGGACCGAACCCTGACCGGTTTCGGGGAAAAGCAGGCGGGCGGTGCCCCCGGACTCGTCCCAGCCAAGCAGCACGCAGGCCTCATCACCGGCGGTCAGCAGAACGACCGGCAGCAACGTCGCGTCGATGCGATCCAGCGGACGCCGCACGACCTTGGCCGCGAGCCCGGCGCGATTGGCGGCGCGGGCAAACAGCGAGGGCGTCAGCGAACCATTTTCCAACGGCAGCCCGGCGGTCAGCGCGGCACGCGTCCCCGGGCGCCCGTGCAGGCGCGACAGTTCAACCAGGCAATCGAGCAAAGGGTCGTAGTGGAGGATGTCCTCGCGCACGCCGGGTTTGCTCCCGGCAGCAGGCGCGGACACTAGCTGGTTCTCGGATTCGTTCATGCAGTCTCCATTTCCGCGCCATTTTAGCTTACGGTTCCGGCAGCGGCCGTGAACTATCCGACAAGCCGCGCGCTATACGGCTCGGGCCGCGCCGCCGCCACCGGCGACGCCGGTGACAAAAAAAGGCGGCCGCAGCCGCCTTTTCCGGAGAAATGCAGGATCAGGCGATCAACGGCACTATCAGCAGCGCGACCAGGTTGATGATCTTGATCAGCGGGTTGACCGCCGGGCCAGCCGTATCCTTGTACGGGTCGCCAACGGTGTCGCCGGTCACGGCTGCCTTGTGGGCATCGGAACCCTTGCCGCCAAAATGGCCGTCCTCGATGTACTTCTTGGCGTTGTCCCAGGCGCCGCCGCCCGTCGTCATCGAAATGGCGACGAAGAGACCGGTGACGATGGTGCCGACCAGCAGGCCGCCGAGCGCCTGCGGACCGAGCACCAGGCCGACGATGATGGGCACGGCAACCGGCAGGATCGACGGGATCATCATTTCCTTGATCGCGGCCACGGTCAGCATGTCCACCGCACGCGAATAGTCCGGCTTGGCCGTGCCATCCATGATGCCCTTGATTTCCTTGAACTGGCGGCGCACTTCGACGACCACCGCGCCGGCGGAGCGACCGACGGCTTCCATCGCCATGGCGGCGAAGAGGAAGGGAATCAGGCCACCGAGGAAGAGGCCGATGATGACCATGTGGTTCGACAGGTCGAAAGTGATGCCCTTGAGGCCGGCAGCTTCCAGACCATGCGTGTAGTCGGCGAAGAGCACCAGCGCGGCGAGACCGGCGGAGCCGATGGCGTAGCCCTTGGTGACCGCCTTGGTCGTGTTGCCGACGGCGTCAAGCGGGTCGGTCACGTCACGGACGTCCTTGGGCAGACCGGACATTTCGGCAATGCCGCCGGCGTTGTCGGTGATCGGGCCGTAGGCATCGAGTGCGACGACGATGCCGGCCATCGACAGCATCGAGGTGGCGGCAATCGCAATGCCGAACAGGCCGCCCATCGTGTAAGCGGCAAAGATCGAGGCGCACACCGAGATCACCGGCAACGCGCAGGCCTTCATCGAAACGCCAATACCGGCAATGATGTTGGTCGCGTGACCCGTCTGGCAGGCAGCCGCGACGTGCTTCACCGGCCCGTACTCGGTACCCGTGTAGTACTCGGTGATCCACACCAGCGCGGCAGTCAGCACGAGGCCAACGACGGAACAGCCGAACATCGACATCGTCGTGATCTTGGCTGCCGGATCGCCGGCACCAATCAGCCAGGAGGTGACCGGATAGTAGGCGGCAAGTGCCAAGACGCCGGCGACGATCAGGCCACGATAAAGCGCCGCCATGATCTTGCCGCCTTCGGTGGCCTTGACGAAATAGCAGCCGATGATCGAAGCGATGATCGACACGCCGCCCAGCGCCAGCGGATAGAGAACCAGATTCTCGCCGAGGGCCGGGAAGGACTGGATCGTCAGCGCCGCCAGCACCATCGTCGCGACCACCGTCACGGCGTAGGTCTCGAACAGGTCGGCCGCCATGCCGGCGCAGTCGCCGACGTTGTCACCGACGTTGTCGGCGATGACCGCTGGGTTGCGCGGGTCATCTTCCGGGATGCCGGCTTCGACCTTGCCCACCAGGTCGGCACCGACGTCGGCGCCCTTGGTGAAGATGCCGCCGCCGAGTCGGGCGAAGATGGAAATCAGCGACGAGCCGAAGGCGAGGCCGACCAGCGGTTCGATGACGTGATGCAGATCGGCGGTTCCGCCGACGGATTTAAGATAGGCGTAGTAGCCGGCAACGCCGAGCAGGCCGAGACCGACCACCAGCATGCCGGTAATGGCGCCGCCCTTGAAGGCCACGTCCAACGCCGCAGCGATGCCGCCGCGGGCGGCCTCAGCCGTGCGCACGTTGGAGCGCACCGACACGTTCATCCCGATGAACCCCGCAGCACCCGAGAGAACTGCGCCGATCAGGAAGCCGATGGCGGTCAGCCAACCAAGCTTCGGTACGAAGCCGATGACCAGAAAAAGAATCACCCCAACGATGGCGATGGTCTTGTACTGCCGGCTAAGGTACGCCGAAGCACCCTCCTGAATTGCCTTGGCAATTTCCTGCATGCGTGCGTTGCCAGGCGACAAGGCGAGAATCTGCCGGCTGGAAATCCAGCCGTACAGTACCGCGATTACAGCGCAGGCAAGCGCCAGTAACAGAGCTTGAGACATTGAACCCCCTCCTTTGACTAACAGACTACAAAAAGATCAGACGCTGAACGGCCCTAGCTTCTTGGCCACAGTGATGTTCTTAAGCCGGACATAATCGGGCAGCCCGTTGCGGAAATTCGGCGGATCCTCGCCTTCGATCAGCGGCTGCAGGTAGGTCCGGCAGGCATCGGTGATATGGAAGCCGTCGCCGCTGATGAAATCCGCCGGCATCTTGCGCTCCACGTTGGCGATGTCCTTGAGCGGCGCGTCGCCGATTTCCCAGCGATAGGGTGCATCCGCGAGCCGTCTCACCGTCGGCATTACGGCGTTTTTGCCCTGCAGGGCAAGGTCGACCGCGGCAACCCCCAGCGCATGTGCCTGCTCGACATCGGTACGCGACGCCAGATGGCGGGCCGAACGCTGCAGGTAGTCAGCGAGCGCCCAGTGGTACTTGTGACCGAGCCGGTCCTTGATCAGTTGCGCAATTACCTGACCGACGCCGCCCAGTTGCGAATGGCCGAATGCATCCTTGGTTCCCGATTCGGCAATCAGCTTGCCTGACGCATCGGCCAGGCCCTCGGAAACGGCAACGGTGCAATAACCGTATTGCCCGATGCATTCTCTGACGCGGACCAGGAATCGCTCCGGGTCGAAGGGTACTTCCGGGAACAGCAGGATGTGCGGCGCTTCGCCCGCATTCTCTGATGCCAGGCCGCAGGCAGCGGTAATCCAGCCAGCATGGCGGCCCATCACCTCAAGGACAAAAATCCTGGTCGACGTGCGCGCCATCGAGGCCACGTCATAGCCGGCTTCACGGATCGAGGTCGCCACGTACTTGGCCACCGATCCGAAACCAGGACAGCAGTCAGTAAGCGGCAGGTCGTTATCGACGGTCTTCGGTACGCCGACGCAAACCACCGGGTAGCCCAGTTTCTCGGAAATCTGCGAGACCTTCCAGGCGGTGTCCATCGAATCGTTGCCGCCGTTGTAAAAGAAGTAGCCGATGTCGTGCGCCTTGAAGACATCGATCAGCCGTTCGTACTGGGCGCGATGCTCCTCCAGGCTCTTCAGCTTGTAGCGGCAGGAGCCGAAGGCGCCCGCCGGCGTCGACCGCAGGCGCCCGATATCGGCATCGGATTCGAGACTAGTATCGATCAGGTCCTCGGTCAGCGCGCCGATGATGCCGTCGCGACCGGCGAGCACCTTGCCGATGCGCTCGGGGTGACGGCGCGCCTCCTGGATCAGGCCGCACGCCGTCGCATTGATGACGGCGGTAACGCCACCGGACTGCGCATAGAACGCGTTCCTGACCACCATGGATTACTTCAGCGCCTCGAAGACGCCTGCAGTGATGCCGTCGACACTGCCGACACCGGAAACTTTCCTGACCTTCGGCGCGCTGGCATCGCCAGTGGCTGACCATTTGCTGTAGAAATCAACCAGCGGTTTGGTTTGCGAGTGATAGATTTCGAGGCGCTTCCGGACGGTTTCTTCCTTGTCGTCATCGCGCTGGACCAGGTCTTCGCCGGTCACGTCATCCTTGCCCTCGACCCTGGGCGGGTTGAATTTCACATGATAAGTGCGACCGGACGCCAGATGCGCGCGGCGACCGGCCATGCGCTCGATGATATCGCCATCCGGCACGTCGATTTCGAGCACGAACTCGATCGGCACGCCGGCATCCTTCATCGCCTGCGCCTGCGGAATCGTGCGCGGGAATCCATCGAACAGGTAACCGTTCCTGCAGTCGTCCTGGGTCAGGCGATCCTTGACCATGCCGATGATCACGGCGTCCGGCACCAGGCCGCCGGCATCCATGTGCTTCTTGGCCTCGAGACCGAGGGACGTGCCCGCCTTGACTTGGGCGCGCAGCATGTCGCCGGTCGAAATCTGGGGGATGGCAAACCTTTCGCTGATGAATTTGGCTTGCGTACCCTTGCCGGCGCCGGGCGCGCCCAACAGAATCAACTTCATGAAATGTCCCTCGTTATTGTGTCGCGAAAAATACTTTTCTTGCCGGCGTTATCAGGGGCCGTTCTGCACGGCCGCAAAATTACTCGCAATTTCCGGCCCGGTCAAACAGTTTGCGCATCCGTTCGGCGTCTTCGGGCGTATCGACCCCCGCTGCCGGCGCCGATTCGACGAGCGTCACGCTGATGCGGTAGCCATGCCACAGGGCGCGCAATTGCTCCAGCGATTCGAATTGCTCGGTGGGTGCCACGGCCAACCCGGCATAAGCCTTCAGGAAGCTCGCACGGTAGGCGTAGAGCCCGACATGGCGATAGGCTGGAAAGCCAGCCGGCAAGCTTTCACCCCCCTCCTCCCGGGCGAAGTGGTCACGGGCATAAGGAATCGGCGCCCGGGAGAAATAGGCAGCATCGCCATCGGCCCTGCACACTACCTTGACCACGTTCGGATTGAAGAAATCGCTGGCATCGACGATCGGATGCGCGACCGTCGCAATATCGGCACCGCTCGCCGCCAGTTGGCGCGCCGTGCGGACGATCAGTTCCGGCTCGATCAGCGGCTCGTCCCCCTGGACATTGACGATGATCGAATCGCCATGCCAGCCGCGCTGCGCGACAACCTCGGCCAGGCGGTCGGTGCCTGTCGCATGGTCGCTGCGCGTCATCAGTGCCGCGACTTCATGGGCCTCGGCAGCGGCCCAGACGTCGGGGTGATCGGTCGCCACCCAGACTTCTTCCGCCCCCGACAGCCGCGCACGTTCGGCGACGCGCACGACCATCGGCTTGCCGCCAAGATCGAGGAGCGGCTTGGCCGGCAGGCGCGTCGAGGCATAACGCGCCGGAATGACGACCTTGAAGGCGAACCCCGGCATGACTACTCTTCCGGCGGCAACTGGCGCGCCTCGTCCTCGAGCATGATCGGGATGTCGTCACGGATCGGATAGGCCAGCTTGCACGGCTTGCAGACGAGTTCGCTTTCGGCCTTGCGGTGTTCGAGGTTGCCCTTGCAGATCGGGCAGACGAGGATATCAAGCAGTCTGGCGTCCACGGAGTTTCTCCAGAATGAGGTCGATAAGGGCCGGCGCAAGTTCGGCCTCGACGGGCAGGACCCACGCCTCGGCCGCGGTCAGTCCGGCGCATTTTACTGCATCCTTCTCGGTCATCAGCAGCACGCCGTCGCCGGCGAAGGCGAGGTCGGCGGCACGGTAGGCGTGATGATCGGGAAACGGGTGGCGCGCGATACCCAGGCCCAAAGCTTCCAGAGTTCGGAAGAAGCGCTCTGGATCGCCGATGCCGGCCAGCGCGTGCAGCCGGCGCCCGGCGAGATCGGGGGCAGCGCAAACTTGCCGGGGATCGTCGAGGCGGTAGAAGGCGCCGGGCTGCAGGCGCATCTCGAACCGCGGCAGCGTCGGCGGAATCCGGTCATCAGGCGGGCCGTTGCAGACCACAGCAGCGACCCCGGCCAGCCGCGCCAGCGGCTCGC
>ERZ724507.990-NODE-990-length-12465-cov-5.665028_pt1 | contig 12465 bp, 10 predicted proteins | sample MGYA00376040_ERZ724507 | MGnify/ENA primary metagenome ERZ724507 (study PRJEB28724, sample SAMN07190883) | activated sludge metagenome | isolation source: activated sludge of sewage treatment plant in Hong Hong | place: Hong Kong | collected 2016-03-17 ...
AATTTCGAATCAGTCGGTGTAGTTGACGGCGCCGGAAACAGTGTGCACACTTTGACGTATGCTTACGTGCACGAATACCCTGTACGGGGAGTCAATTATTATCGATTGAAGCAGACCGATTACGACGGCCGGTCAGGTTATTCCGATGTCGTAGCAGTGAAAGTGGTACGAGCCCCTTCTGGCATTTCCGTTTACCCGAGTCCGGCAATCCAGGACATCACCCTCGAGTTTTCCTCCACGCGCGGCGAAGCCGCCAGCATTCAAGTGACGGATGTTATCGGTCAACTGGTGATTGAAGAGTCCATCACATTGGAAAAGGGAACGGTGTCCCGAATCCTTCCTGTAAAAATGCTGGCCGACGGATTGTACACCATCACCATCTATTCGGATCACGATTGCTGGCGTACTACCTTTGTGAAAGGGGAAGCACGACCCTGAGCGTACCGATTATTCTGCGATCAAGCGACCCGCGCTCCACGACAGGAATGCCCTGCTCTTGCCGTACTTCGCCTTTAACTCCGCCAGCTTGATACGGCTGTTGATGACGGCGTTTTCGCGGGAGTTCACCAGGAAAAGAAAACTTTCGCCGTTCTCAAATTTGTAGAGCTCGCCGGCTAAAAGTTTTTCCGCATTCTCCAACTGTTGCTGCTGAATGCGTAATTGAAGTCCCAGGTTATTCAATTCATTGTAGGCGGCACGTACCTGGTTGGTGATTTCACGGTTGGTTTGCAGTTGCTCTTGCTCCGTCTGGTTCATTTTGATCTTCATCAGGTTGAGCTTACCACGCTCTTCGCGAAGGAACAACGGCATCCTAAAGGATAACCCCATTTTGTAATTCTCCTGATAGATCGGTTGTAATCCGTTCTCCAACAGTCCGTCGGCACGCGGCGCAAGGAAATTATAATCGAGGTTGAGTTTTGGCCTCAGCTTCTCAGCCGCCCATCGTTTCTCGATTTCAAGTCCCTGCAATTTGGTGCGGAGCTTGACCAGTTCGGGGTGGTTGCTGTTGGCCGAATCGAGCATTGCGTTGAGTGATACGGCATCCAGCGTATCGATGACGGTTCCTTCAAAGGTCGGGACCACTTCCGCCGTCATCTCCAGCGGAGCGCCTTCGGGGCTCCAGAGGTGATTCGACATGATCAGGCGGGCATTGGTGAAATCGAGCAACGACTGATTCCGGATGTTTTCCCGGTTCTGCACCTCGATCAGGGCTTCCAGCGAATCGATCGCGGGCTGGTCGCCGAACAACACGCGCATCCGGATCGCGTCGAAGCGTACTTCCGCCAGGCGGAGTGATTCTTCGTGCCATTGCAGTCGCGTAAACGCGTAGGTCCAGTCGAGGTAATCCTTGTTGACCTGCAACAGCAGTTTATTGATAAGCTTGATTTGCTCCGCAGCAGCCAACGTTCCCAGCAATTGTGCCTGACGCACGGTAGCGCGTCGCTCGTCGATCAGGAGCCCTTGTCCCAAGGGCACGCTGACCCCCAGGAAACTTAACCCTTGTTCGGGCGTGACGCGTTCGGAATCGAGGTACGGGCCGCGACTATTGTCGAAACCCGCCTTGATGTCGGTTCCGAACCAGACTGGAACGACCAGCGAGTTTTCCCAGCTTTTCCAGTATTCCTTTCCTTCGAAATTCTTCTCATCGAATCCGCTCTTCAATACCGGATCGAACATCCCGCGGGCCATGCGCAGCTCCGCCCTGGCAGCGTCAGGCAATAGCGCTGCCTGCTTCGCGACCGGATGATGATCCAGCACCAGTCGGTACACTTCCCGAAGTGAAAGCGTACGCGTGCTATCCTGAGCGGTTGCCAGCAGTGTACACAGGGTCAGGAGTACCAGCAGCGTGGAGCGCTTCATTATTCCTTCTCCTCCGATTTACCAGGTTTCTTCTTTTCGCCCGCACTTTTCACATCGACCGGATTGGTCGACACCTTGGCCGTACCGAGGTAGTCGGGCGGGAACCCGTTGAACTGTCGCCAGAGTTCGTACCAGATCGGCACATCCTTCAGCATGATCCAGCCGAACGTACCTGAGCCGACCCGTATCTGTTCCGGCCAGGGCGTGTCATCGGGATCCGGAACAACAAGGATGCGGTACTTTCCCTGTGTATCGAAGTTGTCAATGACAGCTACCACGCCGCCAAATGTTCCGAACGAATAGTTCGGCCAACCGGAGAAGACCAGTGCCGGCCAGCCATCGAACTGCAGCCGGACCTTTCGGCCTTTCTCGAGGAGCGGGATATCCATCGGCTGCACGTACAATTGGATGGCGAGACTCGGATCGGACGGCATGATGGTGCAGATCACGTCGCCTTCCGCGATGTTCTCGCCCACACCCGACACTTTCGCCTGTACGACATACCCGTCTTGCGGAGCCGTGACGAAGTAGAACGAACTGCGTATGCTGAGGTTGGAGAAGTCGATGTTCATCTTCGCGATCTCCGCCTGGGTCTCATAAAGATACGACAACGCGCTGTTCAGTTCCGACTCCGCTTTGCTGATCTTGTTGGAGTATTCGGCTTCGAGCGAACCGAGTTCGATGTTCGCGTTGATCAGTTCGTTCCTGGAAGTAAGCAACTTGTTCTCGACCGCCACCTGCTTGGCGGTGGTCTCCTGCTGTTTGAGGTTGCGGCGTTCCTGTTCGGTCAGCGCGATCAAGCCCCGCTTGAGCAACGAATCGGCGCGGCGGGCCTGGACACGGGCGATCTCCATATCGACGCGGATGGCCTGCAATTCGGCACTGTCGCTGAGGATCTTCAGCTCCGCCTGCTTCACTTTGTTCCGGGCTTTTTCCAGGGAGAGTACTTTTTCTTTTTGCAAGGCGCTGATCTGTTGCGCAAGCGCGGAGACCTTGGCGGCGGTAGACGATTGTGAACCCTCCTTCGCTTTGATCTGGTCGCTCACGCGTTCCAGCAGTTTCGGGTCGAAGAATTTTTCCCGGATCTCGCTGATGCGTACGATCGTGTCGCCCTTGTGGACGAATTGACCTTCACGAATGTACCATCGTTCAATTCTTCCCGGGATAACCGATTGCAGTGATTGCGGCCGGTCTTGTGGCAGGTAGGTCGTCACCGAGCCGCTGGACCGGATATTCTGTGTCCAGGGCATGAACAACAGCAGGAAGAGCAGGATGAAGATCCCGGAGGTGATTCGTGCGAACTTCTTCGCATAGCGCGTATCGCGCACGAGGCTCGCCGCTTTGAAGGGCAGCGACCGGTCGTTTACCGGAGGTATGTTCTGTCCCATGGCTTAGAGGCTTGCTGGATAGTTTTGAATGAGTTCGCGAAATTCTTCACTGCGGGAGGACAATGCGTCGAACGTTCCCTCATCGACGATACGGCCTTCCTTCATGACCACGACCCGGTCGACCGCCGTCAATACGACGGGATCGTTCGAAATCAGGATGACGGTCCAGCCGTAGTTGCGGTCGAGAATCAATTCCAGGATGCGCTTCTTTTCCCTCCGCTCGACACCAAGCAGGAAATCGTCGAGGATGAGCAACGCGGGATGTTCCACGATGTTCCGGGCGATGACGATCTTCTTCACCATGCTTTCCGGCACCCGAACAGGCCCGCCGACCAGGCGCGTATTCAAGCCTTCCGGTAAACCCGAGAGAAAGTCATTCAGACCGGCCGCTTTGCATGCCCACAAGACATCCTCCATGGTGACGCCTTTCCGGCCGATGCTGATGTTTTCGAGTATGGTCCCGTCAAACAATGCTTCCTCAGAAACGAAATCGCCGACATGATTCATCAGCGAAGCCTTGTTGAGCTCACGCAGAGAAACCCCGTTGAACTGGATATTACCGGAGTAGGAATCGTACAATCCCAGGATAAGGTTGATCAGCGTGCTCTTGCCGCTGCTGTTGTAACCGGTGATCGCGATGCGTTCCGATGCATCAACCTTCAGGCTCACGCCGTTCAGGGTTGGTTGAGCGCGATCCGGAAACCGGTAGCCGAGGTTTTCGGTGCGGATGCTCAACCCGGAGTTCTTCGGTACTACCAGGTCGATCCCTTTGTATTCCTCGACCGGCAGACTGGTCACCTTGGTTATTTTTTCAACGCCGACGAGCACATCGTACACCTTGTCGATCTTCAGGATGATCTTTTCGATCGAATTGATGGTCATGATGATCACGATCTCCGCCGCAACGAATTGACCGAGGTTGATCTGCCGGTCTACGATCAGCACCGCGCCCAGGATGAGCAGCATGGCGGTTACGATGGTCTTGAAGACGACGAAGCTGTAATACTGCTTCTTCAACACCCGAAAGTGATCTTCCCGCGCCTGAACGTAATTGCTGACGAGGTGGTCGGTCTTGTCGAGCGCGAAGCTGGTGTGGCCGGCCAGTTTGAATGTGCTGAGCGTGCGCGCGATCTCTTCCAGCCAGTTGGCAACTCGGTATTTATAGTCGGACTCCGTCATGGCGGTGGCCAACCCTTTCGGACCGGTCATTCGCAGGATGAAGATCAGCAGGAAGACCAGGACCGAACCCATTACGATGAACAACGGATGATAGAACGACAAGAGCAGGATCCCGAAGATCACCTGCAAGGTCGCTGCCGTGATGTCGATCAACAGGATGGGAAGTCCTTTCTGCAGTGTGATCGTGTCGAAGAAGCGGTTCATCAGTTCCGGCGGATAGTATTGCAGGACTGATTCGAGGCGTATTCTCGGAATGCGCGAGGCGAACGAAAAGGCCGTGCGGGTAAAGAGTTTCTGATGAAGGAATTCGACCAATTCCAACTGGTAGATGGTCATGATCCCGGAAAACACGATTCCCAAGAGGATGAATGCAATCAGCACCACCACGGAGGTAACGACCTGTCCGCTCGAGATGAACCCGATCAGGCTTTGAACCCCCAGGGGAAGCGACAAGCTGATGATGCCGATCAGGATCGCATACAGGAAGATGTAGAGGATCTCTTTTCGCTCAGGCTGGAGCAGTTTCAGTAGTTTGGAAAAGAGTTTGAAACGAACGCTGCCGACATCGATGGCCCGGAGTTCTTCCGGCTCTTCAAAGTTGGAATGAGGGAAGCAGGTGATGACGACAATGCTGTCGGCTTCCGAAAGCCCGTCATGCCGCTGGAGATCACCGAGGTCCTCAACGCGCTCAATGCGCATGGTCTGTTCACCCTGTGCGGTGAATGCCGTTGCGAATCGTTCACCTTTTCCCGCATGGACCAGAATGGGATACAACGAAGTTCCTTTTTTACTGAATACCAGGAACGGATAGCTGCCGCTCAAGGCGAGTTTGCTCAGCTCGCCAGAAGGCAAGTCGTTGGAAAGAAAAACAAGGTTGAATTGAGAACCGAATTCGGTGAGCTTGGCCAGGAATTCATCCAGCGAAAACTCCTGTTCATGGGTAAGCCTGGTCTGAAGCGCTACCAGTCGGTCAGCCTCCTGCGAAAAGCCATATTGCCGCAGGAACGCTTCGGCAATGGCCGGAATCAAAGTTGGTTGCATAGTGGTTCATCAGTGTGGGTGAATGAAACGCTGTTTTACCGCACAAAGAAAAACACCGGAAAGCCATCCATAGTTCAGCCATTAACGATTTTTTAGAATTAATCTAAAGAAATGCAATCAACTCAATATCAATTACATAGATAATGGTTGTTCACGGGATCAGTCAATCGGAAAAGTGATTTCGCCCGGGGATGGGTCTGGGCTGCCCTTTGGCATGGCTTTCGTTAATACGAGACCATCTTTAAACGCCAATTCGATGAAAACGCTCATCCTCAGCCTGGCCCTTGCCGGCATCACCAGTCTCACGGCCTCCGCCCAGACGTCCACTCCGGCGATCGGGCAAAAGCAGGTCAATCAACATGAACGGATCAAAGACGGAGTGGACTCCGGACAACTGACCAAGAAAGAAGCCCGCCATCTTCGCGCGCGCCAGGCGAAGATCCGGCACGACAAACGGGTTGCCAAGATGGATGGTGTCGTGACTCCGGCCGAACGCAAGCAGCTACACAAGGAACAGCGTCGTGCCAGCAGGGCGATCCACCGCCAGAAGCACGACGAACAGCATCGCTAAGAGATTGCCATCGTTAGCACAACCGGTCGAAGAGGAAACTCTTTCGCCCGGTTTTTCATTTCTTTCCGCTGGCGTTTCGCAGGATTTCTGCAAAACTCCAACCCTTGATCATACCATCGATCGTGGTGGCGATGCGTCGGGCACGCGTCACCTCGGTTTTCGCGCCATCGATCCACTTGGAATAATAACGTTGATGAGAGCCGGGAAGCTTATCGAAAATTTTCCTGGCAGCGGGTTCCTCTTCAAGGCAGGCCCGCAGGTCGGCGTTGATCTGATAAACGGATTCATCCAATTGCAGGTCCACGGTTAAACCGGCGCCTTCGCGTTTGCCAATGGCTTTGCGAAGCGCAGCATTCAACGGCAATATGAAATCCCCGTTGCCGATCGGAATCAACGCGACCTTTTCAATGGGGGAATCATCCAGTTTTCCTTTGACGCGGAACGAAGTTCGTTGACCCTTTTTAAGCCGGTTAGCCACATCGGCCGGAACATCAATGTACGTCCATCCGGATTTTTCACCCTTCTCCCGGAATTTCTGGATGATGGTCGTATAACGAACGCGTGCCATGTTGAGGGTCAAGATTATTATCAGTACCCGAATATTTTTGGGACCTCGATTATGTCCTGACAAAACTATTCCAATGAAAGTCATATCAAGAGACTCATCGACATCAATTCGTTGAACTGATTGCGGTTGATATTCCCTTAACTTTACCGCATGCCGGATGAAACGACAGCGGTCCAACTGCAAACCGCTACTGCAGTTGAAGAAGAGAGCCAGGTAATTGTTTTCTGCCATTACCGGGCGACCGGACCGGATCAATTGATCAGGATCTGGAGTACTACGGTCTTATCGGATCGCTCCTCATCGCATGAAAGCAAACTGCTGTTCACCGATAACGTCGCCGTAGCGCCTCAATGGATGCATGTGCCCAATGGGAGCACGGCACGCTTTACCCTCATTTTTTCAGGACTGCCGCGTTCCTGTACCAGCTTCGATCTCATCGAACGGATCCCGGAACCGGGAGGGTTCGAGGTTCGGAATATCGGCCGGAACAAGACCGATGTTTACGAAGTGGAATTCCTTTAATGATTTTACTAAAACAGGATACCCCTTCGGAAACGTTCGTTTACGATTGAAGGTAGGGAAGAAAAACATCCACACGGGTTCCGGTATCCGGGGTAGAAGATAATGACAAGTCACCGTGGTGGATCTGAACGATCCGTTTAGCCAGCGGAAGACCCAGTCCGTGACCGCCTTTTCTCGCCACTTCCATGGAGCGATAGAATGGCTCAAACACGTGCGGCAGATCAGCCGGGTCAATGCCGATCCCGGCATCCTCTATCCGAAGGTGCAAACGATCGCGCTGCGGTTCCAGGGATACGATGCAGCGGTGAGGGTCGGAATATTTACAACCGTTCTCGATGAGGTTGGAAACGGCCACACGCAGGAGATCTTCGTCCGCTTCGATCACGACGCTGTTCTCGTCCTCGATCTTTTCACTATAGGTCAGTTCAACCTCATAGTCGGGATGCTGTTTCCGTAGTTTACCAAGGATCTGCCAGATCAATTCATCCATGCGGACCTTGCTGATGCGTACCAGGCGGTCGTCTGCGTTTGCCCGGGCCAGGTAGAGCAGGCTGTTCAGCAGTTGATTCAGATCACGGGTGTCGTCCAGCATGGAACGCAAGACGTTCCGGTACTCTTCCCCGCTGCGGTCCCGGATCAGGGTGACTTCAAGCTGACCGGTAATGGATGTAAGAGGGGTGCGCAATTCGTGGGAGGCATTCGATACGAATGCGCGCTGGGACTCAAAGGAAGACTGGAGCCGGTCCAGCATCTTGTTGAAGGTAATCGCCAATTGCGCGATCTCATCCTTTCCATTGCCTTCCGGTATACGGATGCCCATGCTGGTGAAACTGATGCGTTCGGCCTGTCGGACGATATCCGACATCGGCTTAAGCGCACGCGCCGAATAGATGCGTGCGGCGATGACCGTGACGATCACACTCGCAATGAATCCGAAGATGAGTACCCAGAACAGGTTGTTCAGTTTGCTTCGGCCGTATTTGTCAAGTGCGGAAGCAAGGATAACATATTCATCATCCCCCTCAACATAGCGAAGCCCGATCGCCTCATTCAGTCCGAGGTGGAATCGTCGTTGTCCGGATTTCCGGATCTCATTTAACAGGCTGTCGGAAACCGGAATCGATTCATCATCGACGGAATTGTAGATCAGCTTGTTGGCGGTGTTGTATACCAGCACCTTTTCACTGAACATCGCGTTGATGGAATTCTTATCGATGATCTTCAACATGTCGTTGTCCACCTCCTTCACCTCGATCAACAGGCGGGCGGTCGTCAGCGCTTTGGTTTCCAGACGGGCATAGAATTCCTGCTCACGATAGGACGACGACAGCAGGTAGATGCCGGTCGCAAATACCAGTAGAATGGAAGTAACGATCAGGGTGAACTGGAGCGTCAGGCGCTCCCTGATCCTAATGTTCATGGGTTCGGCTGCCGGAGGATGTACCCACTGCCGACATGCGTATGGATCAATTTACGGATATATCCGCGATCGATCTTCTTACGCAGAAAATTGATGTAAACATCCACGAAATTAGTACCGGTCTCATATTGGATGGACCAGACGTGGCTGGCGATCTCCGCCCGCGTAACGACGCGTTCTGGATTGCGCAGGAGATATTCCAACAGACCGTATTCTTTCGGAGTCAGGGAGATCTTATTACCGGCACGATGCACTTCGCGCGTGTCCAAGTTCAGGGTAATGTCCGCATAACGGAGTGTGGACGGCTCCGATAACTCGGGCTCCGAGCGCTTGAGTAAGGCCTTAACGCGGGCCAGTAATTCCTGAAACTCGAATGGTTTGACCAGATAGTCATCGGCTCCACTTTCAAATCCTTTGAGCTTGTCGTCAATCGCACCCCATGCCGTCAGCATGAGGACCGGAATCCTGCGATCATTCTTCCGCACCGCCGCGCAAACTTCGAATCCGTTTTTTCGCGGAAGGTTCAGGTCGAGGATCAACAGGTCATAATTATTGGCCTCCAGCATCGCAATACCCGATTCCCCATCGGCAGCCCAATCGGATGCGAGCGAGCTTTCGCTCAGCCCGGAGCGGATGAAGCCGGCCACTTTAGGCTCGTCTTCGACGATTAGAATTTTTCGTTCCATCAATTAAGAAAATTCGACCGGTCTTGTATCCGGCAAGGTCATGTGACCGCGCTATTGTCAAAGGTCAGGAATTCCGGCTCCTGAATTTCATTAAAATGAAGTTAAACCTAAGTGAATTCTTGTATCTGACTTACCCTGAATAGCAGACGAATCGCGATTAGATTCGCCAACAAAACAATCGGAAGGATATCGGTCATTAGCCATTCCCGGTAAATTGAAATAATGCAACTCGAAACACTTAGCCTGGGTGAGTTTTGTTTCATGAAAACCGTTGAAGTCTTGTGAAGGGAATCGCCAATAAGGAAAACAGCTCGATCAGCGGTATCGGTAGATCACCCCGAATTGTAAGCCGGCACTATTCAGCCGTTCACGTATCGTTGTAGCTGCTGCGTCGTTTAGGGCAAACTGATAGGTTGGATCCAGATAGAATCGCAGGCGATGGCTATAATAGAATTCCATGCCTGCTGAAAGTATGGGTGTGATGGAGATCTTGAGGTCCTGATCGGGAAGCTGGTTGCGCTTCACCTCCCGTTCGCCATTGCTGAATTTGTACCGGGTGGAAACCGTTACGCCCAGGGGTAATCCCAAGGCAATGCCGGCGGCGACGTGATAGCGCAACCGGTTTTCGGTAAACTGGTAATGGAGCCGCAACGGCACTTCCACATAACGGTATTGATGCCGGATAAGGATTTCGTCCAGCGCTTGTGTGACATTGGTCACGGTCACATAGTTGGTGTCGATCGCCGGGCCAAAGGTTTTGTCGGCAGACCGGTATTGATAACCCCGGATCGTGTAACGTAAACCGGCTTCCAGAATCCAATGAAGTGAGCGTTGCTTACGCAGCGAAAGACCGACGGAGTAACCCATCATCGGATCTTCGTGTTTTTGGCGATCGTTAAAGACCGCATTCAGACTGGAATCCGCTCCATCGTACCGTATTTCGCGGTAGCAACGGTCGATGGATAGAGTGAATCCAAAGGCCGTACGGTCGAAGACCGGTCCAGCTGGCGGGAGATAGGCCCGGGATGAGGCCGTCATGAAGCACAAGAAAACCATTGAAATCAGCCGGCTCCGCATATGGGTCAAGGTAGTATTATTCCCGGAATCCGTAGTAGGATTCACATTGGATTCATTGTAAGGGAGCCGGGTCGAATTTTCTGCATTTTCGATTATTTTAGTGAATAAATAACTGCAAATACATTGAATTATTTTTATTCAATCAGTTTATTTGGAGTATACTTGCAAGGGAGTTAGTGACGTGCATTACTGCAACTGTTTCAAATCCGATGATAGGAGACCATCGGAAGACTATTTAATCAACTAAATAAATTAATTATGGCAAAAGGAAAACGTGGCCGCCCGAAGGGTTCTAAGAACAAGAACACCTCCGCAAATGCTGCCAAAATCGTCGTTAAAAAAGGCAAACGGGGACGTCCGAAAGGATCGAAGAACAAGAAGACCCTGTTGGCGGAAGGCATGCCGCTCGCGGCAATTGCTCCGTTCAAAGGAACCGGTAAGCGTGGTCGCCCGGCCAAAGTTGCACAGGGCGTCATCGGCAACGGTATCCGCATCGTCGACGGCATGGCGCTCATCAACCTCACGGGCAGCCGTGTGAACCGTATCCTCGTCATCGGCAGCGATGCGAAGACGCCGGTTACGCATCTCTGATCGGTTATGCACAATAAAAAAGGCGTCGTGAAACTCACGACGCCTTTTTTATTTACCGTAGTTGTCTGCTCAAAGCCGAATGCAAACATTCTTCTCTTCCGTAAAAAACCGCAGCGCTTCGAAACCGCCTTCGCGACCGACGCCGCTGCCTTTCATACCGCCGAAGGGTGTGCGCAGGTCGCGCAGCAGCCAGCAGTTCACCCAGACGATGCCGCTGTGGATCTTCGCCGCCATGCGGTGCGTGCGACTCAGGTTGGAAGTCCAGAGTGAACAGGCCAGTCCGTATCGGGTGCTGTTCGCGTATTGCAGGACTTCTTCTTCCGTATCGAAGGGTTGCAGGGTGACCACCGGCCCGAAGATCTCTTCCTGGTTGGTGCGGCAGTCGTAGGAAAGCCCTTCGATCACGGTCGGTGCGATAAACCAACCGTTCTTGCAGCGACCTTCCGGGTGCAAGGCAGTTCCACCGCAAAGAACACGACCACCCTCTTGTTTGGCGAGTTCGATGTAGGAGAGGACCTTGTCGTAGTGTTGTTTGGACACGATCGCGCCGATCCAGCTTTCATCCAGCATCGGATCGCCGACCTGCAGTTTCTTCACGCCGTCCACGAACGCGTCGCGGAACTTTTCGTAGATGCTGCGTTCAACGAAGATGCGCGAACCACAGAGACAGATCTCGCCCTGGTTCGAAAAGGCCGCACGCATGGCCGTGTGAACCGATTTTTCAAAGTCGGCATCGGCGAATACGATCGTCGGGTTCTTGCCGCCCAATTCGAGAGAAAGTTTCTTGAACATGGGAGCGGCAATGCTGGAAATGGTCTCTCCGGTCTTCGTGCCGCCTGTAAACGAGATGGCGGGAATATCAGGGTGCGACACGATGGCGGTGCCGACCTTGGGCCCCAGTCCGTGTACGATGTTGAGCACGCCGGGAGGTAGTCCGGCTTCGATGGCCAGCTCCGAAAGGAGATAAGCCGTCATCGGCGTAATCTCGGATGGCTTGGCCACGACCGTGCATCCCGATGCAAGCGCCGGGGCGATCTTCCAGGTGAAGAGGTAGAGCGGCAGGTTCCAGGGCGAGATACAACCGGCGACACCGACGGGTGTCCGCAAGGTGTAGTTGATCGCCGTCTCTTCCATCGCGTGAGCCTCCGTTGAATCGTGCAGGATGCCGGTGGCATAAAAATGGAAATTGGAAACCGCACGGGGAATGTCGACGCTTTTCGCCAGCCAGACCGGCTTACCCTGATCCACGGACTCCGCGAGCGCGAGACGGTCGAGGTTTTTCTGGATGAGACCCGAAAGTTTCAGCAGCAGCGCCGAGCGTTTTTCTTTCGGCATGGTGGACCAGGCTGGAAACGCGGCCTGTGCCGCAGCCTGAGCGGCGGCCACATCCCGTTCGTCGCTGTCGGGAATCAGGCTGTAAACTTCGCCCAGCGCCGGGTTGAAATTATCGAGGTATTGTCCCGAAGCAGGCGGGACGAGGACTCCGTTGATGTAGTTCAGGAGGTGAAGCATGGGGGTAAAGGTAGTGAAGAGTGAATAGTGAACAGTGAACAGTGAATAGT
>ERZ724507.996-NODE-996-length-12425-cov-7.971948_pt1 | contig 12425 bp, 15 predicted proteins | sample MGYA00376040_ERZ724507 | MGnify/ENA primary metagenome ERZ724507 (study PRJEB28724, sample SAMN07190883) | activated sludge metagenome | isolation source: activated sludge of sewage treatment plant in Hong Hong | place: Hong Kong | collected 2016-03-17 ...
CTGGTCTTGCCGACCTTCTGGGCGATCGCGGCGAGGTCGATCGCCTTGACGATCTTGCCCGATCCCGGCGGGTTTTCGGTGTCCTTGACCGGCGGCTGGCCGCCGCCGGGGAGCTTCTTGTAGTTGCCGCTGGTGTCGTGGCAGATCAGGCAATCGACGTTCTCCTGCGACTTGAAGTCGAAGCTCGAGTTCACCCAGCCGTAGCCGACATGGCAGGTAGCGCACGCGCCGAGATTCGTCGCCGTCGAGATGCAGTAGTTGTTGATGACGTTCTTCTTGCCCAGGCGCTGCTGGTTCAGCGGGTTGATAACCTCCCACGTCCAGTGCTTGGTCCGGTGGATCTGCAGGGCGGCTTCGGTATGGCAGGTCAGGCAGGCCTTGGTCACTTCCTGGCCGGAAGAGAATTCACGCTGCAGTTCCTTGAACTTGCTGTGGTCGGCCGTGGTGTTGAGCTTTGTCGGGGCCGGAGCTTCAACAGCCTGCAGTGCGCCGGCGACCAAAAGGCCGCCGAGCAGCGCGGCAAAATTGATTTTCATGATATTTCCGCGTTGGCTGCGTTCGATCAACTGCAACTGGCTGGCGCGTCGCCGTCCTTGGCGCCCTTGATAACGAAGGACTTGAGGTCTTCGGAGAGTTCTTCGTCAGGGAGGTCGGCGAACTTGTCGGCTGCTTTGTTCTGGGCGCGAATGCTGGCACGATAGCTCTTGCTGACATACTGCTTCAGTGAATCCTTGCCTTTGGCGTGCTTGTCCTTCTGCAGGTAGGCCGCCCATTCCGCCTTGGTCATCGTGCTGGGCGCGATCGAGCCGCCGGCCTGGGCGGCATGGCAGGCGGTGCACACGCTGCGGTAATATATTCGTCCGCGCTTCCAGTCGCCATCGTAGGCGCTGGCCAGAGTGGAGGCGCAGACAAGACCGGCTGCGACAAGGGTGGATACCAGATGATGCGCTTTCATGACGAACTCCCTGACGACGTTGAAATGGAGGCCGGTTGCCGGGACTTTCCATGTCCGCAACGGCATTCGGGCCAACAGGTCGCATGATACCGTCCGTCTATAAGGAACGGCTGAAATTGATCTGATCTAGGTCAACCGGAGCGCGAATATTCTGCTCGATGGTTCGCGATCGCCTTCGGGTTGCAGCAACCGCACCGTGCTAGAATTCATCCATTGTCTTGATCAGCTTGAGGAATGCAGCCAATGGGTGACGTAAATACGAGCTACGTGTCCGACCACACAAAGTGGATTGACGAGCAACTGAAAATGCACCCGGAGTGGGTCGAAGATCAGAAGGTCGGTCGTGCCCTGTGGTGGGACAAGAAACAGGATGTGCAGACGACCGAACGCAATGCCGCGTCAAAGGTGCCACAGAAACCCTATCCTTACGACGTGAACTTCTACGGCGAATAGGGTTGTCGTTCGCCTGTTGACGGCCGGCCAGTGACCGGCCGTCTGCTCTCCGGTTGCCCGCCCGTGCGCCAGCCGGAGGCCAAAATAGCTGACAAATTCAGTCGAGTATTCTAGAATTCACCCTGTTAACGACAGGGGAATCCACTTTCATGTTTCAGCATCTGCGTGAGGATATTCGTGCGGTCTTCGACCGCGATCCCGCGGCGCGCTCGTCCTGGGAAGTGCTGACCTGCTATCCGGGTATCCATGCCCTGATCCTGCATCGCTTCGCCCACTGGCTCTGGGGGCATCGCCTGCGCTGGCTGGCTCGCTTTGTTGCCCACATTTCCCGCTTTCTCACCGGCATCGAGATTCATCCGGGCGCCATGATCGGTCGCCGCTTCTTCATCGACCACGGCATGGGCGTGGTGATCGGCGAGACCGCCGAGATCGGCGATGACGTCACCCTCTATCACGGCGTCACCCTCGGTGGCACGTCGTGGAACAAGGGCAAGCGCCATCCGACGCTGGAGAATGGCGTGGTGATCGGGGCGGGAGCCAAGATTCTGGGGCCGATCACCGTTGCTGCCGGGGCCAAGGTCGGCTCCAACGCGGTGGTGACCAAGGCGGTGCCGGCGGGCGCGACAGCGGTCGGTAACCCGGCAAGGGTGCTCGACCACTCCGAGGAAAGCCGGCAACGTGAGGAACAGGCCGAAAAACTGGGGTTTTCCGCCTATGCCGTCGGCCGCGATCAGGATGATCCGCTCGCCAAGGCGATTCACGGGCTTCTCGACCACGCAGCCGAGACTGACCGCCGGTTCGCCTCGCTGCTGCGCGAACTGGAAGCGGCTGGGGTCAAGTGCGACGAGGACGTGCAGCCGGCCGACCGTTTCGATCCGAAATATCTTGGAAAAATTGTTGACTAATTCGATCAAGAATATATAGTTGACCGCAATAGTAGGTTATTTGTGAAAGGTGCAGAATGCGACTCACGACCAAAGGACGTTTCGCGGTTACCGCCATGATGGATCTCGCCCTGCGCGGCCACGATGGGCCCGTGGCCTTGGCGGGCGTCAGCGAACGCCAGAAGATCTCGCTCTCCTACCTCGAGCAACTGTTCGGCAAGCTGCGCCGGGACAAACTTGTCGATAGCGTGCGCGGCCCCGGTGGCGGTTACTGTATTGCCAGGCCGCTCGACAGGGTGACGGTGGCCGACATCATCCGCGCCGTCGACGAACCGCTCGATGCGACCCAGTGCGGCGGCCGCGAGAACTGCCTCGATGATCAGCGCTGCATGACGCACGATCTGTGGTCATCGCTGAATGCCCGGATGTACGACTATCTGACATCGGTGACGCTGGCCGACCTGGTTGCCCGCCAGCGGGAAAAGGAGGCGAAGTCGGGCAACCCGGCAATTCTCGAGGACCGCCGGAGCATTCCGGGTTCGCGGCCGCGCAACGGCCGCGAAAAGGTGGCCGCGCTCATCTGAGCAGAGCGATGTTCAATCCCGTCTATCTCGACCACAATGCCACGACACCGCTCGACCCGGCGGTGCTGGTGGCGATGCTGCCGTGGCTGGAAAGCCGCTTCGGCAACGCCTCGAGCCGCCACGAATACGGGCGGGCGGCGCGGCGGGCGGTCGACGACGCGCGCCAGCAGGTCGCGGCGGCGGTCAATGCGCATCCGACCGAAGTGGTGTTCACCAGCGGCGGCAGCGAGGCCAACAATCTCTTTCTCAAGGGGGCTGCGGCATGTGTTCGGCCGGGCGTCATTGCGGTCGGGGCGACCGAGCATCCGTGCATCCTCAGGCCGGCGGCCCAGTTGGCGCGCAGCGGCTGGCAGGTGCGGACGGTTGCGGTCGACGGCGCCGGAAGGGCCAATTTCGCGGATTTTGCCGAGATCGTCGCGGCGCACCCGAAGCTGTTGTCGATCATGCTGGCCAACAACGAAACCGGCGTCGTGCAGGACGTTCCGGCGCTGGCGACGGCTGCCCGGGCGACCGGCGGCTGGTTCCACAGCGATGCCGTGCAGGCACTGGGCAAGCTGCCGCTCGATTTCCGGGCGCTCAACGCGGCCGGCGTCCACGCCATGACCCTCTCGGCGCACAAGGCTTGCGGTCCGAAGGGCGCGGCGGCGCTGGTCCTCGACAAGCGTGTCGAACTGCAGCCGCTGATCGCCGGCGGCGGTCATGAGCGCGGCCTGCGCTCGGGCACCGAAAACGTGCCGGCCATCGTCGGCTTCGGCGTGGCGGCGGAACTTGCGGCCCGGCGCGTTGCCAATCTGCCGCGTCGCCTGAGGGCGCTGCAGCAGCGCCTGGAAAGCGGACTGGCGGGGCAGGGGGTGAGGATTTTCGGGGCCGGCACCGAGCGCCTGCCCAACACGACCTACTTCGCCTTGCCGGATATTGACGGCGAAACGCTGGTCGGCAAGCTGGATCGTGAAGGATTCGCGGTGGCGAGCGGCGCCGCGTGCTCGAGCGCCAATCCGGAGCCGTCGCATGTGCTGCAGGCGATGGGTGTGGCGCCGGAACTGGCGCGCGGCGCCGTGCGGATCAGCCTCGGCGTCGGCAATACGGAAGCCGACATCGACGAATTCATCAACGCCTTGCAGGTTACGGTCGGACGCCTGCAGGGACTGACGGCGATGGCCGTCTGAAACAATCCGATTGCATCAACATTTAAGCGAGAATGACGATGAAACTCCCCATCTACCTGGATTACTCGGCCACCACCCCGGTCGACCCGCGCGTCGCGGAAAAAATGATTCCCTACCTGTGCGAGTATTTCGGCAATCCGGCCTCGCGTTCGCACAGCTTCGGCTGGGTGGCTGACGCGGCCGTCGAAGAGGCGCGCGAGCAGGTCGCCGAACTGGTCAATGCCGACCCCAAGGAGATCGTCTGGACCTCCGGCGCCACCGAATCCAACAATCTCGCCATCAAGGGTGCCGCCAGTTTCTACGCCGGCACCAAGGGCAAGCACATCATCACGGTCAAGACCGAGCACAAGGCCGTGCTCGACACCGTACGCGAAATGGAGCGCCAGGGCTTCGAGGCGACCTACCTGGACGTCCAGGAAAACGGCCTGCTCGACCTCGACGTCTTCAAGGCGGCCATCCGTCCGGATACCGTGCTGGCCTCGGTGATGTTTGTCAATAACGAAATCGGCGTCATCCAGCCGATCGCCGAACTGGGCGAGATCTGCCGCGAGAAGGGCATCATCTTCCACGTCGATGCGGCGCAGGCCACCGGCAAGGTCGACATCGACCTGAGCAAGCTGAAGGTCGACCTGATGAGTTTCTCGGCCCACAAGACCTACGGCCCGAAGGGCATCGGCGCACTGTACGTGCGGCGCAAGCCGCGTATCCGCCTCGAGGCGCAGATGCATGGCGGTGGTCATGAGCGCGGCTTCCGCTCCGGCACGCTGGCGACGCACCAGATCGTCGGCATGGGTGAGGCGTTCCGCCTCGCGCAGCTCGAGATGGTCGAGGAAAACAGCCGTATCCGTCGGCTGCGCGACAGATTGCTGCAGGGCCTGCAGGATATCGAGGCGACTTACGTCAATGGCGACCTCGAAAACCGGGTCTCGCACAATCTCAACATCAGCTTCGCCTATGTCGAAGGCGAGTCGATGATCATGGCGATCAAGGATCTGGCGGTGTCTTCGGGCTCCGCCTGCACGTCGGCCAGCCTGGAGCCGTCGTATGTCCTGCGTGCCCTCGGTCGCGACGATGAGTTGGCGCACAGCTCGATCCGCTTCAGCATCGGCCGGTTCACGACGGAAGAAGAAATCGACTATGCAATCAAATTGTTGCATGCAAAAGTTGGCAAGTTGCGCGAGCTTTCACCGCTGTGGGAAATGGTGCAGGAAGGCGTTGATCTCAGTACCGTCCACTGGGCGGCGCACTAAGGAAATCAAAGGAGAAACAACATGAGCTATAGCGTAAAAGTCATTGATCACTATGAGAATCCGCGTAACGTCGGTTCCTTTGCCAAGGAAGACGACGGCGTCGGTACCGGCATGGTCGGCGCGCCGGCCTGCGGCGACGTAATGAAGCTGCAGATCAAGGTCAACAAGGCTGGCGTGATCGAGGATGCCAAGTTCAAGACCTACGGCTGCGGCTCGGCGATTGCCTCGTCGTCGCTGGTGACGGAGTGGGTCAAGGGCAAGACGGTCGACCAGGCCATGACGATCAGGAACACCGAGATTGCCGAGGAACTGGCCTTGCCGCCGGTCAAGATCCACTGTTCGATCCTGGCCGAAGACGCCATCAAGGCGGCGGTGGCCGATTACAAGAAGAAGCACGGAGAATGAGCATGGCAGTCAGCTTGAGCGACAAGGCGGCGAAGCACGTCGCCAACTACCTGGTCAAGCGCGGCAAGGGTCTCGGCCTGCGCCTCGGCGTGCGGACCAGCGGCTGTTCCGGCATGGCCTACAAGCTGGAATTCGTCGATGAGGTCAGCCCCGAGGATCTGGTCTTTGAAAGCAATGGTGTCAAGGTCTTTGTCGACGCCAAGAGCCTGCCGTATCTCGACGGGATGGAACTCGACTATGCCCGCGAAGGACTGAACGAGGGCTTCAAGTTCAACAACCCGAACGTCAAGGATCAGTGCGGCTGCGGCGAATCGTTCAACGTCTGATGGACCCGCGAGCCGACCACTTCGCCTTGTTCGGACTCGATCGCGGCTTCCGGCTCGACCTGTCGGACCTCGATTCCCGCTACCGCGACGTGCAGGCGCAGGTGCATCCGGATCGCTTCACCGGCGCCGGCGACGCCGAGCGCCGGCTGTCGATGCAGTGGTCGACGCACGCCAACGAGGCCTACCAGACCCTGAAGAAGCCGCTGGAGCGTGCCCGCTACCTGCTGCATCTGGCCGGCCACGATATCCAGGCCGAGAACAACACCGCGATGCCGGCCGATTTCCTGATGGAGCAGATGGAGTGGCGGGAAGCGGTCATGGAAGCGCGCAACGGCGGCGACCATCACGAACTGGAGCGGCTGCACAATCGCCTGCGTGGCGAGATCCATGGCCGTTACAGCGAACTGGAAGTGTTGCTGGACGATGCCGGCGACCTCGCTGGCGCGTCCGATCGTGTCCGCCGGCTGATGTTCCTCGAAAAACTCCTGCATGAAATCGACGACGCGCTGGCGTCGCTGGAAGAATAGCAATGGCCTTGTTTCAGATTGCCGAGCCGGGAGAGTCGGCGGCACCCCACGAGCACAAGCTTGCCGTCGGCATCGACCTCGGTACCACGAATTCGCTGGTCGCCACGGTGCGCAGCGGTATCGCGGTGGTGATCAACGACGAGCAGGGGCGGCCGCTGCTGCCGTCGATCGTCCGCTACCACGCGAACGGCGCGACCGACGTCGGCTACGACGCGCAGACCAGGCTGGCGGTCGACCCCAGAAACACCATTGTTTCCGTCAAGCGCTTCATGGGGCGCGGCCTGAAGGATGTTTCGCATGTCGAATCGATGCCCTACGACTTCGTCGAGGCCCCGGGGATGGTCAAGGTCAGGACCGTGGCCGGGATCAGGAGCCCGGTCGAAGTCTCTGCTGAAATCCTCAAGACCCTCAAGGCGCGGGCTGAAACGGCCTTGGGCGGCGAACTGGTCGGTGCGGTCATCACCGTGCCGGCTTATTTCGACGACGCCCAGCGTCAGGCGACCAAGGATGCCGCGCGTCTCGCCGGCCTCAATGTGTTGCGCCTGCTCAACGAACCGACGGCGGCCGCCATTGCCTACGGCCTGGACAATGCCTCGGAGGGCATCTATGCGGTCTACGACCTCGGCGGTGGTACCTTCGACATCTCCATCCTCAAGCTCACCAAAGGCGTCTTCGAGGTGATGTCTACCGGCGGCGATTCCGCGCTCGGTGGCGACGATTTCGACCATCGCATCTTCTGCTGGGCGATCGAGCAGGCGAAACTGCAGCCACTGTCGGCCGAGGATGGACGTCTGCTGATGATGCGCTGCCGCGAAGCCAAGGAGTTCCTGACCATCAATCCGGTAGCGCCGCTGACCGCGCGCCTGTCGACCGGAGAAATGGTCGAGTTGAAACTCGATGTCGCAACCTTTGCCGAAATCGCGCGGACCCTGATATCCAAGACCATCCAGCCGGTCAAGAAGGCGCTGCGCGACTCCGGCCTGCGCGTCGAGGATGTCAAGGGCGTGGTCATGGTCGGCGGCGCCACCCGCATGCCGCAGGTGCAGAAGGCGGTCGGCGACTTCTTCCGCCAGGAACCGCTGACCAATCTCGATCCCGACAAGGTCGTCGCCCTCGGTGCGGCGACCCAGGCCAACCTGCTGGTCGGCAACAAGACCGGCAAGGATGACTGGCTGCTGCTCGACGTGATTCCACTGTCGCTCGGGCTGGAAATGATGGGCGGGCTGAGCGAAAAAGTCATTCCGCGCAATTCGACGATCCCGACGGCGCGCGCCCAGGAATTCACCACCTTCAAGGATGGCCAGACGGCGATGGCGATCCACGTCGTCCAGGGCGAACGCGAACTGGTCAGCGACTGCCGTTCGCTGGCGCGCTTCGAACTGCGCGGAATTCCACCCATGGCGGCGGGCGCGGCACGCATCCGCGTCACCTTCCAGGTCGACGCCGACGGCCTGCTGTCGGTTGCGGCGCGCGAGCAGACGACCGGGGTCGAAGCCAGCGTCAACGTGAAACCGTCGTATGGCCTGTCCGACGACGAAATCGCCGGCATGCTCAAGGATTCGCTCGAGCATGCCAAGGACGACGCGATGGCGCGGGCGCTCAAGGAAGCGCAGGTCGAGGCCCGGCGCATGATCGAGGCCACCGAGGCGGCGCTCCGGGAAGACCGCCACCTGCTTAACGATGCCGAAGCGGCGAGGATCGTGGCGAGCATCGAGAAACTTCGCCAGACCGCAGCCGGCGACAACCGACGCCAGATCAATCTGGCGATGGACGATCTCGGTTTCGAGACGCAGGAATTCGCTCACCGCCGGATGAACCAGAGCATCAATCGCGCCCTGGCCGGGCGCAAGGTCGATGACATCAAGCTGGGAGATCCCGCATGACGCAAATCGTCGTCCTGCCGCATGTCGAGAATTGCCCCGACGGCGCCGTCATCGACGCGGAAGAGGGCAAGTCCATCTGCGAGAACCTGCTGGAGAACGGCATCGAACTCGAGCATGCCTGCGAGATGTCCTGCGCCTGCACGACCTGTCACGTCATCGTGCGCGAGGGTTTCAACTCGCTGGACCCGGCCGAGGAAGAGGAAGAAGACCTGCTCGACAAGGCCTGGGGCCTCGAACCCAATTCCCGCCTCGGCTGCCAGGCCCTGGTGCGGTCGACCCCGCTCGTGGTCGAAATTCCAAAGTACAGCATTAACATGGCGAAGGAGGGCCACCGCAAATGAAATGGACTGACATCAGCGATATCGCCATTGAACTGAGCGAGGCGCACCCGGACAAGGATCCGCTCAAGGTCAATTTCGTCGATCTGCGCGATTGGGTGCTTGCGCTGGAGGACTTCGACGATGATCCGAAGCACTGTGGCGAAAAGATTCTGGAGGCGATCCAGCAAGCCTGGATCGACGAGGTCGCATGAAGGCGCACGATCTTCCGGGACACGGCAGCCAGCTCAATGTGCTCGGAGGGCCGTTGCTGACCTGCAGCGACCGGCCGCTCACCGGCTTCTTCCGCGACGGCTGCTGCAATACGTCGGAGGAAGATCTCGGCAGCCACACCGTCTGTGTCGTGCTGACCGCCGAATTCCTCGAATTCTCGAAGGCGCGCGGCAACGACCTGTCGACCCCGCGCCCCGAGTTCGATTTCCCCGGCCTCAAGCCGGGTCAGCGCTGGTGCCTGTGCGCGGCGCGCTGGGTAGAAGCCTACAAGGCTGGCAACGCGCCGCGTGTAGTGCTCAACTCGACCAACCAGGCGGCCCTCGAACTGGTGCCGCTGCAGGCGCTCAAGCAATTCGCCGTCGACGTGCACTGAGCGTAGTGCGCCGGCCGGGCTGCCCGGTCCCGATACCGGCGGCATTCGTCGCCCTGAACATTACCGTCGGCGGTTGCGTGACTGGCGCTTCCGGTTTCTCACCGGTTCGGCTGCAGCGGGTCTGACGCGGCTTGAGCCTCGCGCCTCTTCATCTCCGCCACGATCGACTGGAACTGTTCTTCGACTTCGTGGTTCAGAAACGATACGCCGAACAGGCCGGCGATGATCGAGTCGAAAGCGAATTCGGCGCGGTACTCGATCCGGACTCCGCCGACGCCGCTCGGAATCAGTCGCACTTCGCTCTCCATGCGCTTCAGGGTTCCCGATAGGTTCTTCGCCAGAATTCTCCTCTGCGGCTCCATGCGGATTTCCCGCTCGGCCTTGAACGGGTAGGAAAAGATGCCAAATCTGGCGATGCCTTCCTGCCGGACGATCAGGACATTTCCATTGCGGCTGACCACTCTGCTGGCGGTCAGGTTGCTCAGGATGCCAGTCATGTGATCGAAGTCCACCAGCACCTCCCAGGCGGTCCGCGGCGAGACCGGCGGTCTGATTGTCGCTTGCACGATGAATGCGTCGTCCGACTCGATGACTGCAACGGCAATCTCCCTTTCCACGCAGGTTGCGCTGCCATGGGAGAGACAGATCAGCAGTGCAACGAGAAGAATGCGGACCGACACGGAAGCTCTCTGCGAAGCGTCATTTACAGACGTGAAGCGAACGAGAAGGTGCAGGACGAAAACTCTACCGGCTCATGCTAGCGCGCTTTGGCGCCATTGCAAGTGTGATCGAACGCTGACGCCGCGTGCAACCATGTCAAGTCCGGAGATTTCGGCCAGCTACCGATTCTTGCGCCCACCCGTGTAAAGTGTTGGCTGTTCGGCGCTGGCGCGGATCGGACGGTCTGGATGAAGCCAATGTGCCTGGAAATCGCGCAAAGGAGTGGGTCAAGGTGACAGAGTGGTATCTCGAGGATTTTTCCGTTGGGCAGACTTTCGGGTCCGGGCGCCTGACCGTTGACCCAGGGCGGATCAAGTCCTTCGCTGCGGAATTCGATCCGCAGCCGTTTCATCTCGACGAAAATGCGGCGCACGCCTCGATTTTTGGTGGCCTGGCTGCGAGCGGCTGGCATACCGCGGCGATCACGATGAAATTGCTGGTGGAAAGCGAACTGCGAATTGCCGGTGGTCTGATCGGTGCGGGATTCGACGAATTGCGCTGGCCAAGGCCGGTACGTCCCGGCGACGAATTGCGCGTGCACAGTGAAGTGCTCGAGGTTCGTCGGTCAAAGTCGCGTCCGACCCAGGGCATGGTCAAGGTCCGGATCACGACCCTTAACCAGAATGACGAAGCGGTGCAGGTTTCCGTCAGCAACATCGTCGTCCCGCGCCGTTCGTAGCCCGGCTCGCCGGGCGGTCCGCCACGGTCCGCTCCGGATATATCTCGGATTGAGGCAACAGGGCCACTGTTGTCAAGGGTCGTCGGATGATGTCGGAATTTCCGTTGGACATTCGACTCCCGGGTACCGCCTGCGCTTGACCCACTGCAACCAATGCACAGATACTTCAACACATTCCGGGCGAATCCTGACCGTCTCGCGGTATTGCGCCGGGCATGGTCTGAAACGAGCGCACCTGTCAGTCCAGGTGAGCGGAAAGGGCCGAGTAAATCATCCAGCATCATGAAGCGGTTGAGAAAGACACGACGATGAAGCAGCTTTCGGGTACGGACAACCTGTTCCTTGCACAGGAAACCGGCAATCAGCGGGCGCATGTGGCGGGTTTGGGCATTTACGACCCGTCGACCGCACCGGGAGGCAAGGTGCGGTTCAAGGACGTCCTCGAATTCTTCACGAGCCGCCTCGACAAGTCGGCGGTTTTCCGCCGCCGCCTGGTGCGGGCGCCGCTCGATCTCGATCGTCCCTACTGGATCGACGAGAAGGATATCGACATCGAGTATCACGTCCGGCATATCGCGTTGCCACGGCCCGGCGACTGGCGACAACTGATGATTCAGGTGGCGCGCATTCACGCCCGTCCTCTAGACCTGACCAAGCCGGCGTGGGAGGCCTACATTATCGAGGGCCTCGACAATGTCCCCAACCTTCCCCCTGGCAGTTTTGCGCTATATATCAAGGTTCACCACTCGGCAATCGACGGCCAGGCGGGTGCGGCGCTGGTCGGCAGCCTGCATTCGCTGACGCCGGAAGCGGAGACGGTCTCCAGGAGAGTGATCACCAAGGTGGTCGATCGTGAACCGACCTCCCTGGAACTCCTGGCACGGATGGTTGGCAGTCGTGTCGACCAGGCGGTGAATGCGACCAAACTGGTCGGCGCCCTGGCACCGCTGGCGTTGCAGCTGGGACAGAAGCAGATCGAGACGATGCTTCGCGGTTCGTTGGGAATAAACGCCGGCGAGGATGATCGGGAAAAGGCCGGGGTTTCCAAGAAAGCCCCGCCCACCCGTTTCAATGGCCCGTTGTCCCCGCATCGCGTCGTCGATGCCATGCCGCTGCCATTTGAAGATATCCAGAAGATAAGGGATGCAGTGCCGGGGTCCACGATCAATGACATATTCGTGTCGGTAAGTGGCGGAACGGTACGCAAGTATCTCCTGGCGAAGGGTGAGTTGCCGGAGATCAGCCTGAATGCCCTGGTGCCGATGAGCATCCATGGCGAAGCCAAGAGCGGGGATGCGGGGAACCAGATCGGGATGGCTTTCGTGCCTGTCTACAGCAATATTGCCGATGCCGGGGAGCGCTTGCGCAAGGTCTGCCGCGGAACGACGAAAGGCAAGAAGGCGGTCAATGCGGTGGGCAGGGATCTGCCGGCCAGGATTTTCCAGACGCTGCCGTCCAAGGCTGTCGATTTCGCCGTCCGTCACGTCCTGCTGCCGCAGTTCAATTTCACGGTGTCCAACGTGCGTGGCCCTTCGACCTCGCTCTTCATGGCCGGCGCCAGGGTTCACGCTTTCATGCCGGTCAACATGCTGGTCGACGGAATGGGCCTGAACATCACCGGATTCAGCTACAACGGCGTGCTCTGGGTGTGCGCGGTGTCCGACCGCGC
>ERZ724507.998-NODE-998-length-12418-cov-6.884818_pt1 | contig 12418 bp, 10 predicted proteins | sample MGYA00376040_ERZ724507 | MGnify/ENA primary metagenome ERZ724507 (study PRJEB28724, sample SAMN07190883) | activated sludge metagenome | isolation source: activated sludge of sewage treatment plant in Hong Hong | place: Hong Kong | collected 2016-03-17 ...
GTCCAGTGTTCGCCGGCCTCTTCGTTGTTGTCTTCGTTGAACTTGCGCACCAGCTCCTCGAACACCGTGCCCATGGCGTGGTTGTCGATGCCGGCGGGGCTCAGGTCGATGTCGGGGTCGAGGAACTTGTCGATCAGCGTGCCCAGCGCGTCCGCCTTCGACAAGGTGGGCAGCTGGTTGCGGAACTTGAAGTTGTCGAGGATGTCCTGGACGTTGGGCGAGAAGCCGTCGAGGTAGTCGTTGAAGTCGGCCAGCAGCTGCTGCTGGCTGCCGCGCGAGCGCAGGTCGCGCAAGGTGAAGCGCGAGGTGTTGTAGAAGGCCTGGCCGGCGGCGTCAGCCAGCGCGGCGCGCTGCTCGGTGATGCGCGCGTCGTCGAGCATCTGCTTGGTATCGAGCACCGCCCGCTTGGTCGGTTCGAGCAACGCGTCGAGCCGGCGCAGCACGCACATCGGCAGGATCACATCGGGGTGCTTGCCGCGCTTGAACAGGTCGCGCAAGACATCGTCGGCGATGGACCAGATGAAGGAGACGATTCTGTTATGGGTGGCTTGGTCCATCTCGGAGCTTGTTCGTCGCGCCCGTAATCGTTGGGCGATGTCTACGTCGTGCGCTGTGGTCGCGGAAGGATAGAGCACGCCTTGGGCTCGACGGGTGCGGGTTGCGCCGATAACTGATGTTTTGTACAGTGTCCCATCCCCTCCGGAGATAAACCATGAGCTACGCGGACTTCCGCCACCTGTATCGCCCTTCGCGCACTCGCGCTCCCGACTGGCTGCGCCGCATCTGGACCTGGTTCTGAGCCGGGTATGGCGCCGTGCTTCTCGACTCGTTTGCTGGCACGGCCAACGGTTGCTTACGCGATCGACAATGCCGCGCGCCGGAGAGCACCGCTGGGAAGCGTATGCTCCGCCCCCCGCGAGTTTCCATGGGCATCATCCATGACCGACAAGACCACCACGAAGTCCACCGCTTTCATGAAGGCACTGAAGCCCAGTGCCGAGCTGGCGGTCATCGTGGGCTCGTCCGAGCCACTACCCCGCACCGAGGTCACCAAGAGACTCTGGGACTACATCAAGGCGCGCAATCTCCAGAACCCCGCCAACAAGCGAAACATCCTGTGCGACGGCCCGCTGAAGGCGGTGATGGGCAAGGACGAGGTGACGATGTTCGAGATGACGGCCTTGGTGGGTAAGCATCTCACGTCGACCTAGTCGACCCGCCACGAAATCGAATCCAAACGAGCCGGCGTCAGGAACCGGCAATCCCTCGCAGGCCGCACACCTGACCGAGACAAGTTCAGGCATCCTCGATACACCACCAACCCGGCAACAGTCGACGCACCTCGGGCCTGGCAAAGCGATCGTCGATCAAATGCAGCACCCCGCGATCGGAGGGCGTGCGGATGACTCGGCCCGCGGCCTGCACCACCTTGCGGATTCCCGGGAACAGGTAGACATAGTCGTCACCCGCACCGAACTCCCCATCGAGGCGTCGCCGCAACTCCTCGTTCACCGCGTTGACCTGAGGCAGTCCCAGCGTGGCTATGAAGGCGCCGACCAGTCGCTCCCCGACCAGGTCGATGCCCTCGGCAAACGAGCCGCCGAGCACCGCAAACCCCACACCACACCCGCCGACAGCAAACCGGGCCACGAAGGCGTCGCGCTCGACCTCGACCATGCGCCGACTCTGACGCCATGCCGGAATCCCGGGATACCGCGACGCGAACTCCCCCAGGGCCTGTTCCAGGTAGTCGAAGCTGCTGAAGAAGGCGATGTAGTTCCCGGGAGCCTCCTCATACTGCGTCGCGATGAGCCGCGCGATGGGAACAAGGGAACGAGGACGGTGTCGGTAGCGGGTCGAGATGGCGCCCGCGATGCGCACGGACAACTGCTCGGCATGGAACGGTGCTGCCACGTCGAGCCACGCGGTGTCGTCGGGCAACCCCAGCGTGTCGCAGTAGAAGTTCCACGGCGCCAGCGTGGCCGAGAACAGCACCGTCGATCGCGCTGCCGCATAGCGGGGCTTGAGGAACGGCGCCGGCAGCACGTTGCGCACGCACACGGTCAAGCCGGAGCTTCGCGAACCTCCCATGCTTCCCGGTTCGCGGGTGACGTCGAAGATCGAGTGCGAGTCGAAGGATTCGATCAGCCGCGTGAGCGCCAGCGCCTCGAAATAGAACTCCAGCAACGCACCGTCGACGCGCTCGGTGCCCTGCCCCTGCTGCGCCAGAACCTCGGGCATCGCTCCGACCACCTCCTGCAATGCCGACGCGAAGGCGCGAGGCGGTTCGTCGAAGACGGTGTACGCGCCGGGAGCCTCCCCGTCCAAGCGCGTCCAGCTTCGCCGCAGACGATCGAGCGGCCTCTTCAGCGCGTCGGGCGCCGACGCCCGCACCGAGCGCAACTGCGCCGCGTCGAGACGAGCGGTGTACATGGCCCGCGCACGGTCCACCAGGTTGTGGGCCTCGTCGACGAGCACGCCGACTCGCCAGCCGTTCGCCAGCGTCAACGCGTGGAGCAGCGCGCTGCCGTCGAAGTAGTGGTTGTAGTCCGCGACGATTACGTCGCTCCAGCGCGCCATCTCCTGGCCCAGGTAGTACGGGCACACCGCATGCGACAGCGCGACTTCGCGCAACGACTCGCGGGTCATCACTTCGGCCGACGCAGCTGCCGCGCGCGCGGCGGGCAGGCGGTCGTAGAAGCCCCGTGCGAGCGGACACGACTCGCCGTGGCAGGCCTTGTCCGGATGCTCGCAGGACTTCTCCCGGGCGACCAGTTCGACGACCCGCAGCGGCAGCGCGTCTGCGCTCCCGCGGAGGGTTGCCAGCGCCGTCAACGCCAGCGACCGTCCGGAGCCCTTGGCCGCCAGGAAAAAGACCTTGTCGAGTTCCTGCCCGGGGCAGGCCTTGAGCATCGGGAACAGCGTGGCCATCGTCTTGCCGCTGCCCGTCGGTGCCTGCGCCAGCAGGCAGCGGCCGAGGCGGGCCGCATTGAACACCGCTTTCGCGAGATCGCGTTGTCCGGCACGGAACTCCGCGTGCGGGAACTTCAGGCTGCCCAGCGCCGCGTCACGTCGTTCACGGTGGGCGAGTTCGGCGTCGGCCCAGGCGATGAACCGTTCGCACAGCGCCTCGAAGAAGACCTGCAGCTCGACGGCCGTGCAATGCTGCGACAGCGGCAGCGCTTCCTGCTGCCGGCCGACGTCGAAGTACACCAGCGTGACGGTCAGCCCTGCCAGCTGAAACTCCTGGCAGGCCAGCGCGCCGTAGACCTTGGCTTGCGCCCAGTGCAGATGCCGATGGTTCGCGGGCATGAGGTCGAGCTCGCCCACGTAGGTCTTGACCTCCTCCAGCAGTTGCCGATCGGGGTCGTACCCATCGGCGCGTCCGCGCACCACCAGGTGCTTGTAGTGCCCCGACAGCCTGAGCTCGCTGCGATACGACGCCGAACGGCTCGCCGCCACGCTCCGATGGCCACTGATGCCCTGTTGCAAGGTCGGTGAGGGCGTGAAGCGCAGATCCAGGTCCCCTTGCTTGGCGGCAAGCTCGCACAGGGTGCGCACCGCGACGGTGTAGGTCTTCAAGCGTCCTTCCCACTGTCCGGTAGGGCGCCGCTCGCGCCCGCGACGCCAAGTTCCTCGGTCGCCGTGTCCTTCAACTCCTGCTGCCGCGCCTCGTCGTCGGCGGTGCACGGCGTCGCCTGGGCCAAGGCCATCCACACCGCGAACGGCAGCTTGCATGGCATGTGCCGCGCGGGACGCACCAACTCGAGCACGCCGGTGTCGACCGAACCGTGCAGCAGCCAAACGCCCAACTCCTCGGGGATCTCATGCGGCTCGGCCACACCGGCCGGCAGCACGTAGCAGGTCTCGCAGGACAGCCACCGGTAGGACTCGCGCTTCGCCGCATGACGCAGGTCGGACAGCAGGTCGGCACGACTGGCTTTGATCTCGTGCACCATGGGCTGCAGATAGTCCTCGACCGAGGTCCGGCGCACGGAGAACACGTCCGGCCTGGCCATGCGCCAGGCACCGCCGCCCCGGGATGGCCGCGGCAGCGCGGATCCGTCGTCCGGCCACATCGGTGCGTCCGCCGCCGGTTCAGGGATGGACAAAGGCGGATCGTCAGCCTCGATACGGGCGCGAAGCGACAGCTCACGCCACACGATCCGGCCCGCGCTCATCAGGTGTGCCGCGACCCTGTCCGCCAGCCGATCGTGCAGGCTGAAAGATCGCAGGTTGCGCTGCCGGGCCTCGGCCAGCAGGCGAATGCCGAGTTCGGTCAAGCGGATCGTCTCGTGCCCGTCGGCCCCTTGCTGCAGGATCGCCCAGCCTGCCGCGACCAGGTCGAGTTCGACCGCGTCGCGGCACGGCCATCCGGCCGATCGCCAGATCGACCTCAGCCGCGCGAGATGAACTCGGCGCGGGGGGATTTCAGTCGGCATGAGGATGGTCCTTGCGCTGACGCACCGGGCGACCGATCAATGGAAGTCCCTCGACGACGTTTCGAGCCTTCCCAGCAGCGGCGTCAGATCCACCAGTCGCCAGGCGATCAGGTTCTTGACATCCCCTTCCCGCTGCCAGGTGCCATGCACCTCCAGCAGCTTCGCCCGCAGCACCTCCGGCCGCTGCCGTTCGCGCAGCGATCTCCAGACGATCACCTGCACGACGCCGGTCTCGTCCTCCAGGCTCATGAAGATGGTTCCGCTGGCGGTCTCCGGCTGCTGTCTGAGCGTCACGATGCCGGCGTAGCGGACGAAGCGCCCGTTGCCAATCCGGTCCAGCGTCGCTGCCGTCGCCAGCTTGCGTTCAGCCAGGCGCGGACGCAGCAGCGCCAGCGGATGGCTGCGAAGCGTCAGGCCGATCGTCGCGTAGTCGTGAACGACCTCTTCGCCTTCGAGCGCGGGCGGCAACTCGAGGAAGGTTTCATCGACCGGCGCGTCCCGCAGCAAGCGCGGCGGCCGCTTCAGCGCCGACGCCTCCCACACCTGTTGCCGCCGGTGGCCCGCCAAGCTCGCCAACGCATCCGCTCCCGCGAGCAGCCGCATGTCCTTCTGATCCAGTTCCGCCCTGCGCGCCAGATCCTCCGCGCCATCGAAAGGCGCTTGCGCTCGCGCGGCCATGATGCGCAGTGCGGCGGCCTCTTTCATACCGGTGACCAGCCGCAAGCCCAGCCGCACGGCCGGCGCCCGCGGAAGACCTTCCAGGGTGCAGTCGTAGTCGCTGAACATCACGTCGGGCGGCCTGACCTCCACGCCGTGGCGCCGAGCGTCCTGCACCAGTTGCGACGCCGAATAGAACCCCAACGGCTGCGAGTTCAGCATCGCGGCCAGGAACTCGCCGGGGAAGTGGCATTTGAGCCAGCAGCTCGCGTAGACCAGCAGCGCGAACGACGCCGCATGGCTCTCCGGAAACCCGTACTCCGAGAATCCCTTGATCTGCTCGAAGATCGCCTGCGCGAACGCCTCCTCGTAGCCGCGCGAGGTCATGCCGCCGACGATCCGGTCGTAGTACTTCTCGAGTCCGCCCTTGCGCTTCCACGCCGCCATCGAACGACGCAGCTGATCGGCCTCTCCCGGCGTGAACCCGGCAGCCAGGATCGCCACCTGCATCACCTGTTCCTGAAAAATCGGCACGCCCAGCGTGCGACCCAGCGCCTCCCGCAAGGCCTCGCTCGGATAGGCGACCGGCTCCTTGCCCTGCCGCCGGTTCAGGTAGGGATGCACCATCTGGCCCTGGATCGGCCCGGGCCTGACGATCGCCACCTCGATCACGAGATCGTAGAAGCAGCGCGGCTGCAGCCTCGGCAGCATGCTCATCTGCGCCCGGCTTTCGATCTGGAACACGCCGACGGTATCGGCCTTGCAGATCATGTCGTAGGTGGCCTCGTCCTCGGCCGGGATGTCCTGCATCTCGAAGACATGCCCCTTGCGCATCCCGACGAACTCCAGGCAACGCCGGATCGCGGACAACATGCCTAGCGCCAGCACGTCGACCTTCAATAGGCCCAGCGCATCCAGATCGTCCTTGTCCCACTCGACCACGGTGCGGTCCTCCATCGCCGCGTTCTCGACCGGGACCAGCCGCGTCAACGGTCCCTGCGTGAGCACGAAGCCGCCCGGGTGCTGCGACAGGTGGCGTGGGAAGCCCAGCAGATCGCCCACCAGCTTCAGCAACTGCTGCACCGCCAGGTCGTCGATGTCGAGCCCGACCTCCGCCACGCGCTCGGCCATCCGTTCGCGACCGTCCCACCAGGTGAAGTTGCCGGCCAGCTTGTCGAGCGTGTCGAGGTCGAAGCCCAGTGCCTTGCCGACGTCGCGGAATGCGCTCTTGGGCCGGTAGCTGATGACCACCGCGGTCAAAGCCGCGCGATGCCGGCCGTACTTGCCGTACAGGTACTGAATGACCTCTTCGCGCCGCTGGTGCTCGAAGTCGATGTCGATGTCGGGCGGCTCATTGCGCTCGCGGCTGATGAATCGCTCGAAGAGCACGGACATGCGCGCCGGGTCGACCTCGGTGACGCCGATGCAGTAGCAGACCACGGAGTTGGCGGCGCTGCCGCGACCCTGGCAGAGGATCTGCCGCGACCGGGCGAAGCGCACGATGTCGGCCACGGTCAGGAAGTAATGGTCGTACTTCAGCTCGGCGATGAGTTCGAGCTCGTGTTCGATCTGCGCCTGCACCTTGGCCGGCACGCCGCCGGGCCAGCGACGTCCGGCCCCTTCGTAGGTGCTGCGGCGCAGGTACGACGAGGGCGTCTCGCCCTCCGGCACGACCTCGGCGGGGTACTGGTAGCGCAGTTCGTCCAGCGAGTAGCGGCAGCGCGCCGCGACTTGGAGGGTCTCGGCGAGCAGATCCGCCGGAAAGGTCTGCGCCAGCCGCAGCCGCGTGCGCAGGTGCCGCTCGGCGTTGAGCTGCAGCTCGCTGCCGCATTCGGTCAGCGGCCGGCCGAGGCGGATGGCGGTCAGCACGTCCTGCAGCGGCTTGCGAGAACGCAGATGCATGTGAATGTCGCCTGACGCCACCAGCGGGATGGCCGACAACGCGCTGACCTCGCGCAGCCGATGCAGCCACATTTCGTCGTCGAGCAGGCGCAGCAGTTCGACGGCCAGCCAGGAGCGTCCCATGAAGTGCTGCAGCAGCCAGCGCCCGATGGCCAGCAACTGCTCCGGCGAACTGCCGCGCTGCGGCGCCGCCAGCACCACGCAGTCGGCCAGTTCCGCAGCGTCGATCTCGTGCTGGTGCAGCGCGTAGCGGCCCTTCTCGGAACGCCTGCGCAGCCGCGTGATGAACTCGCAGAGGTTGCCGTAGCCGTTGGCGTCGCAGGCCAGCACCACCAGACCGAACGGCGCCTCGCCTTGCACCTGGAACTGGCTGCCCACCAGCAGCGGCAAGCCGTGTTCCTTGGCGGCGACGTGGGCCCTGACGATGCCGGCGAGCGAACATTCGTCGGTCAGCGCCAGCCCGCCGTAGCCCAGTGCCTTCGCGCGGGCCACCAGTTCCTCGGGCCAGCTCGCGCCCCGCAGGAACGAGAAATTGGACAGGCAACGCAGCTCGACGTACGGAGGCAGTGCGGTCATGGCAAAGACCCACCTTCACGCGAAGCTGCCGTGCAGGTACCAAGCGCTCGCGTCGCCGGCCAGCCGGGTCTCGAACACCCACAACACGCCCGCGTGCTCGCTCAATGCCACCCAGTAGTCGCGCACCTGCTGCTGCGTTTCCTGGGCACCGGGCGGCCCTACTCGATGCCACCACCCGCCCTCGACGCGATGCGGCCCGGTGAGCAACAGCAGCGGCCCCTGATATAGCGGACGATCGCCGCGCATGGCCAGCCGCAGCGGTTCGGGCAGCACGAAGGTCGGCTGCGGCGTGGACGTGGGCTTTACGCGCTTGCGCGGCATCGGCGCCGGCGCGGGCTGCCAGTGCTGGGCCCATTCCAGGCGATGGTCATCGACCAGCACCGGACGCAGCACGCATTCCGGGCCCAGGCGCGCGGCGATGCGCTCCAGGGCGAGCGCCAGCGATTCGCCCTGCGCCTGGTCGTCGGGCAACAGCGACGCGCTGGCCTCTTCCAGCGGGACGACGTCGAGCGCTTCCAGCGCGAGGTCGCCGACCGGCGCCAGCAGTTCCACGCGCGCGAGGTTCTCGGCCAGCAAGCGGCAGAGGTGCTCGACATCGCGCATCGGCTTTGCGGTGCGGACGGTGATGTCGCCGCCCTCGCCTGCGCTGCGCGAAGCCATGGCGTCATGGGCCCAGCGCAGCCTGAACGCGGTCGTGCCGGCATGCCGGGCCGCCAGCCAGCCGCACAGCTGCACCAGCAGCCGCCTCGCGCCGAAGAGCATCGCCGGGGCGGTCTCCACGCGCGACGGCAGTTCGAGTCGCGTCCTAAAGGTCTCCGGCAGCACGAACCACTGGTGGGCTTCCGCCTGCAGCCCATAGGCACGATCGAGAGCCGTCAGTAACGCCTTGTCGAAGCGCCGGCTGATGCCGCCGCGCGGCAACCGGCGGATATCCCCAAGCTTGCGGCAGCCGAGCTGCGCCAAGGTCGTCAGATGCGGCGCAGTGGCGCTCAACACCTGCATCGACAACGCATCCAGGATGTCGGGCAGCGGCCGTCTGAAGCCGCTGTCCACGCCGGCCCGCGCCAGCATCAGCGCCGCCAGGCTGTTCGGCGCCCAGGCCAGGCTGTTGCAGCCCAGCTCGGCAGCCTCCTGCACGATGCGGTCGCGCAGGCGCCGCTTGCCCCCGAACAGGCGTACGCTGGCCTCCAGCTCGACGACGACGGCCTCTTCGAGGAGGGCGACGCGGGGGCTGTACTGCAGCGCCCACGAAGCCGGCCCTTGGAGCGCGTCATCGGCTGGCGGCGTGGCGTCGGTGCTGGGGAAGCGCAGGGCGGCCCACAACATCGGCGGGCTCCTTGCTGGACGACAGGCCGGCCAACAGGCGACCAGGGCGCCGCAACCGTGGCGTCAACACCGAGGCCAGGCCGCCCGGAACCGAGGGCAAGCGCAGCGTGCCGTCGAACGCAGGCCCGCGGCGCTTGAGGATGCGCACGCGCAGCTCCCAGTCGACCGCGAAGGTGGCATGCATCCGCAGCGGCGCCGCCGATGCCTCGTGCTGCGCCGCTTCGGTCCGGCAAAGGAAGACCAGGCCCTCCGCCGCCTGCGCGCAGACCTGCAGACGCCGCAGTTGCTCGTGGCGTGCCTGCGGCAGCCAGGCCACCAGCGCCTGGCAGGCGTTCGCCTTGATCAGTTGCTCGGTGACCCAGAGCCGCTGGGCTGGACCCTCGGCGCGGATCCAGACGAAGCGCCGCTCGTCGAGCCCGTCGTGGATCAGGCCCGGCATGTAGGGCTGGCGCGGCGGTGCCACGACAACGATCTGCCCGCCGCCGGCGGCGACCGCCCGCAACGCCGGGCCGAGCAGGCGCCATTCGATGAGCGCCGGCTGCGGGCTCAGCACCTCGCACAGGACACGATGCGGCCAGCCGCCGCCCGGAAGCTCGCGATCGAGCGCCGGCCAACCCGACGACGTCACCGGTGTCGCCTGGCCGCCCAGTTCCGCGCCGCGCCAGACCAGCGGCTGCACGGCGCCGGGCAGCATCGGCTGCACCGTCGCGAAGTGCGGGTCGTTGGCGGGAGCGGTCGACGGGGTCATGCGAAGGGGTCATGGCAGTAGCTGGATGTTTGTACAGTATCATTGCCAGCGTGGAATGTCGAGGAGCTCCTGTCGGTCTCGCGCCTGGCCGGTGGTTCCTTAGACTGCGGCTGCACCGATTGCATCGACTCTCCGCCATGTGCTATTCCGCCCAGGTCCGCGCCGACCACCGAGCCTTCGTACGGATGTTCGGTGCCGAGGTCTCGCTGCGGCAATTCGTCGAGCTGTTCTACCGGCGGCATGCCGACCCGAAGATCAAGATTCCGAAGGCGATGGAAGAGGCCTTCCGGCAGAGCGCGTCGCCGGAAGAGCAGGAGATTCACGCACTCATCGAACAGCATCGGGCCGCGCAGGCGCTGAAGTTCGAGGAAGCTCTGTTCAAGCAGCACAAGCGCCTCAACGATGCCGAGCGCAAACTGCAGCTGAAGGTCACCAAGGCTGCCGCCGAAGACGTGCGGGTCGCCACCTCGAAGATCAGCAAGGCGCGGCTCGACCTGGAGGATCTGCGCCGTACGGAGCTGCTCGATCGCGACTCGCGGATTTTTCCGGGGAGCTATGTGCCGGTGCTGGTGAGCCAAGGCGGCAGGAAGGTCGTGATGCCGATGCGCTACCAGTGCCGGCCTGCGGGCAAGCCTGCGGACTACGACACCCGGTTCCCGGGGACCTACAACGCGCGCAGGGACAACCTCGAGGGCTTCTGGAAAGGGCAGTTCGGCCGCACGCACGGGATCATGATCGTCAACGCGTTCTACGAGAACGTCGCCAGGCACATGACTGAGCGACGCGAGCTGCGGCCCGGCGAGAAGCCCGAGAACGTCGTCCTCGAGTTCAGGCCTCGCCCCGTGCAGGACATGCTGGTGGCCTGCCTGTGGTCACGGTGGACGCCGCCGGCGGGCTCCGATGAGCCCGAGCTGCTGTCGTTCGCGGCGATCACCGACGAACCGCCCGAAGAGATCGCCGCGGCAGGACACGACCGCTGCATCATTCCGATCAAGCCCGAGCACGCGGATGCGTGGCTGAACCCGGATCCGAAGAATCTGCAGGCGCTCTACGACATCCTGGATGACCGTGAGCAGCCTTACTACGAGCACCAATTGGCTGCGTAGATGAGGAACGCCGCGCCGCACCCCACGAAGCGACTTCCCACAGGTCGTACCGGGAGCCCGGCCCTTGCCGGCTTCGGGCACGGCAGCATGGTGGTGCTGGACGGCGGCGAGCGCCTGCGCCTCGATGACAAGGTGGATTTCTGGCCGGGCACGGGGGTCTGGCGCAACACCGACACCGGTGACACCGGACAGGGCCCTACGACGCTGTTCGCACACCTTGCGGCCCAGCGCGCAAAAGCGGGGCAACCGGTGCCGGAGCCCGTGCCGCTGAGGTCGCGCCGGCGGGTGCGCTGCAACTACTGTGGCAAGGCTGCCGGGCTGTTTGCGGGCAAGGAGGTCTATCCCCACCGCCCGGAACTGGCCGAGCGCCACTTCTGGGTCTGCTGGCCCTGCGATGCCTGGGTCGGATGCTTCGACCGCGACGACCGGGACGAGCCGATGGGTGACCTTGCCGACGAAGCCTTGCGCGACGTGCGCCGGGCCGCACATGCGGCCTTCGATCCGCTGTGGCAGCAAGGAGCAATGACCCGTGAGGCAGCCTATCAGTGGCTGGCGGGAGCCATGGCCATCCCGCTCACCCGGTGCCGGATCGGGCGAATGAGTCTCGCGGACTGCCGACGGGTCTTCGAGCTCGTTGCCGATCGGGACGGGCGGCGCACCTGACACTTCGCTCTCCACTGATGTACTTGCGCGGTCGATCTTCGACCGGTGCAGGGGTGGGTTTTCGGTGGCGCCGATCGACGCAATGCCGTGACGGGCACGCAGGGACTGATACTCGCCAAGCTTCCCGCGGACATCGTGTCCGCAAGCCTTCACCGTCAGCTTCGGCTGTCCTGAAGTCCAGCTTCGCTGGCGTCGCAGTCGTCACCTGCCCTCTGTCGATCCGGAACGTCCGGATCTCGGTCATCTGTTGACTGCGAGAGTTATCCAGCCTCGAGCTGAGATCGAACGTGTGCGGCGCAGCCTTCGGGTCGCGGTGCACCACGCGAAGGCCGGCATCCATCCGGATCCGGACCCTTGATATGCCCGCGCCCAAGGCGCAGGCTGAGCTGCTCCGCCACGCGGAGCGTCCCGCCACGGGGAACCCCATGTTCCCCCACCGGGATTGGGTGTTCCCCTTCATCGCGAAGGAGAACCCCATGTGTCCCGTCGTCTCGACCAGAGTCCCGCGCCCTGTGGCCACGCTGCTGGGCGGTTCAGGACGCGCTTGCGCGTTCCCGCTGCAACGCCGCAACCTGCCGGCGTTGCTGAAGAAGCGTCCCGTCGCCGCGACCGCGCCGGTCGGCATTCCATGCTGATCGACGACTATCGGCGACGCGTCGCGGCGACCGTGATCCAACTGGCCCAGGATGACCCCATCCTGGTTCGGGAGGTGATCGGCCGCCTGCAGGCTGCCGGCGAGATCGAAGCCGACGATCTGGTCTACCTGCACCGGATCGCCGAGCGCTGGATCGCCATCGCCGCTGGCAACCGCCGGCGGCAGGCCACGGCCGCACGGCCGGAACTTGTCGGTCGTTAAGGCCGACCGAACTGGTTCGCGCCCTGTCGAGACCGGATCCGAACTTCTCGGACTTCGGCCCCGCGGGGCGAGGACTGCAAGGAGTCAACATGTCCCCGAGTCCACTTCGCCCGAAGCCGCGCCGCACCAGCGTCGCGACCGA
>ERZ724507.1001-NODE-1001-length-12402-cov-4.097757_pt1 | contig 12402 bp, 9 predicted proteins | sample MGYA00376040_ERZ724507 | MGnify/ENA primary metagenome ERZ724507 (study PRJEB28724, sample SAMN07190883) | activated sludge metagenome | isolation source: activated sludge of sewage treatment plant in Hong Hong | place: Hong Kong | collected 2016-03-17 ...
ATGGACCAGTACCGCGACGAACTCCCTGGTTCCAACATCAAAGGCAAGAACCCGCTGAAGGATCAACGGGTGCGCAAGGCCTTGTATCAGGCGATCGACATCAACACGATCAACCGGGTCACCATGCGCGGCCTGAGCCAGCCGACCGGCGCTCTGGTGGCGCCTCAGGTGAACGGTTGGACCAAAGAGGTGGACAAGCGTTTCCCGTACGACGTGGAAGCCGCGAAGAAGCTGCTGACCGAAGCCGGTTACCCACAAGGCTTCGAGGTGGACTTTGCCTGCCCCAACAACCGCTACATCAACGACGAGGAAATCTGCCAGGCTGTCACCTCCATGTGGGCGAAGATCGGCGTGAAGGCCAAGTTGCGCACCTTGCCGCTGGTGACCTACTTCCCGATGGTCCAGCGCTATGAGGCCAGCATCTACATGCTGGGCTGGGGCGTGCCGACCTTCGACGCGCTGTATTCGCTGCAGTCTCTGGTTCGCACCGTGGGTGCGGGCGGCGATGGCAACTACAACGCGGGTCGTTTCAGCAATCCGCAGATCGATGCGTTGATCGAGCGCACAAAGAAGGAAACCGACGTGAAGCTGCGCACCAAGCTGCTGACCGAGGCGCTCCAGGCCAGCAACAACGCGGTGTCACACCTGCCCCTGCACAACCAGATCGTGCCATGGGCGATGAAAAAGGATGTGGATGTGGTCCATCGCGCCGACAACCGGCTCGACTGGCGCATCATCACGGTGAAGTGAGGGCGCCCTGCCTGTCGGAAAAGGCCCGTTAGGGCCTTTTTTCTTGGGGTTCTCGCCGATCCGTCGCCGCGCCGGTTGGTTGGGCCCCTTGAAAACCCCGAGGTGCCACGCCGATCACTCTGCTAGCATTCCAGTTCGCCCTCTCACAGCCCATGTTCGCTTTCATTCTCCGCCGCGTGTTTCAGGCCGTGATCGTCATGATCACCGTGGCCTTTATTGCCTTTTTGCTGTTTCAGTACGTTGGCGATCCCGTCGTCTTTCTGCTGGGCCAGGATGCGACGCCTGAACAGATTCGCTCCTTGCGGGCGGACCTCGGGCTGGACAAGCCCTTCTTCGTGCAGTTCTGGCATTTCCTGTCCAACGCGGCGCAAGGAGAGTTTGGCCTGAGCCTGCGGCAAGGCGCGAAGGTGTCGCGCCTGATCGCCGAACGCTTTCCGGCGACGCTGGAGCTGGCCTTGATCGCCGCAACGCTGGCGCTGGTGGTGGGGATTCCGATGGGCGTTTATGCCGCGCTGCGTCGTGGGTCTTTTCTGAGCCAGGTCTTCATGACGCTGTCGCTGCTCGGCGTCTCCCTGCCCACGTTCCTGATCGGCATCTTGCTGATTCTGGTGTTCTCGGTCGGCCTGGGCTGGTTTCCCAGTTTCGGCCGCGGCGAGACCGTGCAGATGGGCTGGTGGAGCACCGGGCTGCTGACAGCTGACGGCTGGCACCACATCGTCCTGCCCGCGATCACATTGGCCATCTTCCAGCTCACGCTGATCATGCGCCTGGTGCGGGCCGAAATGCTGGAGGTGCTGCGCACCGACTACATCAAGTTTGCGCGCGCCCGCGGCCTGTCCGATCGCGCCATCCATTTCGGCCATGCGCTGAAGAACACCCTGGTGCCCGTCATGACGATCACCGGTCTGCAACTCGGTGGCCTGATCGCTTTCGCCATCATCACCGAGACCGTGTTTCAGTGGCCGGGCATGGGGCTGTTGTTCATCCAGGCCGTGACGTTCGCCGACGTGCCGGTCATGGCGGCCTACCTCTGCCTGATCGCCTTCATCTTCGTGGCGATCAACCTGGTGGTCGATCTGCTGTATTTTGTCGTGGACCCACGCCTGCGCGTGAGCACCGCGGGCGGTCATTGATGCTGGCTCCGCGATACCGCGTCCACGGTCCTGCCTTTTCGCGCCTGTCCGCGATGCAGTCCGAGCTCACGGCCTTTCGGCGCGATTTGCATGCCCACCCGGAACTGGGGTTCGAAGAGGTGTACACCGCAGGCCGAGTGGCTGCTGCGCTCCGTGCCGTCGGCGTGGACGAGGTACACACCGGGATCGGGCGCACCGGCGTGGTCGGGGTCATCCATGGCCGGGCCAATCCCGGGCGGTGGTTGACCGATGCCGAAGGGCAGATACAGGCCGTTGGCTTGCGCGCGGACATGGACGCACTGCCCATGACCGAGCACAACGATTTCGCCTGGAAATCGGGCCGGCCGGGGCTGATGCACGGCTGTGGTCATGACGGCCATACGGCCATGCTCGTGGGCGCGGCCCGTTATCTGGCCGAAAGCCGAAACTTCCACGGCACCGCCGTGCTGATTTTCCAGCCCGGCGAAGAGGGCTATGCCGGCGCGCGCGCGATGATCCGCGACGGCCTGTTCGACCGTTTCCCGGTGAAGGCCGTTTTCGGCATGCACAACTGGCCGGGCTTGCGGCCGGGCGAGATCGGCGTGAACCCCGGTCCGATGATGGCGGCCGCCGATCGCGTCACGATCGAGATCACCGGGCGCGGCGGGCATGGTGCCCATGCCTACATGGCGGTTGATCCGGTGCTGGTGGCCGCGCACATCATCACGGCCGCGCAGAGCATTGTGTCGCGCAATGTCAAACCGCTCGAAAGCGCCGTCATCAGCCTGTGCGCCCTGCAGGCCGGTGATCCCGGCGCGTTCAGTGTCATCCCTGGAACCGCCACGCTGACCGGCACGGTGCGTACCTTCAATCCCGTGGTCCAGGACCTGGTGGAACAGCGGCTGCACGACCTGTGCGGTGCCGTGGCGCTGGCCTTCGGCGCGGCCGCGACGGTCCGGTACGAGCGCATCTACCCCGCCACGGTGAACACCGGGGACGAGGCGCGGTTTGCCGCCGATGTCGCCGAGTCGCTGGTCGGCGAGGCGCACGTCGTGCGTGACTTGGAGCCCAGCATGGGTTCTGAAGACTTCGCCTTCATGCTGCAGGTCAAGCCTGGCGCCTACCTCCGCATCGGCCAGGGCGGCGAAGGAAGTTGTTTCCTGCACAACAGCCGTTACGACTTCAACGACGAGATCCTTCCGCTCGGCGCGGCCTTGCACGCCAGCCTGGTCGAACGATCGCTCCCCTCGGATTCCAGCCAATCTTTTCCCTGACACCCACCGTTTCAACAAGGAGCCCCTGATGAACTTCAAACCATCCACCCTCGCGACCGCTCTCGCAGCGGCACTGTGCCTGGCCGGCGGCGGCGCCTGGGCCCAGACGGTCCGCATTGCCAACCAGGGCGATGCCCTGTCGATGGACCCGCATTCGCTGAACGAATCGCTGCAACTGTCCGTCACCAGCAATGTCTACGAGCCGCTGGTGGGCCGCGGCAAGGACCTGGCGCTCGCGCCGGCGCTGGCCGCGTCCTGGAAACAGACTTCGCCGACTGTGTGGCGGTTTGAACTGCGCAAGGGCGTCACGTTCCATGACGGCACGCCGTTCACCGCCGACGACGTGGTGTTCTCGCTGGCACGGGTCGCCGGCGAAGGCTCCGACCTGAAGAGCAATGTCAACGACATCAAGGAAGTGCGCAAGGTCAACGACCATGTGGTCGAGATTGAAACCAAGGCGCCGTTCCCCATCCTGCCCGATGCGCTGTCCACCACATACATGATGAGCAAGAAGTGGTGCGAGACCAACCAGGCAACCCGCCCGGTGGATCGTCGCAAGGGCATCGAGAATGCCGCTTCGTTCCGCGCCAACGGCACCGGCCCGTTCCGCCTGCGTGAACGCCAGCCCAACGTGCGCACCACGTTTGTGCGCAATGGCAACTACTGGGGCAAGATCGACGGCAACGTGAACGAGGTCATCTTCACGCCCATCGGCAACGACGCCACGCGGGTTGCAGCGCTGCTGTCCGGCGAAATCGACGTCATGGAGCCGGTGCCGCTGCAGGACGTCGACCGCATCAACGCGTCGCCCAACGCGAAGGTGCTACAGGGTCCGGAACTGCGCACCATCTTCCTGGGCATGGACCAGAAGCGCGACGAACTGCAGTTCTCGAACGTGAAGGGCAAGAACCCGTTCAAGGACAAGCGGGTGCGCCAGGCGTTCTACCAGGCGATCGACATCGACGGCATCCAGAAGACCGTGATGCGTGGCGCCTCCAAGCCCACCGCGCTGATGGTCGGTCCGGGGATCAACGGCTTCAACGCCGATCAGAACAAGCGCCTGCCCTACGACCCCGAAGCTGCCAGGAAGCTGCTGGCCGAGGCGGGTTACCCCAATGGCTTCGAGGTGGCGCTGAACTGCCCGAACGACCGCTACGTCAACGACTCGCGCATCTGCCAGACGGTGTCGGCCAACCTCGCGCGCATCAACGTCAAGGTCAACCTGCAGGCAGAGACAAAAGGCACGTATTTCCCGAAGGTGCTGCGGCGTGACACCAGCTTCTACATGCTCGGCTGGACGCCCACCACCTATGACGCCCACAACGCCCTCAATGCCCTGATGGCCTGTGTCGACGACAAGGGTGCCGGCATGTTCAACCTGGGCAGCTATTGCAACCCGAAGGTGGACCAGCTCACCAAGGCGATCCAGTCCGAGACCGACAAGACCAAGCGCAACGCCATGATCAAGGAGGCGTTCGACCTGCATTCCGCCGACATCGGCCACCTGCCGCTGCACCAGCAGGCGCTGGCCTGGGGCCTCAACAAGAAGGTTGACCTGGTCCAGCAGGCTGACAACTTCATGCCGTTCCGATACATCAGCATCAAGTGACGTTCGAGGGGCGCCCTCACAGGCGCCCCTCAAAGCCTTTCATCCAATCTCGAAACCTGGATCGACTGCCGCGGCGCCCTGTGCCCAGGCTTCGTCTCCACTGAACCATGACCAATCCTCTTGCGCGATGGCTTGACAGCGACATTGGCTACAGTTTTCGCACCTCGCCGATGGCGGTCGTCGCCGGCGTCATCGCCTTCGTGTGCATCTTCTGCGCCATGTTTGCGCCCTGGGTTTCGCCCCACGATCCGTTCAACCTCGCGACGCTGGAGCTCAGCGATGCCCGCCTGCCGCCGGCCTGGAGCGAGGGTGGCAGTCGGAAATACCTGCTGGGAACCGACGATCAAGGCCGCGACATCCTCTCGGCGTTGATGTACGGCGCACGCATCTCGCTGGTGGTGGGCCTGGCTTCGGTGGTGCTGTCGGTTCTGGTGGGGGTGACGCTGGGCCTGCTGGCCGGCTTCAAGGGCGGCTGGATCGACGGCGCGTTGATGCGCCTTTGTGACGTGATGCTGTCGTTTCCGGCGATTCTGGTGGCGCTGCTGATCGCCGGCGTCGGGCGCGCGATCTTTCCCAATGCGAACGAGGCGCTGGCGTTCGGGGTCCTGATCCTCGCCATCTCGTTGACCGGCTGGGTGCAATATGCGCGCACGGTGCGTGGCTCCACGCTGGTCGAGCGCAACAAGGAGTACGTCCAGGCCGCGCGGGTGACCGGCGTGGCGCCGATGCGGATCATGCGCCGCCACGTGCTGCCCAACGTGCTGGGGCCGGTGCTGGTGCTCGCCACCATCCAGGTGGCCACCGCCATCATCACCGAGGCCACGCTGTCGTTCCTCGGCGTGGGCGCGCCACCGACCTCGCCCTCTCTGGGCACGCTGATCCGCATCGGTAACGACTACCTGTTCTCCGGCGAGTGGTGGATCACTGTCTTCCCCGGGCTGATGCTGGTGCTGATCGCCCTGTCCGTGAACCTTCTCGGCGACTGGTTGCGCGACGCGCTCAACCCGCGCCTTCGCTGAGCCGACTCCGACATGAGCCTTTTACAAGTCAAGAACCTGGTCGTCGAATTTCCTGGACGCCGGGGCACTCTGCGGGCGTTGGACGACGTGTCGTTCGAGATCGCGTCCGGCGAAATCCTCGGCGTGGTGGGCGAGTCGGGTGCGGGCAAGTCGCTCACCGGCGCCTCCATCATCGGCCTGCTGGAGCCGCCGGGGCGGGTTGCCAGTGGCGAGATCGTGCTGCAGGGTCAGCGCATCGACAACCTCGACCACGAAGCCATGCGCAGCATCCGCGGACGCAAGATCGGCGCGATCTTCCAGGACCCGCTGACCTCGCTCAACCCACTGTATTCCGTGGGGCGTCAACTGATCGAAACCATCCGGACGCACCTGCCGGTGTCGGAGCAGGAAGCGCGCGAGCGTGCCATCGGCCTGTTGCAGGACACCGGCATTCCGGCCGCGGCCGAACGGATTGACCATTTTCCGCACCAGTTCTCGGGCGGCATGCGCCAGCGGGTGGTGATCGCGCTGGCGCTGGCGGCCGAGCCTCAGCTCATCGTTGCCGACGAGCCGACCACGGCGCTGGACGTGTCGATCCAGGCGCAGATCATCACGCTGCTCAAGCGCCTGTGCAAGGAGCGGGGCGCCGCCGTGATGCTGATCACCCACGACATGGGCGTGATCGCCGAAACCTGCGACCGCGTGGCCGTGATGTACGCCGGGCGCATCGCCGAGATCGGACCGGTGCACAACGTGATCAACCGACCGGTTCATCCCTACACCGAGGGCCTGATGGCCTCGATTCCCGACATGACGCAAGACCGCGAGCGCCTGAACCAGATCGATGGCGCGATGCCCCGGCTCAATGCCATTCCGAGCGGCTGCGCGTTCAACCCGCGCTGTCCCAGTGCCTTTGATCGTTGCACGCGGGAGCGGCCCGAGCTGCGCGCGGCGGGCTCCACGCAGGCCGCCTGCTGGCTGCACGAGGGAGGTGCCACATGAGCCAGACGCCAGGCAACACGCCCGTTGCGGGGCGTCCGCTGGTCCAGGCCCGCGATCTGGCCATGACCTTTGACGTCTCGGCACCATGGCTGAACCGGGTCATCGAACGCAAGCCGCGCGTCCTGCTGCACGCGGTGGACGGCGTCAGCTTCGACATCGAAAAAGGCCAGACGCTGGCGCTGGTGGGCGAATCGGGGTGCGGCAAGAGCACCGTGGCCCGGCTGCTGGTGGGCCTGTACGCGCCGACCCGGGGCGGCATGGTCTTTGACGGGCAGGACGTGCACACCGCCTACCGCTCACCCGAAGGGCAGGCGCTGCGTCGGCGCATCCAGATGATCTTCCAGGACCCGTACGCCAGCCTCAACCCGCGCTGGACGGTGGGCGACATCGTGGGCGAGCCGCTGCGCGAGCACGGACTGATCCCCGATCCGGACCAGCTGCGCCACCGCGTGGGCGAACTGTTGCAGTCGGTGGGACTGTCGGCGCTGGACATGGTGAAGTACCCGCACCAGTTCTCGGGCGGACAGCGCCAGCGCATCTCGATCGCGCGCGCGCTGGCCACCCAGCCCGAGTTCCTGGTCTGCGACGAGCCCACCTCGGCGCTGGATGTGAGCGTGCAGGCGCAGGTGCTCAACATCATGAAGGACCTGCAACGCCAACAGGGCCTGACCTACCTCTTCATCAGCCACAACCTGGCGGTGGTGCGCCATGTGAGCGACCAGGTGGGCGTGATGTACCTGGGGCGCCTGGTCGAGCTGGCCGACAAGGCGACGCTGTTCGAAAGCCCGCGCCACCCCTACACGCGCATGCTGCTGGACGCGATCCCCAAGATGCACGACACCGGGCGGGCGCGCACGCCGGTGCAGGGCGAGGTGCCCAACCCGCTGAATCCGCCGCCCGGTTGCGCCTTCAACCCGCGCTGCCCCCATGTCACCGAACGCTGCCGTACCGAGCGGCCCACGCTGATGCAGCTGGGGGGCATCCGCATTGCCTGCCATGCGGTGGAAGAAGGACGGATCTGAGTGGACCGACCCGTGAGCCCGCTTCCGATTGGTCCTATTTTGATAGCAGCTGGTGACCGTTTGACGATGGGCTGCGGGTCAATTCATTGCAAATTGAAGCGGTGCAAGCCCGATCCGGCGCCCGATCGATGCCCGGACGACGCAGCCGTGAGACGGACAAACTGACAACCCCAAGGAGTTCATCATGAAAAAGACCATCCTGTTTGCGGCCACGCTGGCCGTTTCCCTGGGTGCCGCGGCGCAAGGCCAGGTCAACATCATCTGCTCGGTGCAGGCCGACTGGTGCAACATGATGGCCACGGTGTATTCGCGCACCACCGGCACCAAGGTCAACATGAGCATGAAGGGCTCGGGCGAGGCGCTGGCGCAACTCATCGCCGAGAAGGACAACCCCAAGACCGACATCTGGTTCGGCGGCACCGGCGACCCGCACTTGCAGGCGGCTGAACAAGGCCTGACGCTCGAATACAAGTCGCCGCTGCTGCCCCAGCTTTACCCGTGGGCGCGCAAACAGGCCGAAGACGCCAAGTTCCGCACCGTGGGCGTCTACCTCGGCCCGCTGGGCTTCGGCTACAACACCGAGCTGCTGGCCCGCAAGAAGGCGCAGGCGCCCAAGTCCTGGGCCGACCTGCTCAAGCCCGAGTACAAGGGCGAAATCCAGATGGCCAACCCTGCCTCCAGCGGCACGGCGTACACCGTGATTGCCACGCTGGTGCAGATCATGGGCGAGGAAAAAGCTTTCGAGTACCTGCGCGCGCTGCACAAGAACGTCAGCACCTACACCCGCAGCGGCACGGCGCCGATCAAGGCCGCCGCCCGGGGCGAGACCATGGTGTCGATCAGTTTCGTGCACGACGTCACCACCGAGGCCATCCAGGGTTTTCCGGTCGGATCGTCCACGCCCTCGGAAGGCACAGGGGCCGAGATCGGTTCGATGAGCATCGTCAAGGGCGCGCGCAACCTGGAGCAGGCCAAGAAGTTCTACGAATGGGCGCTGACGCCCGGCGCGCAGCAGTTCGGTGTGGCTGCCAAGCAGTTCCAGTTGCCCAGCAATTCGAACACGGCCATCGATCCGCGCATGCCCGACCCGAAAAAGATCAAGCTCATCAACTACGACTATGCGAAATACGGCTCCAGCGCCGAGCGCCGGCGCCTGATCGCAAAGTGGGAAAAAGAAATCAACTCGCTGCCGCGCTGACGCCGGCGAGACGATGATGCCGCCGACCTCCGGGTCGCAAACATCCCACCACCTGTTGTGAGCCGCCACCCCGATCGCGCCCTTCGCCTCTGGCTCGCCGCCGGTGGACTGGCCTACGTCATCCTGCCCTGGTACGCGATCCAGGACACGGCCTGGTACACCGTGATGGGGCAGATCTTCGGCGGCGCCGAGACCGCCAGCGGCATGGTCCAGATTCTGGCCCACGGCCGCGTGTGGCTGGCGGTGGGCCTGGCCGGGCTGTGCATCGCGGCCATCGGCCTGGCGGTCCCGCCAGGCAAGTCCCAGGGGCGCTGGTTGCTAGCCGGCGGGGTGCTGGGGTTTGCGGGCCTGCTGGCGTTCGGCTTCATGATCGGTGCCCGGGGATGGTCGTTCGAGTTCCTCAACCTGTGGCTGGGCGAGCTGGAGCGCAACCAGTTCGGCATCGGCATCGGTGCTTTCCTCGCCCTGCTCGCACTGGTGATGATTTCATCGTTCGGTGTGGCGCGGCTGGGCTTTTTCAAGGGCGATCTGTTCGTGGCCTCGGCGGTGGTCGGCTGCTCGGTGCTGCTGGTGCTGTTCATCGCCTTCCCGGTGGTCAAGGCCCTGCACGGCGCGTTCCTGAACGAACAGGGGCAGTGGTCGCTGCTGGCTTTGCAGGAACGCATCGGCAATGAGCGGGTCTGGGGGCTGGCGTGTCTGGCGGGCGGCCAGCGCTGCGGCGTCGCCTGGAACACCTTGTTCCTGGCGCTGTGCACCGCCACCGGCACCACGGCGCTGGGCACCATGATGGCGCTGATGGCCGAACGCGGCGCCAGCGCGCGCCTGCAGGGCCCCTTGCGGGTGGTGGCGCTGTTGCCCATCATCACGCCCCCGTTCGTGGTGGGGCTGGGGTTGATCCTGCTGTTCGGTCGCGCTGGTGTGGTGAACCAGTTTCTCGAATACGCCTTCGGCATCCAGCCCACGCGCTGGTTCTACGGTGTGCTGGGCATCTGGGTGGCGCAGATGTTCGCCTTCACGCCGATTGCGTTCATGATCATGCGCGGCGTGGTGCAGGGCGTCGCGCCCAGCCTCGAGGAGGCGGCCCAGACCCTGCGCGCCGACCGGCGCCGCACCTTCTTCACTGTCACGCTGCCGCTGCTCAAGCCGGGTCTGGCCAACGCGTTCCTGGTGGGTTTCATCGAAAGCATGGCCGATTTCGGCAACCCGATCGTGGTGGGCGGCCAGTTCTCCGTGCTGTCGACCGACATCTTCTTCGCCATCGTGGGCGCGCAGTACGACCAGGGGCGCGCCGCCTCGCTCGCCTGGATCCTCACGCTGTTCGCGCTCGCGGTGTTTGCCCTGCAGCGTGGCCTGCTTGGCAAGCAGAACTACACCACGGTCAGCGGCAAGGGCGACGCGGGCATCCCGATGCCGCTGCCCGACGGCGTGCGCCGCGTGCTGAACGCGGTGGTCTTCCCGTGGCTGGCCTTCACCGTGGTGGTCTACCTGTTCGCCTTTGCCGGCGGCTTCGTGCAGACCTGGGGACGCGACTACTCGCTCACGCTGGCGCACTTCGAGACGGCGTTCGCGGTGGAGTGGGGGCAGTTTGGCTGGCAGTGGATCGGCACGGCCTGGCACTCGTTGCTGACCACGGTCAAGCTGGCCGGCCTGTCGGCGCCGGTCACGGCCGCCACCGGCCTGCTGATCGCCTGGTTGCTGGCGCGCACCGAGTTCCATGGCCGCGGCGCGTTCGAGTTCGTGGCGCTGCTGGCCTTCGCGATTCCCGGCACGGTGTTGGGGGTGAGCTACATCCTGGCCTTCAACGTGCCGCCGGTGGAACTCACCGGCACCGGCCTCATCATCATGCTGTGCTTCATGTTCCGCAACCTGCCGGTGGGCGTGCGCGCGGGCACCGCGGCGTTCCGCCAGCTGGACAAGTCGCTCGACGAGGCCTCGGTGATGCTGCGCGCGTCCACCGCGCAGACGCTGTTCACCGTGGTGCTGCCGCTGCTCAAGCCCGCGCTGGTGGCGGCGCTGGTCTACAGCTTCGTGCGTGCGATGACCACCGTCAGCGCCGTCATTTTCCTGGTGACGGCCGAGAACGAGCTGGCCACCACCTACATCATCGGCCGCGTCGGCAATGGCGACTACGGCGTGGCACTGGCCTATTGCACGGTGCTGATCGTGCTGATGTCGCTGGCCATCGCGCTGATCCAGTTCCTCGTGGGCGAGCGCAAGCTGGGCCGGCGCAAGACCGGTTCAACCGCCGTGGCGGCACCGGCCCACTGAATTCCTATCGAACGAAACACATCATGCACCACGGCGTAGAATTCAGGAACATCACCAAGCGCTACGGGCTGAACGCGGCCGCGCCGCTGGTGGTCAAAGGGGTCAGTTTCGAGGTGCCCAAAGGCACGCTGACCACCATCCTCGGTCCGTCGGGCTGCGGCAAGACCACGGTGCTGCGCATGATTGCCGGGCTCGAGCTGCCCACCGGCGGCCAGATCCTGATGGACGGCAAGGACGTCACCACGCTGGGCCCGGCCGACCGCAACGTCAGCATGATGTTCCAGAGCTACGCGCTTTTCCCGCACATGAACGTGCTGGAAAACGTGATGTACGGCCTGAAGATGTCGGGCGTGGCGCGCGAGGAGGCGCGCCGCCGCGGCGTGGAGGCACTGAAGAACGTGGGCCTGGTGGGCTACGACGACCGCCTGCCCAGCGAACTCTCGGGTGGGCAGCAGCAGCGCGTCGCACTGGCGCGCGCCCTGGTGCTGGAGCCCGCGGTGCTGCTGTTCGACGAGCCGCTGAGCAACCTGGACGCTCGGCTGCGCCGCGAGATGCGCGAGGAAATCCGCAGCCTGCAGCAGCGCCTGAACCTCACCGTGGCCTACGTCACGCACGACCAGAGCGAGGCACTGGCGGTGAGCGACCAGATCGTGGTGATGAGCGCCGACGGCCTGATCGCGCAGCGCGGCTCGCCGAAGGAGATGTATGAATTCCCGCAGAGCGAGTTCGTGGCCGGCTTCATGGGCGAGGCCATGCTGTTCCCCGCCGAGGCCGGCGGCGACGGCCTGGTGCGGCTGGGCCCGCTGGCCATCGCGCCCCGTCACGCCGTGACGCCTGGTTCGGTGAAAGTGGCGGTGCGGCCGGAGGCCTGGCGTATCCACCGTGGTGACGCGCCCCGGGAGGCGACGGTGGCGGGCACGCTGCGCAAGGCCGCCTATCTGGGCAGTTTCTTCGAGTACACCTTCGACACGCCGCTGGGCAGCATCTTCGTCGTCTCGCCCGATCTCACGAACGTGCTCGAGCCCGGCGCCGAAGTGGGGCTGGGGCTGGCCGACCACGGGGTTTCAGTGGTGCGCGGCACCCCTTGAAGGCCATCTCTGGCCAAATGGCCTGTTTCCCAGCGCCGGTCGGCCACCAGGTGCTATCAAAAATGGACTTACTGAACGCCG
>ERZ724507.1006-NODE-1006-length-12367-cov-4.766407_pt1 | contig 12367 bp, 9 predicted proteins | sample MGYA00376040_ERZ724507 | MGnify/ENA primary metagenome ERZ724507 (study PRJEB28724, sample SAMN07190883) | activated sludge metagenome | isolation source: activated sludge of sewage treatment plant in Hong Hong | place: Hong Kong | collected 2016-03-17 ...
GGCCACGTCCCAGATCATCCCCCACTCTTTGGCCTGCGCGGCCGGCAGCTTGTCGCCCGTCATGGCCAGCGCCAGCGCGCGCGCCAGGCCCAGGCGCTCAACCAGAAACCAGCTGCCGCCGGCGTCGGGAATGAGGCCGATCTTGCTGAAGGCCTGGATGAAGCTCGCGCCGGGCGCGGCGATGGCGATGTCGCAGGTCATGGCCAACGAGGCGCCTGCACCCGCGGCCACGCCATTGACCGCGGCGATCGTTGGCACCCGCAGCGCCTGCAGGCGGCGCACGGTGGGGTTGAAGGCCTGGTCGATGACCGGGCCCGGATCGGCGCGCTCCACCAAGTCTTTACCGGGCTCGAAGTCGAATTCGGACAGGTCGGCACCAGCGCAGAAACCACGGCCCGCGCCGGTGATCACGAGGGCGCGCACGCCCGGGTTGGACTCGACCCGCGCCATGGCCTCGCCCAGGTCGCGGTGCATCTGGCGGGTGAAGCTGTTAAGGCTCTGGGGGCGGTTCAGCGTGGCGATGGCCACGGCGCCACGCGCTTCGTACAGGACGGTGGGTTCGGTCATTGCTATATGGTTGAGGACAGAGCAAAGTTCACTGCGTGTAGCTCTTGGTCTGTCCCGCAAGTTCTCATGGTTGAAATTTACCATTAGCCGACCAGCCGGTTGGTCAATGTTTTCCCTCGGTTCGGGCCTTGGGTATAGTCACCGCGTCCACCGAACATTTCAACAGGAACCCGGAGAAAGCCCATGGCTTACGAACTGATCGAGGTGCGTGTAGAGGCCGAGAAGGTCGGCATCATCACGCTGAACCGCCCGAAGGCGCTGAATGCGCTCAACAGCGCCCTGATGGACGAGCTTGGGGCCGCGTTGAAGGCCTTCGATGCCGACGCAGCCATCGGCTGCATGATCATCACCGGCAGTGATAAGGCCTTCGCGGCCGGTGCGGACATCTCTGCGATGGCGAAATACGATTTCGCCGAGGTCTACAAGAACGATTTCATCACCCGCAACTGGGAGACCATCCGCTCGATCCGCAAGCCGGTGATCGCGGCGGTGGCGGGCTTTGCACTGGGCGGCGGCTGCGAGCTGGCCATGATGTGCGATTTCATGATCGCCGCGGACAACGCCAAATTCGGCCAGCCCGAAATCAAGATCGGCATCATCCCCGGCGCGGGCGGCACCCAGCGGCTCCCGCGCGCCGTGGGCAAGTCCAAGGCGATGGACATGGTGCTGACCGGCCGCATGATGGACGCCTCGGAGGCCGAGCGGGCCGGGCTGGTCAGCCGCGTGGTGCCGCTGGACAAGCTGATGGAAGAGGCGCTGGCCGCGGCGCTGGTGATCTGCGGGCACGGGCAGCTGGCCACCATGGCCGCCAAGGAGAGCCTCAACCGATCCTTCGAGAGCGGCCTCAGCGACGGCGTGATGTTCGAACGCCGCCTGTTCCACTCGCTGTTCGCGACCGCCGACCAGAAGGAAGGCATGGACGCCTTCCTGAACAAACGCCCCCCCGTCTTCACCCACCGATAAAGACGCCGGGATGAAGACGCGCCGGAAACTTTGTTAGAATTCCGGCCTTCGGTGGTATAGCTCAGTCGGTTAGAGCGCAGCATTCATAATGCTGATGTCCCAGGTTCAAGTCCCGGTACCACCACCAGGTTTCGAGGCCCGCACAGCAACCGCTCTGCGGGTCTTTTTCCTTGCGCGGCCCGGTGCTACACTTTTTTCCCCGGCCGTTGGCAGCCGCAAGCCTGCCCGGATTCCTCCTCAGCCTCTGGATGAACACCATGAACCGCTGTCTGACCGTGCTCCTTTCGTCAATGATGCTGGCTGTGACCAGCCTGCCCCTTCTGGCACCGCTCTCGGCGCAGGCACAGGGCACGCCGCGCAACTTTCCCGAGTCGGCGCTGCGCGGCAAGTTGGTGGTCACGCTGCCGCCGGAAGTCACGCTCAACGGCAAACCCGACCGCCTCTCGCCCGGCGCGCGCATCCACGACACGAGCAACCTGCTGGTGATGTCCGGCGGACTGCTCAACCGCGAACTGGTGGTGAACTACGTGCGCGACGGACATGGCCTGATCCATCAAGTCTGGATCCTCACGCCCCAGGAAGCTGCGCTGAAAAGGCCGGCCCGCCCGGCCTGAACGACTGAAACGCTCGGTGCCAGGACAGCCACCAGCAACCTGCTCCTTCCCATTTCACCCTGAATACAGCCAATTCCCAGCGTGGGATGGCGCTTGATGGCTCATTTTTCAAATTTCTGCAGGTTGACCATGGCCAAGAAAGTCTTCATCAAAACCTTCGGCTGTCAGATGAACGAGTACGACTCGGACAAGATGGCGGATGTGATGCACGCCGCCGCCGGCTACGAGCCCACCACCAACGTCGACGAGGCCGACCTGATCCTGTTCAACACCTGCTCGGTGCGCGAGAAGGCGCAGGAGAAGGTCTTCAGCGACCTGGGCAGGGTGCAGCACCTCAAACAAAAAGGGGTGCTGATCGGGGTGGGCGGCTGCGTCGCCAGCCAGGAGGGTGAGGAAATCATCAAGCGCGCACCCTACGTGGACGTCGTATTCGGCCCGCAGACCTTGCACCGCCTGCCCGAGTTGCTGGCTGAACGCACACGGCAGGCGCAGCCCCAGGTGGACATCAGCTTTCCCGAGATCGAGAAATTCGACCACCTGCCCCCGGCGCGGGTCGAAGGCGGCGCGGCCTTTGTCTCCATCATGGAGGGCTGCTCCAAGTACTGCAGCTACTGCGTCGTGCCCTACACCCGCGGCGACGAAGTCAGCCGCCCGTTCGAGGACGTGCTGGTCGAGGTGGCCGGTCTGGCCGATCAGGGCGTGAAGGAGGTCACGCTGCTGGGCCAGAACGTCAATGCCTACCGCGGCAAGATGGGCTCCACGGCGGAGATCGCCGACTTCGCACTGTTGATCGAGTACGTGGCCGACATTCCCGGCGTCGAACGCATCCGCTACACCACCAGCCACCCCAACGAATTCACGCAGCGGCTGATCGACGTGTACGACAAGGTTCCCAAGCTGGTGAGCCACCTGCACCTGCCGGTGCAGCACGGCTCGGACCGCATCCTGATGGCCATGAAGCGCGGCTACACGGCCATGGAATACAAGAGCACCGTGCGCAAGCTGCGCGCCATCCGCCCGGACATGGCGATGAGCAGCGACTTCATCGTGGGCTTCCCCGGCGAGACCGACGAAGACCACGCGAAGACGATGAAGCTGATCGACGACATCGGCTTCGACAACAGCTTCAGCTTCATTTTCAGCCCGCGGCCAGGCACCCCTGCAGCCAACCTGCGCGACGACACGCCACACGCTGTCAAGCTGCGCCGGCTGCAGGAACTTCAGGCCGTGATCGAACGCAGCATCCGCGACATCAGCGCCACGCGGGTGGGCACGGTGCAGCGCATCCTGGTGGAGGGACCCGCGCGACGCAACCCGCAGGAATTGATGGGCCGCACCGAATGCCACCGTGCCGTCAACTTCCCTGGGGGTCCGAACGCTGCCCGGCTGGTGGGCCAGATGATCGATGTGACCATCACCGGGGCCATGCCGCATTCGCTGCGCGGCGAGGTGCGCCAGCCGGAGACCGCCGGGGCCGCCTGAAAAACGCTATAACTTCGATAGCTGTCCGTGGCCATTTGGCGCTGGAATCGGACCGAAACAGCTTGAAAAAAGGCCCTCCGAAGGCTCAGAACGGCATCCTGGGCATGCCGCCGCCACCGCCCAGGCCCTTCATGCCGCCCATGCGCTTCATCATCTTCATGAGGCCGCCGCCCTTCATCTTCTTCATCATCTCCTGCATCTGCTCGAACTCCTTGAGCAGGCGGTTCACTTCCTGAACCTGCACGCCCGCGCCGGCGGCGATGCGGCGCTTGCGGGTGGCCTTGAGCAGCTCGGGCTTGCGGCGCTCCAGCGGCGTCATGCTGTTGATGATGCCTTCCTTGCGGCGGATGTCCTTCTCGGCACGGCTCAGGTCGGCCTCGGAAGCTTTCGCCGCCATCTGCGTGGGCAGCTTGTCCATCAGGCTGGACAGGCCGCCCATCTGCTTCATCTGCTGGATTTGGGCCAGGAAGTCGTTGAGGTCGAAACCGCCACCGCTTTTGACCTTTTCGGCCAGTTTCTGCGCCGCCGCCATGTCGACGCCGGCGGTGACCTGTTCGACCAGCGCGACGATGTCGCCCATGCCCAGGATGCGGCCGGCATGGCGCTCGGCATCGAACACCTCCAGCCCGTCGATCTTCTCGCTGGTGCCTGCGAACTTGATCGGCGCGCCGGTGATCTGCCGCACCGACAGTGCCGCGCCGCCCCGCGAGTCACCGTCGGTCTTGGTCAGGACGATGCCGGTCAGCGGCAGCGCGTCCTTGAACGCCTTGGCGGTATTAGCCGCGTCCTGGCCTTGCATGGCATCGACCACGAACAGCGTTTCGACCGGCTTGAGCTCGGCATGCAGTTCGCGAATCTCGCGCATCAGCGCTTCGTCGATGGCCAGGCGGCCGGCGGTGTCGACCAGCAGCACGTCGAAATAGTGCTTGCGCGCGTAGTCGATCGCCGCGCGAGCAATGTCCAGCGGCTTCTGGTCGGGTGAGCTGGGGAACCATTCGGCGCCCGCCTGCGCGGTGACGGTTTTGAGCTGCTCGATGGCCGCGGGGCGGTAGACGTCGCCGGAAACCGTCAACACCTTCTTCTTGCGCTTTTCGATCAGGTGCCTGGCCAGTTTGGCGGTGGTGGTGGTCTTGCCGGCGCCCTGGAGGCCCGCCATCAGGATGACCGCTGGCGGCTGGGTGGCCAGGTTGATGTCCGAGACGCCCTCGCCCATGGTGGCGGCGAGTTCGCGGTTGACGATGCCCACCAGCGCCTGGCCGGGTTTGAGCGAGCCCATGACCTCCTGTCCCAGGGCTTTCTCCTTGACCCGCGCGATGAAGTCTCGCACCACGGGCAGCGCGACGTCGGCCTCCAGCAGCGCCATGCGCACCTCGCGCAGCATGTCGGTCACGTTGGACTCGGTGATGCGCGCCTGGCCACTGATCTGCTTGACGAGGCGGGAGAGTTTTTCGGTGAGTGCCGAGGCCATGGGGGATTCTTCCGTCGGGTGGGGCCCGCCTTCCGGCAGACCGGAGCCGCACCGCATGAACGCGGTGTGCAAAAGGCTAAACTGTGCCCATGATTTTAGCCAGTGCCTCCTCTGCCGGACTGCTGTGCGCACTGGGCGCGGCCCTGGCCTATGGTGTCGCCGCGGTGGCCGCACCACGGATCGGCGACGGCGCGACGCGCTTGGTGCTGCTGGCGGCCTGGCTGCTGCACGCGCTCACGCTGGCTCTCGGCCTGGTCGAATCACCGGCGCGCTTCGGCTTCGCGCCGGCCTTGTCGGTCACCGCCTGGCTGGTGCTGACCGTGTACGCGGTCGAAAGCCATGTCCTGCCCGAGCTGAACGCGCGCTGGGCGCTGTCAGGGCTGGGCGCGGCAGCCGTGCTGGTGGCGCAGCTGTTCCCCGGCGCGCCCTTGCCGGCCGTGGCGTCGACCTGGCTGCCCTTGCACTGGGCCCTGGGCATCGCGTCCTATGGGCTGTTCGCCGCGGCGGTGGTGCATGCCGCACTGATGACCCGCGCGGAGCGGCGCATCCGCCTGGCCGCCGACCCCCGCAGCGGCGTGCCGCTGCTGACCCTGGAGCGCCTCACCTTCCGGTTCGTCGGCGCCGGTTTTCTCCTGCTGACCGCCACGCTGCTAGCCGGCTGGCTGTTCGGGCAGCACCTGTACGGAACCACCGGGGTGGGCTGGAAGTGGGACCACAAGTCGGTGTTCTCGGTGCTGTCCTGGCTGACCTTCGCCACCTTGCTGATCGGGCGCGCCCGCTTCGGCTGGCGCGGCCGGCGCGCGGTGCGTTTCCTGTATGCGGGGGCGACCCTGCTGTTGCTGGGGTATGCCGGCTCCCGGTTCGTCCTGGAAGTCATCCTCGGCCGAAGCGCATGAAAGTCCTGATCATCCTGCTGGCGATTCTGGCCGGGGTGTGGATCTGGCGCAGCGGACGCGACAAGAAACTGGGCGCCCGACAGCGCCCACCGGTTGAGCCCCCGTCGGAAAAAGCGGCAACACAGCCGGTGGTGGCCTGCCGCGTCTGTGGGGTGCACGTGCCGTCCTCGGAGGCCTTCATCGGCCGCGAGGGTTCGTATTGTTGTCCGGCGCACCGTCAGCGGGCCGAGGGCTGAATGAAGCGCGGCGCGCCGGCTGAGCCCGCATCCTCCTGGTTCGGTTCGGAGAACCTGTCCGAAGCGGCCACCCGCCAGAGCACAGGGCACGGCGCGCTGGACCGCCTGTGGCATGGGTTCATGACCGCGCGCGTGATGATCGCGCTGATGCTCCTGGTGATGCAAGGCACGGCCTACCTGATGGGGCTGGGTGCATCGCTGCTGGTGCTGGACCTGTCACTGATCTACCTGATAGCCACGATTGCCGTTCGCCTGTTCGGCCGCGCAGCGCCGCCGGGTCGCACCTTCGATCCACAATGGATCAGCACCATTGCCGTCGACGTGGTCGCGTTTTCCGCCTTGCAGTTCTTCCAAGGGGGCAACATCAGCTTCACGCCCCTGTTCGCGCTGCCGATTCTGCTGTCGGCCGTACTGGGCACACTCGCGCTTGCCCTGGGCACGGCGTCTGCGATTACCATCCTGCTGCTCGCCGACGCCTGGTGGATGGCCCGGCAGATGCCGGTCGAAGCCGCAGCGAGGTTCCTGCAGGCCGCACTGACCGGGTCGGGCCTGTTCGTCGTCTCCCTGTTGGCCCACCAACTCGCCGCGCGCCTGATCCGCGAGCAGGCCATCGCCCAGCGCCACGCCTCCGAAGCCCTGGTGCAGACCCGCGTGAACCAGCTCGTCATCGAGAACCTGACCGACGGCGTGCTCGTGGTTGACGGGCATCGGCGGGTGCGTGCCACCAATCCGGCGGCCCGACACCTCATGGACGCGGACCGGCTCATGAGACATCCGCGGATGAGGCTGTCCGATGACGAGGCCTGGCAGGCGCTGGCCCGACTTGCAGACCAGACGTTTGCCCAAGGCAGCCTCACGACCACCGACGTCGACCTGGAGTTCGGCGCTCAGCACACCATCTACCTGATGGTCAGAACCCAGCTCGCGGCGACCCAAGCCGAGGAAACCGGTAATCTGTGCGTGATGTTCATGCAGGACCGCAGGGAGGTGGAAGCACGTATCCGGGAGGAAAAGCTCGCTGCAATGGGCCGGATGTCGGCAGCGGTGGCGCACGAGATCCGAAATCCGCTGGCCGCGATCGCGCAGGCCAATGCGCTGCTGGCCGAAGACCTGGACAGCCCGGCGCGCCACCAGCTCACGGCCATGATCCACCACAACACAGAACGGCTGTCACGCATCGTTGACGAAATCCTGGACGTGGCCCGTGTGGAACACCTGCCCTCCAACGCCGTCGGCACGCCTTTGCCGCTGGACGAAGTGGTCGCCGCCATGAGCGCGGAATGGATCAAACAGAATGCGGAGGTCCGCACGCCGGTGGTGATCCCGGCCGCGAACCGGCAGACGGTCCGCTTCGACACCGATCACCTGCGCCGGGTGTTGATCAACCTGCTCGACAACGCCCGACGCTACGCGAGCCACGCGGTTCCCATCGAGGTATCCACCCGGTTCAGCTCGTCAAGCGGCGTCGAGCTGCGGGTCTGGAGCGATGGCCCGGCGCTGGAGCCGACCGTGCGACGCCACCTGTTCGAACCCTTCTTTTCTTCCCACAGCCGCTCCAGCGGTCTGGGCCTGTACATCTGCCGCGAACTGTGCGAGCGCCACCAGGCGACGATCAGCTACGCGCGGACCGGTCGGGAGTTCGCGGGACAGGTGGTACTGGGCAACGAGTTCTGCGTACGATTCGCGCGCGCTGACACCAACGGCAAGCCAACCAGGCCCGACGTCCGATCGAAACAGCCAACATGACTTCCACGCCGACCCCGTCCGCCCCCTTGGTCCTAGTCATCGACGACGAACCCGACCTGCGCACGCTGTACGAACTGACCCTGCTGCGCGAAGGCTACCGTGTCGAGGCCGCGGGCAACCTCACAGAGGCGCGGCAGCTGCTCGGTGAAAGGCGGTATGAGGCCGTCATCACCGACATGCGCCTGCCCGACGGACTGGGCCTGGAATTGTTGAAGGACGTGCAATCGGGCCGCCGCCCGGAACGCTGCATCGTGATCACGGCCTACGGATCTGCCGAGAATGCCGTCGAAGCCCTCAAGGCCGGCGCTTTCGACTACCTCACCAAACCGGTCGATCTCAAACAATTCCGAACGGTCGTGTCATCCGCTATCCATGACGGGCGGGCAACCCGGGAAACCGAGCTTTCAAACACCGGTCAGTCCGACATGGCAGTCCGGCACGCACAGCCGGGGGGTGAAATCCCGGCCGCTCCCGGTTCGGCTGGCGCCGCGGCGCTGGATCGCCTGGTCGGCACCTCGGAAGCGCTGCGGGCCGTGAAGAGCCGCGTTGTGCGCATCGCGCGCAGCATGGCACCGGTGCTGGTGCGCGGCGAGTCGGGGACCGGCAAGGAGCTCGTCGCGCTCGCCATCCATGCGTGCAGCCACCGCGCCGACGGCCCGTTTGTGGCGGTCAATTGCGGCGCCATCCCGGAGAACCTGCTGGAGGCCGAGTTCTTCGGCGCCAGAAAAGGCTCCTACACAGGCGCCACCCACGATCGACCAGGCTACTTCCACGCCGCGCAGGGCGGCACCTTGTTTCTCGACGAGATCGGCGATCTGCCGCTGGCGATGCAGTCCAAGTTGCTGCGCGCCATCCAGGAACGCCGGGTCCGCTCGCTCGGCTCGACACAGGAAGACATGGTGGATGTCCGCATCGTCAGCGCAACCCACAAGGATCTCGGTGCCGAAGTGCAGGCAGGCAGTTTCCGCCAGGATCTGTACTACCGGCTCAATGTCATCGAAATCCTGGTGCCGCCGTTGCGCGAACGGCGCGAAGATCTGCCCGCCCTGTGCGCGACGCTGCTGGCCCGCATCGCCCGCGAGACCGGGCTGACAGCGCCCGCCTTGTCCGAGCGGGCGCTGCAGCAACTCGAGCGGCTCGCTCTGCCCGGTAACGTGCGGGAACTGGAGAACCTGCTGCACCGGGCGCTCGCCCTGAGCGCGGGCGGGGACCTGCAGCTCGATGAGCTGGACCTGCCCCCGGTCGAGACCGCCGCCGAGACGCCTGACGAAACGGTGCGGCCTGCCGCGATTCCAGACGACGCGACGCCGTCCGACCTGCAGCATTGGCTGGACCAGCAGGAGCGACGGGTGATCCTGCGCGTCTTGCAGGAAACGGGCTTCAACCGCACCGCGGCTGCCGCGCGCCTGGGACTCAACCTGCGCCAGATGCGCTACCGCATGTCCCGACTCGCGATCGTCGCACCCACATCGGGTCCGGGCGACCATGAGCCGTCCTGAGCCGCCGAGCCCGCTGTGGCAGCACGGCTGGTACCAGGCAGCCCGCCACCTCCAGTCGCCAAACCACGGACCCCGTCCCGATGGCGTCGTGGTCGATCTGCTGGTGCTGCATTCGATCAGCCTGCCGCCGGGGGTGTACGGCGGCAACGAAGTCCAACGTTTGTTCACCAACCGGCTGGACCCGAGCGAGCATCCCTGGTTCGAGCAGCTGCGTGGGCTGGAAGTGTCCGCACATTTTTATATCCGACGCGACGGCGCGCTGTGGCAATTCGTCAGTTGCGACCAACGGGCCTGGCATGCAGGGCGGTCGCGACATCGAGGACGCGAGAACTGCAACGACTTTTCCATCGGCATTGAACTGGAAGGCCTGGAAGACGAGCCATTCGAACCGGCCCAATACGATGCGCTCGTGCGCCTCTGTTCGGACATAGCCAGACAGTACCCGATCACGTCCGTCGCCGGACACGAGCACATCGCACCGGGGCGAAAGCGCGACCCCGGAAAAGGATTCGAATGGCCGGCCTTGCGCCAACGCCTGGGCTGGCAGGCTCGGTGTTTTCCCTCGGTTTCTGAAGCCTCTTCGGACCCTTGATCCACTGCCAGGCATTGACCGCCTGCCCACTGTGGCGATCATGCCGGAAAGCCCGCGTCGCGGAATCAAGGCGGAGCAAGCGTTTCACGACCAAAAGCCCTTGATCGCCGCGCCAGCGCTCGCTGGCACCGTTCAGACCCGCGTGCTCATTGGCTTGGCCGCTGACACGCTGAGCGCGGTCGCCGCAGCCCCTTGGGCCTGCCGCCCCAATGGACATTTTCACGCCTGGCCTGAGAACAGGGTTGGATCGACGGTACACTACCTGTAGTGGCTTGCACCGCCTCCGAACACCATATATAGTGTTCAGGTCCGGCGCTGCTTTCATGCCCGCCCCGCATTGCAGGACACGGCCCGCGCCACCCGACGACCGATACAGAACAACGAGGACACCATGCAGACTGCCTTGAACCCGACTCCCGCACCCGCTTCCCCATTTGCCGCGACCGGCGCTTCCGAAAGCCAGAGCCTGGCATCGGGCTCGCCGTTGTCGCACTACCAGATCATTCGCCGCAACGGCGCGGTCGTCCCGTTTGCGCCGGACAAGATCGCGGTTGCAATGATGAAGGCTTTTTTGGCAGTTCATGGAACGCAGGGCGCCGCATCGGCCAGTGTTCGTGAGGTCGTGGACAGCCTGACACAGGCTGTGGTGCGGGCCCTGATGCGTTCGCGCCCTGGCGGCGGAACGTTTCACATCGAGGATGTGCAGGATCAGGTGGAACTGGGCCTCATGCGTGGGGGCCACCACGAGATCGCCCGCGCCTATGTGCTGTATCGCGAACGCCGCACCCAGGAGCGGGCTCGCCAGTCGGCCACCGAAGCGGCCCGGGCCCCGGCACCGGTCCTGCATGTGACCGATGGGGGCCAACGCATCGAACTGGATACCGCCCAGCTCCACCGCCTGATCGACTCGGCCTGTGCCGGTCTGGGTGCCGACGTCAAGGCCGAGCCCATCCTCGCGGAAACCATGCGCAACCTGTACGACGGCGTCCCGATGGACGAGGTCTACAAGGCTTCGATCCTGGCCGCGCGCACGCTGATCGAGAAAGACCCTGACTACACCTACGCGACGGCGCGGCTGCTGCTGCACACCATTGCCAAGGAGGTGCTGGGTGCCGACGTGTCGCCGGACGAGTTGGCCGCCCGTTACGCCGACTATTTCCCGGCGTTCATCCGAAAGGGTGTCGACAACGAACTTCTGGACGACAGCCTGCTCCAGTTCGACCTTCCACGTCTGGGTGCCGCGCTCAAGGCCGAGCGCGACCTGCAGTTCGACTACCTGGGCCTGCAAACCCTGTACGACCGCTACTTCCTGCACGTGCGCAAGACCCGGATTGAATTGCCGCAGGCCTTCTTCATGCGTGTGGCGATGGGCCTGGCGCTCAACGAGATCGACCGCGAGGCCCGCGCGATCGAGTTCTACGAGGTGCTATCGTCGTTCGACTTCATGTCGAGCACGCCCACGCTGTTCAACAGCGGCACGCTGCGCTCGCAGTTGTCCTCGTGCTACCTGACCACGGTGCCCGACAACCTGGACGGCATTTACGAATCGATCAAGGAGAACGCACTGCTGTCCAAGTTCGCCGGCGGGCTTGGCAACGACTGGACCCGCGTGCGCGCGCTGGGCTCGCACATCAAGGGCACCAACGGTGAATCCCAGGGCGTGGTTCCCTTCCTGAAGGTGGTGAATGACACCGCCGTCGCCGTCAACCAGGGCGGCAAACGCAAGGGGGCGGTCTGCACCTACCTGGAATCCTGGCATCTTGACATCGAAGAGTTTCTCGAACTGCGCAAGAACACCGGGGATGACCGTCGGCGCACCCACGACATGAACACCGCGAACTGGATACCCGATCTGTTCATGCGCCGGGTGATGGAAAAAGGAGACTGGACGCTGTTCTCGCCCTCGGATTGCCCCGACCTACACGACCGGTTCGGCAAGGACTTCGAGAAAGCCTACGTCGCTTACGAGCAGAAGGCCGAGCGGGGCGAGATCAAGCCCTCGCGAAAGGTGCCGGCCACCGACCTGTGGCGCAAGATGCTGTCGATGCTGTTTGAAACCGGCCATCCCTGGATCACTTTCAAGGATGCGTGCAACGTGCGTTCGCCGCAGCAACATGCCGGCGTGGTTCATTCGTCGAACCTCTGCACCGAGATCACGCTCAATACCAGCGACACCGAAACCGCCGTCTGCAACCTGGGATCAATCAACCTGTTGCGCCACATCTGCAATGGCGAGATCGACCATGCCAAACTGCAGCGCACGATCGCCACCGCCATGCGCATGCTGGACAACGTGATCGACAT
>ERZ724507.1011-NODE-1011-length-12349-cov-3.023263_pt1 | contig 12349 bp, 8 predicted proteins | sample MGYA00376040_ERZ724507 | MGnify/ENA primary metagenome ERZ724507 (study PRJEB28724, sample SAMN07190883) | activated sludge metagenome | isolation source: activated sludge of sewage treatment plant in Hong Hong | place: Hong Kong | collected 2016-03-17 ...
ATCTGCACCGTGATCGTGCCTTCAACGGGGGTAGTGAGCGCATAGTAGTCGTTGTTGTCGCCGTATTGCGAGAAATTCAGGTGACCTTCGCTGTAGCTGTTGTGGCCGAGCGCCAACGCAGTAGCCAAGGTGTTGTTCGCTTCGATGTCGTTGGCAAAGACCGTCGGCGTCAACGAGTAGCTCAATTGGTAACTGATCCCGCAACCAACGATGCTCTGGAGGAGCACGTAGTAGGTGCCCTGTCCGTAACAGTTGAACGTGGCGGTGGTGTTCACGGGTATGGAGTTCGCGCCCACAGCAGCATCGAAGGAGTTGATCTGCCCGCCGCCGCCGTTGTAGATGTATGCACGCACAGTACCCCCGGCCACGTTCTCGGCGCTCAACGTGAAGGTCACGTCACCATCGCCGGAAGTTTGGATGCGGTAGTAGTCGTTGTTATCGGAACCCTGATAGGAGAAGTTGAGGCGCCCGTCAGTGGGGGTGTTCGCCGCTAATACGGGGTTCGCGTCCGCATTCCCGATACTGTTGTTGGGCTCCAGATCGTTCGCGTAGATCGGTGCGGTGGTCGTTACAGTGAACGAGTAGGAGTAGCAATCACCGGTAAGTCGCTGTAGCTGGAAGTAGTACGTACCCGCTCCCATGCATGTGCGTGTAGCGGTGCTGCTGTTGGCGGCCCCACCCGCGCCCGTGGAGAAATCATCGCTGAAGATCAGACCGCCTCCGCTGTTGTACGCGTACACGCGAATGGTACCAGCAGCCGTAGCGCTGACGTCGTTCGTAATGCTGATGGCACAATCGTTCGGCAGCGTGACCACATAAAAATCGTCGCTGGAACCGCTTGCGCAAGGAGCACCGCCAATGTCGCCGGTGCGTGCCGTGCCCAGGGTGAGGGGGTTGGCCTGTCCGGTGTTGTCGTTCGGTTCGTTCTCGGATTGAGCGGAAGCACCCAGCGGCATACAACATGCGGCCGCGAGCAAGATGGAGAATGTCCTACGTCTCATAGGGTCGGGTTTAGGTCGGACAAAACGACGGGATCGACGAAAACGAATCAATCACGAATACTCGTGAGCAAGCGTCGCCTTGCAGCCTGATCATGAAGTGAACGCTCCGCGCACTTCATCCAGGGTCGTCGCCAGGATGTTCTATACGATCCGCCGGCTGAGGGCCTTGCTCACCGCTTCGGCGTTGCTGTGCACGTGCAACTTGTCGTAGATCTTGCGCATGTGGCTGTCCACGGTGTGGTAGCTGATGCCAAGCTCCTCGGCGATCATCTTGTAGCTGCGGCCTCGCACCAGTAGCGTCAACACTTCCTTTTCCCGATCGCTCAGGCCGTAGTGCTCCGCACTGGTGGCCGTTTCGTTCGCCCTGAAACGCGACAGCACCTTCATAGCGATGGCCGGGGTCATGGGCGCCCCACCAGCATGAACGGCACGGATGGCTTTGGTGATCTCCTCTACTGGCGCTGTCTTCAGGATGTAACCGCTTGCCCCCGCACAAATGGCATCGAAGACCTTGTCTTCATCGTCGAATACCGTTTGCATGAGGATACGCGCACCCGGATGCCGCGCTTTGATGGCGCGCACGCCATCGATGCCGTTCATGCCCGGCAGTTGGATGTCCATCACGATCACATCCGGTCGTGCGGCATCGATGTCGCGCATGAGCTGCGACAGGTCGGGGTGTACCGCCACGCACACCATGTCGGCCTGGGCGTCCACCAACAGGCGGAACATGTCGCGCAGGTCCTTGTTGTCGTCGAACGCTATGACTCGGATGGGGTTCATGGGCCGGTCCACGAAATAACAGGGTGCCGAACGATGGGCTAGTCCCGAATTCTCGTGACGTCAACTTCCACACCCACGAGCACGCCCATGCCGGGTGCGCTGGTCAAGGTGAAACGCCCGCCCAGTTGGGCTGCACGGCGCGCCATGCTGCCCAGCCCATGCCCGTCAAGGTGCAACGCCGGGTCGAAGCCCCTACCATCGTCCTTCACGCTGAGGTTCAGCGTGCCGTTCCGCTGGTGCAACGATACCTGGACAGTGTTTGCGCCACTGTATTTGCTGGCGTTGTGCACGGCCTCCTTGTACAACAGCACCAGTTCTTTGCGCGCGTTCATAGGCAGTTGTAGCTCTTCAACCCCCCCGCTCACGTTGAACGATACATCGATGCCTTTGGTCTCCAGCAACTCGCTTGCGATCCTTCTCATGCGGTTCACGAGCGCCTCGCCTTCGTCGTTCTTTGGATCGATGGCCCACACGATATCGCTGATGCTGCGCAAGCTTTCGGCACTGGTTTCGCCGATGCGCGCCAGTAGATGGTGAAGCTGTTCATTCTCCGTGGGCGAGAGGGAAGCGGCCAGCTGACTTCCGATGGTGATGCTGCTGAGCGATGAGCCCACCTCATCGTGCAGGTCACTGGCAATGCGGTTGCGGACGGTCTGCAACTTCATGGCCTGCGCGATGCGGTAGCGCGACCAGGCATAAGTGGCCATGCTCACTGCCGCTGCTATGCTCGCGTAGAACCACCAGGCCTGCCAGAAGGGTGCCGCCACGGCGATGGTGAGCACCCGGTATTCCGGGCCGATGCGGCCGAATGCGTCCACTACGCGGACCAGCAAGACGTGCACGCCGACCGGAACGCCGGCGTAGTGCAATTGCTCCACCGGCCGTGCCGTGCGCCAGGCGTTCTCCACGCCATCGAGCCTGTATTGGAAGAGCAATGGTCTGACCCCATCGCGCTGGACCGCGCTCAGTGCGATATCGATCACACTGGCGCGGTAGCTCAGTTCCACCGAACCATGCAGCACGGGCATCCGTTGGTCTGCGACGTAGGCAGCCACAACGACCGGTTCCGGGATGAGCGGCAATACGTCCAGGTCCTTGGGGTCGAAGGTGATCAGATGGTCGTCCGCGCACAATGCCACCCTACCGTTGGCGAGTGTCGTGATCGCGCGCGTGAGCTTCCGGATGTCGTGGTCGTCGTTGATCGGTACACGCACGGTGCGATCCCGGAACGCCTCGCCGCGCAAAAGACCATCGTTGGTGGTGATCCAGAACCGGCCTGACCGGTCCCGGGTGAATCCGTGAGCCCGCGCGCCGGGCGGTAGAGCGATGGCAGGCGAGCACGCTGTGCCAATGACAGCGTGGACGCCACTGTGGGCCGCTAGCGCCCATACGGTGTCGTTGATGTAAAGAAGTTGCCGCACGTTCTCTTCCGGAAGAAGCATGCCTTCGTCGCCACCATTCCTGCGCGCGTCGTCGAGTCCGGTGGTCAACGTGCCGTTCTCCGGGTCCCACCTTCCGATCCCGCTGTTCGTTGCATACCAGTACGTGCCTCCCGCGGTGCGTACCGCACTGTTGACCAGGTAGCGGTCCACACGCGTAGCCATTCCCCTTGGCATCCCGAAACCGAGGTCTTCGCCCGTTCTTGCGTCGATCACGTTCACTCCGTTGCCCAGCGTTGCAAAGAGCCGAACAGCCCGGCCGTTCAAGGTATCAGTTTGTATCGCGCGGACCTGGTACATGGCTCCGGTCCGCGCATAGTAGGGCACGCGTTCTTCGGCGCGCCAACCACCGGCATGTGCCCTGAACACGCCGTATTCGGTGCCCAGCATCGGCGTGCCGTCGTGGTCCGTTCCGTTCACTGTGGCTTGAAGGTTCCTGCCGTCATGTTCAATACGTTCAAGCGGTGGTCGCCCGCTTTCGCCGCGCCATGTAAAACGCCCTTCGGAGGTGAAGATGTGCGCCCCACCGTCGCTCAGCGGGTCTATCCGATGGAAGAAGATCTCCGGCGTTTCCGGCATGGACGGCTCGCGCAGATCGATGGTGTGCATTCGCCAGTTGCCGGGATCGTGATAGGCCAACCCCAGTGAGGTTCCAACCCATATAATGCCGCTGGAGGTCTTCAGCAGGCAACGGATGCGGTCACTTGGCAGCGAATGGCCATCGGTGCGCTTTCGCACGAAGCGCCGTTGACCGCCCGTTACGACGTCCACCAGGACAAGGCCTGCCATTCGGGTTCCCACAAGCACATGATGCTCGTCCCATTCGAGCAAACAGAGCGGCTCATCCGGCAACGTGATGCCTGACAACGGATGGACAATGGAGTCCCCCTTCAGGGATCTCCAATGTACCAGTGTGTCCAGCCTATTCTGCCATCCTCCAAGCAGCAATCGGTCGTTCATGGTAGTGGCGGCGGTGTACGACTCCGCCCCCTCGCTTTCCAAGGCCAACCACGTGACGGATCCAGTTCGCCGGTGAACAAGAAGGGAATTGAAACTGTGAAGAAGGCCGATCCACAGGTGCTCTTGGTCCAGCGGAACAATGCTGTGGCACCAACCACCTGTACCGTTCGACTTGACAGCCTTACGGGCATTGGCCAACGTATAACCCCCTGTCCAGTAGGTGAACTGCAGGGTCCGTTTGTCCAGTAGGACAAGTACCGTGTTCTGCGATCCGATGAGCAAGGTCGAATCGTTCAAGTCGTGCAGTGCGGTCAACTGGTCCACGGCGAGCGCTCCTGGGGAATCATCATTGGGAGGGAATACATGCACTGGTGCCCCAGGTTCCATCCTGACCAATCCTGAACTGAGCGTGGCCACCCACAGCATCCCTTGTCGATCCCGTGTGATGGCAGTTGCGTGGCCTTGCACATCCTGGAGCCGACGCACAGTGGTGCCATCGAACCGGTCGACGCCGGATTCCGATCCAATGAGCAATGTGCCATCTGTATCCTCGAACAAGCATGTGATAGCATTGTCCGATAGTCCGTGGTCCCTGGTAATGTGCTGAAACCGCAAGTCCTGGCCATGCAGCGCCATAGCCGATGCACCAAGTATTCCGACCCCCAATGCACGCCACATGGCCCCAAGGTACCGCGTACGCGCAAAAGCACCGGGGCCGCCCCGATCGGAGCGGCCCCGTGCCGAATGGAGTGCCGAAAGCCCCTTACTGCATCACCAGACGTTGGGTGAAGAGCTGGCCTTCCACGGTCACGTTGACCATGTAGATGCCGGCCGGGAGGCTGCCGCTGAGGTCCATCGTGCGCAGCATGCGGCCTTCGCTGGCGGTGCCACGCTCCGCGTGCACGCGCTTGCCGAGCATGTCGTACACATCGATGTCCAAGGTGGTGCCGTCCTCCACGTAGAGGCCGTCCATGTTCACCGTCAGCTGACCATCACGGTTCGGGTTCGGGTAGATGGACATGCTCGGTACGATCACCTCCAGCACATCCCCCTCCTCCATTGCGCGACCGCCGAAGCTGGATGCCTGCACGAAGCGGATCCGGCAGGCCGCACCGAACTCACCGAAGACGTTGTTCACGGCAGCGCGAGCACGGACGTTCAGGTCCACGTTCAGGGGCACCGGGTTGGCGTTCAGCGTGGACGGCACCACCGTAGGACCAGCGGTGACCACACGACGGTTGTAGGTGCCGTGCGCATCGTAGATCCAGAACTGGTAGCCCGTGGCACCCGGCTGGGCATTGCAGTACACCGGGCTGGTGCGCAGACGGCTGGCGTCGCAGCTCACGCTGAGCATGTTGATCGCGCCGATGGGCACGCAGAAGCTGCGGTTCGCGTTCTGGTCGATCTCGCTCACCGTGGTGAAGCTGCCCAGGCTGGCGTCGATGATGCGGCGGTTCTGGGCGTTGCGCAGCACATAGCCACCGCCCGTGATGCCGTCGTTACCGCTGTCCAGCACACGCAGGTGATAGCAGCCCTCCGGCACGCAGATCGGCACGTTCACCGTGGTGTTCGCCTGACCGGCGCTGAAGCCGCCGCTTTGGAGCAGGGTGGTCTCGCTGGCGTCCCAGAGCTGCCATGTGTTCTCGATGGGGTTGCCATCAAGCTTCACGCTCAGCGTCAGGTTCTCCGTGCAACCGCCGCTCGGCTGGCCCACGCACTGGCAGTTGGCGTTGACCACATCGTCGATCGTGTTCGGATTGCCGTCGTCGCAGGCATCGCCCTGCTGACCGGCCAGGCTCGGACAGCTATCATTCGGGTCGCAGATGCCATCACCGTCGGTGTCCTGCACCGTACCGGCGCACACACAGTTCGCATCGAACACATCGTTGATGGTGCAGGCATTGTTGTCGTTGCAGGCCGTGCCAGGCAGGGCGGGGCCACCGGGTACACCATTGCAGTCGTTGCCGAGCAACGTACCGGCGCAGATGCAGTTGGTCACCACATCGTTGATCGTGTTCGCGTTTCCATCATCGCATGGATCACCGTTAACCAGATCCGCCAGCAGTGGGCAGGCATCGTTGCAATCGGCGGCACCGTCGCTATCCGTGTCCACATCGGACACGCCGCAACCACAGATGCCCGGGGCGATCTTATCGGGATCACTGGGGCAACCGTCGAGGCAATCGGCGGTGAGATCACCATCGGCGTCCGCATCGCTCACACCGCAGCCGCAGATGCCGGCCGTGATCTTGAGCGGATCGTTCGGGCAGCCGTCGTTGGCATCACAGGTGAGGTCGCCGTCGGCATCGGCGAAGGTGCCGGCGCAGTTGCAGTTGGCATCCACCACGTCGTTCGTCGTGCATGCATCGTTGTCATCGCAGCTCTGGCCGGGAGCGCCATTGGCCAGCAGCGGGCAAGGGTCCAGCACGTCGCACAGTCCATCACCATCGGTGTCCGGCGAAGCCGACGAGGTGAACTGCCGCGTTACCGGAACGGACCAGGTCCCGCTCTCGCTCGCAAAGCGGATCGCGAACACGTGCGTGCCTTCTGTGAGGCAGAGTGGGAAGTCGCCGGTGAGGTTCACACTTGCACCCGCAGTGATGGTGCCGGTCACCCGGTTCGCGATATCATCGTCGACCCAGTACTCGTAGCCGATCACCGCACCGGTGTTCCGTTTGAAGATCCGTGAGACCGGCACGCTGTACACATCGTTGGTGTCCTTGAACTGGATGGTGATCGTGTTGTAGTCCTTGGTGAGCGCGGGCAGCACCAGGTCGCCAAGGAGGTTCACCTGTGCGTTCGGGCCGATCCCGGTGACGGTCACGGCCGAGGGGTCATCGTTGATCCAATACCGGTACTCCTCGATCTGTTGCGCCTGCAGCTGGATCATGGCCAGCGTCGCAGTCAATAGCAGTAAGCGCTTCATGGCCTAGTTCGGTTGCGCGACCACCGTGATGTTCACCGGCAACTCGCTGTTCGCGTTCGTGCTGCTGCCAATGACGGCGCTGCTGACATGCGGGTTGAAAGGGACACCTGCGGGCTTGAAGGGCGTGGCGGACCCGTAGATGCCCACATCGCTGCCATCCGTTGCCATGCCCACGCCCGCACTCGTTGCCTGCAGGTGCAGATCATCATCCCACGTGAAGCTGTTGTCGACTTCATCGATGAAGATGCTGTTGGCAGCAACACCAACGACGTTCCCCGTGGAAGAAGGACTCGGCGTCATGTTGCTCACAAGCGCCGTGCTGACCAGCAGGTTGTTGATCAGGATGGCACCACCGCTCTGCCAGAAAGGAGCCGAAGTGCGTGTGAAGATGCTGTTCTCGACCGTGCACCCACTACTGTTGCCGATGCGGGTACCCATGCAGACACAATGGCGCAGCGTCAGTCCTCCACCGCTGAATCCGTTGACCTCGGCTCCGGTGCCGAGTTGCAGATCGAGCACGCAATGCTCCAACGTGGCAATGACCCCTGCCTGGCCGTTGAAGTTCGAGTAGAACACGCATTCCCGGAAGTCCGAGCTCGATGGCCCAACGGGGTTGGTAGCGCTGATCCCGAGGCCCACGGGACTGGTGAACATGCAACGCTCAAAGACCATGTCCGTGGGATCATCATCCGCCGCAGTGGACCCGTACTGGAAGTTGCCAGCTGGTGAGAAGATGATACCGGTGAACGTGCTCCCGCTGGCCGCGGTAGTGAGGATGACATTGCCGGCGCCGGTGGTTATGGTGGTGATGCCCGTCGCCACCGTGCTATCGGGGCCGATGCCTGCGCCGAACAAGTGCAGCGGCTTATCGATCAGGAGGGTCGAGGGCGCGTTGAACGCCCCACCACTGAGGTAGACCTTATCGTTGGGCTGTGCGGCCGCGAGCGCAGCATTGATCGAGCTGAACACCAGCGGCGCTCCGCCACCTTGAACGACGATGCGGGGTGGTTGCGCTTTGGCGGTGCTTGCGAAGAGGCCAATGCAGAAAAGGATGAGGTGGATCCGTGCTTTCATGGAAGGGGTTGTTCGTTGGGAGAGAGTGGTTGTATGATGCTCATCGGAGCCGATGGCCGCATGTGAACGATCAAGGCTTCACGAAGCGTTTGGTCCAGGCGCCATCCGCACCCGTCACGCGTAGCACGTAGCTGCCGCTTGCCAGCGCGCTGATATCCCAATTTCGGTAAGCGGTGCCGCTCACGCTCCAGGTGCTGAGGTCGCTCACGATCGCGCCGCTCAGGTCCATCACTTCCAGCTTGAGCGTGCGCGCTGCGTCGCTGCTCAAGCGCAGGCCGAGCTGGTCGGTCACCGGGTTCGGGAAGAGCAGCAGATCGGCGACCCCTGGCAGTTCCACCACGCTCACATCGCTGCTGAAGGCCGTGGTGAGCGGCACGCTCCAGGTCCCGTTGGCCCCGCTGAAGCGGATCGTGAACGTGTGGTCCCCCGCAGGCACTCCGGTGGGCAGGTCCGCGATCAGGTCCACCACGCCGTTCGGTCCGATGGCGGCGCTGATCCTGTTCGTGATGTCGTCATCGATCCAGTGCTCATAGCCGTTCACCAAGCCCGTGTTCTTCACGAACAGGGCGGTCAGCGGCACGCTCCATTCGTCATCCGCATCGCGGAACTGGACGGTAACGGTGTTGTGGTCCTTCGTCAGTGTGCCGGGATCGATAAGCCCGTTGAGGTCCACCATCATGTCCGGGCCGATGCTCACTGTGGTGCTCGCGCCCGTATTGTCGTTCACCCAATAGCGATAAGCCGTGATGGCTTGTTGGCCACGCGTGAAGTAACGCGTCTGGGGCGCGCTCCAATCGCCGTTGGTGTCACGTACCTGGAAGCTCACCCGATGAAAGCCGGGATCCATCGGGCCGGTCGGCCAGCTCGCGATGAGCCCAAGCTCATCCGTCGCTCCAACGCTCGTGCTGACAGTGGTGGTGATGTCGTCATCGAACCAATAGCGGTAGCCGTCGATCTGTTGGGCCTGCGCGCCGCACATGGCTGCGAGCGCGGACAGTAGCATCAAGCTGCGCATGGCTCAGTGGGTTTGGGCCGCCACGCGGATGTTCACCGGCAGGTCTCCATTGGCATCCGTGGCCGGCGCGATGGTGGCGCTGCGGAAGTGCGGGTTATAGGGCACGCCACCGGGTTTGAAGGGCGAACTGGTGCCATGGATGCCCACATCCGTTCCGTCGGTGGCCATGCCCACCCCGACGCTCGTGGCTTGCAGATGCAGGTCGTCGTACCAATCGAAGTCGGAGTTGTCCTCACTGATGAAGATGTCCGTGATGGCGACTCCGAGCACGTTGCCGACCGCGGACCCCGGGCTCATATTGCTCACGAGGGACCCGCTCACCAGGAGGTTGTTGGTGAGCACCATCCCGCCGCTTTGCCAGAAGGGCGCGGAAGTACGCGTGAAGATGCTGTTGGAGACGATGCAGTTGGTGCTGTTCCCGATGCGTGTTCCCAGACCGATGCAGTGGTCCATGGTCAGCGCGCCTCCGTCAAAACCGCTCACCTCAGCACCGGTGCCTTGCTGGTAGTCGAGCACGCAACGGGTCAGGTTCACCAAGGTGCCCGCCAGTCCATAGAGGTTGCTGCGGAGAACGCATTCGTTGAACACGGTGCTCGAAGAACCGGCATCCGTGCTGTTGTGCACGATCACGCGCCCATCGAATGAACACCGCTCGAAGACCAGTCCGGTGGGATCATCATCCGCTGCGCTGGTGCCATATTGCAGATCACCTGCCGCTGAGAACCGGATACCGGTGAACGTGCTGCCGCTGGCGCCTGTGGTGATAATGATGTTGCCCGCCATCGTACCGATGATCGTCGGGTTCGTCACAGCCGCGCTGTCCGGCGATGTTCCGGCACCGATGAAGTGCAGTGGCGTGCTGATGGTCAACGCGGCCGGTGCGGTGAAGGTCCCACCACTGAAGTAGAGCTTATCGTCCGGCTGGGCGGCGGCCACGGCAGCTTCCACCGTCGTGAACACCTGTGGTGGACCATCGCCCTGAAGTACGATGCGCTGCAATTGGGCGTTCATGGTGCCAGCACACAGCAGGCTTCCGATCAAAAAGGCGTGTGTTCTTGTCCGCATGGGGTTCTCATGTTGGGTTTCAGCAGTACATCGGGGACCATCACCGGATGTGAACGATCATCGATCCCCCTTCACCCGCTGTTCACATTACCGCCGCTCCCCGATGTTGTGCACGGAGGGCAGGCCAGGCCCTGTCAACCTCCGGACCATGCCGCACCTGCGTCGTTCTCCGTATTATCGTGCTCCGCATCCCCGCCGCCGTGGAAGCCAGCGCTGCCAGCACGTCCGCCCTGCCCACCTGGGCACTGGGCCTTCGCGCGAACGACCCGACCGTGGTGCGTGCGCTCTACAAGCAGCACTTCGCGGCGATCCGGCAGTACGTGCTGCAGAACTCCGGCACCACCAACGATGCGCAGGACATGTTCCAGGAGGCGATGACGGTGCTCTGGCTCAGCGTGAAGGAGGACCGTCTGGTACCGGGGTCCGACCCCGGAGGTTTCCTCTACCGTGTGGCGAAGAACAAATGGCTGGACGTGGTGCGGTCCGCAGCGCACAAGCACATGAAAGTGGTACATGACGAGCGTGCGCTGGACCGTGGCGCCGATGTCACGGACGACATCGAGGAACGCATCGTGCGCCTGCGCGGCGTGTATGCCAGGCTCGATGACAAATGCCGCACCGTGCTGGACCGCTACTACTTCGAGCGCAAGGACCTGGCGACCATCGCCGCCGAACTGGGTGTGGAGGAGGAGAGCATCCGGACCATCAAGTACCGCTGCATGATGAAGCTGCGCGCCTTCCGGAGGACGATCAGCGGTGAAGACCAGCAAGCGATATGAGCAACGGCGCATTGGATAGGACCACGTTCGAGGCCATCGAGGCCTATGTGCTCGACCGTCTGGATGCCGATGAGCGCCTCGGTTTCGAGCGGCGCATGGCAGCGGACCCAACCTTGCGCGTCGAGGTGGAGCTGGAGCGCGAGAACATCCTGGCCATCGAGCTCGGCGGAATGGAGCGCATGCTGAAGGAAGTGCGTGAAGGGCATTCGGAGCAACGCGAACAGGGCGGTGGATGGACCACTTGGCTGAAGTACGCGGCTGTGGTGGCCATCCTCTTGAGCGGCGCGCTATGGTTCACCTTGCGCCCTAGCGCCAGCGAGAGGCTCTTCACGGAGCATTTCGCACCGGAGCCCGGCCTGCCCGTGGCCATGGGCAGCACCGCTGCGCATGCCTTCAACGATGCCATGGTGGCCTACAAGCTCGGCGATCACGATGAGGCCATCAGCAAATGGTCCGTCCTGCTCAAGGAGAGGCCATCGAGCGATACGCTCCGCTACTTCATCGGCTGCGCGGAGCTGAACGCAGGGCGACCCGAGCGCGCCGCGCCCATGCTCCTGACCGTTGCCGATCAGGAGGGTTCCGCGTTTGCGCAGAAGGCGCAGTGGTTCGCTTTCCTCGCCTTGGTGCGCAACGGCGATCGGAACGCAGCGAAGGCGATCCGCTTCAGCCCGGGGAATCCCTATGGCGCGAAGGCGGAGGCCATCCTTTCTGAATTCGAATAGGCATGCGGGCGATAGCAGCGTTGGTGCTCGGTTGCTGCGCATTCGCTACCCGAGCGCAATCCGATCCACTGGCCGCCCGCCATGCCCGCATCAATGCTCTTCATGAAGCCGAGAGATACACAGAGCTCATCACGGAGATCGATGCGCAGGTGGCAGCTGCGCCCGGCACGGCCTACGCCGATTCGCTGCACCGCTATCTGTACAAGTACGGTCGCGCGCACCGCAAGCTCAAGGATGCTGCCGCCGGAAACGCCGCTGCCGAGCGCATCTACGCGCTGGTGAAGGCGCGAGGCAACGCCGGCCATGAGCTGGAGGCGCTGTTCGACCTGAGCTGGACCTACTACGATGCGGGCGAGATGAAGCAATGCGCGCGCGTGGATTCCATCGCTGTGACGGTGGCCGATGGCGACCCCGGGATTCTCCTGTCGCAGCGCGGCCGTGCCCGGCAGTACCTCGCCTTCGACTACAGCGTGCTGGGCGACCATCGCAATTCGGGCAAGTGGGCGCTCGCGGCCATCGCGCAATACGAGAAGGCCGACTCCATCCCGTCCGCGCAATGGGCCGAGTCGTACACCGCAGCCGGCG
>ERZ724507.1014-NODE-1014-length-12317-cov-6.912657_pt1 | contig 12317 bp, 10 predicted proteins | sample MGYA00376040_ERZ724507 | MGnify/ENA primary metagenome ERZ724507 (study PRJEB28724, sample SAMN07190883) | activated sludge metagenome | isolation source: activated sludge of sewage treatment plant in Hong Hong | place: Hong Kong | collected 2016-03-17 ...
TTGCTCGGTCTCGACGAACAATTCATGCTGGCTCAACGGTTCCCACTCCGGGAAACCGGCGCGGAAGCGCTGCTCGCCGAGCGGGAAACTGACAACCAGTGTCGCCAGGTATTCCGGCTGCGTCGCATTGGCCAAACGCGCCGAGTTTTCTGCGTGCTGCCGCGAATAAACGCTCCCCCCGAGGCCGTTGAGAATCATCACCGAACGGGTGATGCCGGCGGCCCCGAGCTTGTCCAGCGCCTCGCGCGTGGTTTCGAAGGTTTCGCCCTTGTGGACCGCGGCGAGCACCTTGTCGTCGCCCGATTCGGCGCCGACATAGACCATCGACAACCCGGCCGCCGCGAGTTCATCGACTTCCGCCTGCGACTTCCGGCGCAGGTTGCGCGGCAGACAGTAGCTCGAAATGCGCCGCACCGCCGGCAGGTGCGCGCGGATGGCCGCGAGAACGGCCAGCAGCCGCCGCGTCGGCAGCACCGTGGCGTCGCCGTCGGCCAGGAAGACGCGCCGCACCTGGTCGCCATAGCGTTCGCCGGTGAGGCGGATGCTCTCCAGCACCTCAGCTTCGTCGCGCGCCCTGAACTTCTTCTGCGGCGCGGTGTACATTTCGCAAAAGGTGCATTCGTTCCACGAGCAGCCGTCGGTCACCGGCAGGATCAGGGATTCGGCCTCGCTCGGCGGGCGGAAGACCGGCTCGACGTAGCGGATCGGGATCATGCAGGGAAACGCCCGCGAAAGGCGGCCGGCACCGCCATCGGCTTCCTTGCCGCGTAGTCGAAGAACATGATGCCGATCTTGCCGCGCGCCACTTCACGGCCGCTGAGCTGCTCACCGACGCGGTAGACGAGGTCGAATCCGTATTTGTTGAAGTCGGCGGGCGTCATTTCGATGACCAGCACCTCGCCGTGGAAGGCCTCGGCGCGATACTGGATCGCCGAATCGGCAACGATGATGCCGGCGCCTTCGACATCGAGTTCGCTGTAGCCGAGCGCCTTGAAGAAACGGACGCGCGCCTCGGAAACCAACGTTCCCAGAGCCGAGTTGTCGAGGTGGTTGCGGTAATTGATGTGCTGGTCGTAGATCGTGATCGTCGTCGAAAAGCTGAAGCGATCGGGAAGCTCAACATGAATTCTGGCCAAGGAGATCACCGCGGAATCGTTGGGATAAAAGAGGCTGCAACAACGCAATGTCGCTGCCAGCATGAACGGATCGAAATTATAGTCCGCCGCCACGCTTGCCGTCCGTCACGGCCCATCCCGCCATCCGCCGGCTGCTTGGCCGGTCGGCCGTTCGCGCTACCCGCTGATCATGAGTTTGTGTTAAATTTTGCGGCGTTCGGGCATTCAGGCTGGAAAATTCATGTCATTCATTCACGACCAGTGCGCGTGGCGGAACGGGAGCAGCCTTGCCGCGGCTTCGCTACTTGCCGCTCTTGCTGCCTGCCAGCCCGCCGAGCAAAAGGCTGTAACGGAAATCCGGCCGGTGCGGGTGGTCGCCGTCGAGTCAGCGAGCGGTGGCGATTCGGTCTCGCTCACCGGCAGGGTACAGGCGGAATCCGAAGTCAATCTGGCGTTTCGTATCGACGGGCGCATGATCAGCCGGGCGGTAAGTGTCGGCGACACGGTCACGTCTGGTCAGGAAATCGCGCGGCTCAATCCGGACAACGAGGAAAACGGTCTGCGCGCGGCGGAAGCCACCCTGCAGGGCGCTCGCGGGCAACTCATCGAGGCACGAGCCAACGAGACGCGCAACCGTTCGCTGCTGGCACAGAACTTCATCTCGCAGGCGGCTTTCGATCGTATCGCGCAGGTTGCAAACAGCGCTCAGTCACAGGTCGACTCGGCGCAGGCGCAGGTCAGCATCGCCCGCAATCGTCTCGGTTATACGCGACTGCTGGCCGATGCCGGCGGGGTGGTGACCGCGGTCGGCGCCGAGCCCGGTGAAGTGGTCCAAGGTGGGCGCATGATCGTCCGGATTGCGCGCAAGGACGGTCGCGATGCCGTATTTGACGTGTCCGCGCGGATCAAGGACGTCGCCCCGGCAAATCCGGAAATTACCGTGACACTGGCGACCGACGCCGCGGTGACGGCGAAGGGCCGGGTGCGCGAGGTTTCGCCGCGCGCCGACCCCGTGACCGGAACCTTCGCGGTCCGCGTCGGACTGATCGACCCGCCGGCCGCGATGCGCCTGGGAACCACCGTGACCGGTCGCATGCCGGTCGGCGCACCCGGGGGGATCGAGATTCCCGCGTCGGCGCTGGTCCGCGCCGAAGGCAGGTCGGCGGTGTGGGTCGTCGATCCGCAGGCTTTGACGGTCTCCTTGCGCACGATTGAAGTGCGTTCGTCCGACCCGGCGAAGGTTCAGGTGGCGGCGGGCTTGAACCCGGGCGAGATCGTCGTCACCGCGGGCGTGCAGGCGCTGCGCCCGGGTCAGAAGGTCCGATTGCTCGAGACGAAGCCGTGATCGGCCCGAACCTGTCGGAATGGGCGCTCGCCAAGCGCTCGCTGATCGTCTTTCTGATGATCGTCGCGGTGGTCGCCGGGACACTTTCCTTCACGCGCCTCGGACGCGGCGAGGATCCGGCCTTCACCTTCCGGACGATGGTGGTCGGCGCCTCCTGGCCGGGGGCGACGGTCGAGGAAACACTGAAACAGGTCACCGAACGCCTCGAGCGAACGCTTCAGGAGACCGACCATCTCGAGCGGGTGCGCAGCTATACCACGGCCGGCCAGACAACGATCTTCGTCGATCTGAAGCAATCGACGCCGCCGCACAAGGTGCCCGACATCTGGTACCAGGTGCGCAAGAACATCGGCGACATGCGCAGCACGCTGCCGGCGGGCGTCATCGGGCCGGGCTTCAACGACGACTTCGGCAGCACCTTCGGCATCATCTATGCTTTCACCGCCGACGGCTTCAGCTTCCGCGAACTGCGCGATCATGTCGAGGCAGCGCGTTCGCGTCTGCTGCAGGTTCCCGATGTCTCGAAAATCGAGGTGCTGGGGGCGCAGGAGGAGCGGATCTTCATCGAGTTCTCGACCGAGCGCCTGGCCGGCCTGCGCCTGGACTACCCGACCATTCTCGCGACGCTGCAGGCGCAGAACCTCGTGCGGCCGGCGGGCACCATCCAGACCGAACAGGAGCGCGTCTTCCTGCGCGTCAGCGGTTCCTTCGATTCGGAACACGACATCGAGTCCGTCAACATCGTCGCCGGCGATCGCATCTTTCGCCTCGGCGACATAGCCACGGTGCGGCGCGGTTTTTCCGATCCGCCGCAGCCGATGTTCCGCGTCAACGGCAAGCCCGCGATCGGCATCGCCATCGCCATGCGCGACGCCGGCGACATCCTCGCGCTCGGCCGCAACATCCGCGGCGAAATGGCCCACATCGTCGCCGACCTGCCGCACGGTATTGATCCGACGCTGGTCGCGGACCAAGCCGTCAGCGTCGATGTCGCGATCAACGACTTCATGACCTCGCTCTGGCAGGCAATCGTCATCATCCTCGTTTGCAGCTTCCTGAGCCTCGGCGGACGGCCCGGCACCGTCGTGGCGTTGTCGATCCCGCTGACGCTGGCGATCGTGTTCGCCGTGATGGACATCGCCAACATCGACCTGCATCGTATTTCGCTCGGTGCGCTGATCATTGCGCTGGGACTGCTGGTCGACGATGCGATGACGACCGTCGATGCCATGATCCGCCGTCTTGGCGCCGGCGACACCAAGGATGAAGCGGCCACCTTCGCCTACCGCACATTGGCGGCGCCGATGCTGGTCGGCGCACTGGTGACGATCGCGAGCTTCGTGCCGATCGGCTTCGCGAAAAGCAACGCCGGCGAGTACACCTTCTCCATCTTTTCCGTCGTCGGAATTTCGCTCATCGTTTCGTGGCTGGTCGCCGTGGTATTCGCGCCGCTGCTCGGAAAGGCCATCCTGACCGTCCCCAAGGTGGCGACGGAGGCGAAGCCGAGCAAGATGCTTGGCGCCTACAGCGCCTTCCTGCAAGCCGCGATCCGCGCCAGATGGCTGACCATCGGCCTGACGCTGGCGGCTTTCGTCGCCGCCATCTTCCTGTTGCGCTACGTACCGCAGCAGTTCTTTCCGGCGTCCGACCGGCCCGAATTGACCGTCGACATGACCCTGCGGCAGAATGCCTCGATCTACGCCACCGAGGCGCAGGTTCTGCGCCTCGAAGCGATTCTGAAGGACGATCCCGACATCGACCACTACAGCACCTACGTCGGCCGCGGCGCGATCCGTTTCATCCTGACGCTCAACGTTCAACTCGCCAACCCGTTCTTCGCGCAGTTCGTGATCGTCACCAAGGACATCGACGCGCGCGAGCGGATGCAGACCAAGCTGGAGAAGGTGCTCGCCGAGCAGTTTCCCGATGTCGTCGCGCGCGTCTCGCCGCTCGAACTGGGGCCACCGGTCGGCTGGCCGCTACAGTATCGCGTGACCGGTCCGGACAAGGACGAGGTCCGCCGGATTGCGCTCGATCTGGCGCAGGTGCTCGGCTCCGACACCCGCACCCGGCACATCAACTACGACTGGATGGAGCCGGCCCGGCAACTGCGCGTCCGCGTCAACCAGGACCAGGCGCGGCAGCTCGGCATCAGCTCCGCGGCGCTGGCCACCGTACTCAACGCCAAGGTGGCCGGGTCGACGGTCACGCAGGTACGCGATGACATCTACCTGATCAATGTCGTGGCCCGTGCGGTCGACGACGAGCGTGCCTCGTTCGGGACACTGGCTTCGCTGCAGGTCCCGACGCCAGGCGGGCGCATGGTGCCGTTGAGCCAGTTTGCGACGGTGGTCGAGGAGCAGGAGTTCCCGCTTGTCTGGCGCCGCAACCGGCTGCCCACGCTTACCGTGCGCGCCGACGTGGCCCACGGCGTCCTGCCCGACACGGTGGTCGGGGCGCTGGCGCCGAAGATTGCCGAACTGAACGCCAGGCTGCCGACGCAGTACAAGATCGAAACCGGCGGGCTGTACGAGGAGAGCGCGGTCTCGCGAGCCTCGGTGTTCGCGGTCGTGCCGCTGATGATCGTGCTGATGCTGACGATCATGATGGTGCTGCTGGTGAGCTTCCGCCGCCTGGCGATGGTGGTCTGCGTGCTGCCGCTCGGGCTGATCGGCGTCGTCCTCTCGCTCCTGCTGTTCAACAGGCCGCTCGGTTTCGTGGCCATCCTCGGCATCCTCGCCCTGATCGGGATGATTGCCAAGAACACGGTGATCCTGATCATACAGATCGAGGCCGACCGCGCGGAAGGCAAGACCGTCCTCGAAGCGGTCCACGCCTCGGCGACCTCGCGCCTCCGGCCGATGGTTCTGACGGCGATCTCGACCGTACTCGGTTTGGTGCCGATCGCGCCGACCGTGTTCTGGGGGCCGATGGCCTTCGCCATCATGGGCGGTCTGATGGTGGCGACGCTGCTGACGCTGGTTTTCCTGCCGGCGCTCTATGTGACGGTCTTCGGCGGCGAGTCGCGGGTTCCGCCGGAGGCGAAGCAGGCAACGTGAGATCCGGAACGGGCACGGCCCTGGGTCGCGGAGCGCTGTTCCTGGTTTTCTGGGTCGCGCTCATCGGCGTCTCCGTTTCAACCCTGGCGGTCGGGCTGATCGCGACGATTGGCGCGACCTGGGCAAGCCTGTATCTGCTGCCGCCGGCGGCGCAGCGCGTGCGCCTCGGGGCGCTCATTGCGCTGCTGCCGCGCTTTCTCTGGCAGTCGTTGTTCGCCGGCTGGGACGTCGCGCGGCGTGCCTTTGCGCCGCGTCTGCGCCTGAATCCCGGTTTCGTCGCCTACCCCTGTCGCCATGCCCCCGGCCATCTGCGCAATACCTTCGCCACGATCTCCAGCCTGTTGCCGGGTACCCTGCCCTGCGCCGAGAATGAGCGGGAGATCGTCTTTCACTGCCTCGATGTCGGGCAACCCGTCGTCGAACAACTGCTGGCGGAAGAGAGGGCATTGGCCCGCGTGCTCGAGGAGTCGTCCGGCAATGACTGAGTTCCTTGCCGGCGCCGCCTGCCTCGTACTCTTGTCGACGGCGCTTGGCCTGCTCCGCCTTTTGCGCGGTCCCGGCGACGCCGAGCGCATGATGGCGGGACAGTTGCTGGGCACCGGCGGCATCGCGGCACTGCTGCTGGGCTCGACGATCGCGGACCCGGCCATTGCCGATGCGGCGTTGACGCTGGCGCTGCTCGCAGCGTTTGCCTCGGTTGCCTTCGTCAAGTATGGCGGCGGGCTTGGCCTGCTTCGCTCTTCGCAACCCGGTGAAGGCGAGTGAGCCTGCTGCTAGATCTGTGGACCATTGTCGCGGTCTCGGCCGGAGTCTTCTTCTTTTTCGCCGGCACCGTCGGATTGCTGCGCTTTCCCGATACGCTGACCCGGTTGCACGCGCTGACCAAGGCCGACAATCTCGGTCTCGGCCTCGTCGTACTTGGCCTGTTGCCCCGTGTCAGCAGCCCGCATGGCGCCCTCAAGCTGACCTGTGTGTGGTTGCTCGTGCTCTTGGCCGGGGCGATCGCGTCACAACTGATCGCGCGCGTCGCGCGTCGTTCAGCGCCTCCGTCATGACCATGGCGCTGCTTCTTGACGCCAGCCTGGTCGTGCTGGTGTTTGCCGTCGCCGTGTGGACGGTCGCGGTGCGCGATTCGTTCGCGGCGGTCATCGGTTATGCGATCTACGGACTTTTGCTGGCGCTGGTCTGGGTGCGTCTGGCGGCGATCGACGCCGCCTTGACCGAAGCGGCCATGGGCGGCGGCCTGACCGGCGTCTTGCTGATTCGCGCCGCGGTACGCCTGCGCCCGACCGAGCCCGCCGCCCGCGCCGAACTTCCCGGTCCGCTTCCGCGGATCGCGGCCGCACTGCTCTCGGGAATCGTCACGATTGCGCTGGCCGCGGTTGTGCTGACCCTGCCCGACCCGGCGCCGACGCTGGCGCCGCAGGTTGCCGAGCACATCGCCACCACTGGCCTCGGCAACGCGGTCACCGCCGTGCTGCTGGCGTTCCGGGCGACCGACACCCTGCTGGAAGCGGTGGTGCTGATATTCGCGCTGCTCGCGGTCTGGGCGCTGACCCCGGACGACCTCTGGGGCGGGCGCCCGGGGCCACGCTACGACATCGATCGACATGGCCTGCTCGCCTACCTTGCGCGCCTGCTGCCGCCGCTCGGGATCATTGTCGCCATCTATGTCTTCTGGGTCGGGGCTGACCTCCCCGGGGGCAAATTTCAGGCCGGGACGCTGCTGGCGGCGATGTGGCTGCTGGCGATCATGGCCGGACTGGTCGATGCGCCCCCGGTGAGCCGGCGTTCGCTGCGTGTCGCGCTGGTTGCCGGAACCGTGGTGTTTCTGGCGATCGGCTTTGCCGGCGTACCGTTGGCGGGCGCCTTCCTGTCCTACCCGGAAGGCCATGCAAAGCCCTTGATCCTGATCATCGAGGCGGCGTCGGTGCTGTCCATCGCCGTCACCCTGGGACTGCTGGTTCTGGGGCCGCCGGAGCGGAGCGAGCGGCCATGAATGCCGTTACCCTGTTTGGACTGTGCGGGGCGGCGCTGATCGGGATCGGCCTTTACGGCCTGATCGTCAATCCGCAGCCGCTACGCAAGATACTCGCGTTCAACCTGATCGGCAGCGGCGTCTTCCTGCTTTTCGGCGTGGTTGCCCGGCGCGGGGCGGCGCTCGGCATGGGCGGCGATCCGGTGCCGCAAGCGCTGGTCATCACCGGTATCGTCGTCGCCTTCTCGGCCACCGCGCTGGCGGTCGCTCTCGTCCAGCGCCTGCACGACGCAACCGGCACGGCCACGCTGGCGGCGACGGAACCCAGAGATCCGCCAGCGGCATGAACACCCTGCCGATCGCCCTTCCGGAAGTGACGACGGCCGGCGGTTTCCTGCTTGTCCTGGCGCTCGTCCTGCCATTGCTTGGCGTACTCGCCGCGCTGGTCCTTGGCGGGCGCAATGCCCGGCGCGTTGCCTTCGTGGCGATCCCGATCGGGCTGGCGCTGGCTCTGGCGATCGTCGCCGAACTGGTGCGGTCTGGGCAGACGCTGGTTTATCTGCTGGGCGGCTGGGCGCCGCCGCTGGGGATCGCGCTGCGCGCCGATGGCCTGTCGGCGGTCATGCTGCTGACGACAGCGGTGATTCTCCTGGCGGTGGCAGTCTTCGCGCGCGGCGATTTCGAAATGCCGGCCGGCGGGCGCGAGGCGCGCGCGCCATTCATGTTCTGGTCCCTGTTGCTGGCGGTCTGGGGGGCGCTCAACGCGGTTTTTCTTGCCGGTGATCTGTTCACGCTGTATGTCGCGCTCGAACTCCTGACCTTCGCCGGCGTACCCCTGGTATGCCTCGACGGCCGCCCGGAAACCTTGCAGGCAGCGCTGCGCTATCTGCTTTTCGCGTTGCTCGGGTCAATCTTCTACATGCTGGGAGCGGTACTCCTGTATGGGGCCTACGGCACCCTCGACATCACCTTGCTCGCCCAGCGTGTGAATCCCGAGCCAGCATCGATCGTCGCGGCTGCCCTGATGACGGTCGGGTTACTGGCCAAGACCGCCCTCTTCCCTCTCCACCTGTGGCTACCGCCGGCGCATGCGGGGGCGCCCGCGGCAGCCAGCGCGGTGCTTTCGGCACTGGTCGTCAAGGGCTCGTTCTTCCTGGTCATCCGGCTCTGGCTCGATGTCATGCCCGGCATCGTGACGACGGCTGCCGCGCAACTGCTGGCAGGCCTGGGGGCTGCAGCGATCCTGGTCGGCAATGTGGTTGCCTTGCGTCAGGAGAGACTCAAGCTGTTGATCGCCTATTCGACGATTGCCCAGATCGGCTACCTGTTTCTGATGTTCCCGCTGGTCGCCGGGCTGGCGGCGATGCAACTCCCCACCGGCTCCACGGTGACGGGCGGCATGCTGCAGGCGGTTTCGCATGCGACCGCAAAGGCCGCAATGTTCATGGGGGCGGGGCTGATCTATGCGACCCTTGGCCATGATCGCATCGCCGACCTGCAGGGAGTCGGGCGCCAGTTGCCGATGACCATGCTCGCCTTTGCGCTTGCCGGCGCCTCGCTGATCGGCTTGCCGCCCGCCGGCGGTTTCCTCGCCAAATGGCTGCTGTTGACGGCAGCCCTGACCACCGGGCAGTGGTGGTGGGCGGCGACGATGCTGATCGGCGGTCTCCTGACCAGTTGCTATGTGTTCATCGTCCTGGTGCGGGCGATGGCTGCGGTCGACCCGCCGTTGACCCCGAAAATGCCCGTGCCACGCGATCGCGAGGCGGTGGTCCTGGCGCTCGCAGGTGTGTCCTTCCTGCTGGGTCTTGCGGCGTTTCTGCCGGTCGACGTGGTCCAGATCGGCCGGCAGGGTCTGCTTCCGGTAGGTTGGCCATGAGCCATGGCGCGGTGCTGCTCGGCGCTGCCGTCGGTCTGCCGCTCGCGCTGCTGATTGCCTGTTCGCTCCGTCGCGTCCGCGAGAACCTGTTGCCGATCCTGCCGTATGTTCCCCTGCCCGCGCTGGCAACTGCGCTGCTGGCTGTCGATGGCGCGCCGCTGGTGCTCGGCAACGAGCGGCTGCCGCTGGCGTTCGCGCTCGACCTGCCAGGCGCGATCCTGCTCGGTGTCGCCGCACTGCTGTGGATCGCCGGCGGCAGGTACGCGGCGACCGAGATGCGCTCCCGGCCGGATTCCGGCCGCTTCGTTGTGTGCTGGCTGATGACGCTCGCCGGTTGCCTGGGGGTCTATCTCGCAGCGGACATGGTGAGCTTTTACGGACTTCTGGCGCTGTTGAGCGTCGGCGCAAGCTGCCTGATTATCCAGGATGGCACGCCGCGCGCCCGGCGCGCCGCTGCCGTCTACCTGGGCCTCGCCCTGCTCGCGGAAGCCTTCATGCTGCTGGGCTTCGTGCTGCTGGCGGCGATTACCCCAGACAACAGCCTGTGGATAAACGACGCGGCAGCGGCGCTCGTTGACTCGCCATGGCGCAATGCCATTCTTGCCTTGCTGGTCATCGGTTTCGGGATGAAGGCGGGGCTGGTGCCGGCGCATTTCTTCATGCCCCTGGCCTATGGTTCCGCCCTGATACCCGTGGCGGCGGTGGTCAGCGGCGCGGTTATCAAGGCAAGCATCCTCGGGCTGATCCGCTTTCTGCCTTACGGAATTGCGCTTCCCGACTGGGGCATGGCGCTCGCCGTCATCGGCTTGTTCGGCGCCTTGTACGGCGTTGTCGTCGGTATCACCCAAACGCATCCGAAGACCGTGCTCGCCTATTCCAGCGTCAGTCAGATGGGGTTCATCGTCGCCATCATCGGCATGGGGATAGCGGGCGCCGACGCCGGGGCACGGTTGGTGGCGGCTTTCTACGCGGCCAACCACGTATTGGTCAAAGGTTCGCTGTTTCTCGCCGTCGGTGTGATCGCTGCGACCGGCCGGCGGCAACTGCGGCCAACATTGGCGCTTGTGGCGGTGCTGGCGCTGGGACTCGGCGGCTTGCCGCTCACCGGCGGCGCCCTGGCGAAATCCGTGGCCAAGGAGACGATGGGCGATGGTCTGGCAAGCACCGTGGCCACCGTCTCGTCCATCGCCAGCACGCTGTTGATGCTGCATTTCCTGCGCCGCCTCGGGAAAAGCGCCGCGGGCGCACCCGAGGCGCGGGCGCCGGCGGGAATGGCGGTGCCGTGGCTGCTGATGGCGATGGCTTCGATGGTCATCCCGTGGGCGCTGTATCTCGCCGCTCCGGGGCGCACCTTGCCCGATGCCCTGGCGCCGTACGCCTTGTGGTCGGCGCTGTGGCCGATTGCCGCAGGGACGCTGCTCGCCATCGGGCTCGCCCGCCGGGGGCGGCGCTTGCCGCGGATACCCGAGGGCGACGTCTCCGCCGTTACGCTGGATTTCGCCACGCGCCATGCATTTGCCGCCGGCAGGCGGTTCGGGCAGTTGGACGCAGCCTTGCGCCGGTGGCCGGTGGCCGCCACGTCGCTGCTGTTCCTTGCGCTCCTCTTCGCCGCCGCGATCGCTGCCTGACCCTGATATTGCGCTCGTCACTGCGGCGATCGATCCGCTGGTCCCGCACCAGCAGCATGGCTGCCTCCGGACTGTTCCTCTTGAACGTCATTTCAGCAGCCCGCCGTAGTGGTATGCTTGTTTTGTACGCAGCCCGACCGAGCGCTCGATGCCCATCACGATCAACCTGAAGAGCGCCGTGTTTGCCGTCTCGGACGCCCTCGACCTGGTCGGCGTCAGCGATTTCCAGCACGGCAAGCGCGTCGCCATGATCGCCCGCGAGACGGCGCTGCTGCTCGGCCTGCCCGAAGCGCGCGTGGAGAATATCGTCTTCGCCGGTCTGCTGCACGACATGGGCGTTTCGTCCACCGCCGAGCACCGCCGGCTCGTCTCGGACGACCCTGACGTGGACAGGCAGGCGCACTGCGAGCGCGCCTTCCAGCTCATGCAGCCGTTCGCCCACCTCTCGCTGCTGGCCAACGCCGTCCGCCACCACCACACGCCGTGGGCCGAACTGCCGGCCGACCTCGGCGAGGCCGACGCCATCGACAGCAACCTGATCCTTCTGGGCGACCGGGTGGATACGCTGCTGCTGCGGCATGGTCTGGAAAACCCGCTGTTCCACAGCACGGACATCCGCGGCGAGATCTCCGCCCTGTCGGGCAGCGTGCTGCAGCCGGATGTGGTCGATGCCTTCCTGGCGGCATCATCGCGCGAGGCGTTCTGGATCTCCTTGGTGCCGCGCCATGTCCAGACCTACCTGAACGAACTCGAGTTGCCTCTGTGGGGTGTCACCATCGAATTCCCGCAGTTCCGGCACGTGGCGCGGCTAATCTCCAGCATTGTCGATGCCAAGAGTCACTTCACCGCTTCGCACTCGCTCGGGGTCGCGCAACTCTCACGCTACCTTGGTGAAAGGATGGGGTTCGCGCCGGACTCGCTGGCCAAGATGGAAATCGCCGGATTGATGCACGACATCGGCAAGCTCTGCGTGCCGGATGAAATCGTCGAAAAGCCGGCGCGCCTGACGGTCGCCGAGTTCTCGGTCATGGAGCGGCACAGCTTCGAGACCTACCAGATCCTGCGCCATGTCCCCGGTCTTGAGACGGTCGCCGAATGGGCGGCCTTTCACCACGAAGCGCTCAATGGCCACGGCTACCCGTTCCGCCGCTCGGCGGCGACCCTGGCGCCGGAAGCGCGCATCGTCGCCGTCGCCGACGTCTTCCAGGCGCTGGCGCAGGTGCGCCCCTACCGCGGCGCGCAGCGGCTCGACGAAATTTCGTGCACCCTGGGAGAATTCGCCGGCAAGGGAATTCTCGACCCGGACATCGTCG
>ERZ724507.1020-NODE-1020-length-12251-cov-6.985569_pt1 | contig 12251 bp, 8 predicted proteins | sample MGYA00376040_ERZ724507 | MGnify/ENA primary metagenome ERZ724507 (study PRJEB28724, sample SAMN07190883) | activated sludge metagenome | isolation source: activated sludge of sewage treatment plant in Hong Hong | place: Hong Kong | collected 2016-03-17 ...
AACGGTTGATGTCGACGCGATTGAGGCTGCCGTCATGGTTGATCGAAGCGGTCAGAATCAATGAACCGTAGAGCTTGCCGCGGGCGGCCTCGGGGTAGTTCAGGGTGCCGATGCGTTCGACCTTGCGACGCCAGTCCTCGATGTACTGGGCAAAGCGGTATTCCTCCGTGCGCGCCCCGATGAACTTCTTGCGCGGTCGCTTGTTGTACTCGTCGACGCTCTTGTTGATCTCGCCTTCGAGGCGCGCCATCGCCCGCGCCGATTCGGCGAGGTCGAGACCGCTGACGCTGGTCACGGGCGTCGGCTGCTCCGCCGCATTGCGGGCGGCGGCGGCGGCGCGCGCCGTCTTGGCCTCGGTCAGCATCTTCTGCTGGGCGACTTCGAGTTCACGAAACCGGCGCTGCATGCGCTCGATTTCGGTTCCCGTGGTCTGCTGCGGGGTCGGCGGCAAGGGTGTCTTGAGCCTGCGGTTCTCGTCGGTATTGCCGCCGCCGTCGAGATTGGCCTGGGCCAGCGCCTGCGGATCGCTAGGCTTCTTGGCAGACTTGGCGTTGACCAGGACGACGTCGAGCGCCTTCTCGCGCATCGCCTTCGAGGCATCGGGGAAGCTGAAGTGCAGGGTCAGCAGCAGCGCGTGCATCGCCAGCGAAATGCCGATCGCCAATGCCAGCCTGCGGTTGCCGGACACCAGGGGCTGCCATGCCAGCGTCGCTGCGCTCACTGAACCTCCTCCTCGTCGATCGCCTCGGCCAGGACCTCATCCATGACGTCAACATAGCGGCAACTGACCTCGGGACCCAGCAGATCGATGGCGTCGACCGCCAGACGAACCCGTCTGCCGGTTCCGATATCGGCCGGCAGCGACGGCACGCGCAACAGCAAGGGCAGATGGTCGAGCCTGACCTGCTGCTCGCGGCGTACGGTCGCGGCGATCTCGCCGACGCCGTTCTGCTGCAGCCAGCGCAGGCACCAGTAACGCTCCATCAGGCGCTGGAAATCGGCGTACGCGGCATAGGTCGTCTCGAAATCGCGCATCGCGCCGAACAGTTCCGCCGATTTCTGGGCGAAGGGCGGTGTTTCCCCCTTCAGGCAGGCGATCAGCTGCCACTGATTGACCAGATCGCAGTAGCGGCGCAGCGGCGAGGTCATCCAGGCATATTGCGGGACGCCCAGCCCCTCGTGCGGCAGCGGCGAGGTCGTCATGCGCACCTTGCCCTGGGTCTGCGCGCGGTACAGGCAGGCGATGTTCTTGTCGGCGAGCAGGCCGCCCCAGGTCGAATTGGCGACGATCATCAGTTCGGCGACCAGCTTGTCCAGCGGGCTGCCGCGCTTCCTTTCGCTGATTTCCACGGTGCACGCGTCCGGATCGGTCAGATCGCCTTCGATCGCGAAGTTGTAGTCGTTGACGCCCTGGGTCGCCGACGGCTTGCCGCGCCGCCCTTCGCAGGCATTGGCGAAGCGCCAGAGGTGGAGTAGTTCGTCGCCGAAACGGAACTCGGGGAGTCCGCTGACCACGGTTTCGGCGTTGAACAGCGGCTCGATCTCGTGATGCCTCAGGTTGGCGGCGATGTGCACCATCTCCAGCCGGGATTCCTGGGAAATGACCTCGAAAGCTTCGTTGACCGTGAGATACAGCGAAACCGCCGGGCAATCGACGCCCCCGGCCAAGGTGTAGCTCTCGACCACGGCATCGGGCAGCATGGTGATCTTGTTGCCGGGCATGTAGACCGTGGACAGGCGGGCGCGCGCCACGCCGTCGAGCGGCGATCCATGCTCGATGGCGAGCCCGGGGGCGGCGATGTGGATGCCGATGCGCGAGCCGATTCCGGGCAGCCTGACGACCGAGAGCGCGTCGTCGATCTCGGTGGTACTGGCGTCGTCGATCGAAAAGGCGGGAACATCGGCGCGCGGCAGATCGTCGGGCAGTTTCGGCGCGGCGAGCGCGGGAAAGGCGGTGCCCTTCGGGAACTGCTCATGCAGGAAGCGTCGAAAGTGCAGGTGGTACGCCGACTTGATCGCGCCGCACCTGAACAGGAGTTGCGCCGGGGTCAGGCCGATCTCGCCGCAGGCGGCCTCGAAAGCCTTGGTTTCCGGCTTGTTGCGATCGGGCGCGTAGAGCAGGGCATCGGTCAACGCCGCGATTTCCGGCGGCAGGCGGAAGGTCTTGAGCTCGCTTATCCAACCCTCGATAGCGAGCGCTTGCTGACGTTTCTTTTCAAGACCGGCCAGCGCGGCGGCGAGAATGTCGGCAGGCGCCTTGCGGAAACGCCCCCTGCCCTTGCGGTGGAAATAGACGGGCGCGGCGTGCAGGGCCAGCAGCACCGCCGTCGCCTCGACCGGCGCGGGCTCGTGTCCGTAGTAATCACGGGCAAAATCAAGAAACGAAAACTCGCCATCGTTCACGCACTCCCACAGGAAATCCGCTTCGATCTCTTCGGCGAGCGGCGCCGCCTGTTCCAGCAAGGCGGTGGACGAAGGCTTCTCGAAGCGCAACAGCACGGTTGCGGCCTTGATCTTGCTGCGTTTGCCGGAGGGCATCTCGACCTGCAACGAACTGTCGTTGTCGGCCATGATGCTGCCCGCCTTGAAACCGCCATCTTCCTCGAACAATACATTCATCGGCGGATTATAACCCAGCGAATTCAAGGATTTGCGGCATGAATTCAGCAAAGCGGGTGAAGCTGTGGTCGCCGCCGGGCAGCACCGTCTGGCGGCAGCCGACGTAGAACTCGACAGCCTGGCGCCAGTCGAGCACCTCGTCGCCGGTCTCGGTGAGCAGCCAGTAGCGGGCGGGGGTGGGCTTCCGTACCTGCGCCGCGAGTTGTGCCGCATGCGCCGCAGTGAAGGTGAAGCGCTCCCCGGTGTGAAAATTGGCGTGCTCGCCGATGAATTTGCCGGCATCCAGGCAGTGGACCGCGGCCGGATTGATCAGTACCGCGTTCAGCCCATATTTTTCCGCCAGATGGTTGGCGTAATGCCCGCCCAGCGAAGACCCGACCAGCGTCACCGGGCCGTCGGCGCCTTCGATCAGGCGGCCGGCGCTGGCTGCCGCCGCGTCCGGCACCGGCGACAGCGGCGGGCAGGCGAAGCGGTCACCGAGGCCGCGCCCGTCCATGTACTCGGCCAGCAGCCGCGCCTTCGGCGATGCCGGCGACGAGCAGAATCCGTGCAGGAAGACGATCAGTGGGCGGTCCACTCGACCCAGCCGAAATGCGCGGTCGCCAGCACGACGATGCCGAAGACGATGCGGTACCACGCGAACGGAACGAAATCGTGGGTCGAGATGAAACGCAGCAGCCAGCGCACGCAGAGGAAGGCGGAAACGAAAGCCGAAACGAACCCGACCGCCCACATCCCGATATCGTCGGCGTTGAGCAGCGCGCGCTCCTTGTACAACTGGTATACCGTCGCCGCGCCCAGCGTCGGGATGGCGAGGAAAAACGAGAACTCGGTGGCCGCCTTGCGCGACAGGCCGAAGAGCAGGCCGCCGATGATCGTCGCGCCGGAGCGCGAGGTGCCGGGAATGAGCGCGAAGGCCTGCGCGACACCCATCTTCAGCGCGTCGACCGCGCTCATCTCATCGACGCTCTCGACGCGAATCCTGTGGTCGCGCCGCTCCGCCCAGAGGATGACGAAGGCGCCGAGAATGAAGGTCGTCGCCACCGTGATCGGGTTGAACAGGCTGGCCTTGATCGCCTTGCCGAAGGCCAGTCCGAGGATGGCCAGCGGCAGGAAGGCGATGAACAGGTTGAGGATGAATTTCTGCGCCGCCTGGTCGCCGAAGGCGCCGCGCGCCACGACGAGCAGACGCTCGCGATACTCCCAGACGACCGCCAGAATGGCGCCGGACTGGATGACGATTTCGAACAACTTGCCGCGATCGTCGTTGAAATCGAGCAGATCGCCGGCGAGAATCAGGTGCCCTGTTGATGAAATCGGCAGGAATTCGGTCAGGCCCTCGACGATGCCGAGGATCAGGGCCTTCAGGAGAAGAATCGGGTCCATGGGATGCTGTCCTTGATGGGAGGCCGCATTCTACTATCCCGGATGGGTCAGCGCTTCAAGTTCGGCAAGCCATCGCAGCGCCTGCCCGGCGGATTCCCCGCACATTTCGGCCGAGGGCCGGAGACCGGAACAGCACGCCGGCCGTTCCGGGCAGCCGAAGACGGCGCAGCGGAGGTCGGCGGTCAGATGCCGGCAAGCCACCCCAGCCGGCTTGGCCAGCGAAGTAATGGAGGGCGCGACGCAACAGGCGCCGCAGCCGGGACGACACTCCATCGTCGGCGACCGATCAGTGCTCAAGACCGGGCCGCAGGCGCCGATCGAAGACGAAGGGCCGCTCGACCGCGAGCCGGGCTTCGGCAAAACGCGGGTGCAAGGGATTGACAATCAGGTTGCGCGCCTCCGGCACGGCCGCCGACGGGACAATCAGCCCCAGCGCCCGCCCCGAGCGCAAAAAATCGGTACCGAAGTCGATGGAAACCGGGCCGGGCGGCGTCACCTCCCAGCCCGGCAGCGCCCCGATATCCGCCGACTCATAGAGCGCGGCCTCGTCCGGCAGGGTCAGCGAAACGAGTTGCAGATCCGCCGGCAGGATGGCGCCGGTATGGACGAGCTTTTCCATGGCGCAGATTTCCACGCTCAGGCCGGCATAGATCACCGGGGTCCCGCGCGCATGCCAGCGCCCGCCTTCCACCAGTCCACCGGCGCCGCTCCGGTCGAGGGCATACCGCGCCTTGGCGATGCGCCAGGCGCGCATCAGGCGGCGCCGCCGTAGGCAATCGCATTCAGTACCCGCGAAACTTCCCGGCAGCCGATTTCGGTGTCGAGCAGCGAAAGCGGCGTCTCGTTGCCGAGGCCGAGATTGCCGGTCTGCAGCCATTCGCTGGCCAGATCCGCATCGCCGAAAGTTTCCTCGGCCAGCTTTTCGATGGCGCCGAGGCGGGTCAGGCGTTCCGTCATCAGCGGGTCGAGCGCTTCATCCCGCGCCAGTTTGCGCTTGGCCGTCGACGACGAGAGGCCGACCAGATGATAGACCCGCTCACGCGGCACGCGCATGGCCTCGGCGGCGCCGATCAGGTTGCTGGCCGGGGCGCCCTTGCGAATCTCGCTGATCTGCGCCTGCGCCGAACTGCTCAGGAAGCGGTCGCGGTAACGCAACCAAGCGCCAGCGGCGCCCGGCGGAACGATCGAGGCCGGCATCTTGCCCGCTGCGACGGCGTATGCCGCCGACGCCTGCTCGACCCGAACCGGCGCCGGGTCGGCTGCGTTCGGCGTGCCGGTTTGCGGACGCTCAAGAGGTGTCTTCGCCATGAGCAAACTCCTTAATAGTTCATTTGAGCCTTTATTATAGACCATATGGGCCATTTGTGTGATTGCGACCGACTATCCGCCCGCGCCGCGATGCTTGCGGCAGGCAGCTCGATATCGACGATAAACCTGCCGGATTCGCTGTTTTTTGCCTGAATTTTCCCGTCGACCGCAGCAGTGAGGAAAATCATCAGCAACATCGCAAAGCGCCAAAGACGCCCCCCGCAAAACCGCCGCTGTCGACCTCCATCTCGCCGAAACCGCCCCAAGTACGGGTAAACTCCAGCATCGCGAATCGCCAAGCTGAGTCGGAACCATGCCGGAAATCGTTTTCAAGGGTAAGGAATACGTCTACAACCACCATTTGAGCGTGCCCTACCGGCCGCTGCTGGCGCATGCCGAAAAAGGCATCGGCCCGGCCGACCTGGCCGGCAACCTGGTCATTCACGGCGACAACCTGCATGCCCTCAAAAGCCTGCTGCCGCGCCATGCCGGCGCCGTCGATCTGGTTTTCATCGACCCGCCCTACAACACCGGCAATGAAAAATGGTGCTACAGCGACGGCGTCAATTCGCCGATCATGAAGGAATGGCTGTCGACCAACCCGGTCGATGGCGAGGACATGCTGCGCCACGACAAATGGCTGTGCATGATGTGGCCGCGGCTGGTGCTGCTGAAGGAGTTGCTGGCGGAAACCGGGTCGATCTGGATCACGCTCGACAACAATGAGGTGCACCGGGCGCGGATGATGCTGGACGAGATTTTCGGTGAGGAAGCGTTTATTGCCAACGTGGTTTGGCAAAAAAACTATGCCCCGAAGAACACAGCCCAGTTCTTTTCCGAAGATCACGACAATGTGCTGGTGGTGGCCAAAAATCGGGCGCTCTGGCGGCCTCGCCTATTGGAGCGCACCGCCGAAATGGAGGCGCGCTATAGCAACCCTGACAACGATCCGCGCAAGGAATGGAAGCCCAGCGACCTGTCCGCTCGGAATTACTACAGCGAAGGCACCTACGCCATTGAGTGTCCAGGCGGACGGATTATTGACGGACCGCCACCGGGGCGCTACTGGTCCATCAGAAAAGAAAAATTGCTCGAACTTGATGCCGACAAGCGTATCTGGTGGGGTGAAGACGGCAATAGCATTCCTTCACTCAAGCGCTTCCTCTCCGAAGTCAAACAAGGGCGTGTCCCGCAAACCCTGTGGTTCTACGACGATGTCGGCCACACCCAGGACGCCAAGAAAACCCTGCTCGAAATGGGCTTGCTCAAAGGCGAGGAAAGCACCATCACGCCCAAGCCGGTGGCCCTGATCGAACGCATTTTGGAAATCGGCGCCGACGAAAATTCCCTCGTCCTCGACTCCTTCGCCGGCTCCGGCACCACCGCCCATGCCGTGTTGAAGGCCAACGCCAAGGACGGCGGACGGCGCAAGTTCATCCTGATCGAGGGCGAGGATTACGCCGACCGCCTGACCGCCGAACGCGTGCGCCGGGCGATCAAGGGTTACGCCTGGCTGGGCACGCAGCGCGAAACCCTGCTCCAAGAGAAAATCACCTTCAGCCAGTTCAAGAAGGCCGATGAGTGGCTGAAGAAAATCGAAGCCCTCAAGTGCGCCGAGGGGCTGGCCGAGACGGCAGGCGATCTGGCCGATCAAGGCCGCGCCGCCAAACCGGCGCGCTTCAACCGCATCGAGACGAAAATCGACGACGGCGTCCTGCGCGTCGAGGGCGTGCGCCAGGTCTCCGACATGGCGCCCGGCCTGGGCGGCGAATTCACTTTCTGCACGCTGGGCGAGGCGGTGGAACTGGAAAAGCTGCTCTCCGGCGAAGCGCTGCCGCCCTTCGCGGCGCTCGGCGCCTGGCTGTTCTACACCGCCACCGGCGGCACCTTGGCGCCGATCCCGGAAAAAGCCCCGGCCTGGTATCTGGGCGAGGCAAAAAACAAACATGTCTGGCTGATCTACCGCCCGGAACTGAATTTCCTGAAAAGCCCGGAAGCCGCGCTGACTCTTTCGGTCGCCGCCGAATTCCGGCGCTGGGGCCTGGAGTACGATGCCAAGCGCGGCGATCCAAAAGGGCACCTGGTGTTTGCCCCGGCCAAGTATCTGAGCAACCGCCAGTTGAAGGACCACGGCATCGACTACGCGCCGCTGCCGTTTGCGTTGTATCGGGAGGCTTGATTGGAAAAAATCGAGGAACACTATGGTCAAGTACGACGCCGAACGCCTTGAGTTGCAGTTTGAATATTTCGAGAAAGCCTTGGCGCGCCTGAAGGAGGCCTTGGCCGAAAACGAAAGCTCGTTCGTGCGCGATTCCATCGTGCAACGCTTCGAGTTGACCTTTGAAATGGCCTGGAAAACGCTGTTCCGCTTTCTGGCCGACAAAGGCGAGTCGATGGCCTTCAAGGCTTTCGCGGTGCTGCCGGTGGCTTTTGAGGCGCATCTGATCACCGATGCCGACCAATGGGATCAAATGCGCGAATACCGTAACGACACCAGCCACGAGTACAACGAGGCGAAGGCGATCGAGATTGCCGGCTTCGTACGGACACAGGCCGTGCATGCCTTTGACGAATTGGCGGCAAGCTTGGGCAAACAGATCGCTTGATGATGATTGAGACGACACCAGCCGGGAGCGCCGGCGCAGAGACCGAGGCGACGCAACGGCAATCCGGCATTGCACCGGCGACAATCACCAAGTTGCAGCGGCTATTCGACCGCACACCCAAGCTGGAGCGCGTCCTGCTATTCGGTTCTCGCGCCCGGGGCAATTACCGCAATGCGTCGGATATCGATCTGGCGATTGACGCTCCGGAAATGTCACGTAGCGAATTCGCCCGCCTGAGCGGGCAACTCGAAGAACTGGAACTGATTTATCGCGTTGACCTGGTTCGATTGCAAGACAAGTTGGATGATCGGTTCCGTAGCTTCATCGAACGGGATGGCAAGGCGTTTTGGACGCCGCGCAGTCATATTGCCGCCATTGAGGAAATCGGCGCCGTTCAACTGAAGGAATTCCAGAGCCGGGTGCTGGCTGCGCTGGGGGCTTATGTCGACGAATTGAAAAAGCAGGCGCCAGCGGCGTTGACCGCGCAGAAAGCCCTGAGCGGCCTGGAGAACATGGCCCACCTGGCCCGCGAGGCCGGCGATTTCCCGAAGACCGCGTGGCAGAAGCTCAAGGAACAAAAAGCTTTGCCACCGGCCTTTGCCGAGCAGCCGCATTCGAGCCGTTTTGACGGCGCCGAGCGGCCGATTCCGAATATCTGCCTGAAGGTGCCGACCGGCGGCGGCAAAACGCTGTTGGCGGCCGCCGCCGTGGCGCGGGTGTATTCGGCCTATTTGAAGGAGCATACCGGGTTAGTGTTGTGGGTCGTGCCGAACGATGCGATTTATCGGCAGACCTTGAAAGCACTGGCCGACCGCGACCATCCCTACCGGCAGATTCTGAACGTGGCGGGGGCCGGGCAGGTCAAGATTCTTGAGAAAAATTCGCCGCTTTCCCAGCTCGATGTCAAAAACAACTTGTGCGTGATGGTCCTGATGCTGGCATCGGCGGCGCGACAAAGCAAGGAAACGCTGCGCTTCTTCCGGGATCGCGGCAATGTGCTGGGCTTCCTGCCGCCCGAGGACGACATCGAGGCGCACTGGGCATTGTTGCAACAAGTGCCGAATCTCGATGTTTACGCTGCCTGGGGGCAGAGCGAGGAAGGGGCGCGGGCGCAGAAGGGGAGCATCGTCAAGAGTTCGCTGGGCAATGTGATGCGCCTGCTGCGGCCGATGGTAGTGATCGACGAAGGGCATCACGGCTATACGGAAAACGCATTGCGTACGCTGGATGGCTTCAATCCTTGTTTCCTGCTCGAACTCTCGGCAACGCCGCGCATTGCTTCGGCCAAGGGCAGCGGCTCGAACATTCTGGTCGACATTCGCGGCACCGATCTGGACGAGGCGCAGATGATCAAGCTGCCCATTCATGTGGATGTGCAGCACTGGAACGACTGGCAAAGCTGCCTGGCCGCCTCGCTGCAGCGGCTGGATGCCTTGCAGCGGGAAGCGCACGTCTTGCAGGGGGAAACCGCCCGTTACATCCGCCCGATCCTGCTCGTGCAGGTGGAGCGTACCGGGGCCGACCTGCGCGATGCCGGGTTCATCCACTCCGAGGACGCCAAGGCCTACTTGCTGCAGTTGGGCTTCAGCGAGCGGCAGATCGCCATCAAGACGTCGGAAAAGAACGATCTCAAGCAGCCGGAGAATATCGATCTGCTGTCCAGCGCCTGCGAGATTCGGGTAATCATTACCAAACAGGCCTTACAGGAAGGTTGGGACTGTCCCTTTGCCTACGTGCTGTGTGCCTTGGCGGCGGGCCGTAATCCGGCGGCGATGACGCAACTGGTGGGGCGCATCCTGCGCCAGCCCCATGTCGCCAAGACCGGGCGGGAAGCCCTGGATGCCTGCTACGTGCTGTGCCACGACGCCCGTACCGGCGATGTGGTCAAGTCCATCAAGAAGTCGCTGGAAGGCGAGGGGATGGGCGATCTGGCGCTGGCGGTCAGCGGCGGCGACGACAAGACATCCAAGCCGACGGCCATCAGGCAGACGCGGCGGGCAAGCTTTGCCAAGATTCGTCTGTTCGTACCCAAGGTGACCTGGGTCGAGACCGATGGCAGCCGGCGCGAACTGGTGTACGACAGCGACATTCTTTCCCGTTTGCCATGGGCAAAGTTCGCCACCGAGAATCTTGCGGTCGACTGGGCGCCAGATGCTAAAACCCCACTGGCCGAGCAGTTCGACATTGGCCTGGAGATCCTCGATTACTTCGCCCGCCCGCAAACGCAGTCGGCACCAGCCGCCGAAGGGCATCTGGACCGTGGCCGACTGGTGCGCGCCTTGATGGATCTGGCGCCAAATGCCTGGCTGGTCTGGGACTGGGTTAATGCCGTGGTGACAAGGTTGATCGAACGAGGCCATGCCGAGGCGAGCTTGGCAGCAGCCAGCGCCGGCTTGATCGAGCGGCTGCGCGCCGATGTCGAGAAGGAACGAGACCGGCTGGCGGAGCAGGTGTTCGTGGCACTGACCGGCGAAGGGCGCATCGAATTCGCGCTGCGCGCCGATGCGCTGGATTACGAGTTGCCGACCGAGGCTAGCCTGAGCTTGCCGGAAAAAACCCCGCTGCCTTTGATGCGCGAGGATCACCGCCCTGTCGAAAAGAGCCTGCTCGAACCGGCTTTGCAAACACCGGACATGAATGCCTATGAACTAGCCTGTGCCGGCTATCTCGATAGCCGCGAAGCGCTGTCGTGGTGGCACCGCAACGTCGCCAAGACCCAGTATGGCTTGCAGGGCTGGAAGCGCCACAAGGTCTATCCCGACTTTGTCTTTGCCTATGTCACCGAAGCCGGCCAGACGCGCACTGTGCTGCTGGAAACCAAAGGCTTGCACATGAAAGGCTCCGAGGACACCGGGTACAAACAGACCTTGCTCGAACGGCTGTCGAGCCTGTTCGTCGACAAGCGGCACGAGAAGGCCGGCGAATTGGCGCTGGTCGGCGCCGATCAGGGCGAACTGACCTGCGACCTGCTATTCGACGAGTCGGCTTGGCGCAATACGCTGGAAAGTCACTATTTTTCCAGAGGGTAGCCCAAAGCCGCATTTAGCGGCCTTGGAAGCAAGACTGCAGATCAGACCTTGCTGTAAACCTCCGCCCCCGCCTTGACGAACTCGACGGCCTTGGTTTCCATACCTTTCACCAGTGCCGCGGCTTCGTCCAGCCCCTGCTGCGCCGCGAAGTCGCGCACGTCCTGGGTGATCTTCATCGAGCAGAAGTGTGGGCCGCACATGGAGCAGAAGTGGGCGACCTTGGCCGATTCCTTGGGCAGGGTTTCGTCGTGGAAGGACTTGGCCTTGTCCGGGTCCAACCCGAGGTTGAACTGGTCGTCCCAGCGGAACTCGAAGCGCGCCTTGCTCAATGCGTTGTCGCGGATCTGCGCGCCGGGGTGGCCCTTGGCGAGGTCGGCGGCGTGGGCGGCGAGCTTGTAGGTGATGATGCCCTCCTTGACGTCGTCCTTGTCGGGCAGGCCGAGGTGTTCCTTGGGCGTCACGTAGCAGAGCATGGCGGTGCCGTACCAGCCGATCATCGCGGCGCCGATGCCGCTGGTGATGTGGTCGTAGCCCGGCGCGATGTCGGTGGTCAGCGGGCCGAGGGTGTAGAACGGGGCTTCCTTGCAGTATTCCAGCTGCAGGTCCATGTTCTCTTTGATGAGATGCATCGGCACGTGGCCGGGGCCTTCGATGATGGTCTGGACGTCGTGCTGCCAGGCGATGTCGGTGAGTTCGCCCAGCGTTTTCAGTTCGCCCAACTGCGCTTCGTCGTTGGCGTCGTAGATCGAACCGGGGCGCAGGCCGTCGCCGAGGGAAAACGCCACGTCGTAGGCTTTCATGATTTCGCAGATGTCGGCGAAATGGGTGTAGAGGAAGCTTTCCTTGTGGTGCGCCAGACACCATTTGGCCATGATCGAGCCGCCGCGGCTGACGATGCCGGTGAGGCGGTTGGCGGTCAGCGGCACGTAGCGCAGCAGCACGCCGGCGTGGATGGTGAAGTAATCGACGCCTTGCTCGGCCTGTTCGATCAGCGTGTCGCGGAAGATTTCCCAGGTCAGGTCCTCGGCCTTGCCGTTCACCTTTTCCAGCGCCTGATAGATCGGCACCGTGCCGATCGGTACCGGGCTGTTGCGGATGATCCATTCCCGCGTTTCGTGGATGTTCTTGCCGGTGGACAGGTCCATCACCGTGTCGCCGCCCCAGCGGATCGACCAGGTCATTTTCTCGACTTCTTCCTGAATGCTGGAACCGAGCGCCGAGTTGCCGATGTTGGCGTTGATCTTGGTGAGGAAGTTGCGGCCGATGATCATCGGCTCGCTTTCCGGGTGGTTGATGTTGTTCG
>ERZ724507.1023-NODE-1023-length-12231-cov-4.758131_pt1 | contig 12231 bp, 12 predicted proteins | sample MGYA00376040_ERZ724507 | MGnify/ENA primary metagenome ERZ724507 (study PRJEB28724, sample SAMN07190883) | activated sludge metagenome | isolation source: activated sludge of sewage treatment plant in Hong Hong | place: Hong Kong | collected 2016-03-17 ...
TCAGGGTGCGGGCTTCGGCGAGCCGGACGTTTCGGTCTGCAAAGGAGTACCCCAAGGCGTTGTACGCATGGTGGTAGTCCGGTTTGAGGGCAATCAGCTTGCGCAGCAGACGTTCCATGTTCTCGTAGTCACGCAACTTTTCTGCGAGAAGGGCCTGGTCATAGAGCAGGTCTGTATCGGTGGGTTGGCTCTGAATGGCTTGGGTCAGCAATTCGTAGGCGGTGGCGGCCTGTCCGTTTTCGCGAAGCAGATGGACCTCGGCCAGGAGTTTGCTGCGCGCCTCCGCAGGATTCCGGGTCGGCCACGCCTGGATCATCGCCCGAGCTTCGTCCAGTTTTCCTTGTCGGGCGAGCAAAGACGCCCGGCGGCTCACCAGGGTGATCCGCTCGTCCGGATCGTCAATCTGGTTCAGCCATTGTTGTGCTGCCGCAAAGTCTTTTCGCTTTTCTGCAATCTGGGCCAGTCCCAGCAAGGCCTCGGTCCGTGCCCGTTGCAGCTTATCGGGACTGTGGACGGGCGGACTCTCCAGAAAACGTTTCAACGAGCCCTCCGCCGGTTGCAGCAGGTTTTCCTGCAACTGCAGCAGGCCCAATGTCAGCCAGCCGGGCGAAAAACCAGGCTGTTCTTCGGTGAGCCGTTGAAGTTGTAGCAATGCATCGTTTGTACGCGAAGTATCCAGCAGCGCCCTCGCGTAACCCATCCGAAGGTCCTGGGTCGGATTTTTCTCGATCACACCCTTGACCAACGGTTCGGCAAGTGGAAGGCCTGGACTCATGAGTTCCAGCGCCAGAAGCGCCGCATCTTCGTTTCGAGAATCGAACGTGACCGCTTTGCGGGCGGCGTCCAGCGCGCCGGGCGGGTCTCCGGCCATCGCCCTCATCCTGCCCAATGCGACCCAGGCGGCGGCTCCGGTCTCGGGTTGCCTGAGGGCGTCGGCCAGCGCCCCTTCCACGACTGTGACGGCGAGTTTCTTGTCCGGTACGCGCATGAACCCGCGCGGAATGCCTGCGATGACGGCAGATCGTTCGGACCCGGGCGTCGCAGCCAGCTCCTTGGCCAACAAGTCGCCGACTTCCGAAACCCGGTTCAAGGCCAGGAGAATTTGGAGATTCGTCCTGTTGGCTTCGCGAGAACTCGGGTGTGCCTGCACCCAGGCGCGCGCGGCTTGCAACGCAGCCTCTCCGGCACGAGATTGAAGTGCAATGCTGACGGCTCGTTGGTACAGGTCGGGATTGCCAGTCTTGCGGGCAGCGTCCAGCAGAAGCGAAAAACCCGCCCCGGGCTCGCCTTGCTGAACTTGCAGTTCACCCAGAAGGAGCTGGTAGAACAGCGATGCATCCAAGGCCGAGGTTCCCTGCGACGTTTCGCTTGAATCGACCGGGGCTTTTCCCTGGGCAATGGCGCCGCAGGTGAACAAAGCGGCTGCGAACAGACAGAATACAGGCTTCATGATCCCATGTTAATCCAAGGGCGGTTGCCCCGTTGGTGCCATGCCTGAATTGCCGGAAGTCGAAGTCACGCGCCGCAGCATTGTCGATCGAATCGTTGGCGGAAAGGTTGTCGGGGTTCGTCTGGGGAAACCGCTTCGCTGGCCACTGGGGGGTGATCCGAACGTACTGACGGGCATGACAGTGGAAGCCGTCCGGCGAAGGGGGAAATACCTCCTGCTCGACTTTTCTGATGGATGGTTGTTGTTGCTGCATCTAGGGATGTCGGGCAGCTTGCGATTTCTGGAATCGCCGCCTCATCCCGGTGCGCATGACCACTTCGATCTGGTGCTGACTCGGGGTGTCTTGCGGCTTCATGATCCGCGTCGATTCGGCTCGGTGGTACTGACTCGCGGAGGCGAGTCTGGGACCACTTCAACCTTGCTGGCAAGGCTTGGCGTCGAGCCCCTGGGCGTGGATTTCACAACGGACAGCTTTCATCTTGCCTTGAAGAGCCGGCGTGCCTCGATCAAGCAGGTGTTGCTGGCTGGTGACGTGGTCGTCGGTGTCGGGAACATCTATGCCTCCGAGGCGCTTTTTCTCGCTGGCATTCGCCCCACGACGTCCGCCTCAAGAATCTCCAGGAGGCGTGTGGATCGTCTCCGCCTGGCCATTCAGGACGTCCTGACCCGAGCGATCGCCAGTGGCGGCAGCACGTTGCGGGACTTTTCTGACAGCGATGGATCTGCAGGCCACTTCCAGACGGGCCTGATGGTTTATGGGCGGGCCGGGCAGCCTTGTCGCCAATGCGGCGGCACTGTCGTAGCGACTCGTCAGGGACAGCGATCGACCTTCTATTGCCGCGAGTGCCAGAAGGCGTGACGGGGTTCGAACGCCGGCCTGAGTGTTATATTGAAACGCTTGCGGGAGAGTTCGTGGCGTCATCATTCAATCAGCAGTTCGACCAGCACGGCGCGTGGCGCCGCGAGTTCAGCCTGCGCCTGAAGTTGCTGGGCGACTGGATGAAGGACCACGACCTTCTGGACGCCGCGCTGCAAGACCGTCTCCAGCGTCTGGAGGGGCAGGTTCGGGCCGACAAGGTCATGGTGGCCTTTGTCGCGGAATTTTCCCGTGGCAAGTCGGAATTGATCAACGCGATGTTCTTTGCCGGCTATGGTCGCCGCATCATGCCCGCCAGTGCGGGTCGCACCACGATGTGCCCGACCGAGTTGGGTTACGAACCGGACCTTGCACCGTGTCTGCGACTGCTCCCGATCGAGACCCGGCTGCAGCCGCAGGCGCTGATGGAATGGAGAATGGTGCCCGAAAAATGGACGCGGATTGACCTGGACGTCAACGATGCGGACCAATTGGCTGGGGCCATGGAAAAGGTGGCGGAAACACTGCGGGTCACCCAGGAGGAGGCCCGGGCTTTGGGCTTCTGGCACGATGAAGCGCCAGCGGACAATCCTTTGCCCGATGGCGAAGGCATGGTTGAAGTGCCGCGTTGGCGCCATGCGCTGATCAACATGGCGCACCCCTTGCTGAAACAAGGCTTGATCGTGTTGGACACGCCAGGCCTGAACGCCATCGGCGCAGAACCTGAATTGACCGTCAACCTGATTCCGCAGGCTCAGGCCGCTGTCTTCATCCTGGCGGCCGATACCGGTGTGACCAAGTCCGACCTTTCGATCTGGCGGGAGTACCTGGCGACGCAGACGGACGCGAAGACCGCGCGATTGGTGGTACTCAACAAGATCGACACCATGTGGGATGCGCTGAGCACGCCTGGCGAAGTTCTGGCGCAAATTGACCGGCAGTGTGCAAATTCGGCTGCGACATTGGGCGTGCCCAGATCGCAGGTCATTGCAGTTTCGGCCCAGAAGGGCCTGCTTGCGAAGGTCAATGGCGACGAACTGCTGCTCGCTGCCAGCCGGTTACCCGTCTTGGAGCAGGCGCTGGGCGAAGGACTATTGGGGCAGCGGCAACAGATCCTCCAAAGCGCTGTGGTTGGTGGTGTCGCTGAGTTGCGCGCCGAGGCAGCCAGAACCATCACCATTCGACGGCGAGATCTGGCGGAGCAGGTTCAGGAACTGCAGGGGCTGCAAGGCAAGAACACGATGGTCATCCGTCAGATGCGCAGTCGAATTGAACACGAGCAGGCGGAGTTCGGAGGCAGTGCTGCGCGAATACACGCACTTCGATCCGTGCACATGAAAATGATGCGGGACGGGTTCAAGATGCTTAGTGCGGGTGCCTTGAAGCATGAGCTGGCTGAGCTCAGTACCGCCTTGAAACAACCGGGCATCAAGTTTGGCGCCAAGAAAGCGTACTCGACCACGTTCGATCGCTTGCGGGATACTCTCCGAAAGGTCCAAGACCTGAGCGGCGAGATTCACTCAATGCTCAGTGGCACGTTTTTGCAGTTGAACACAGAATTCGGGTTTTCTCTGCAACTGCAAAAGCCTTTTCAGCTCAATGCAGCCTTGCAGGATCTGAGCAATGTTGAGCGCGGCCATGTTCAGTATCTTTCGTTGGGAAACGCCATTCGCCTCGCACAGCCCGAATTTGCCGAACGATTGGTTCGAGCCCTGGCGACCCGATTGCGATCCATTTTCGAGGCCGTGCAGACAGAAATGGAGGCATGGAACAAGTCAGCCATGGCCCAAATGGATGTGCAATTGCGCGAGCGCCGTCGCAATTTCGAACGGAGAATTGAAGCGATCGAACGGATTCAGAAGGCAGCAGGAGGGTTGGATGAACGAATCGGTGAACTCAGCCATCAAGAGCAATCACTGATCCAATTGGATACGCGCATGAGTGAGTTGGTGGCTCAGTTCGTTTCGGACCCTGCTCAGCCCAAAGCCGTGCTTTCGCCTGAAATCGCCGTTTCCTGACCTGCGACGAATGAATGAAGCCCGGGGTGGATTTGCAGCGAGCGTGGTTCGCTGGCAACGTGAACACGGGCGTCATGACCTCCCTTGGCAACAGGTAGCCGATCCATATCGGGTCTGGTTGTCGGAGATCATGCTCCAACAGACTCAGGTCAGCACCGTGCTGAAGTACTACCCGCCCTTTTTGCGCCGATTTCCCGATCTGGGCTCGCTCGCTGCCGCTGACATTGACGATGTGCTTGCGGCATGGAGCGGACTGGGCTACTACAGCCGGGCTCGAAATCTTCACCGTTGTGCTCGCGAGGTGAGGGATCGTTTTGGTGGTTCCTGGCCTAAGTCAGCGGACATGTTGCAGACCTTGCCGGGGATCGGCCGCTCTACGGCGGCTGCGATTTCATCGTTCTGTTTTGGCGAGCGCGTTGCCATTCTCGATGGCAATGTTCGCCGGGTGCTTGCCAGAGTCCTCGGGTTCGATCTGGATCTGTCGAACGCGGCCAACCTGCGTCAACTGTGGGCGCTCGCCGAGGACCTGCTTCCCGTCGAACGACTTCCCGACCATATGCCGGCCTATACCCAGGGCCTCATGGACCTCGGTGCGACGGTGTGCAGCGTGCGTAGCCCCAGATGCGACGCTTGTCCGGTGGCGACCCAATGCACGGCGAACAAGAGCGGCAGGCCCGAAGCGTTTCCGGTCCGGACCCGAAAACTGACCCGACGTACCGAGTCGATCTGGTTGCTTTGGGCCATTCGATCCGACGGCTCGAACTGGTTGGTACGAAGGCCGGAGGTTGGAATCTGGGCAGGCTTGTACTGTCTTCCGGCCTTCCCTTCTTTGGACAGTCTGGAGGCGGCCATTTACCCGCAGGACCTTCAGGCTGCAGATTTCCTCCCATCGATCTCGCACGCACTGACTCACAAGGATCTGGTGCTGCATCCGGTTCGGTTGGCCGCGGATTCCCAAGAGATGGAGGTCGGCGGGGCCGGGTTGTGGGTTTTTCCGGAAAAGCTGACCTTGCTCGGATTGCCCGCTCCGATCAAGAAGATGCTCAATTCAGTACGCGGGTCACCTGGTGATTTCACTGACTGTGCCGGGCATCCAGTTCGCGATGCCGCTTCAAAGTCGTCCAGGTTGGTGTGAAGTGGGTCACCAGTTGCTCCACCAGAAAGACGGAGCGATGCTGCCCGCCCGTGCAGCCGATGGCGACCGTCACGTAGCTCCGATGGTCGCGCTCCAGCGCGGCGAGCCAGCATGCCAGGAAATCCCGAATCTGCCGTTCCATTCGAGAAACCTCTTCGAATTCACGCAGGTAGGCTGCGACGGGTTCATCGCGTCCCGTCAGGTCACGCAGGCCGGCTTCGTAATGGGGGTTGGGCAACATGCGCACGTCAAACACATAGTCCGCATCGACCGGGATGCCGCGTTTGAATGCGAATGACTCGAACACCAGCGTCAGTTGCGCACTCGGGGCAGACACGACCGATTTGACATACGCCTGCAACTGCGAAGGGCGAATGATGCTGGTGTCGATCACGTGGGCGTGATCTCGCAAGTTACCGAGCAGCTCGCGCTCGAGCTCGATGGCATCCACCAGCGCGCGCTGGGCGTCGGCGTCATCATTGCGCGAAAGAGGATGGCGACGCCGCGTTTCTGAATAGCGGCGCACCAAGGTTTCGGTCGTGGCATCCAGAAACAGGGACCTGACCGCGATGTCATGGTCGCGAAGCTTCGCCAGTTGTTGCGGCACCAGCGGCAGGGACGTTGCGCTGCGAACATCCATCGCGATGGCAACTTTGCGGGCACGGTGCCGCTGTTCGAGCTCGACGAAGGAAAGCAGCAATTCCGGCGGAAGGTTGTCGACACAGTAGTAACCTGCATCTTCCAGCGCGTGCAACGCCACGGACTTGCCAGAGCCCGACATACCGGTGATGAGTACGATATCGAGCGTCATGCGGAAGCGGCCTTGTTTCGGCGAGGGAGCTGCCCGCGTTCAAACATCTCACGGGCGTGCGCGAGGGACACAGCAGATTCATTCTGGCCGCCGATCATTCTGGCGATTTCGGCAATTCGGGGGGGGCCTGCAACCTCGCCAACACTGCTGTGCGCATGCCCGTTGCTCCGCACCTTGGTGACCACAAAATGGTGGTCGGCGCACGCGGCAACTTGGGGTAAGTGCGTGACCGCGAGGACCTGCTGTGTTGCACCAAGCTGTCTCATGAGGTCGCCGACCTTCTGAGCGACGGCACCGCCTATGCCGGCGTCCACTTCGTCGAACACCAATGTCGGCACATCGCCCAAGCTGCTGGTGGTGACTGCCACCGCGAGCGCCAGTCTGGACAGTTCACCGCCCGAGGCGACTTTCCCGACGGCGCGGGGTGATGCGCCGGCGTGACCCGCCACCAGGAACTCAACCTCGTCGATTCCGCCAGCAGTGGGCTGGGCGGCCTTGCGGACACTGACCTCAAAACGACCACCCGGCATGCCCAGATCCTGAATCAACGTGGAGACCGCCGAGGCCAGGCGCGGGGCGACCGCATGACGTTTGGACGACAGTGCCATGGCTCCTTGCTGGTAGGCCGTTCGTGCGCCTTGCTGCTGCGCCTCCAATGCTTCGATATCCGTCGCGGCGTCAAGAGCGAGCCGCATTTTTTTCCAGGTGGCGAGCACGTCGTGCAATTCCCCGGGGTCCTGGCGATACCGGCGCGCCACTGCCATCCACTGGGAGATGCGCTGATCAAGCAGCGCCAATCGATCCGGGTCCGGATTGGTCTGCCGCAGATAGGCATGCAGGGAGTGCGCGACGTCTTCGGTCTGTACCAGGCTCGATCGCAAGAGATCGGCAAGCTCCCGGAATGTCGGTTCCACATGGCTCTGAGCCTCCAGGGCCGTGATGGCACGTGAAATGGCCAAAAGTGCACCACGGTCGTCGTTTTCCATGTATTCAAGCGCCTGTTGGGTCGCATCGATCAGCGCCTGGGCGTGGGCCAGACGGGAATGGCTCGCATTCAATTCATCCCATTCTGATTCCCCGGGCGCGAGTTTCTCAAGCTCGCCTATCTGCCAATCCAGACGATCCAGTTCCACCTGTCTGGACGCCAACGCTGATCGACCTTTTTCCAGCGCCTTTTCCGCCTGCTTCCACTGGTTCCAAAGCGCGGCAAGCTGGCCGACGGACTGCCCGGCGTAGCCATCGAGCAGGTTACGGGCCGTTTCGGGCCGAGTCAGGCCCTGCCAGGCGTGTTGGCCATGGATGTCGATCAATGCGCTCCCGATCTCTCGCAACTGCGATGCCGTCGCCATCGAGCCATTGATCCAGGCGCGGCTCTTGCCTTGGTTGTCGATGGACCGCTTGAGAATCAGGTTCTCCGCCTGCTCGAAGCCACCGTTGTCCAGCCACGGCCTGCATCGGGCAGGGCAGTCGAACTCCAGGGTGATCTCGGTGCGTGAGGCCCCTTCACGCAGGTAAACGGTATCCGATCGGGCGCCCAGTGCAAGTTGGATGGCGTCGACCAGAATCGACTTTCCGGCGCCCGTCTCACCCGTCAGCGCGGTAAAACCGTCCGCAAGTTCCAGATTCAGTTCCTTTACGATGATGAAGTCACGCAGACTGATGGTTTTCAGCCCCACGGTCAGGATCCCCCTTCGTTCCAGTGGAGTTTCTTGCGAAGGGTGTCGAAATAGCTCCAGCCGCGCGGATGCAGGAACAGAATGCTGTGTCTCGATCGCTGCACGGTGATCCGGTCTCCATGAAGGAGCGAGGCCAGGGATTGCGAATCGAAATTGGCGCTGGCGTCACGGCCAGCTACGATTTCGATGGTGACTTCGGTGTCGTCGGACAGAACGATCGGTCGGTTCGACAAGGTATGGGGTGCGATGGGGCACAGCACCCATCCAGGCACGGAAGGATGCAAGAGAGGCCCTCCCGCGGACAGGGCGTAGGCGGTTGCACCGGTCGGGGTGGCAATGATCAGGCCGTCGGCGCGCTGATTGGCGACAAAATGGCCGCCAACTTCGACGCGCAACTCCACCATGCCAGAGATTGCGCCACGGTTGACCACCACATCGTTCATGGCGAGAGCATCAAACACGCAATGTCCGTCCCGCATGACACTTGCATGCATGAGGCTTCGCCGATCCTCCACATAGTCCCCGCGAAGCATCGGCGCGAGCGTAAGCCGGAACCTTTCGAGCGAAATGTCGGTGATGAAGCCCAATCGACCCTGATTGATGCCGATCAGCGGCACGGCGAAGGGCGCGAGCTGGCGACCGATCCCGAGCATGGTTCCGTCGCCGCCCACGACCAGGCCAAGGTCGCACCGTGCACCGATTTCAGGCACTTTGACCAGCGGGTATCCGCCGAGGCCGGTGTTGTTCGCGGTTTCCTGTTCCACCATCACGTCGCAACCCTGGGCGGTCAGGAACTCGGCGACATCTTCCAGGACCCGCCGCATGGCACCGGACTGCCCGCCGGAGAGGCTGGCATGGTACTTTCCGATGAGCGCCACATGGCGGAATATCGAAGTCATCGCCAAATTACATCATTAAAGCGATGTGATTTCTTTCTTCAATCGCTTCTTTAGTAGCTCTTTTGCAGGGCTTTCCTTTTCGCCTTCGATCACCGCAAGGGTGATCCATCTGGCCGGGTTCTCGTTCAGTTCGACTGCCAGATTTCCGGCTAGTACCGGCGACAGGTGACCGGCGTTTTTCGCGTTCCTCAGTGCGTTTCTGTGCACGTGTAGGCGCTCAGCCCAAACAGGCATCGGGGCAATTTTCAGGGCTTTCTCTAGCAGATTTAGTGTTGTTTGCATAGCGATATTTCTCCTGTTGTAAATCGGCACAAATCATTTGTGCATATTGCACTTATCACAGGTGCAGTTTAACAATCCGTCTGCACAAACGGTTTGTGCATTTTTCCTTGCTCGATGTCTGTCCTCTCCCTCATCCTTCGCGGTTTCGGCTGGCGCCTCGGCGCCCTGCTCGCCGTTGGCCTCGTTGCTTCCCTTTCCCGGTGGCTGGCATGAACGTCGCGGCGCTCTTCGTTCGTAAGACCAGCCATTACAAGCGCCTTCCTGGCGTTGACTGCTACGACTCCGAGCGTGATGCATTGACCTGGTGCGGCGGTTGTCCTGGTGTTTTTCATCCGCCTTGTCGTGCATGGGGCAAGCTCTCGCACCTGGCGAAGCCTCGTCCTGGTGAGATGGACTTGGCGCGTTGGTCGATGTCGATGGTTCGGCGGTTTGGTGGGGTCGTCGAGCATCCGAAAACGTCCCGTTTGTGGTCTGAGTCCGGTTGTATCGGGTACGGTTTGCGCGATCAGTTTGGCGGTCTGCTGTTGCCGGTCTATCAGTCCTGGTGGGGCCATCGGGCGCCCAAAGAGACCTGCTTTTATGTCGTCGGTCCTTTGCCTGAGCTGCCGGAATACCAGGCGCCTCGGATGGTTCAGTCCGTGGAGTCGATGTCGCAAGCGTCCCGCGAGGCTACGCCCTTTGACCTGGCGGTTTGGCTTGTCGGCGTTGCTCGTTCCTGCGGGGTTCCGGCATGACTCCGCAAGTCCATGTTTACACCGTGACTTGGGCCTCTCGTGTCGGGCCTTGTGTTCGGCGTTTCTTCACCCCGGACAGTATGGATGGATTCATCCTCGAATGGCGACGCCTGAACGGATTCCGGTCTGTCGTTTGGGATACCCCTTTTCTCGCCCGTGCGGCGATCTTCTGACCTTTTCCATGGCCTGCACCAGTTCTACCCCTTCCCTGTCCACCAAGGCGCAGACGCGCCACACGCCGGGCGGAGCTTGCGACGCACGAGCGGGCGGCGAGTCGAAGCCTTGCCCCCCTGCTCTAACAGGGGGGGAAAGTTTCTGCGGGGGCGCGATAGTTGATTGGTTAACGGTTACTTGGCTCCCTGAGCCGGATGAACATGTCCCGGCGATGGTTCTGGATTTCCTCGGGGATTTCATCGGTCCTGTCTCGGGCGTTGAGTCTCCCGGCATGTTTGGGTATCAATCCGGTGTGCGGTTCTTCGTTGATCGTGACGGCACCAAGGTGCACGTGGGTCGGGTGGATTTCGGGGGCAATCATCACAAGATGCGCGCTCGGCTGGACCTTTCCGGTACGGCCTGCGCTCTCGTCAAAGAGTGGACAGGCGTCCAAGATTGGATCGCTCGACAGTTTGACTACAAGATCACTCGCGTTGACCTGGCGGTTGATTGCCTCATGGGCGAATTTGGCGTGGATGATGCGGTGGAATGGTTCCGTGCTGGTGAATTTCACGCGGGCGGGCGTCGGCCTCGTCACTCAACACCGGGGGACTGGCTTGATCCTCACTATGGGCGCACGCTTGAGATTGGGCGGCGCGAAAACGGGAAGATGCTCCGCTGCTACGAGAAGGGCCGGCAGCTCGGTGATTCAGTGTCTCCGTGGACCCGCTTCGAAGTGGAGCTACGCAACATTGATCGCGATATCCCTTTGGATGTTTTGATTGATCGGGACCGTTATTTCACCGGCGCTTACAAGTGCCTTGCCCGGATTCTCGACGCTGCTGCGGAACGAATCCGCACTCATCAAAAAGAGGGCGAAATTGCTCTCGAAAAACTCACTTTGCACGCCCGTTCTTCCTATGGGCAGCTGCTCCATGTTCTTCGTCTCAAGCTCTCGGCCTCTGAGGTCTTGGACGAACTATCCCGCCCGGGCATTCCAAAGCGACTGGAAAAGGCAAGCCTCGGCGGATTCATTAACGCGGGGTCGCTTCCTGCTCTTCATCAGAAGGAAAAATGCCATGAAAACGAACGTGATTGGGTTTGAGATTTCGGAAGGCACTTCCAAGAAATCGGGCAATGCCTACAGCATTGGCAAGCTTTACGCGGCCTTGCCTCTGGCCGCTGCCAAGGGCTCCAAAGGCTACATGGGCAGCGAGTATCGCTGTGAGCCCTCAGTGCTTCGCAAGGTCGAACACCTTGCGCCGCCTTTCATGGCTGAAATCGAGTTCCAAGACGTTATGCGTTTTGGCGAGCGCAAACAGGAAATCGTTTCCATTTCTCCCATTGATTCCCGGGCCGCTGCGGCCCCTTCAGGCGCTCCGGGGACCTCGGTCGCGACCCGCTGAAAAAAACAGCCTGTGGGCCGTTATGAGTGGCCCATGGAGTGTTTTTTGGAGGAGTCATGGAAGTTATCCAATGTAACGATTGCGGGTGTGTTGCTCCTAACGAGGGGTATAGCGAGGTTTCGGCGTCTGACCTCATGGATCAATTCGAGGCTGGCGAGTTGGACTGGGAGGAATACCAAAGTGCGCTTGGTGAAACTCGGTTCGCCTGTCCTTCGTGCTGCTCTCTGAATACGGAGGTTTCCGGCTGCTGAGATTTCAGCCTGTGGGCCGTTCTGGGCGGTCCATGGGGTGCAATTTCGCACCGTTTACTAGGAGTGTTCAAAATGAACTTCGTTCTTGAAAAGGCGCAAAGCGCCGTGCGTTCTGTCCAAGACTGGGCCGGTTCCAAAGTTACGGCCGTTGTGGCTTTGGGTGTCGCTGGTGCTTCTTCGGCTCATGCCGCGCTTCCCGACGGCGTGGAAACCGCAATCACCACCTACCAGACCGACGCAGGAACCGCCATCGGTTTCGTCATCGGTGCCGGTGTGGTGATCTGGGGTTTGATCAAGCTCGGTCGCAAGTTCGGCTGGATGTGACATGCCTCAAGCGGGCTATCTGTTCAAGGGTGTCTGTTTCCCGGATGCCCTCAGCGCCCGTCAGGCGGCGTGCTCCGAGTTCCCGCTAACGTGGGCCTCGGGCACGTCCGTTTATTCCCTCTCTTGTTCTCCGACCATTGATCTGGAGTCGTCCTCTATGTCGATGTGTCGGACTACTGACGGCGGGCCGTGCGCTACTACTTCGCAGCCTTGGCCTACCTTCCCCGATTGCAATT
>ERZ724507.1024-NODE-1024-length-12231-cov-4.247290_pt1 | contig 12231 bp, 5 predicted proteins | sample MGYA00376040_ERZ724507 | MGnify/ENA primary metagenome ERZ724507 (study PRJEB28724, sample SAMN07190883) | activated sludge metagenome | isolation source: activated sludge of sewage treatment plant in Hong Hong | place: Hong Kong | collected 2016-03-17 ...
ATCCGGTGACGAATCCGAAGGGGTGGCCGGTTCGGAGACTCGGCGATGTTAGCATACTGTATTCAGGTAATAGCTTGCCTCCTGGTGAGGAATATCGTGGGCAGCAGAACGGCACTCTACTGCTCAAAGTTGGAGATATGAATCTACCTGGCAATGAAAAGGCCATCCATGTTGCCCGAGAGTGGTCTCCAAGCACGAGCGGTTGCGTCATCGCCCCTGCGGGGTCAATCATTTTCCCCAAACGCGGTGGAGCGATTTCAACAAACAAGAAGAGATATCTGGTCCGTGAAGTCGCATTAGACCCCAATCTCATGGCCGTATCTCCCAGCGAAGAAATCTCTACTGAATTTTTGCTCGGGTGGTTTGATTTGATGGACCTCGATACCATAAGCAACGGCAGCACGGTCCCGCAGCTCAATAAGAAAGATATATCTCCATTAAAGGTCTTTATGCCGCCAAAGAATACTCAGCAGACTTATTCAGTTTTTTGCATGCGCATGGCAGCTCTGAACCGAACGCTTGCGCAATCGCTTGCCGAATCGGAACGACTGTTTGAATCCTTGGTAGACCGCGCCTTCCGCGGCGAACTGAGTCGGACTGAGCATGTCGCGGGGCAGCTTTCGATGTTTTGAGTGTTGGCGTTCCTAATCCGTTGCGGGGCTGATCCGCAGCCCCTGTTTGCTGAGGCCAGTCATGAGCAAGAAAAAAGACAGAGGCGGCGGGCAGCATCGTTCTTCGGGCCCAAGCGGTTCGCCGTCTGAGACTCCGCAGCTCACTGCATCGGCCCCAGCCGCCCCTCCTCTACTTGACCAGACCCGCGAACTCCTGAAGCAGCTCGTCGAGGTGGTCGGTCGCTTGGGGGATGAGCTATCACCGGGGCGGATTGCGTCGGCAGTTGAGAAGCAGGTAGGGGTTTCGCCGGGGGTGATTCAGGAAGCGGTCCAATCGCACCGAGAGCTGCGGGAAAACCTCTCGGCTCTGCAACGCAAGATGACGGGCGTGGACTCGCAGCTTGGGACGCTAAGCACCCGGACCACGACGGAGGACGTGCGCAGCGCGATTGACGCGACACTGCGTCCCGAGCTGAAGCAGGTGGGCCAGCAGTTTGCCGACTTGCAGCAGAAGTTGACGACGCTCCAGCAGCGGACCAGCAGCGGACAGATTGCGCACGATGTGCAGGCGGCGGCGGCGGAGCTGACCCAGCAGTATCAGGCGGAGCTGAAGAGCAAGCTGGCGACGCTCCAGCAGGCGTTTGACTTCCTGGACAGTCACCAGGAACAGCTGCGCATTCTGATCGATGCGTTTGGGCCGGGGGGGCTGCCGGTCCTCAAGCAGAAGAACGATGCGCTGGAAACGCAGCTTGCCGAAGAGCGCAAGGCGCACGCTGCGGTGCGGCAGACGCTGAAAGCGCGCGAAGAGCAGCTGACCGAGCGCGAACGTGAGCTGTTTGGTCTGAAGGCGGGACAGGGCAGCGTGGTCTCGCTGGAAGAGCTGGAGCGGCGTCGCAAAGAGCTGACCGAACGCGAAAGCAGGCTGACTGCACAAGAGGCACTGAGCGCGGAAAATCTGCGGCTGCGCAAGGATGTGGACGACCTGCGGCGCGAGCTGGGCGAGCACGAGCGCGAGCTGGAAACGGCCCAGCTAGATGCGGAAGAGCGTGCAGAGCTAGAGCGACTGCGGCGCGGTGTCGAGGATGCGGATCGAGCCCGTCTGACGCAGGAACGGCGGCGTATTCAGCTTGAGCAGGAACTCCGACGACTGCGGTCTGAAAATCGCGATCAGGAAACCAGACTGCACGACCTGGCTGATGCTGAAGCCCTGGCCACCAAACGGCAAGAACGTATCCAGAAGCTCGAAGAAGAAAACCAAAGTCTGCGAGCAACCGTGGAGGAGCAGCGCACGCGAGAGTCGCAAGAGCGCAGCGAACGCAGACAGCAAGCCGAACGGATCGCGAGTCTGGAGCGCACGTTACAGACGCAGCGAGAGCGTGAAGCGCTGCTGGAATCAGCGTGGAGGGAACAGCGTCAGCAGCAGTGGGCCGAAGAGGCACGAGCACTGCACACGAAAGAGCACGAATGGGCCCAGAAGCACGCGCAGATCTTGTCCCAGCAGGTTGAAACCGATCTGACCAAGGCGAACGAAGGGCTTGCAAAGTACAAGCAGCTGATTGCGTCGCTGGAAAACGACCTGGCGACGAAGCGCAAAGAGATTTCTCAGCTTCAGCTGGACCTTGCGAGGGCGCAGTCACAGCTAGACGTTGAAAAGGCGAGCGTTGCCGGTGAAAGGCAATCGCTCGCAGACGAACGTCAGCGGCAAGAAGAGCATATTGCGCGTCGAGAAACCGAAGCGAAAGGTCGCATCGCGGAGCATAAGCAGGATGTCGAGACGCAATTGCTGCAACAGCAAGAGCGCACGCAGCACGAGTGCGATGCGGCCCAGGGCAAAGCAGATGAGCTGCGCAAGGAGTTGGTCGAGCTGTCGGCTCGTCGCGGTGAGCTAAAAACGCAGATCGAGCAGCTAGAGCAGCAGCGCGAAGACCTGCGCGACAAGATCCTGCCGCGCGAGGAGCGGCTGCGCCCGCTACAAGCCAAAGTCTTCTCCCCCGACGAGCTGCCCAACCCGATCAATCCAGAGTCAGAGTTTAAGTGGCTCTCGCGTATCGAGACGGACCTAGAGGCCGCCGGATACACGTTCCACCCTCGACTGGTACGGGCGTTCCACACGTCGCTCAAGGTTGCCAAGCTTGCGCCGCTGACAATCCTGGCCGGCATCTCCGGGACGGGAAAGAGCGAGCTGCCGCGACTCTATGCGGATCTAGGCGGCGTGTCGTTCTTGCCGATTCCGGTGCAGCCCAGCTGGGACAGCCCGCAAGACCTGTTCGGTTTCTTCAACTACACCGACGGACGCTACAAAGCCGAACCTTTGGCGCGGCTGCTGTATCAGATCAACCAAGCATCTGATCCGCTTCGCCAGGGGCTGACGGTCGTGCTGCTGGATGAGATGAACTTGGCGCGCGTCGAGTACTACTTTGCAGAGCTGCTGTCTCGGCTGGAGGCTCGACGGTCGATTGATGTGTCGCGACCAGCGACCAGAGCGCGTGCTTCTGTCCATCTGGACATTGGAGCGGGAGAAGCAGTCGAAGCGCTCTTCCTCGATGAACGGGTGCTATTTGTTGGCACGATGAACGAGGACGAATCGACGCTGGCCCTTTCCGCCAAGGTGCTGGATCGTGCGTGCGTGCTGTCCTTCCCTCGTCCGCGCGACATGCGGGTGATGGAGCAGATTCAAGAACTGCCACCGGCAGACCGACTGCCGTTCGAGACGTGGCAAGGCTGGTATCGAGAGCCGCAGGATGACGACAACACGCAGCAGCTGAACGAGATCAGCGCCACCATGGATCAGCTCGACCGATCATTTGGGCACCGCCTATTCCGCGCCATCCATGCCTATGTGGCGAACTACCCAAGCGCCGAAGGTCAGGAAAGCGAGGCCCGGCGCGCCGCGTGGGAAGATCAGTGGTCAATGAAGATCTTGCCTCGGCTGAAGGGGCTGGAATGCCACGATAAGAAGCTGCGCCGGGGGCTTGATGCGCTGAAGCCGCTGGTCCCACCGCGATTGCAAGCCGCGTACGAACGAGCACGAGAGCGCGACTACTTCGATTGGAGCGGCTGCCCCGAGCTGTATCAAGAGGAGCGTGGAGAGCCGCAGGGGACCTGATGTGGGATCCACGCGGACTGCCCCTCCCGCCGCTGTCGCAGCGGCGAATCGAGAGCGGTGAACCAGCTACACCAGAGCAGGCCGTGTTGCGCCTGCTCGATAGCCACGCCGCTGCCTTGGCAGCGCTGACGCTACGAAGCCCGGCAGACTTCCGCACGCTGCCCGTTTTGCCGAGCAGCAGAACCCAATTCCTGGTTGCAGCCCTGCTGGACGATGCCGGACTCGCTCCATCGCTCTTGGAGTCGCTGGCTGCCCTGATTACTCCCCGATTGATCCGAATTCGGCATCGCCTGCGTCGACGACTGGGGCGGATCCGCGTGGAAGTACCCCTGGCTGCCGTCCGTGAGATGGATGCGAGCAGCCTTCGCCACAATACCAGGCGACCGGGGCGCTCGCTGATCGAGAAGGCGGGAGCGAAACAGACATTGCGTGCCGTCGTACGGGTCGAGCGGTTCGATACAATGGAGAATCGAGTCTTGGCCGCGGCCTGCCGTTCTATGCGGAATGAAGCGCTGGAGCGTCTGGAACACATACCACGCGAACAACGCCGCACGATCCCCCGCGCAGTGTCATTGCACCGCTTGGCAAATGCGGCCAAGTCAATTCTTTCTCTGCCAGAGCTGGCCGGTGTGACGCGCCCGCGTCCTGGTGCACGTCCATCCTTTGCCCTGCTAAAAGACCCAGACTACCGCGCGATCTACAGGGCGCAGCGGTTGCTTCGTGCCTGCGAAGCTCGGTTTGCTGAAGAGTGGCGGGATGTTGAATTGGTCTGGCGCGAGCTAGTTCTGATGACCGTTTGGGCAGTGGTGGATGCAGCGCTACCGGGTGCTGCAGTACCAACGTGGGTGCGCCCCCTGGATCAGCGAGTCGACGGTAGCAGACTGCGCGGAAGCTGGCGTCGCCGCTGGTTGCGCTTCGATAGAGACTACGTAGAAGGTTGGGAACTCGAACAGCTCGAAGACGGCCCCAGGATGACCCACTGCCTCTGGTCCGAATCGGAAGCAGTCGAGGAAGAGGTCTCGATCCGGTTCCTGCTCGGCACGCGGCCCGCTGACCGACGCATCAGGGATCAGATCCAAAACAAGCTGCGGCAGGTTGGAATATCCGGCGACGTTCGTGTCGCCTCAACACAGGCCGCGAGCAGCACGTGCTCCGTTGGTGTTGCTCTGTCCGCCTTGAATCCAACGGTTCGCAAATGTGACGGCTCTGGGCTGACCGACTGCGGGAGCGCAGCCGTTGCGTTCCTTGATTCCGAGGACGAAGAAGCGGCAGTGCCTGTCTATGGTCGTCCCGCGACGTTCCTGCGCACAGGTCTTCTGGCGCCACACCAACTGAATCGAGATCACATGGAGTCACTGGGCCAGCTACTCGGTGGCTGCATTGATGCGAATGCTGACCATCCAAGTACGGCTGTCGTGGTCCCGGATGGAACAACAGAACTGGCGATGCGTGCTCTGCGCCAATCCTTCGGATCGTGCTGGTTGGTCTGGCACACCATCGCGGTCGCGCTTTCGAGTGCCGAGCAGTATCCGAGTCTGTACGAGGGCACCAACGCGCAAAGTGAACAGCGAATCTTGGTCTTGGCGCTGTCTGCCGCCTCGTGTGACGTGGCTGTACTCGGAGCAACCGGGGGCAATGCCAGCGAAAGACTGTTCGTGCGCCGGTTGGGGCTGCGACGATCGCTCCCAGGTATTGAAGCTGCACTTCTGGAATCCGCGAAGGATGAGCAGGACAAACACGCATTGTTGGCCGCGTGGCTGCGAACACCAGAGCAACCCCGACTGTGGGTAGAACAACCGGGCGATAAAGGAGGCTTTCGACTCTGCGACACTCCTGACTGGATATCTGCCCTAACGAGACATCTTGAGGGCGCACTGCGGAAGTTGTTGTTAGAGGCTGGGCCAGTCGATCAAGTTCTTTTGTCTGGTGTACCCTTGACTCTGCGCAATAGGCTGGCAGGAGTTCTGCCGAACGCTCCGTGTGTTGACTTGGCTGCGGACGCCCCCGTCGCAGGAGCATATCAATTTCTAGTCCGTCACGGGCAGGGACTGCCTACTTGGGAAGATGAACTGCCAGCCCTGCATGCCCAGGTGCGGCAAGCAGGCAGAAGACGATTGGACGTCGAGCTCATCAAAAGCGGGCAACGGGTTCGTCCTGGTCAGCAACTATCGTTTGTTTCGTCGCAAGAGCTGAGCATTCCACCCGGGGAGCGTGCGTTCGATCTGCCGCTTCATCAGGGGATTGATACCGGTACTTCCTTCCTGCTTCACTATGCAGGTCGCCCCTTGCCTCTGCGTCACAAAACGGGGATTCACGTCTTCATCGACTACCGGTATGGAGCAGAAGGGCTACGCGGAGAACTGCGGGCAAGGTCACCTGCGCCGTTTGCGCGCATCCCCTTCGAACTGCGGCCACCAAGTGCAACCGCCCCGGAGATGGAGCCGGGCTCCACTTACGTCCCCGAGTATCGCGCGCCAGCACCTCCATCCGACAGCAAGGTTGAGGAGATAAAAGATGCGTTCGGCAAGCTACGGCAGTTCTTGAAACAGACTGCCAAAGCAGACCGGCGGGCGGCAAAGAAAAATCCGAGCGTGCTGGCTCCAGCGCTGAAGCCGCTCATCCGACGCCTGGACGATTCGCTCAAATGGGTCAGCGGAAGTGGGCCTGCGTCGATGTCGCAAGAGTTGCGGGTGCTGCTCAGTCAAGAGGTTGCGCCATTTCTGGAATGGCTTGGGGGCCTGGCGCGAAGCAAGGAAGATGGTGAAGCACCGGCCTTGACCGCGGAAGACGAGCAGCGAGTCTACATGGCACGGAGCCGCGCACGCATTCGCGAGTCACGAAATGGGGGTTGCTTTGCCTCTCATCTGGTTTCAAACCTCAAGCGTACGCAGCATGTAAAAGAGACTCTGATGGCGCTGGGCAATGTGATGGACGGACAGCCCGATGGTGTTTGGGATGCGCTGATAGAGACGACTACACAGACGAACCCAGAGCACTTTCGCGGTCAAGCGTGGGCAATGCGCCGCGCGCTGATCTCTCATCCTGACCTGGCCTTGCGGATGTCACCCGAGCAAGCCGAGCGAGCGCTGGCGGTCCTGCGTGATGGAATCCTCAGCTTGCAAGTCGAAGATTCGAAGATGCGAAGTCACTTCGCTATCGCAGTGCATGCCATTCGTCATCTGTGCCGTTGTCGACAAGTGGGACTTCTTTTACCGGGATTAGACCCGGTGCGCCGGACGATGGTGGCGCTGGAAGAGCTGCGGCCTCGGATTGCAGTAGAAACCCTCCGACACGCCGAAACAGTTGCTGGGGACGATGAACTGCTAGCGGGCACCGTTGAGGCGCTTGATGGACGCGAGGTCGTTTTGGTCTTCAAGGAGCAGGAGCTCTCATGAGCCAGCACCACATGGGCTTAGCAGGCATCTTGGCGCATGGTGGCCAAGACTTCGCATTCACAGTGTCGGATGGGCAGGCGACACCACGCTGGTCACGACTGGATGGGGTCATCGGGTCGCTGGAACGAGATCGACAGCTGCTGTTTGTGTGGTGGACGCAGGGCAAGCCGTACGAACTGGCCATTGAGCCGGTCTACGACGGACCCCGGTCGACACAGCATGAACTCTTCCGGCTCTGCGAGCTTCATCCCAACGGAATTTGGATGGCCTCCCTGCAGTCAGGGCAAAGGGCCGGGACACTCATTCCGTTCACTCCTCCGCATACTTCGGTGCTCGCTGCTGCGATTCCTCTCTTCGTACCCGGTGACTTGCGTGAACGGGCTTCCCATCTTGGGATTCGAATCGGGGAAGACGCGCGGCGTCCGCTTCATCTGCGCCTCCCGAAGCGAGATGTCCTGATCGTCGGTCAGCGAGGGTTGGCTGCTGAGTCGGAGGAAGATGGGAGACGCCTGACGCTGTGGCTGTCTTCAGGTGATGCGCTTGAGGTCGTGCTGGAGAAGCAGAATGACGGAGCCCGGCTGGTTCTTACGGACATCGTCTTCGGCGTAGATGCCAGCAGAGCGCACAGTGGTCCCAACATGATCATCGACCTTCGCGAGGGAGCCGAGATCCATGCAGTGGACGCTGAGGACTCCTGGGGGGCGGCGTCCGTGGCAGATAGTTTTCTCTTCAAGCAGTCACCGCTCTTAAGGACATGGGTGCGATATTCCCAGCTTGAGCACGAGCTCTCCGAGGCTCGACTTCAGGCCCGGTTGCTGGAGCCTCTGCTTTACACGAACGCGCGCCAGCATCACAAAGACTGGCGGGTCACCATCGCGATGACCGGTGAGCAGCGTAAAGCTTGGCTTGGTGCTGATCCAGAGTCGCGCCACGAGGTGCGAGTAGACCAACAGGTGGAACTGTCCCAGTCGTCAGTGGACCAGTCCGGTGAAGGACACCAGCGTCTCCTGATGGTCTTGAAGATGCGAAGAGAAGGAGCAGGCGTGGTTACGGCAACCCTGCAGCCCAAACGTGGGGTCCGGCATATCCCGGAATGTGGCCAGCTGCGCGCGGTGGAAAATATTGGATCCAAGGTCGAACAGAGTCGCCGCCGCGAAGCTCTCGTGCTGTTTCAGTCGGGACGTGCTGCGTGTTCCAACCTGATAAATCTTCTCATCGAGCCCAGCTCCGCTGAAGCACCCCTGTCAGTGAAGTTCCGCCCAACGCACCTTGATGATTCACAGCGACGTGCACTGGAGAAGATCCTCGGATGCAGGGATCTGGTTGCCATCCAAGGCCCTCCAGGAACTGGAAAGACGAGTGTCATTGTAGAAGCACTCCTGAACCTGGCCGAGCGGCGCAAGAAAGGACAGCCCTTGCGCGTGCTCGTGTCCTCGGTTCAGAACGAAGCCATCGACAACGTGGCCGAACGCTTGGCCCGCGAGGGTATTCTGATCCATCAGATCCGACGCGAGAGTCAGGACGAGGACGAGGCATTTCAACAGGCACTGCAGCAAGATCAAACGAGGACGGATCTATTGCAGAAGTTGGCAAAGAGTCTTGAGGGAAAGCCTGTGCTGGCTGTCCTAAGGGCGCTGCGCGAGAGTTTGATCGACATCGACCGACTGCGTGCAACGCTGGCCGATGACTATGCCATCCAGCAGCTCGCAGATGAACTGTGTCGCTTTCTCGCCAGCACAGACCTGCCTACGCCTCTGCGTGATCGTGGGCACCGCTTGATTGTGGAACTACGCAAGCAGCCGCTGCACGCACCACAAACTGCACCGGCAACGCCCCAGAATGACCAGCCTCCGGGTAGCGCAGAAAGCACCCTGGCATGGTGGGAAGCGCGCAAAGAGCTATGGCCCACCAGCACTCGCGCCTCCGTAGAAGAAGCCGCACAGAAAGTAATTTTGACGACAGAGCAGGCTCAGAAAAACCCGCTGCGCTACGGGGACAGAAAAGCCCGCGCCTTTGCGGAACTGCTTGGGATTTTGCAACGTGTGGAAAAGCCGCCACTTCAGGAACCCGAGGCAAGCCCGGTTCCGATTGCCAATCCTGTCGAGGATTGGCTCACCCAGGCCGAGCAAGAACTGCGACTACGCGAGAAAGAGCTGCTACGTCACCCAGAGGTTGTCGCGCAACGCTTCTTGGAGAGAGTGAAGGAAGACCCTAGTTCGTGGCGACAAGTTCAACGTCGGCACAGCCAGACGACAACAGCGACTTGCTCGATGTCCGCGAAGGCTCGCGATCTGGCGGCAGATCCCTACGAACTTGTGATCATTGATGAGGCGGGCCGCGCGACGCCGCTGGAGCTGCTGGTCCCGATGGTCCAGGGAAAACGGGTCGTACTGATCGGGGATCATCGCCAGCTTCCTCCACTTGTCGAAGACGAAGTAATTTCCGCCCTGGAGCAGAATCAGCCATCTGTCGTAAGGCTCGATGAAGAGACACTATTCGGTGAGCTGTTCAACTGCCTGCCGCGAGACAACCTGGAGCGGCTGTCCGTTCAGTACCGCATGCATGAGCACATCGGTCAGATGGTCAGTCGGCTATTCTACAAGCCACACGGAGAGGTCCTGCGCAGCCACTTTTCCGGCGATCGTGCGCGGGATCGGCTGCCTTCCTACGGGGTGCTGGACAATCAGCCGGTGACGTTCATCGATACAGAGGACCGTCCCGGTAGCTCTCCATACGAAAACCAGGAAGAGCGCAGAGTGGTGCTGGCTTTGCTAACAGCCTTCGCGGAATCACCAAGTGTACGACGGCTCGAAAGTCCTGTTCGGCTCGGTGTCATCTGCGCTTATGCCCGGCAACGAGAGCTCCTGCTCGAAGAGTTCGATGCGTTGTGCAAAAAGAGGTCGGAGTCGTGGGACCAGTCTGGTCTTCAGGTCGAGATCAAGACGATTGATGCCGTTCAAGGTCGTGAGTATCCAGTGGCCATTGTGTGCTTGGTTCGTCGCGATGGCCGACCCGGTTTCTTAGCCGCGCCAAATCGAATCAACGTCGCGCTGAGCCGAGCGCAGCGCCAGTTGATCATTCTGGGGACCAAGGACTCGCTGACCTCCGCGAAGATGAGCGAAGGCGCACCTCACATGCCGAGGCTAGTCGCATACTGCCAGGAACTTCGTCGCATCAAGCCTTGGTCAGAGGTGCGCCTATGAGCCACGCTGATTCCATTCGCTACTGTCCAGTGCCCGCGTACTTTGTGCCAGTGGTCGTGTCGCTAGCAGAGGATCCTGGGCCGCGCGATGCACTTGAGGAAGCCGTCGCCGCGCTCGTTGGTCTGGAGCGTGGTTTCCCGCAGGAACTGGCGCAGATTCTCTGTGTCGCGCCAGAGCTGGTGGAATCGGCACTGGCAGAACTGGAACTCCGAAACATCCTCAAGAGGCCGGATCCTGACGGGCCCTACGTGGTCAATGAGCAATCATCCCACGCATCGCGGCCACGACAACGCCCAGGCTATGTTTTGTGGGATCTTCTGTCCAACCAGCCGACGTTCCAGTTAGTCATCGGAGAACCGCTCAAACAGCCCTATGTTCCCAAACACATAGACGTAGTCGATGCCACAAACCGTAAACCTCGACACGCACCGAGCCATCGGGCTATCGAGAGGAGCGTGCGCAGTCTTCCCGATGTGCCAGACCTTCGCATCTACGTACCGCTCGGCCACGCGTATCGTTCGGTGGAGTCTGCTCACGTGCAGAAGATCGCGTTCGAAGCTCGCAGGCATCCGATTTCGGGACATGCCTTTGTCCCGATAGAGTTCCGGCCAGAATGCGAGCCGATTGTCTGGCGCCCCATGCTAGCGCCATCCGCGCAGATCGAAACCTCGCTAGATCCCCAAGGCTACAGTGGACTCTTGCAGCGGGTTCCCGAAGCCAGGGCCGAGCTAGATCGCATTCGACTGGAACTTGACCCGAAGCTGATCGAGCTACTTGCTGCCGAGGGATACAGAAACGCCGCTGAGCTGTTTCAGGATGCCGATCGGCGGGTACAAAACGAGCTGGTCGGAGCCTGGGGGAATCCCGGCTGGCGTGAGGTTCAGGATGCCGCAGTAGACGCCATGCGCCAGACGATCCTGAGTCGCTTCCTGCGCAGCAGCCCAAACGGAGGCATGCACGCTTGGGCAGATGTACTTGAGCGGGCGGTACGCGTGTTGCTGTTCCAGTTCTTAGATGCAGCTGCGCAAGATGCGTGGACCCGGCTGGATAAAGACAAGCTGACGCGAATTCTCGACGAGAGAGCACGAAAGCTGGGTCAGCTTCGAGAGCGGCTGCTCGAATCGAAGGACCTCAAGCCCGGAAAGAAAGACGGCCTACTAAAAGTGCTGGACAAAGGCACGCTGGGGTCGCGCTTGCTCGGACTGGTGGCGGCGTGGGCTGCGGATCCGCGTGTCTTCGACCAGTTGGCTCCAGCCCTGCGAGAGCAGCCCGACTTCTTTCGGCGACTGGACGATGCCATCGAGATGCGAAACAGAGTGATTCATCCCGATGGGGGTGAATCTCCCAATGCGCGCGCATTTCGGGGGGCAGTACTAGGTCTTGTGAAGGCGATGATGCGGGTCCAGAGAGCATGATGAGCCCGCCCGTTTCGGCCAACCCAACATCACAATCATCCACAACCGAAGCTGCGATCGACTGAATCTTCGCCCGGCAGCGGAGAAAGTCCGTCATAGCTTCCTGCCTGCTGCCCAGAACTGCCTGCTCACTCCGCCGCCTTGAGCCGTGGCGGCCTAACCCCCGCCGGTCCGCCATTTTCTGGCACCCAGGTGATCCCGGCGCGCTCAAGGGCTCGCTGCATTTTTTCGACGGTTTCGATCGTCACGTTGCCGCCGGTTTCAAACTTCGTGATCGTCGGTGGCGTCAGCCCCGCTTCGCGCGCCAAGTCGCGGACGCCCCATCCAAGGGCGACCCGCGCCATCTTGACTTGTACTCGGTTGACCATATTTAACTTGACCAATGACTAACAATCGTTAGTCTGTGTTTAACGAAACCGCTACTGCGTTAAAGTTGCACGAATTTCTGCGCACAACATCGCACAGCCCGGCGTCTAGATCCAGCGCTGGGTTTTACAGGTG
>ERZ724507.1025-NODE-1025-length-12219-cov-4.681190_pt1 | contig 12219 bp, 14 predicted proteins | sample MGYA00376040_ERZ724507 | MGnify/ENA primary metagenome ERZ724507 (study PRJEB28724, sample SAMN07190883) | activated sludge metagenome | isolation source: activated sludge of sewage treatment plant in Hong Hong | place: Hong Kong | collected 2016-03-17 ...
AGACCGCCCCGCGGGTCCAGCCCACCGACGATCCGCTCCGCATGGACGCCGAGCGTGGCGGTCGCACCGGCGCGGGCGCCGACGTCGACCTCGATCGGCGTGCCGCCGCCGACGGAAAGCGACAGGCTGGTGCGCGGTTCGCGGCGGGGGTTTTCCAGGACGATGTCGAACTGCGCGGTGGCGCCGGCGAAGACCGGGTCGCAGCGCCCGGGGCGTATCGAGAGCAATGCCAGGTTGCGGAAGGTGTGCAGGATGGCGACGATGCCGAGCCCGCCGAGCAGGAAGACCAGCGCGTAGCCGAGGCTGAGGTTGTAGTTCATGGCGCCGAGCAGGATCACGCCGAGGGCGACGGCAAAGGCGATGCCTGCGCGCGTCGGCAGCACGTAAACGCGGTTCTGCGTGAGGACGATGGGTGCCGCTTCGGGCGGGCGTACGCGCAAGGCCCAGCGCACGAAGGCTTCATTGAGCCGATGGCGCAGGCCGGCGGCGGGGTTCAAGGCAGGGGGACCGCCTCGATCAGTGCGGCGGCGATCGTCTCGGCATCGCTGCGTGCGGCTTCATCGGCCGGCCGCAGCCGGTGGCCGACGACGCCCGGGAGCACTGCCTGCACGTCCTCGGGCAGGACGTGGTCACGACCGTCGAGCAGCGCCCAGGCGCGGGCCACGGCCAGCAGGGCGAGGCAGGCGCGCGGAGAGAGGCCGGCCTGCCAGTGCGGCGCGGTGCGCGTATGCGCCGCCAGCGCCTGCACGTAGTCGATCATCGCCGGTGCGGCATGTACCGCGCGCGCTGCTTCCTGAAACTCGACCAATTGCGCCGGACCGAGGCGGGGGGTGAGGCCGGCGACCAGCCGACGCCGGTCTTCGCCGGCGAGCAACTCGCGCTCGGCGAGCGGGTCGGGGTAACCGAGACGGATCTTGAGCAGGAAGCGGTCGAGCTGGGACTCCGGCAACGGGAAGGTGCCTACCTGGTTGGCCGGATTCTGCGTGGCGATGACGAAGAAGGGTTCCGGCAGCGGGCGCGTGCTGCCCTCGGCGGTGACCTGGCGCTCCTCCATGGCTTCGAGCAGCGCGCTTTGCGCCTTGGGCGTGGCGCGATTGATCTCGTCGGCGAGGACGACGCGGGCGAAGATCGGGCCGGGGTGAAAATGGAAGGCACCACTGTCGCGGTCGAAGATGGAGACGCCGAGGATGTCGGCGGGCAGCATATCGCTGGTGAACTGGATGCGCTGGAAGTCGAGGCCGAGCACGCGCGCCAAGACGTGGGCCAGCGTGGTCTTGCCGACGCCGGGCAGGTCTTCGATCAGCAGGTGCCCGCGCGCGAGCAGGCAGGCCAGTGACAGGCGCACCGGTATTTCCTTGCCGAGGATGATGCGGTTGATGTCGCCGAGGACGGCGTCGAGCTCGGGGCGTCGCATGGGGGTGGGGGTTGAGCGGACTTTGATGGATAATATATTTTTGAAGGCATTGTAAGTCATACGAAAAGGCAACATGACCACTACCGCATTCATTACCCATCGCGATTGCTGGCAGCACGACATGGGTGCGCACCACCCGGAATGCCCGGACCGGCTCGGTGCCATCAGCGACCGCCTTATTGCCTCCGGCCTCGACGTTTACCTGCAGTTCCACGACGCACCGCTCGCGGACATGGAGCAGCTGACCCGCGTGCATCCCCGCGAGTACGTGGAGCACGTGAAGAACAGCAGCCCGGCTCACGGCATCATCCATCTCGACCCGGATACGGCAATGTCGCCCGGCACGCTGCAGGCGGCGCTGCGTTCGGCCGGCGCCGGCTGTTATGCGACGGACCTCGTCATGCGCGGGGAGGCGAACAACGCCTTCTGCTCGATCCGTCCCCCCGGCCACCATGCCGAGCGCGGTCGCGCAATGGGATTCTGCTTCTTCAACAACGTTGCCATCGCGGCGCGTCACGCGCTCGACGCCTGGAATCTTTCGCGCGTGGCGATCATCGACTTCGACGTGCACCACGGCAACGGCACGGAAGAGATCCTCGCTGGCGATGAACGCGTGCTGATGTGCGGTATATTCCAGCATCCCTTCTATCCGTATTGCGGGACCGAGAACCCGGCGGCCAACATGTGCAACGTGCCGCTTCCCGCGGGGACCCGGGGCGACGATTTCCGTCAGGTCGTGGCCGACATCTGGATGCCGCGGCTGCGCGAATTCCGCCCCGAGATGATCTTCATCTCTGCCGGTTTCGATGCCCACTACGAGGACGACATGGCCTCGCTGGGGCTGGTGGAGTCGGATTACGCGTGGGTTACGGAACAAATCAAGCAGGTTGCCGTCGAATCGGCCAAGGGGCGCATCGTCTCGCTGCTGGAGGGCGGTTACGTCCTGTCGGCGTTGGCGCGCAGCGTGACGACGCACATCAAGGTTCTCGCCGATTTGTAACCCGGCGTTGCACAGCGCGACGCCGCGGGACCATCGGTTAGAATTCCCGCTTTGCCAGACTTGCCGGCCGCCGCATTCCGGGCGGCCCTGACGGATACGCCATGAAGACCATCCAGGGATCCATTCCCGCCATCATTACGCCGATGCAGGACGACGGCGCGCTCGACCTGCCGGCGTTCGAACGCCTGCTCGACTGGCATATCGCGGAAGGCACCGACGCCATCGTCGCCGTCGGCACCACGGGCGAGTCGCCGACGGTGGATTTCGCGGAGCACTGCGCGATCATCGAGACGACCATCCGCCGCGTCGCCGGTCGCATTCCCGTGATTGCGGGCACCGGGGGGAACTCGACCGCCGAGGCAATCGAGCTGGCCCGCTTTGCGAAGAAGGCCGGCGCCGATGCCCACCTCTCCGTCGTGCCGTATTACAACAAGCCGACGCAGGAGGGTCTCTATCGCCACTTCAAGTCCATCGCCGAGGCGGTCGACCTGCCGATGCTGCTCTACAACGTGCCGGGGCGCACGGTGGCGGACCTGTCGAATGAAACCGCCTTGCGCCTGGCGCAGGTGCCGGGCATCGTCGGCATCAAGGACGCGACCGGCAACGTCGAGCGCGGCGCCGATTTGATCAAGCGCGCACCGACCGGGTTCAGCGTATATAGCGGCGATGACGCGACGGCGATCGCACTGATGCTGTTCGGCGGCAAGGGGTCGATCTCAGTGACGGCCAACGTCGCACCGCGCCTGATGCACCGCATGTGCGCCGCGGCCATGGCCGGCGACGTCGCTACCGCGCGCGATCTGCACTTCCGGCTGCTCGGGCTGCACCGCAACCTGTTCCTGGAGGCGAATCCGATACCGGTCAAGTGGGCGGCGCAGCAGATGGGCCTCGTCGGCGGCGGCATTCGCCTGCCCATGACGCCGCTATCGCCGGAGTTCCACGACCGCGTGCGGAATGCCATGCGCGAAGCCGGGATCAGCGTTCCCGAGGGGCGATGACCATGTATTTCCGCCACATTGCGGTTTTGACGGCCGCCGCTCTCCTCGCCGGTTGCAGCGGGAACATCCTGCCCGAGTCGAAGAAGATCGAGTACAAGTCCGCGGGCAAGCTGCCGCCGCTGGAAATCCCGCCCGACCTGACCCAGCAGAGCCGTGACGATCGCTACGTGGTGCCCGATACGGCGGCCAGCAAGGGCTCGGCGACCTATTCTGCTTATTCGACCGAGCGTTCCGGACAGGCGCGCACGACCACGGCGCAGGATCTGCTGCCGCAGGTCGACAAGATGCGCATCGAGCGTTCGGGCACCCAGCGCTGGCTGGTGGTGGCCGGAACGACGCCGCAGCAGCTATGGCCGAACGTCAAGGATTTTTGGCAGGAGCTTGGTTTCCTGGTGAACGTCGAACTGCCCGAAGCCGGCGTCATGGAAACAGACTGGGCGGAAAACCGGGCCAAAATTTCACAGGACTTCATCCGCAACACGATCGGCAAGGTATTCGACAGCGCTTATTCGACGCCTGAGCGCGACAAGTTCCGCACGCGACTCGAGAAGGGTGGCGAAGCTGGGACCGTCGAGATTTACATCAGCCACCGCGGCATGTACGAGATTTATACCAACGAGGCGCGCAGCGAGACCAAGTGGCAGCCGCGTCCTGCCGACCCCGAACTCGAGGCGGAAATGCTGCGCCGGCTGATGGTCCGCCTGGGTGTCGACGAGTCCCGAGCCAAGACCTTGGTGGCAGCTGCGGATCCGCGCCAGGAACGTGCCAAGCTGACGCGCGCAGGCGATGGTGTTGGCACGCTGCAGCTCGAAGAGCCCTTTGATCGCGCCTGGCGCCGTGTCGGCCTGGCGCTCGATCGCGTTGGTTTCACCGTCGAAGATCGCGATCGCTCGCAGGGGCTTTATTTCGTACGCTACGTCGACCCGGAAGTTGACAACAAGAAGACCGAGGACAAGGGCTTTCTCTCCAAGCTTGCCTTCTGGCGCGGCAGTTCAAGCGACAAACCGACGCAGGCGCAGTACCGGATTCAGGTCAAGGCCGGCGGGGAGTCGAGTTCAGTCCAGGTGCTTACTCGCGAGGGAGGCGTGGACCGGTCGGAGACCTCGCGGCGCATCCTGGGACTGCTGCACGAGCAGTTGAAGTAGCCTGCCACCGGCGGTCCCGAGTGCGTTTCGCATCGCTGGGCAGCGGCAGCCGGGGTAACGCGCTCGTCGTCGAGTGCGGATCGACCCGGGTGCTGGTGGATGCAGGCTTCGGACCGCGCGAAATGGCGCGACGCCTGGCGCGCCTTGGGCTCGATGCTGCAGACATTCAGGCCGTTCTAGTCACCCACGAGCACGCCGACCATTGCGGCGGAGTCTCCGCCTGTGCCCGGCGCTACGGCTGGCGAACCTACCTGACCCACGGCACACTCGTGGCGTCGCGTCTGGACGCGGAAGGCATCGAAGTGACTGTCGTCGACAGTCACGAAGCATTTGCCATCGGCGACCTGGCCATCCGGCCCTTTCCGGTCCCTCATGATGCCCGCGAGCCGATCCAGTTCGTGCTCGGCGATGGCGTGCGACGGCTCGGGGTTCTCACGGACGCCGGGCATGTGACGCGCCACGCAGCGAACATGCTGGACGGGTGTGACGCGCTGTTCCTCGAGTGCAACCACGATCTCGATCTGCTGGAGCGCGGCAGCTATCCGCGCGCATTGAAACAGCGCATCGCCGGGGCCTGGGGCCATCTGGACAACGGGGCAGCTGCGTCGCTGCTGGAGGCGATCGACCGGTCCCGCCTCAAGCATGTGGTGGCCGCTCACCTGTCAGAAGAAAACAACCGGCCGTCACTGGCGTGCGGGGCGCTCGCAACAGTGCTTGCCTGCGAGGCCGAGTCCGTCGACGTCGCCCTGCAGGACGACGGGCTCGCCTGGCGCAGCCTTTAGGCCTGAGGCGCCCGAAAAGAAAAAAGGCCAGCCCGAAGGCTGGCCTTTTCGTACAGCGTGAGGACTGCTTACTTCTTCGCCGGGGCAGCCGGGGCGCCAGCCATGCCGGACATGCCGGCCATGCCAGCCGGAGCCGCCGGGGCAGCCGGGGCGCCAGCCATGCCAGCCATACCGGACATGCCGGCCATGCCAGCCGGAGCCGCCGGGGCGCCAGCCATGCCGGCCATGCCAGCTTGACCCGCCATGCCGGACATGCCGGCCATGCCAGCCTGACCCGCCATGCCGGACATGCCTTCCATGCCCTTCTGGCCTTCCATGCCGGACATGCCGCTCATGCCAGCCGGGGCGGCGGGAGCAGCCGCGGGCTTCGGAGCCTCGGCGGGCTTCGGGGGCTCGGACTTGCCACAAGCGGCGAGCGCCATGGCGGCGAGGGACGCAACGAGGAGAGACTTCTTCATATGAATTCCTTTATCGATAGAGGAAAAGATCTTGAGGTACAACGGTGAAGCCGCGTCGGGTGCGACCCGACAGCCAATTAGTATATCAACATTCACCCTGCCGGGGAATGCGTTCTTCCCTCCGCGCTAGAGCCCCGTGGTGTTAAGCCGCAGGCATGGCAGGCTCTGCTCCCACAGTTCCTCGAAACGCAGGCGCCATGGGTTGAGGTAGTCCGGGTTGTCGTGCGCGAGGGCACTGCGCGGCTGGTCTATGTGAAAGCGTCGCACGCCATGGCATCCATCGGCGAACACATGGGTGTCGGCGAGTTGGCGCAGGTTGTCCGGCGTCTGCCGTACCTCGACCAGATGTGCGTGGTTGCCGATGAGCTGCAGCAGGCGCGGGCAATCATCCTGGAGCGGACCAGAGTCGTGCAGCACCAGGCGCAGCCGGCGAGGCGCGCCGCCCTGCAGGAAGGCGGCGAGCAACGCCACGCGCGGCCGGCTCTCGATCTGGAGCCTGGCAAGGTCGCGGTCGAAAATCTGTATCTCGCGCCGCGCCAGGGCAAGAACCGCATCGCAGGCTGCGCGATACTCGGCCTCGCTGGTAAGCAGGCTGTAGGGCGCTTCCATGCGGCGATTATAATCGGCGCCCCGCCGCCAACCGCCATCCGCCATGCCCGTCGCCCACATCGAATCGCTTGACCACGAAGGGCGTGGCGTCGCACACGTCGACGGCAAGGCGATCTTCGTCGAGGGCGGGCTGCCCGGGGAGGTTGTCGAGTACGAGAGCTACCGGCGCAAACCCGGCTACGAGAAGGCGCGCCTGCGTGCCGTGATTCGCGAAACCAGCCAGCGCACGGCGCCTCGCTGCCCGCATTTCGGCCATTGCGGCGGCTGTTCGATGCAGCACCTGCATCCCGCCGGACAGGCTGCTGCCAAACAGCGCGTGCTGGAGGATGCGCTCTGGCATATTGCGCGGCTGCGCCCGGAATCGATCTATCCGCCCATCGTCGGCAATCCTTGGGGCTATCGTCTGCGTGCCCGGCTGTCGGTGCGTCTGGTGCCGCGCAAGGGCGGCATCCTCGTCGGCTTTCACGAGCGTCAGAGCAGCTACGTCGCCGTGATGGACTCGTGCGAGGTGCTGCCGCCACACGTCTCGGCCCTTATCCCGGCGCTCAAGGAATTGATCGCCGGGTTGTCGCGGCCGGACCGCATACCGCAGATCGAGGTTGCCGTCGGCGGAGCGCAGACCGTGCTGGTGCTGCGTCACCTCGAGCCGCTCGACGACGAGGATGGGAAGCGCCTGCGCAGCTTTGCCGACGTGCATCAGGTCATCTGGTACCTGCAGCCGGGCGGCCTCGACTCATTGCATCTTTTCCATCCGGCCGACGCGCCGATGCTGGCCTATCAATTGCCGGATTTCGGCCTCGAGCTGGCGTTCCATCCGACGGAGTTCACCCAGGTTAACCACGGTGTGAATCGCATGCTCGTACGGCGGGCAATGTCCCTGCTGCGACCGCAGGCGGGCGAACGCATCGGTGACCTCTTCTGCGGCCTGGGCAACTTCACGCTGCCGATTGCACGCCTTGGCGCGCGGGTACTCGGCATCGAGGGCAGCCCGGCGCTGGTGGCGCGGGCGCGGGAGAACGCCGGGCGCAACGGGCTCGCGTCGAATTGCGAATTCGCCGTGGCCAACCTCTTCGAAATCGACGGCGCGGCGTTCAGTTCGTTCGGGCACTTCGACGCGCTGCTCGTCGATCCGCCGCGCGAGGGCGCCATTGCGTTGATGAAGGCGCTGCCGGAGGCCGATGGGCCGCGGCGCATCGTCTATGTATCGTGCAGCCCCGCAACGCTGGCGCGCGACGCCGCAGTGCTGGTGCACGAAAAGGGATACCAATTGCGCGGCGCAGGCATTGCCAACATGTTTCCGCACACCTCGCACGTCGAGTCGATCGCGTTGTTCGAGCGCGAGTCGTGAGCGCAAACGAAAACGGCGGCCTGGGCCGCCGTATTCGCACGCTTGCTGCGGTTCAGTCGCGTTCGCCGGTGAAGGCCATCAGCAGTTGCAGCAGGCTGACGAAGATATTGAAGACGTCGAGATATACCGCCAGCGTTGCGGTGATGTAGTTGTCCTCGCCACCCTGCACGATGCGGTTGATGTCGTAGAGCACGTAGGCGGAAAAGAGGACGACGGCAATCGCCGAGACGGCCAGGGAAAGCGCCGGAATCTGCATGAAGATGTTGGCGGCCGAGGCCACCAGCAACAGGATCACGCCGGCGAACAGGAAGGTCCCGATGCGCGAGAAGTCGCGCTTGCTGCTTGCGGCGACGCCGGCCAGGGCGAAGAAAATCGCACCGGTGCCGCCGGCAGCCATGGCAATCAGCGAGCCGCCATTGGCCAAGCCGAGCGCGTGGCGCAGCAGCGGCGCCATCATGAGGCCCATGAAGAATGTGAAGCCGAGCAGCACCAGCACGCCGGCGCCACTGTTCTTGGTGCGTTCTATGCCCCACATGAAACCCCAGGCGATGCCGAGGAAGAGCAGGAAGGCGAGGAAGGGGCTGCCGGCCAGGAAGGCGAAGCGGAACTGGATCCCGAGCAGCGCACCGGCGACGGTGGGCAGCATGGAGAGACCGAGCAGGGCATAGGTGTTGCGCAGCACCCGGTGCTGCTGCGCGCCGATGTCGGGCAGGGAGATCGAGGTAGGGGTCTGAACGGTATCCATGTCGATGCATTTCCTCCTGTGTGTGGTACCCGGCAGTTGACCACCTTGGGCGGTTCGGAGTTCCGGGCTGGCGCAGGATTATAGCGACGCCGGCCCCTCCGGCGGAAAGCTCAAGGGGCGGAACTCCCTGATTCGTAGCGTGACACGATCGCAGCGTGGGTGCCATCGCGTTTCATCGCGTCGAGTGCCTTCTGCAGTTTCTCGGCCGTTCCGGGCGCAAGGCCCGGGTGGCAGGCGAGGTAGTTCTCGGATCGCTCGAAAATCCATACGGGAACGATGTCCTTGACGCCGGCCTTGGCGGCGATGTGCCTGCCGGTGTAATAGCCGGTGACCCAGAGGTCGATCTTGTCGGGCTCGCTGCGATTCAGTGTCAGCTTGGCGGGGTTGGCTGCATCGTCCGCTTCCGCGGCGCGGAAGGTAACCGCGAGGTCCTTCAGGTAGCGCTCCTTGGCATCGCCCTTGAGCACGCCGACGCGGTACTGCTTGAGGTCTTCCGGGCGCGACAGGCTGCCTTTGAAACCCTTGCGCGCAAACGCGGCCCATTTGTTCTCGACGATCGGCCCGATCCACTTGAAGAGGCGCTCGCGATTTGCCGTCCTCGCCGTGCTGTAGACGCAGGTGTTCGGATAAAGCTGTGCGCGGTCGTAGGCAGCGGACCAGGCGAGCAATTCGTTCTTGTTGGGAATGGCGGCGCGCCTGAACATTTCCGCGACCACATCCACCGCCATGCCGACGGGCTTCTTGTCTTCCAGGAACTGGAAAGGGAAGGCATCCTCGGTCAGCAGGTTGATGGCCTGGGCGTGTGACTGGGCCGGTATCAGCACAAGTGATGCAAGCAGCAGAGATGCAGTCGTGGCACGGATCATGGTCTTACTCCAGGGTTACCGGGGCTTTACTGCCGATACGATACCGCATGTCATTGCCACTGGCATTATGCGCGAATCGCAGTTTGCCGGTCGCGATGGCCGCTTCGACCCGCGCCGGGACCGGATGGTGAAATTCCGCGCCGGAAGCGCATGTCGGTCGAAGCGTTCGATGGGTGCGCCTGGCAACTAACGCCGCACGAAGAACACGCGAGGGGAAATGGCTGCCGCGTCGGCCGACATGGCTACCCTTCTTAGCGGCCGCACCTGCCGGGCATCCGCCATGGGATCGAGCGCAGCGCGGGTGACGCGCGCGACGTAGCCGTTCGCCAGCCCGGTGCGGTGGTTGCCGGTGTTGTAGGCCGACAGAGCGGCCTTGAGTGCTGTCTGGCCTGTCCCCATGGTCTTCGCCGCGCCTGCATACTCGCCGGCGAGTATCGCTGCGCCAGCGGCGATATTCGTGCAGGGATCGAACATGCCTGCAACGCTGGCGCGCAGCTTGCGCAGGTTCCCCGAATTGACCTGCGCCAGCCCCATGTCGATCGAGTAACCGCGGTCGATCAGCCATTCCGACCACGCAATGGCTTCCTCCTTCGATGCGGGTTGGCGGGCGAGGCGTCGGGCCCCGTTGACGTTGAGGGCCAGCGGGTTCCCGCCGGATTCGACCTTGATGATGGCCAGCATCGTGGTCGGCGCCACCTGGGGCGCGCACTGGACGACCAGTTGTTCGAGGCCGGGCAGCACGCCTACCGGCCGAAGAAGCGCTCGAGCAGCGAACCGGGGCGTTGCCTGGCCAGCCCCTGGCGCAGCGACCGGTTCTTCTCCTGAAGGTCGCGCGCAAGCTGCACGGCCACCATGTACTGAAGCTGGTGGGCGACGGCCGGGGCCATGAGGAAGAGGGCATTGAAGCGATCGCGTGCCAGCACCGCCGCGGTGACGGCGCTCCTGGCCGTGCAGGTTTCCGGTGACGGCATGTCATCGACCAGGGAGAGCAGACCCACCACTTCGCCGTCACGCGCCTCGCGCGGCTCCTGTTCCAGTTCGCCGGCCGCGTTGACGCGCGTCACCTGGACTGTTCCGGAGACGATGATATAGAGGGCGGGTCCTTGCGCGTCTTGTGTCACCAGCTCGCGCCCGGCCGGGAAGTCTTCCAGCCGCAGGTTGCCGAGCAGTGCGTCCAGCTGCCTTTCCGAGAATCGGGCGAATGCTGGTAGCCCGTGGAGAAAATTGCGCAGGTCGTTCATGATCAGCCCAGGCGTGCCGCCCCCGCATTCGACTCGCGCAGCCGCCTGGCCAGCAGGTCGACCAGCTGGCCGAGCAGCACGTGTGAAATATCCGGGTCGTGGATCACCAGATTCTCGAAATCCCTCGCATGCATCTTCAGCGCGCGGCACCGCGTCAGCGTGGATACCGTCGAACTGGCGAGCATTTCACCGCTCAGGACGGCGACTTCGCCAAGCCAGTCACCGGGCCCGATGTGCCCCAGTTCGAGCGTCTTCGAACCGTCGCCGACCGACGCCTGGAGGTCGCCCTCGAGAACGAGGAAGAGCGAGTCGACCGGCATCCTGTCGCGAAACAGCTTGCGTCCGGGGGGCAGCGTGACGACGCTGCAGGCGTCGAGCAGGCGAGCGAGATTGTCGGGCCCCAGTTCCGCGCTTACGGCCGGGAAGCGACGCTGGAACTCCGCGGAGATATCCTGATTCACTGGGGCTTCGCCTTTGCTGGGACTGCTGCGAGGACGATCATAGCGCAACTGGTGAACGGTTAGAATCGAAAGGCAGCCTGCACCGGCCTTCGGCACATGGCCGGCATGCAGCGCGGCGAACGACTGCGGACCGCCCTTGGATACTGACCCGACCATCAACAGCGCGCCGGCGGCAGGTGCGCCAAGGTTCTTCTCGCTTTCGCAACGGGTGGGGCGCTTGCGCTACTTCACCTACACGCTGGGTGCGCTGATGGGCTGCGTGCTCCTGCTCGTGGCGGTCTATGCCGTGGCCATGCTGCTGCCGCCCGGCCTGGGGCGGCTGGTGTCGGTTGCCAGCTACGTCATGATCAAGAGCGTGGTGTTTCCCATGATCGTGTTCGTGATGAGCATCCGTCGCCTGCATGATTTCGATCTAAGCGGCTGGTGGTCGCTGCTCGTGGTGATCCCGTTGGTCCCGATTGCCCTGGCCCTGATCCCCGGCAAGCCGGCGGCCAATCGCTTCGGCGACGCGCCGGCACCCAATCCGGCCGGACTCAGGATTGCCGCGTTCGTGTTTCCCTGCCTGTTGTTTGCCCTCTATTTCTCGACACAGGGGTTCTCGCCGAAGCACGGTGCCGGCGATGCTCCTGCGGCAGGCGTGCAGCCGCCACTGCGCAGCTACGACGCCAAGTAGGCAACGCACGTTTCGTCCGTTCAGTATCGATCTCATTCGATCTTCACTTGCGTCCGCCAACGGCGCCAGACGAAACCGCGACCGGGCGCCGGCTGCAATCGCTGTCCATGTTGAGGCCACCGTTGCGCACATCAACCAGCGGCTTGTTGGCGAGCGGGCCCGCTTGTTCCGGCAGTTCCTTGCCGCGTTCCGTTCCCTGCTGACCCAGGCACAGGGTCTGGCCGTCGACCGTCACCGTCCCCGCATTTCCCGCGCCATCCGATCCCGCGCCACCGGCGGACGATCCACCCGAACCCCGACTGCCGCTTTCGCCTCCGTCCTTGTCCGAGGCGACACCGCCTGACGTCGACGCGCCGGCGCCACGCCCCGAGGTGCCGCCACCGCCCGAATCACCGCTGCCCGACCCGCTTCCCTCGCCGCCCTGGCTGCCCGCCCGGCCTGATCCGCCGGCGCTACCGCTGCCGCCGCCATCACTCGAG
>ERZ724507.1026-NODE-1026-length-12214-cov-6.816597_pt1 | contig 12214 bp, 8 predicted proteins | sample MGYA00376040_ERZ724507 | MGnify/ENA primary metagenome ERZ724507 (study PRJEB28724, sample SAMN07190883) | activated sludge metagenome | isolation source: activated sludge of sewage treatment plant in Hong Hong | place: Hong Kong | collected 2016-03-17 ...
CGTACAGGTAATCGCCGTTTTCGCTGCGGTCGCCGTTGCTCGCAGCCCAGGAGACGATGCGCGTCACTTCCGGTCGCTCGACCGTGGTCAGATGGTCGAGTTCGGCCTTCAGGCGACCGTGACCGCCCGGTGTCATGTAGTTCTTTGTGCCCGCTGGCAACGGCGGCAACACGATGTCTTCATCGTCGTCCGGCGCGTCAGAATCTTCTTTGGTAAATGCTTTGCTCATAGCTTCCAGTCCTTCCTCACGGGCAGACCAGGGCCTGTTCACGCTATTGCAAAAGTAGTGTGAACAGGCCCTAAGCGAATGTTAGCCAAGCAGCACTCGCCGCATTCAGCGCAGCGTCTGCCGGACGCGGTCGATCGACTCGCAGAGCGTCTGCACCGCTGCAAACGTGCGCAGTGTCGGGCGATGCAATCGCGCGCCGTCTACGCCAAGCACCCGCGCGTCCGCCACGCGAGCGTCGAATAGTCGCGCTGACTTCCACTGCTCGCGGACCGCCGCGAGCGACCCTGGATCAGCGACCAGCACTGCATCCGGTTTGGCAGCCAGCACGGCCTCGGACGAAACCTCCGGGGCCGGCAGCGGCAGACGACCGAACACGTTTTCAGCACCGCAAACAGACAGCGCCTCGCCGACCACGTGGCGATCGGAAAGCGTAAACAGTCGCCCGGCGCCGAGCTGGTAGAACACCTTTACCCGCTTCGAATCGCCATAACGCCGCTGCAACGCAATAATCTGCGCTGTCGCTTCCCCCGCCAGACGCATTGCCGTACGACGACTGTCATCATCGCCTGCCCACTCGCTGAAGTGACGGGCTTCAGCGAGGATGCTGCCTAACGTATTGAGCTCACTCTCATAAACGCGAACGCCCAGACGCCGCAACGCGTCGAGGTCAGCAGCACGATTGCCGCCGGGCCATGCCACCACCAGATCGGGCTTCAGCGCGATCACTGCTTCGATATTGGTGCCGCGGTAACCGCTGACTTTGGGCAGTCGTCTCGCTGCCTCCGGGAAGTCGCAGGACTCGCTGACGGCAACCACGCGATCACCAGCACCGACCGAGAACAAAAGCTCGGTCGCGTGCGGTGACAGACTCACAATGCGTTGCGGTGTGCCGGCGTGGGCAACGGCAATGCCGGCGAGCAGCAATACGGCGAACCGTCTCACAACGATTGAGATCGCCCTCACCGTTCGCCGGCAAGCTGCAATATCTGTGCTGATCACGGCTTGCCGCTAGCGGTCAATCGCAACCGTGAGCCAGGCGCGCCGACCGCCGGTTGCGTAGCCGTAGGCGAGCTGGTAGTCGCGATCAGTGGCGTTTTCAAGCCGCATGCCAAGACGCACACCGGGCCACAGCTGCTTTGACGCGTGCAGATTGAGCACAGCGTAGCCGGGCAGCGCGCGGCTGTTGGACGCGTTGTCGAAACGCCTGCCTGACGCGAGCAACTCAATGCCCGTGGTTACGCCGAACAGGTCGCCGCTGAGTTTCACGGCACCATGCTCGCGGGCACGCCGTGCGAGCTGCGTGTCAGTCGTGGTGTTGCGCGGATCCGCAAGATCAAAGCTGCCGTCCACGCGTACCCCCCCCAACTGCGTACCGCCCGCAAGCGTCACGCCCCGCAGTTGGGCCTTGGCGACGTTCTGTGGCGCGCAGTTGAAGTTGGCGTCGCACTCAAACTGGATGAGATCGCGAACATTGTTCTGATAGACAGTCAGCGACGCGTTCGATTCCGTGACAGACCAGCGGAAACCGAACTCGATATTCTGACCACGCTCGGGTCTGAGGGTGGGATTGGCGTAGCCGGGGTAGTAAAGATCGTTGAAGGTTGGCGCCTTGAAGCTGGTGCCCGCACTCAGCACCGCCCGCCACTGCGGCGCCAGACGATAGCCAACGCTGCCGCTGGCCGTGGTGCGGGTGCCGTACTGGCTGCTATCGTCCAGACGCAGGGTTGCATTGGCCCGCAAGTCGTCGGCGGCCCAGTCACCGCCCAGCAGCACACTTGAGGTCCGGCGCGCAGTCACCGGCAATGCGTCGCTACCTTTCACTGTCTCACGCCGCCACTCGAACGCGCCCAGCAGATTGAGTGCTGAACTGACGCGGAAGTTGTTCTGCCATCCCAGCAGATCATTGCGCGTCCTGTAGTCGCCAGGAAAAGCCGATTCGAAGCTGGACTTGTCCGTCGACGATCCAATGCGCAGCGAACCGGTCCAATTTGATGTGAGCGAGAAATCCGCAGTTGCAGCAACGCTGTTGACCAGCGAACGAATGCGATCATCGTGCATTGCATCACCGTCGTACTGGACGTTGCCTCGCGTTTCAAAAGCGTGCAGCGCAAACTTCAGCGTGGACGACGGCGACCAATTGCCGTTGAGCTGGACGGTGTTGAAGCGATAGCCGTCGCGGTCCGGGTTGTAGCTGTAGTCTGCCTTGTTGACGATGGCGTTGTAGCCACGGCTTGCATTCTGGGCCGCGGTCACCGTCACGCCGTTGGCGGCATCACCCAGTCCGGCGTTGGCGCTCAGTTGTTGCGACCGCCATTCACCTGCCGCCGCGCGTATCCCCATGCCTCGGTCGCGGCGGGTAAATATCTGGATGACACCGCCGACAGCGTCGGCGCCATAGAGACTGGCTGCCGGGCCGCGCAACACTTCGATGCGTTCGATCTGGTCAACGTTGATGTGCTGCAAGGCAGACAGCCCGCTGAACGAGGAGGAAACCCGTTGTCCATCAATCAGCAGCAGCGTCTGGTTGCTGTTGGCCCCACGCAGAAAAATCGACGGGGTGGCTCCCGGACCAGTCGTTGCAAATTCAACGCCAGGAAGCAGCCGCAAGGCATCGGCGATGTCGACAATACCCGCCGCGCGGAGACTGGTGCCGTCCAGCACCGAGATGTCGCGCATCGTCGTGTTGATGTCTTCCGGCATCCGCGTGGCGGTGACAACCACGCGATCCAGCTTGCTTTGTGATTGCTGGGGGGCTTGGGCGGCAGCGATGCCAGCCGGCACTATTGCCGATGCAAACGCCAATGCAATGGCGAGTGCGCATGGCGTTGAGCGGTGGTCGGGAATAGTCCGTACCTGGACGGGGGTGAGTAGGTGCTTGTCTGATTGCATGACGATCCTGACGAATCGGGCCCTCCGCCCGACGGTGGGTGGTCCCGCTGGCAAGGCTCAGGTGGCACGGGTCAGGCGATCGTCAACGACGGTGCATGCGCCCGGCACCGCGCATCCCCGCGCAGTGGGCAATGATCCGTCGTCCGAGGAAGGCGACAGAAAAGCCGGGCCGGTCTCCGGACTCGTCGCCGCAGTTTGGTTGCGCCTTCCCGGGAGTGGACTCCCAGTGGCATGGCTGAATCGGAAACGATACAGCACGGCAACCAGCGTTGATGCGACTTACCGTTGCGGGGGCAGTAGCGGCTTTATCGTGCTGGCACGATGCACCGCTTTCCCGTTTCACTTGATGGCAACCGAAGAATCTGGTCACCAGCAAGCACCTTGCTTCGTCGTGCAGTTTATCAGTGGCATGCAACAATTTGCCCATGGCATCCAACCCCTCTGACTGGCAACGTTACCGGCGGCTGCTGACATACGTGCGCCCTTATCGCGGCCGCTTGCTCGCGGGTATGGCGATGCTGGCTGCGGTGTCACTGGTGGAACCGCTCATCCAGGTCGCTTTCTCGCAGATTCTTGACCGCGCATTCATCGTCGACGCAGCGGCTGGTGCCAACGCAGTTGCCAGCCTGGCCGGCCAGAGTGCACTGGCGAAAGGCTTCCTGGGTCCGGTCACTGCAGTGTTGCTGGCGATACCGATTCTCTGGTTCCCGGCGCTGCTGGTTGGCCTGTTCGCAGTCCGCAGTGCCGCCAATTTTGTCGGTGATCTGGCACTGCACTGGGTTGCCAGCCGGGTGGTGTTTGACCTCCGGCAAGTCATATTCGCGCATCTTTTGCGCCTGCCAGTGAGCTTTTTTGACCGGCACTCCCCGGCGGAATTGACCTCCAAGATTACTTATGACACGCAACAGATCGGCGCGGTGACCAGCCAGGCGCTGACAACACTGGTGCAGGACTCTCTCAAGTTGATTGTGGCAATTACGATGATGGCATCGGTCAGCTGGAAATTGACGCTCGGTGTCTTCGTCATCGCTCCAGTGGTCGCCGTCGTCGTGCGGGCCATGACCCGTCGTCTGCGGGCTGCGAGCGTGGCATTGCAAACACAGATGGGAGAACTGGCACGCTTCGCAGATGAGGGCTTGAGCAACCAGCGCTCGATCAAAATCTATTCGGCTTTCGAGCAGATTCAACGGGCTTTTTCACTGCGAGCCAACGCTGTCCGGCGCACGATCATGAAGCAGGAAACCGCCAATGCGGCGAGCGCACCACTGATGCACGTGGTGGTCTCCGTGGCGATTGCCGGCATCGTTGCGCTTGCCATTCAGGAAGGCCAGCGACAGGCGATGACCGCCGGTGACTTTTTCGTGTTCTTTACTGCGTTGCTCTCGTTGCTGCCCCCCGTCAAGAGCCTGTCGTCAGTCAATGCGGTCTTGCAACGTGGCCTCGCGGCAGCGAGCAGCGTTTTCTCCGTGCTTGATCAATCGACGGAGCCACTGCCGACCGCTGGCGTTTCAGAACGCCTGCGCGGTGACATCCGGTTCGACGCCGTGTCGCTGCGCTATCCGGGTCGTGACGTGGATGCCCTCACTGACGTGTCACTCAACATCCCGGCCGGGCGCCGGGTTGCCTTCGTTGGCGCCTCGGGTAGCGGCAAAAGTACAGCGATGGCACTTCTCGCGGGCTTTTACTCCGCTCAGCAGGGCGATGTACTGATCGACGGCAAGCCAGTCGCACAACTTGGTCTGCGGACTGTTCGCGACAATCTGGCGCTGGTGTCACAGGATGTCCTGCTGGTAAACGACACTGTAACGGCCAATATCGCGTTTGGCGTGGAGCCGGCCGCTGTTGATGGCAACCGCGTGCACTGGGCAGCCACAGCGGCAGCTGCCGACGCCTTTATCAGCGCGCTGCCGTCAGGCTACGACACATCGGTAGGTGAAGGCGGAGGACTATTGTCAGGCGGCCAGCGTCAGCGCATCGCGATTGCCCGCGCGTTGTACAAGCAGGCGGCGATCATTCTCTTCGATGAAGCGACCTCGGCGCTCGACAGTGGTTCGGAGAAGGTGGTGCAGGATTCTCTTCGTGTGCTCGGCGATGGACACACGGTCGTACAGGTGGCGCATCGGCTCAGCAGCATTCGCGACGCTGACGAGATCTTCGTTTTCGAGGGCGGTCGCGTCGTCGAGCGCGGCAGTCACGTCACGCTGGCTGCGGCGGGAGGATCGTACTCAAAGCTGCTGGCGGCACAGGCGGGCTGAAGTCGATCACCCATCGCTTCAACTCCGCCCTCACATCGTACGGCGAAGGCTGATCCAGCCACCGCAGCAGTTCATCGATGTCTATCGCGGCTTCGAGACTGGCGACCACCCGGCGCACTTTGGCATGCGCTGTCGGGAGAAATTGTTCGCCATCCCCCGTCAGTTCTTCATGCATTTTTTCACCAGGTCGAAGACCGGTGTAGACGATCGGGATCGCATTCGTGGAGCCGCGCGCAAGCCGGATCAGCTCACGAGCCAGCTCCACAATCAGGACCGGGCGGCCCATATCAAGCACAAAGAGTGATTGTGGATGGCCCATCAGGCCAGCTTGCAGCACCAGTTGTGCGGCCTCCGGGATGGACATGAAGTAACGGGTCATTTCCGGGTGTGTCACCGTCACCGGGCCACCGCTTGCAATCTGCTCACGGAATTTCGGAATTACGCTGCCGTTGCTGCCGAGCACGTTGCCGAATCGCACACCGACAAACTTTGTCGGCGTTTCCGGGAGGCTCATGATCGCCAGCTCCGCGAGGCGTTTGCTGGCACCCATGATGCTCGATGGGCGAACGGCCTTGTCAGTCGAGATCAGCACGAACTTCTCGGCGGCTACTGCACGGGCGCACTCAGCGGCCACCAGCGTGCCCAGTACGTTGTTGCGTACCGCCTCCCAAGCGTTGACCGTTTCCGTGAGCGGCACATGTTTGTAAGCGGCGGCGTGAAAGACGATATGAGGTCGCTCCCGCTCGAAGATTTCCAGCATGCGCTCGCGGTTGCGGGCATTGCCCACGTACACCTCGATACGCTCGCGAGGCAGCTTGGTTGCGATGTGTTCGCCGACCACGTGCGAGGCAAACTCGGAAATATCCACCATCACCAGACGTCCGGGATGGAAGCGCGCGACCTGATTGCAAAGCTCCGTCCCGATCGAGCCGCCCGCTCCAGTGACCAGCACTGTGCGACCCGAGATCCAGCTCGCCAGCCCCGGGTTGTCCAGAACTACCGGGTCGCGCCCCAACAAGTCTTCCAGCTCGATGGCCCGCAACTTTGCCAGCGGAGACTCTTCCGACAGCAGTTCGTCGTACGACGGTACTGTGAGCACGCTCAGGCCGGCGCTTGCCGCGATCTCAACGGCGCGGCGGCGCGCTTCGTGCGTCGTATTCGGCATCGCTATGATCGCGTGACGTGCACCGAAGCGCCGCGCCACATCCTCGGCTTGTGCCAGTCGCCCGACAACGGGCGTGTCGTGGACGCGGGCGCCAACTTTTGTCATGTCGTCGTCAAGCAGCGCGACGACCTGCCACGTATCGGACCTGGAAAGCTCGCTGACCAGTCTGGCGCCTGCCGCGCCTGCACCCAGCACCAGCACGGGCTCTCCCTGGGCAGCAGCCAGTCCATATAGACGGTGTTCCTTCCAGCTGCGATATGCAAATCGCGCACCGCCCATCAACAAGATCAGCAGTGCGGGCTGCAGCAACAGCACGGATCGCGGCCAGATAAAGCTGTCCGGCCGTACGATCACGAAAAGGACCGCAGTGCTGGCGGCAGCGACAAATGCACCGAGAACGATACGACGCAAGTCAGCCATGCTGGCGAATCGCCAGAGCCCTTCATAGAGGCCCAGCCCGACGAACACCAGCGCGTGCACCGGAACAACAAAAGCCAGACTGCGGGCAACATCCCCTGCAGTGAACTCGGCGCCGTCGATATTGAAGTTGAATCGGGCCCAGAACAGCAGCGCCCATGCGCCCGCTGCAGCTGCCACGTCGTAGAGCAGCGCGAGAAATGCGCGCGGGTTCATCAGCAGATTGGGCTGCCTGCGTAACGTCCACTCGGTGAGCACCACATAGAACGCCGCGTAAGCCGTCACGGCTGCAGTCGCCAGCGGTACCGCAAGGCTGCGGACGAGACCGGCAACAGCAATCGATAGCAGCATCCATCCCACGATCCAGAACAGCACGCCGCGATGCCCAAGGCCGGCGAGGGTAAGACGCTGGTACAGGTGTTCACGGTGCGGACGCAGCGGATTGTGTCCCCGCAGCAGGCGCCTGACCAGCGTGTAAGTTGCATCCGCCCACAACGGCATAAATATCGCCAGTGGTACGGCGGCCTGCCAAACACCGTCGGCGACCCCTTTGATGCTCACGGCTGCGAGCGCAAGTCCGAGCACCGTCGATCCTCCATCGCCCATAAACAGTCGGGCCGGCGGCAAATTCATCGGCAGAAAGCCGAGCGCCGACGCTGCAACAACGACGGCAGAGCCGATGAGAGCTGTCGAGGCTGGTCGAGCGGCATCCGTGCCAGGCAGAAAGACGGCAATTGTCGCCAGCGCCGTGCCGCCAATGATCGCTGCCGATGCCGCGACGCCGTCTACGCCATCAATGAAATTGAACAGATTTACCGACCAGATGACGACAATAATCAGGGGTATAGCCACAATTGTCGACAGTCCGCCTTCACCCCAAGCGGCTACCACCAGCATCGCCGACAGGGAGTGCACCGCCAGGCGCAACGTCGGAGAAGCGTCACTCCAGTCATCCCACGCGGAGACCATCCACATCAAGGTCAGCGCCAAAGGAATCTGCCATTGCGGGATGAGCACAACGGCACCGAACAGAACTCCAGCGGCGATGCCGAGACCACCACCCCGAGCAACCGGCCGGCCGTGAAGTGAGCGCTCACCCGGAATACTGTACGGACTAACAAGCCGCCCCGTCAGCACGCCTGTACAAAGCAGAAATGAGAGCGAGGCGCAGGCGACCGCGACGAACAGCACCCAGAACATAAAGTCTTTTAATTCAATAAGTTATATGCGGTTATTCGAGCCCGCTAATGTGTTCAACGAGAACAACGTTGTCGCATCGCCTTGTTGCAAATTGACAACAATTTGGGCATCGCCAAATCGCACACGACCAGTCAGAAGGTTGGCCGAAACCGGCCGATTTGGCAGAATTAAAGCAGCTTCCGAGATTGCGTTGGAAGAAAAATTGTTGGCATCAAATCCTCGAGCATGAATGTGCGGCGTGATGCGGTGTCGACCGTCAATATCTGAGGAGAGACTGTTATGAACAAGAAACTCGTTGCTTTGGCAGTGAGCGCGATTGCAGCTGGCGCGGCGTCGGCTCAAACCGCAAACGTCACGCTGTACGGCATCATCGACACCTACCTGGCATCGGAGCGTGGCAGTTCACCGACCGTAGCCGCGAACAAGGTTTCCACGACTGGCCTCGTGTCCGGCGGCATCTCCGGTTCGCGTTGGGGCCTGCGCGGCTCTGAAAGCCTTGGCGGCGGTCTGAATGCGTTCTTCAATCTGGAGAACGGCTTCAACGTTGACAACGGCTCGCTCGGTCAAGGCGGCCTGCTGTTCGGTCGTCGCGCCTACGTCGGTCTGTCCGGTGGTTTCGGCTCGATCCAGATGGGTCGTGACTACTCGCCGAACTTCTGGGTGATGTGCAACTCGGACGACTCGTTCGGCGGCTGCCTGAACGGCTGGTCGGCTGTTGCCAACATGGGTGGCTTCTTCGCCAACACGCTGCGCCAGAACAATCAGGTGTACTACAAGACCCCGAACATGGGCGGTCTGACCGCGTCGCTGGCTTGGGCGCTGGGTGAAGTTGCTGGCACGTCCTCGGGTTCGCGTACCCTCGGCGGCAACATCGAATACAAAAACGGTCCGCTGTACGTGGGCGTCGGCTTCAGCGATCAGAAGAACGCTGCGGCAACCGCTTCCAACAAGCAGTTCATCGTTGGCGGTTCGTACAACTTCGGCGTTGCTTACGCTGGCTTGACCTACATCGAGAACAAAGACACCGCTGGCAACAAGACCAAGCCGTTGATCGGCAGCGTCACCGTGCCGTTCGGCTCGGCTCGCGTTGGTCTGCAACTGGCTCAAAGCAAGTCGGGTAGCGCCAAGGCTCAAGCCTTCGGTCTGCTCGGTGAGTACGACTTCTCGAAGCGTACCGAAGCGTATGCCGTGTACTACCAGTGCAAGAACAAGGGTCTGGTCTGCGTAGCTGACGGCAACACCGCTTGGTCGACCGCCGGTGTTAACGGCATGACCGCCAGCCTGCTTGGTCTTGGCGTCAAGCACAAGTTCTAATTTGTGTTGATGTAACTGCGATCTGACTAGAGCGGCGGTGGCTACCGCCATCGCTGCTCGTGTGAGGTTGCCAAGTCCAATACCAGCTTTGCAAAAGGGTACTTTCATGAAATTTACGAAAATCGCGCTTGGCGTTGCGGTTGCGTGTGCAGCAGTTGCTGCTCAGGCACAGTCCGCGAACGTCACGCTGTACGGTTACATCAACACCTCGATCGAATCGAACCGCGGCTCGCAAGATCCGAATACGGCGATCGGCAAAGGTGGCAGCGGTTCTACGGTCAACCGCATGACGGCCAACTCGTCGCGCTTTGGCTTCCGTGGTCGCGAAGATCTGGGCGGCGGTCTGTATGCCATGTTCCAGCTCGAAAACAGCTTCGGTTCTGATGATGGCAGCCTTGGCGGCGGCGTCATGTGGGGTCGCGAGGCATGGGTCGGTCTTGGCAATGCCGCTTGGGGCGAAGTCAAGTTCGGCTACGGCCTGACACCGTACGACGACGTGCTCGGTCTTGCTCACCAAAACATCGGTTCGACCGGTGCGCAAAACCGTAACAACGGTCTGTCGGGTGGTCCTGGCTTCGGCTTCAACCAGCTGTTCACGAACTACGGTCGTGGCGGTACGTCTGGCGCCAACAACACGGGTCATTTCGATGCCCGTTCGGCTAACGCCATCAGCTACGCGACGCCCAACATGGGCGGTTTCACGCTGCGCACGATGTACTCGATGATCGAAGAGCAAGCTGCATCGCCGAAGGCTCGCCTGTGGGATACCGCTGTCATCTACTCGAACGGCCCGGTTACCCTCGGCGCGACCTACGCACTGCATAAGGACTTCGGTGGTCTCGCCGGCGTCACCACCGGTGCCCATGACCAGAACGCGTTCCGCGTCTACGGCCGCTACAACTTCGGTGTTGCCCGTATCGACGGTTCCTACGACGTAACCAGCTACAAACTGTCGACCGGCACGTTGAAGATGAAATACTTCGACGTAGCAGCGCAGGTTCCGCTGGGTGCGCATAACGTCGGCGTTCAATACAGCCAGCGCGACAATGGCGCTGCCTGGGCATGGACTCCGCCGGTTGGCTACACCGCTCCGACGGCTGCTCAGCTCGTGAGCCGTTGGTCGATCGGTGGCGGCAAGCACGTTTCGCTCGTGTATGACTACACGTTCTCGAAGCGTACGCAGTTCTACGCGTACTTCTCTTCGATGAAGAACGAAACGGGCGGCAAGCTCAACACACCGGCCATCGGCCTGATCCATCGCTTCTAATCGAATCGACAGATCAAAAAAGGGCGCTTAGGTGCCCTTTTTTCATGGCTGCTCTGTCACGCGACGTATTGCCATTACCCAAGGGCGATCGTCGCTGACACTATCAGCTTGATCCGCAAAGCCGCATTCAAATTGGGCTTCACGGCCCATTCGCCACCAAGTCGACTTTCCGCATAATGACCGCCTAGCCCTTAGCTAATGGGCCCTCTGACAAAAAGATGATACGGCTATCGACGTGAAGTCATCGGCAACTTTTGCACGTTGCGCCGCGCATCAGGGCCGCTGACGCTATCCCACAAGGCGGTTGCTACGCACCATCCGCCCGTCGACGGGAAGGCAATTGCGCCATCACCTCCTGCCTTTGTGCCGGCGTCATCTGCTGCCAGCGTGCGATCTCTTCCAGCGTGCGGGCGCACCCCACGCAAAGTCCGTCCGCTTCGATGACACAAATCTTCACGCAAGGCGATTCAGCTGGAGGCGCTTCCGCCCCTCCCGGGGTCAGCAGATATCGGAAACTCACCTCAGTCGCCCTCCTGTGAAACAAGTCGTGACGCTACGATTCGCCGCACGTTGGCAGTAGTCGCAGCGGCGAAAGCGGCGGGCGACATGCCTCGGACCTCCGCCAGCATCTGTCCTATCTGCGGCAAGTACACCGGGCTGTTGCGGGCACGCGAGCTCATCGTGCCGAGAAAGCTGGGAGGAATATCGGGTGCATCAGTCTCGACGACCACGTTTGCAATGGGTATCTCGCGTAGCAGCGCACGGATACGCTGCGCCTGCGGAAAGGTCGCCGTACCACCAAAACCCAGGCAGAAGCCCAGTTTGATGAATTCCGCAGCCTGTTGGGCGCTGCCGTTGAAGGCGTGTGCAAATCCCCCACACACGCGGATGCGGCGAAGATGCTTCAGGATGTGGTCTTGACTGCGCCGTACATGCAGTGACACCGGTAGATCGAAATCGCGAGCAATCTTCAATTGCTCGGCAAAGAACCACTCCTGCTCCTCCTGATTGAAGTCAGGGATAAAGAAATCCAGACCGATCTCGCCGATGAGCTCGGGTTTCTCCCGCTGCACCCACTCCCGTAGTACCGCGACGTGCTCGCGTGCAGAATGCGCCGACGGCCCCGCCACCCACATGGGATGGATGCCGAAGCCCGTGATGCAGCCGTAGCGTTCACGCGTCTTGCTGGCCTTGGCAAAATGGTCAACGTGGCCCGGCAGGTTGACGATCGCCGCTACCCCCGCCGCCGACGCCTGCGCCACCACCTCGTCGCGATCAGCGTCGAAGTCGGGGGCGTCAAGGTGGCAGTGGCTGTCGATCCACATGGTTAGCTGGCGAACCAATTTTGATTCGTCGTCCCGACGCAGAATGGAAGCGGGACGACGAAGGGAGGATAAAGGCCGGCATGCGCTGCGGGCGCCAGGCCACTACCCGGCCCGCTTCGCCGCCAGCGCCCGGTTCACGCGCGAGTGCGGCGC
>ERZ724507.1032-NODE-1032-length-12185-cov-4.481698_pt1 | contig 12185 bp, 8 predicted proteins | sample MGYA00376040_ERZ724507 | MGnify/ENA primary metagenome ERZ724507 (study PRJEB28724, sample SAMN07190883) | activated sludge metagenome | isolation source: activated sludge of sewage treatment plant in Hong Hong | place: Hong Kong | collected 2016-03-17 ...
CGTGAACATGTGACTGATGTCCGCGCGTTATTTGTCGCGGATCCCTTTATGATTCAGGTAGGGGACATGTGGCACATGTTATTCGAAGTCTATAACTATGATGCGGATCGAGGCGAGATTGGCTGGGCAACTAGCCGTGACGGCTTTGAATGGACCTACCAGCGGATCGTGCTCAAGGAACCATTTCACCTGTCGTACCCTTACGTCTTTGAGTCGCATAATCGGTTTTACATGGTACCGGAGAGTCACCAGGCCAAGAGTGTGCGGTTGTATGAGGCGAAGCATTTTCCTACGGACTGGGTGTGCACCGATGTACTGCTGTCTGGGGAATGCTTCAATGACAATTCACTCTTCCATCATGGCGACCACTGGTGGATGTTCAGTGAGACCAATGCTGCACTGGTCCATGACACCTTACGGCTCTATTATGCAGATGCGTTGTCCGGACCATGGAGAGAACACCCGTCCTCGCCCATTATTCAGGCGAACCCCCACATTGCCCGTCCTGCAGGACGGGCAGGTCTCTTTTCCGGTCGACTGATGCGGTTTGCGCAGGATTGTTTTCCTGTCTATGGGGGCTCGGTTCGAGGATTTGAAATCACAGATCTGACAACAACAACCTACGGAGAATGTCCTTTCTCGAAGAGCCCATTATTCGGTGCGGGGTGGAGACACTGGACACAAGGAGGAATGCACCATATCGATCCTCATCGTCTGGACGAAAATCGGTGGATTGCGGCGGTGGATGGGTGGCGGCCAGTCGGCTGGTTAGTCCCTGAAGGGTGGGAACGAGCGTCGTGTTAAAACAGATGCGACGATATTTGCAACGGTATCAGTGGTATCTCTGGATGCGCGAACTCGTACCTGCTCTCTGCGGAGTCCGACGCCAGTTTCACGGTGGGGTTGTATCGTTGCATGCCGCCGGGAATCCGCACGGGAATGTACTGGTCTCCTACGATAATGGGGGATTGTTAAGCAAGATGCGGGGACAGCCGATTCCGACCAGCCACCCGCAGTATTACAAAACCATGGTCATGGCTCAGACCTTTGTAGAGATCGGCTACGACGTCGACGTGATTCACTGCGAGAATCACAAATTCGTTCCCTGGAAGTCATATGATGTAGTCGTCGATACCCGCTTTAACTTACAGAGGCTTGCTCCCTATCTGCCGTCGAATTGTATCAAGATACTGCACTGTGACACGGCGCAGCTGGTCTATCAGAACGTGGCCGAGATGACTCGTGTATTGGCATTTCAGGCACGGAGAGGCGTGACTCTTCCCTTGAATCGTCTGGAAACCCCGCACTTAGGTGTTGAACAGGCTGACTATCTCACGACGTGCGGCAATGAGTTCACGATGAATACCTTTGCGTATTCCGGAAAACCAATTTTCCGGCTGCCCATGCTCGCTCAAAAAATGTGGCCTTGGCCTGAAACAAAAGACTTTGAGGCTTCGCGGCATCGATTCCTATGGTTCGGCAGTCGAGGGATGGTTCATAAGGGACTCGATGTGGTGTTAGAAGCCTTCGCCCAAGTCCCCGAGTGCCAGCTTACTATCGTCGGGCCGGTGCATGACGAACCGGAGTTTGTGAACGTCTATCGAAAAGAACTGTTTCATACATCGAATATTAAGTGTGTGGGATGGCTCGATAAGCTCAGCGATGATTTTCGGACTATACTGGAACAGTCAGTGGCCCACGTATTTCCATCATGCTCAGAAGCCGGAGCCGCAGCGGTGATAGAGACAATGGCTGCCGGGGTCATTCCGGTGGTGACCTATGAATCTTCCATAGATGTCGAAAACTTCGGAGTTCTCTTGCAGGATGCCTCAATTGAAACCATTATTCGCCAGGTGAGGGAAATCGCTGCGATGCCGGTAGAAGAGCTAAAGCGAAGAGCTCAGAAAGCTTGGGAAGCAGCTCATTGCAATCATACGCCGGAAAAGTTTGAGTGTGCCTATCGTGAGACTATTGAAATGATACTGGCGAAGCACGGCAAGCGGTAGGGATAACCGTTGAGAGCCTCTATTGTGGCTGGGCTCAAATGGTTGGACTGCCGTTCAGGTTTATAGAGGTCCCTTTCGTGAAAAGAACTGGAAAGACATCGAATGAGTAGCATCGGGCACCGTTTGGGGAAATTCGCAAGTAGGGTGCTGCTGTTTGGAGTAGCCGTATGTCTGCTGCTGTTCGCTGTCATGGTATGGCGTCACGGCATGTCTATACGTTACGCGGTGTTCCTTCTGCTTGCCCTTGTCTTCGCGCTCGGACTTCGAATGCCGGACACCTACAAGATCAATAGTGTGCTTTGCGGGATGTCACTTGCGATTGCGGTATACGGGGTCGAATTGCTCCTTGCATATTCCGGGTCAGCTATCGCCGCGTTGGGCGCACAGGCATGGTTGAGTTTTCCTCAGGATGCAAATCCCCGAGTTGCAGCTGAGCGGATGAAAACGGTTCAGGAGACCCAGCAACATTTCGACACTCGTTCGAGATTGGAAGTGATTCAAGATATGCGCGCACGGGGTATCAATGCATTCCCCGATGTGTTCCCGATGGTTCTTTTTGAGCCGGGATCTGGCGTCTCCATTCAGTCATCGCTGACCATCAATGGGGAAGAGTTTTTGCCAGTCGCGGGGATGGCAACGACTACAACAGTATTTTGCAATGAAAGCGGCGAATACGTGGTGTATGAAAGCGACGAACACGGATTTCATAATCCACGAGGTATCTGGGCGAACCAGTCAGCCGAAATTGTTGCGCTCGGAGATTCGTACACGCATGGAGTCTGTGTATCCTCCGATAAAGGGTTTGTGGCCGTCGTTCGATCGCGGCATTCCGGTACGATAAATCTTGGCGTCAATGGTCATGGGCCGATGACGAGTTTGGCCACATTAAAAGAATACGGACCGATTCTCAAACCGAAACATGTCTTGTGGTTTTATTATGAAGGCAATGATTTGCGGGACCTCGATGGATGGGAGAAAAATTCGCCATTATTGCGGAAATATCTGACGTCTTCGTTCTCACAGCGGCTGTTCTCGCGCCAAGCCGAAATTGACCAGAAATTGAGAGCGTTCCTTGATACTGCCATGGCGAAAGCTGCAACGCCCGTTTCTTTTGAAAAGGTTGTGAAACTGCAACACCTTCGTCAGGCTGTGCAATTGTTCTATGAGCGGCGGCCGACCGAACAAGGGTTGCCGGCCGAATTGCTGGAATACCTGCGTCATACAGGTGCACCGGCTGCGCCGGAAGATCTTCAGCTATTTGGGACTATTCTCGCTGAAGCTCAGGCTACGGCGAGTGCGTGGAACGGACGGGTGGTATTTGTTTATTTGCCGACGTGGGAACGGTATCGCATACCTGAGACGGCTAGCCAGGATCGTGATAAGGTGCTCAAGATCGTCGAGCGTCTTCAGATGCCAGTAATCGATATGCATCCTGTGTTTAACGCGCAACCGGACCCCTTGGCACTTTTTCCATTCCGACGCTATGCCCATTATAACGAGGCCGGCCACAAGTTGGTGGGCGAAGAAGTCATCCGGCAGTTGGCGAAATTGTAGAAGTTGCGGGCATTGGTCCCCAAGGGACAGGATATTTGTAGGTAGCGGTGGACACTCCTTTTGACCTCGCGAAAGCCCTTCGGCCAGATACTACGTGAACCAAATGAAAGGGTGCCTGTGTCGCAGAAAAAAGTAGCCGTGGTGGTTCCGATGCATAATCGAAGCACCCTGACGGTCGACGAACAAATTTCTTTCAGGCATCTCACGCACTACCTTGCTCCCTATGACAAGTACCTTGTGGTGCCGGAAAGTCTTCAGGTGACCTTGCCTGGTTGCAATCTGAAGCGATTTGGAGGGGAGTATTTCGGCAGCGCGATTGCGAATACACGCCTCCTGCTGTCGGAGCATTTTTATCGTGCGTTCAGTGAGTATGAATATATTTTGATCTATCATCTCGACGCGCTGGTTTTTTCCGATCAACTCACTACCTGGTGTGATACAGGATTAGATTACATCGGTCCACCGTGGATTCCGTGCGTCGATAGTCCTTGGGTAAAGGAGCCGCGAGTTGGAAATGGGGGGTTGTCACTGCGAAAAATTCAGAGTTTTCTGAAGGTGTTTCACTCAGATGAGTATTGGATGGACCCGGAAGAATACTGGCGGGATAAATATGCGGGGATGCCGACTCACCTCAGATGGATAAATTCCCCCAAACGTCTTATCAAACGCCTATCGTTATTCAATAATGCTCGGCTGGAAATGAGCCGCTGGCATCTCAGGCCTGACGGGACAAAAAACGAAGATCATTTTTGGTCCGATCGGGCAACGCATTATGTGCCGGATTTTAAAGTTGCCTCGGTAGAAATCGGACTGCGCTTTGCATTCGAAGTGGCGCCACGGCTGTGTTATGACATGAATCACCGCCGGCTGCCCTTCGGTTGTCACGCCTGGCCCCGATATGACCGGGGATTCTGGGAGCCCCACCTGCTGGTTTCTTAGACGGACCAAGGGCATGTCGAGAATGCTAATGAGCTTGAGCAGATTGCGTGAATTGCAGACAATAGGCTTGAAGGCTGCGTATTGTTGAGACGTCATAAAAGAGCGTTGGATTTCAGAATGCTGGTGCGCGCGCTTCTGGCTCCGTACATGACACCAGGATCAGTGGGCTTGTGAAAGTACGGAACAGTAGCAGGAATCTGGGCCAGGGACTGCTCCGGTAGCGGTTGAGAACAGGAGGGAGTGAGTACATCATGAAACAAATGCTCGTCACGGGTTCATCTGGCCTCATTGGGTCGGAGGTATGCGCCTATTTTCATGGTCAAGGCTGGATGATCCACGGCGTAGATAATAACACTCGAGCGACGTTCTTTGGCCCGCAAGGTGATACGCGCTGGAATCAGCACCGATTGCAGGCTGATTTAAAGAATTTTCGACATCACGAGTTGGACATTCGCAACCGTCAAGGGGCTTTAGCGCTCATTCAGGAACTCAAGCCTGATGTCATTGTGCATACAGCGGCGCAACCTTCTCATGATTTGGCTGCGAAGATTCCGTTCGATGATTTCGATACGAATGCCGTGGGTACGCTCAATTTACTCGAAGCGACAAGGTTGCATACACCTGAAACAGTATTCGTGCATATGTCGACGAATAAGGTGTATGGGGATGCTCCGAACGAATTGGCTCTTATCGAGCAGGCGAAACGGTGGGACTACGCATCTCCCAATGATTTTGACGGAATCGCCGAACACATGCGTATTGATCAATCAAAGCATTCGCTTTTCGGTGCCTCAAAGGTTGCGGCAGATATTATGGTCCAGGAATATGGCCGTTATTTTGGAATGAAAACCTGCTGTCTGCGAGGCGGCTGTCTTACGGGACCCAATCACTCTGGGGTAGAGCTGCATGGATTTCTCAGCTATCTCGTCAAATGCAACCTGGAGGGGAAGAAGTACAGTGTCTTCGGCTATAAGGGGAAACAGGTTCGGGACAATATCCATTCGTATGATGTCGCGCGCTTCATTCACGCATTCATCGAGAAGCCACGAAGCGGCGAAGTGTACAATCTAGGCGGCGGACGCGGAAATAGTTGCTCGATTCTAGAGGCGTTCGAGATGATTGAATTGGTGTCGGGTAAAAAGATGTTGTACGAGTATGTCGAAAAAAATCGGGAAGGCGATCACATTTGCTATATCAGCAATCTAAAGAAAATGACTTCGCATTATCCTACCTGGGGAATTACAAAAACCTTGTCGCACATCTTTGAGGAGATTCACCAGTCGTGGGTGCGGCGAACAGTGACGATGAATGTCAGTCACTAGTCTTGCCACAGCGATGACAACGAGAGACGCTTCATCTGCCATGAAAGTCTTGCTCATTTCAGGCGCGTATCCGCCGATGCATGCAGGGGAGGCTACGAATGCCTACCACCTCTGCAACCAATTGGTTGAGCGTGGAATTGAGGTGCATGTTCTCACCTCAGTCGGAAATGTTGGAACCGCTGATCCGCGAATTCATGTGCATCCGATCATGCAGGGCTGGGGCTGGACTGAGTGGCCACGCGTCCGAACCTTTCTTAAGAGCTGTAAGCCGGATGCAGTGTTTCTGATGTACATCGGACTGATGTATAAGTTTCACCCGATGGTGACGTTCCTTCCCACCCTCTGCAAAAAGCTCTTTCCGAACGTGCCGTTTGTTACACGCTATGAGAGTGCATTTGTCGGAGCCGATCCATCAAAGACAGGATTGGTATCACGAGTGATTCGGAAGCTTATGGTGCGCTGGGCGGGTGTCCGTGATGTCGTCTATAGTTCAGGAACCTTGCTGCGAGACAGTGATTCCGTCATCGCGCTGTGCGAACGTCATCGTGCCATGTTGATCGAAGAGTGGCCTCCTGTAGGAGGTAAAGTTGCCCTGATCCCTCCGCCGCCGAATCTATTTATTGCCTCAAGCGATGGAGGTGAGGCCCGTGAGCGAGGTCGAAAACGATTAGGTGTCGGACCTACGGAATTTGTGGTGACATTTTTCGGATATCTCTATCCGATTAAAGGAATTGAAACGCTCTTGCGAGCATTTGCGACCGTTTCCGCGCAACGACCTGAGGCCAGGCTTCTGTTTATCGGAGGAAAAGTAGACCTCGATGTTCAAGGAGGGGCGTCATATTTTGATGAGATGCAGGCCCTTGCGAAGACGTTACAGATAGACGGACGGACAACCTGGACGGGAGCATTTAAGTCCAATGAAGAAGATGCCTCGCTGTTACTCCATGCTTCGGATGTGTGTGTCCTGCCCTTCCTGGAAGGTGTGCAATTAAACAATAGTTCCTTCGCATCGATGGTGGCACATGGTCTGCCCATCATTGTGACACGTGGTCCACTGATGGATCAGGCGTTTATCCATGGAGAAAATGTTCTGACCTGTGAACCAAAGGATCATCAAGCCGTGGCCCGGTTGTTGTTGAACGTGATGGACGACGCGGTCTTGCGTGATCGCCTTCGAGCTGGTGCCTTGAAACTCGCGGCCGACTGGTTTTCATGGGAAACAGCGACGGAGAAGACTCTGACAGCGTTGCGACCCCGGCTGTCGGCCAAGGTGACGTAGGTCATTTCCTGGGTAAGCTTGCCGATGCCTCGTGTATCAGTCGTCATCCCGACATTCAATTGCGAACGGTTCATCGGACGCACTGTCGATTCGGCGCTAAGGCAGACGTATCGGGATTTTGAAATCATTGTCGTCGATGATGGGTCGACCGATGGCACCCAGGCGGTGCTGGAACAGTATGGAGACGCGCTCCATTACATACGGCAGGCGAACCAGGGAGCTTCTGCAGCACGAAATGCAGCCCTCAACACTGCGACAGGCGAGTACATCGCATATCTCGACGCGGATGATTTATGGGAGCCTCAGAAGCTGGCGCGTCAAGTCGCGTATCTCGATGCCAATCCCTCCTGCGGTTTTGTTCACACCGAAGTGGCAGTGATCGATGAAGAAGATCGCGTCCTCCATGCCCGCTTTAACAAGGAAACCAAGAGGACGGTTCCGCAAGGACTGTGTCTACGAGACATACTGCAGCGCTCCCATATCCAAACCTTGACGGTACTCGAGCGGCGAAGTGCATTTGAACGTGCGGGGAAGTTTGATCTGCGGCTGCCGATTGCCCAGGATTATTTGCATTGGATTCAGGTTGTTCTGCAGGGATATGAGATTGGGTATTTGCCTGAGCCCTTAGGTCAATATCGATGGAGGGCAGGGAGTCTCATGTCCAGTCAACGCCGATTGCTGGGGGATTTTGTGAAGATTTATGAGATCCTTCTCGGTGAACACCGGATTGGGGAAGTTCACGGAAATGAGATACGGCAACTTATTGATACGCAACTGTACGCAAATCAGCGACAGCTGGCTTATGTCGAACGACTGGAATGTTCAGGTGCAGTAGCCCGTCGTCGCCTTCGGCGCATGGTTCGACAATGGCCGTTTCATCTGGAACTCTATCTGGATCTGGCCAAGTCTTATCTCTCGAATCCCAAAGTTCAAATGCCGGTGAGTCCGTCTTGATGTAGCCGCCATTGCCTGACAATAAAATTGCAGCTCAATATATCCCGTACGCTATGAACATTCTCTTAGTCACTCCCTGGCGCCCATCTCTCACCGGCGGAATCAGTACGGTAGTAGCTCGCCTGTCCGAGGAATTCAGAAAAAAAGGGCACCGCGTAACGATCTTTGTCGCTGACCGCGAGAATCGTCTTTCTCAAATCGAAGTACTGAAGGACACCCCGGTCTATGGCATGTATCTGCGTTCGCCTGTGTCGTCCGATCATCCGATTCGGGCGGCCATCATGTATTACGTATGGTTTCCGCTGACAGTGATGCAACTCTTATGGTTGGCGCGCAGGTCTCAATTAGATGCCATTCTGATTCAGTACCCCCTGCCTGCGATGTATTATTTTGGGATCTTGAAGCGATTGTGGACGGGAATTTTGTTCGTGACCTATCAGGGGAACGATGCACACGATCTCTCGTCATGGAGTCCGCAAGAACAACGACTGGTCCGGTCCTTGCTGAAGAAAGCCGATATGGTACTGGGCGTTTCGCGAACGCTGTTGTCTAAGGTGGAATCGGCGTTCCAAGGAATTCAGCTGAAGCGAAGGCAACTGATTCCAAATGGTGCGCCCTTAGATATCATTGAGGCCGTCAACGGTGGATCCGCAGACACATCCCTCCCACAACAGTATCTGCTGACCGCTGGGCATCTGATTCACAGAAAAGGGATCGATATTGTCATTGCTTCATTGGCAAAAGCCAAGCAGCGAGGGGTGTGCCTTCATCTTGTCGTGGCTGGCGATGGGCCTGAACGGGAAAACTTGCTACGTCAGTCAAGCGAACTGGGCCTAGCTGACCAAGTCATATTTCTGGGGAATCAAACTCACGAGCAGGTGCTCCGGCTCATGAAATGGTGTCAGGCTTTTGTATTGGCTTCGCGCGCGGAAGGAATGCCGCTGGTCATTGCAGAAGCCATGGCCTGCGGTAAAGCCGTGATCGCGAGCAACGTAGATGGTGTGCCTGAAATCGTCCACGACGGTACAACCGGTATCTTGGTACCTCCCGACAATCCTGAGGCGTTAGCATCCGGTCTTATTCGGTTGTGCACGGATCCTGTGCTTCGAGAAACGCTTGCTATGCGGGGAAAAGAATGGGCGTGTCGTGAGTACAACTGGGAAGGCATCGCCTCGCGATACCTTAGCTGTATTCACGAATGTCAGAGTGCCTCATAGTCCTAGTTTCGTGCCTATCTCTTAGAAATATTGAGCTTTTTTCTGTTTATGGTTCGTTGTGGGTGCAATCAAATGCTAGACTGGTTGTGAGTGCAATCTTTCCTTCTACCGGCGGGGGCAGGCATGAACATCCTTGGTATTTCGGCGTTCTATCACGATAGTGCTGCGTGCTTAGTACGTGATGGAGAAATCATTGCAGCGGCTCAGGAAGAGCGCTTTACGAGAAAGAAGCACGATCCAGGGTTTCCGCATAAGGCGGTTGAATACTGTCTTCAGGCTGGGAATATAAGCCTCAAGGATGTTCGGCACCTTGTCTTTTACGATAAGCCACTGGTGAAGTTTGAGCGTTTGTTAGAAACCTACCTGGCATTTGCTCCTCGAGGGGTTCAGTCTTTCGTGGCTGCCATGCCGGTGTGGCTAAAAGAGAAGTTGCTACTCAAGAGTCTACTCCAAAAGGAGTTCCTCGTTCACGCGCCCGAGTTGACGACCGCATCCTTGCCCCAGATCCTATTCTCTGAACACCATGAGTCGCACGCTGCATCGGCCTTTTTTCCATCGCCCTATGACAAAGCTGTCGTGCTTTGTATGGACGGGGTGGGAGAATGGGCGACCACATCAGCTTGGCTCGGGGAGGGCAATTCACTGAAGCCGCTTTGGGAAATTCCATTCCCGCATTCTATCGGCCTCCTCTATTCCGCCTTCACGTACTACACGGGTTTTAAGGTGAACTCAGGTGAGTATAAGGTCATGGGCCTTGCTCCATATGGGGAACCCAAGTATGTGAAGGCCATTTACGAGCATTTATTGGATGTGAAACCAGACGGGACGTTTCGTCTGAATATGGACTATTTTAATTATTGTACCGGCCTCACGATGACCGGGAACAAGTTCGATAAAGTCTTTGGAGGCCCTCCCCGAAAGCCAGAATCCAAACTGACTCAGCGCGAGATGGATCTGGCGCGCTCAGTGCAGGAAGTGACGGAAGAAGTGATGTTGCGGCTCTCCCGTACATTACATCGTGAGACCGGTGCTGACAATATGTGCATGGCTGGTGGAGTTGCGCTGAACTGTGTCGGTAATGGACGCATTCTTCGGGAAGGCCCGTTCAAGGGACTCTGGATACAACCAGCGGCAGGTGATGCCGGAGGCGCATTGGGCGCTGCGTTGACGACCTGGTACCAGTATGAGCAGCAGCCTCGCAAAGTCGTTCCGGGAAAAGATAGCATCAAAGGGTCGTATTTAGGGCCTTCACACACCAATGAGGAAATAGAATCCTATCTACAAAAAGCCGCTGCGCCCTATGTCAGGCTGGATGAAGATCATTTGTACGCGCGGGTGGCAGAGGAGCTAGCCGCAGGCAAGGTTGTCGGCTGGTTGCAAGGGCGGATGGAATTCGGTCCTCGTGCTTTGGGGGGCCGCAGCATTCTTGGAGATGCCCGCAATAGAGATATGCAGTCGGTGATGAATTTGAAGATTAAGTATCGCGAATCGTTCCGTCCATTTGCCCCGTCAGTGTTGCGCGAACGCGTATCCGACTATTTCGTCCTCGATTCGGACAGCCCATATATGTTGCTGGTGGCTCCCGTGGTCGAAAAACGACGCCTTCCGGTCAGTTCAGCTCAAAATGGACTGTGGGGCATTGAGCTCTTAAATATTCCCCGATCTGATATCCCTGCCGTCACCCACCTGGACTATTCGGCGAGGGTCCAGACGGTTCATCAAGACACCAACCCCCGTTACTACGCGCTGCTGAAAGCGTTTGAGGCAAAGACGGGACATGGGGTGCTGGTGAACACGTCTTTCAACGTGCGAGGCGAGCCCATTGTCAGCACTCCGGAGGATGCATACCGGTGCTTCATGCGGACGGAAATGGATGTATTGGTCCTCGAGAATTGCGTGCTACTGAAAGCGGATCAAAAACCGCTCGAGGGTGATTCAGATTGGAAGAAAGAGTTTGAACTCGATTAGCCTAGATTAGGGCACACGAAGGAGGGAGCGATTCATGAGAATTTTGATCACGGGCGGCGCAGGGTTTCTGGGTAGTCACCTGTCGGAACTTCTTATCGGACAGGGCCATGACGTCATTGCGCTTGATAATTTGATCACGGGGCGCGCAGAGAATATTGCGCACTTGATCGGCAATCCAAAGTTCAGCTTTGTAAAATACAACGTTTGCGACTATTTACATGTCGATGGCCAATTGGATGCCGTCATGCACTTCGCATCCCCTGCCAGTCCGCAAGATTACCTCGAGATGCCGATTGCTACCTTGAAAGTGGGCGCCCTCGGCACACACAAGGCGCTAGGGTTAGCGAAGGCCAAAGGCGCTCGCTTTCTATTGGCCAGTACCTCCGAGGTGTACGGTGATCCGTTGCTGAATCCCCAGCCAGAAACCTACTGGGGAAATGTGAATCCCATCGGCGCGCGCGGCGTGTACGACGAAGCCAAACGATTTGCCGAGGCGATGACGATGGCGTACCACCGATACCATGGGGTGGACACGCGGATTGTACGAATATTTAACACCTACGGGCCAAGAATGCGGCCCAAAGATGGTCGTGTCGTGTCAAACTTTATCGTGCAGGCGCTGCAGGGAAAGCCATTGACGGTGTTTGGTGACGGCTCTCAGACACGTAGCTTTTGCTATGTCGATGATTTGGTTCGTGGTATCGTGGCACTACTGATGGTGAAATCTGACAAGTCTCTTGCAGAACGCACCGATCGCACGAAATTTCTCACGCAGAAGCCCGACGCCATTTTCGATAGTATTCACGACCCGGTGAATATCGGGAACCCTCGCGAGCTCACGGTTCGGGGCATTGCCGAAATCATCCTCAAGTTGACCGGTTCAAAGAGCGTCATAGAAGAGCGACCTCTTCCAGCCGACGATCCTAAAGTTCGGCGTCCGGACATC
>ERZ724507.1033-NODE-1033-length-12183-cov-11.897427_pt1 | contig 12183 bp, 12 predicted proteins | sample MGYA00376040_ERZ724507 | MGnify/ENA primary metagenome ERZ724507 (study PRJEB28724, sample SAMN07190883) | activated sludge metagenome | isolation source: activated sludge of sewage treatment plant in Hong Hong | place: Hong Kong | collected 2016-03-17 ...
TCGACAAGGCCATCGAGGACATGGAGGAGCGGCTGTGAGCGTCACCATGACGATGCGGGGCAGCGGCGACGGCCCGTGGCTGACCATCCACGCCGACAGCGTGGACGAGATGGTGAGCCTGATGAACCGGCCACCGGCCCGGTTGCTCGATACACTGAAGGGCATGACGTGCCCGTGCGGGGAGAACCACCTGGACAACGGCAACAACTGGGACGAGGACTGCTTCTACTGCTCTGGTAGTTTTGAGCATGACGCAGTCCAACTGGCCTGCGACGAGGGACATCCACCTACCTTCAAGGAGCCTGATGACTCAGCCGAAGCCCAGTGATGACGAGATGCGCCGGATGATGGAGCGGTGCAATGACACCGGCCTGTCCTACCCTCCTGAGCTTCTGGAGTGGATCAAGGAACAGCGAAAGCTCAAGAATCTCCGTTAGCGAAAGATGTTGGCAGCGTGCTGCATTCGGTATCGCTTCTGCGCGATATCATTGAGCCTGTTGGCATCCCAATCGATGAGCTTGTCCCGCTTCGGACCATGAGACCTGTTGTGGAGCCACAGCATTCCAGCGGCGATCTCCTTGGGATCATAGCCGTATTGCGAAATCGCTTCTGGCCCAGTCTCATAGGGATCTGCTGGCTGGGGATTAGGAAGCCAGATTGATCGATGAATAGGCTTGTCGTCCAAGAGGTTTCCGGCCTGCTCACGGCCCATCTGGAGATTGCGGTGGGCTGCCGGGTATTGCTGCTTGAGGAAGTTCTCGATGTTCGGCCAGTACATCATGCCGCCAGTGAGTCCGCTGTCATCCATCGATGGGCTGTACCACCAGTCATCGAATTCTTTCGACAGCCGGTCGATAAGTTCTTGATTAAATGCTGACTGAATCTCCTTGTAGGCCAACCGAATTGCGTGATGAGCCATCTCAAAGGCTTCTTGCATCTTGTGCCGCTTACGGGCGATATCGTTGAGCCGGTTCTGATCTCTCTTCAGGAGTGTTCGGCCTATATGAGAATCGTCATGCAGCAACAGCATTGCCGCAGTGATCTCTTTGGGGTCATATCCGTACTTAGCCAGAGCCTCTGGTCCGGTCTCGTAGGGAACATTGAGGGATTCTTCTGCAGGGTTGGCTCTGGGAGGGTGCTGATCCTTCTCGTTCCGGTACTTAGGGGTTTCGCCACGGTCCATGAGCGGACGTGAAAGTTCGTCTCCCATAGCGAGATTCCTATGGGCTGCCGGGTATCGATTCTTGAGGAATAGCTCGATGTTCGGCCAGTGACCGATAGGGCCGCGAGGTGCCCAGCTTAGATCGCTGGGATTGGTGATGTTGTTCTTTTTCGCCCAGTCATTGAATTCACCCTCAAGTCGATCAACCAGGGTGTAGTCAAAGCTCTTCTCAGCGAGACGATAGGCGAAAGTGCTTGTCTGCCTTTGGATTTCACGCACGTCAGCGGCCCAGTACCTGTGTTGATGCCCGAATTACCTTGCTGGCCTTGACAATTGCGTCTTCGTCTTCAGGGTGGAACAGTTCCTTGAGCAACTGCCGCCAACTCTTGGGATGATCGGCCTCGTCTAGCTCCTTGAGAGTAGGAACATAGATTTCCTGCTCGTAGTAGGCCAGGATCTTTTCGGCCTGACGAATCATGTTGAGAGAGGCGAAGACTGGAGATCTCTTCTTCTTGACTCCCCAGTCCTTCATCTGATCGTCGGACACGACGTTGGGACTGGAAGGACTCCAGGTTTCTGTGTTGAGACGATCCTGGGCACCAGGAGCGTTTTCCCGCATGAAGTTGGTGAAGCCGGTTCCATGCTCAGTGGTGAATCCTGGGTCGATCCTGTGGTTCGGATAGTCCTGAGCAAGGGCATTCATCAGGGCCGTCGCAACACCCTGAAGCCGGTAGTTCGGGTGAGTGTCCAGGTAGTCGATGTGGATCGTTGGGTTGTCGTCTGCGTCGATGGTCTGGTGATACTGAAGGTATCCCACGGGCGGCTTGTGCATCTCGTCGCGAGGGTGATTGATTTGGTACACACCATAATTCGGGTCTTTCAGATCCCAGAAGGCTGGCCCTCCAAACTCAAAGTCTCCGTAGAGGTCTCCGGTGTAGTCCCAATCTTTGGGCTTGCCCCGAAGTTCTTGGGGGATAGGACGATTCGTGGTGTAGTGGACAACTCTATGTGACCAGGGACTCTTTAGCTTTCGCGAATCACTGGGTGTGTCAATCAACTTCTGGAAGTGCTCAAACTCCGGATGGAAGACTCCTACCTCGTCGTAGTGACCGCCATCGAGATCGGTCTCCTCTTCCTTTTCTTCTTCCTCGTCATCATCGTCATAGTCATCATCGTCGCCGTAAGGATTCGATGGAGTGATGCGGGGATCGTGATAGTCGTCAGAATCTTCATCGAAATCTGGGTTATCCCTATAGGATTCATTGACCCTTCGTGTGTACCGTTGCATTGCCAGATCACTGAGAACTGGGGCGACTTCTGCATTAAAGGTGTCTATGTCGAATGCGCTAGCCTGGGCTTCAGCGAACTGTTGAGAAGTTCTATTGGTTCCGGTTGGATGCATGCGCTCGTAGGCATGGATAATCTCAGGTGCCCTGGAAAGATGATAGATCGGGATCATATTCTGCATCCAAACAGCTACTGCTGATGCAGGTCGTCCATTGGATAAATGATCGTTGATCTTGTCGATGATCTCCCACTCGTCATCATCGATGAGGTTGTTTTCGGCAACGCGAATTGTCTTCTGCGCCAAAAGAATTGGGTCCATGTTTGCATACCTCACAGATGGTTCTTGTAAGACGTTGTGCCACAAGACATCTCGCGGATTCCAGAGGTGGACTTCCTCCACATTGACCGGAGTGCCAGCAGGCATGGGCCATTCCTTCTCGTACTTCCAGCCTGGGTTGAAGGTCTTCTTTTTGGTGTCGCCGGGGATGCGGACCTTCAGAACAACGGGAGTACGTCCCCTGTGCCGTGACCAGTCTTGTGCCACACTGATATCGGGAGTCCAGTGCGAACCTAGTGTGTAGCCGCCTGGACCCCTCCCTGAACTGAGGTAGTCGAGGATGTGCGGACCCAGATCAGGGTGGTCATAGACACCTTCGGCCTCATCCTTCTGGCTGCGGTCATATGCCTCTACCAGAGACTCACCGGGCACTGCATCGAAGTGCGGATGAGTGATGGCTTTGATTTTTTCCATACCCGGCTCGCGGAAGTCCAGGCCGAAGCCACGGTAGAGGACGATGTCCTTCGCCAATTTCCTTGTGGCAGAACGATTTTGGCCCTGGCTCATCTCATGGCGTTTCCGCATAACGTCGATGATTCGCTGCTCATCGGCCTTCTCAAGCTCTTTCCTGGCACTGTCAGATTGGTTGTGCAGGTAGAACATTGAGGCCGCAACCTCTAGAGGATCGTATCCATGCTTCGCAATGGCTTCCGGCCCGGTGTCATATCCGTTGTAGTCCAAGGCAAGTGGAGCCTGCTCGTAGGCTTTGGTGAATCCCTGGTACGCCGCCGGATACCGATCCTTGAAGAACTTCTCGATGTTCTCCCAGGAGCCGATAGGGCCACCTCGCTCAGGCATAAGTTCAAGCTCTTGGGCCTCTTTGTTCTGCTCGTACCAATCATCGAATTCACCGGCCAGATCTTCGGCCAGGTCGAAGTTCATGGTGGCAGCCGTGACCATCTTGCCCTTGGCATCGGGAAGGGGAACCCAGCCCTTGCCATCGACATAGACTCGCGCACTAGCGATTTCGGCTTGAGCATTAGACCTTGCTACTACGCCATCGTCGGCAAGACGAAAGGCAAAAGCATCCCTCTGCCTGCTGATCTCCATGACTGCTCCCTTCATATATTAAGGGAGACAAGTCTTTTCGGTCACATTGCTATAGACAAAAGAAAGAGCCAGGTGAACCAACCCCTGATCCACCTGGCCCTCTCAATCTTCGCGGTCTACATCGTTGTGTGTATGTAGACTATTGCGAAGCTCACGAACCGCTATGGCGGCTTCTTCCTCTGTGTCGTAACTGCCGTTGAAATACCTCTTGCCGTGATGCTTAACCTGAATGACCCACCGGCCATTTTTGTTTCGATAGACTCCCCGATACCGACTTGTCCTGTTGTTGGAATGTGCTGCAGCAGACTGGTTTTCGCCGTTTTCTTTGTTGCTTGTTAGTCGAAGATGAGAGACTCTGACGCAGGCAGGATTTCTGCAGGCGTGGTCTATTTTGAAATTCCTTGGCACCGGCCCGTTTTCAAGCTCCCAGGCGAAGACGTGTGCGCCGGGTCTTCTCGCCTTTACTCCGCCCATCCTGAATCTTCCATAGCCATCTTCGTTGAGATAGCCGGTCCATTGCCAGCAGGGAGTGTCCATGTGGGCCATGATCGGGCCATCTCGATTTACCTTCTCCCAGAAGCGATCTCGCGGATCGCGTTGGCGATACTGGTTGGGCATCAGACGATTATAGATGAAAGGTGAGCCGGGACAGCAAGATTCACTGTCCCGGCCCAGGTCAAACCAACTTAGGTTAGTCTGACCTTCCTTCTTTCGTCCAGGCCAAAGGCGTGTACTGCGGGTTCTCCGCCGTCGAAGAGGTCTCATCGACCAGCTTCTTGGCTTCCTCCTTGGCAGCAGTCAGAACGCTTTCCATATTTTCCCTCCTCTCTAAACTATCTGTAACTTGTTGTGGCTCTTTACTTTTGGACAGGTACGGTGTTTCGGGCGACGAGATACCACTTGCGTCCCGGCAGCTTGAGTGGCTGGTGATCGGGTTCCCGCTGCTCATTGAGAATGTTCACCGGATCATGGTGAACCACACCCCTGGCGAACTGGGTGCCATCCGGCAGGTAGGCGATCTGGTCAGCCGTGTGGGCCGTTCCGTAGAGGCCGCGCTTCCTGGTTTCGGTCCAGTGGATCATGCCCTGCTCATCGACCGGAAGCTCCCGGCCATCAGCCATCCGGTAGGTCTCCATCTTGACAACTTGACCATCAGACCAGGACTCTCCCCAGGTGAACATCCGCCGTCCGACGAAAGCCTCGCGGGGAATCTCCACCTCGTCGGAGATCGTGGCATCCATCTTGATCAGGTCTTCCTTGGTGTACGGCGTGGGAATGAAGAACATGTCTCCCTGCCGAAGGACCGAAAGGCCAAGCTTCTCAGCCTCTTTCACCGACTTGGGCTTCAGAATCTCCAGGGCATCCTGGTAGTCCTTCGGCTTGCGGGGAAGCTGGGCCATGAAATACAGAGGCGGGTCTTCGTTTTCGTCGTAACCGGAGATCATGTAGCAGGTTTTTTCTCTGCGGCCCAAGGTGCTGAACACACAGTTCAAGCCCTGCCGGTCGATCAGTTTGAGTTGTGCGATCCCGCCGACATTGCCGATAGCGTCCAAAGACAGTGGGACATAATCGATTCCGGTCTGATCCAGGGCATACACAATGGAGTTGCGGATGTGGGTCAGTGGCCCGTCAGTGATGTCAAAAGCCATGCCCAGGTTGAGGATTGGAGTGGTGTAATACTCGCCGCTGGCAAAGAGCGTCAGGCCACCTGGCAGGCTGGCGACGTGGAGGTTTTTCCCTGCGTCAATCTTGACTCCGTAGCCCTTGGTGTCGTAGGGACCGGCACGGGTGTAGATCGGATCGGCGTGGTTCGTCTGCCGGGAGAGAACCCAGAACATATGGGCGACGATGTCCCGGTCGATGCCTTTGGGAAGATCGTCCAGGCTTTGCCGAATCTCATCGACACCAGGCGGGGTGGAGCCATCGTACTTTTTCACAAGTTCTTCAAAGAACGTGGTCATGCGCTCCACTCGCTCGCGAAATGTACTGGGATTTGTCATGTTTCGACCACCCTAGGCTGAGAGCCGCTGGGGTGTCAAGGACATTTTGTTGAGAAAATCTAACAGGCTCAACACTGCTTCCCAATACTTTTTCAAGAGTTTCGGAGATCCCACATTTGCCGATGAGGCGCGGTACACTACACCCTCATGAGTTACGCCGTTCAGCGGTGCGAGATATGCGGTCAGGTTCTGGACGATGACAACGTCGCTCCCAACGATCCCAAGCTGTGCGACGTGTGCGCCGACACCGTCGTAAACTGACCCTCGCGAAATCCCCAACATGTGAGCCGGTTGGCCCTATGCTGTCCGCAGGGTGCAACCAGCAACGAATCAAGGGGACCAGTTTATGCACGATTCTCTGAGCGATCTCAGGCAGATGGTGATCGCCAGGTTCAAGACGGCAGTAGTAGCCACCAACATGATGGACAATCCCGACTCCTACATTGAAGCCGCCATCGATGGGCTGACCACCTACCTTGAGGCATGCCAGGACGTAGAAGTGCTTGACCTGGCCTCAGTCTTTGGCGACAGGTTGCGTGCGTAGCCCAGACGGCTACCACGGTACTGTCACCGGATACACCTACGGTTGCCGCGACGAGTGTTGTCGTGCAGCTATGGCAAAGTACCAGGCCGAAAAACGAGCATTACGGAAAGCCCGCAAGAAGCCAGCGCAGATCCACGGCACACTCAACGGTTATGTCAACTACGGGTGTCGCTGTGGTCCCTGCGGGGAAGCAAAGAGTGAGTACTACCTACAACGTCGAAATCTCTTGAAAGGCAAGGACATTGACCGACTCCAACCTGACACTGATCGGAATCCTGGTGGACCGATCCGGCTCCATGATCTCGATGAAGGACGAGATGAACCAAGCTCTGAAAAGTTTTCTGGAGGAGCAGGCGGAGCTTGAGGGCCGGGTAGCCGTCTCGCTGGCTCAGTTCGACACCGACTACGAAGAGGTCTGGAAGATGCGGGACATCCATGATCTCCCGCACTACGAGATCAAGCCTCGCTACTCGACGGCTCTGCTCGACGCTATGGGCCGGTTCATGACCGACATCGGCCAGGATCTCGCTGACCGGCGGGAAGAGGACAGGCCGGGGAAGGTGCTGATCTGCATCATCACTGACGGCGCGGAGAACGCATCCCAGCACTGGTCACTCAATCAGGTGAAAAGTCTTGTGGCACAGCAGCAGAAAGATTATAGTTGGGAATTCCTGTTCCTAGGAGCCAACATTGACGCAGTGGCTACGGCCCAGCACCTGGGCATCGATCCCAGCAGTGCTCTGACGTTCTCCCCGACGAGGTCAGGAGTGGCAATGGCCGCTGTGTCGAATTATGTCAGTTCCTACCGGACTACCGGAACCGCCGACTTCACCCAGGAGGATCGCCAGAACGCAACGCAGACAAAATAATTCGCCAACTTCCCCCAAAAAGTAACAACACAGTAGTAAAGTACCCATCGAGTGGGATCACCCTCTCGACCCAACAAATCCGAAATGTCTTCTCGCACAAGGGGATTCGTAATGAAAGCATCTGAATTTCTGGGCCTCGTCCGATCAGAACTCAATGATCGTGGCTGGTCCCAGACTGCTATGAAGGACAAGGATGGCAGCGTGTGCCTGACCGGCGCACTGCGAGAAGCCAACCAGCACATCCAGTTACACAAGATCCGGCACGGTCGCAAGCTCAGCCCAACGATCTGGGCAGAGTACACCGATAAGGATCAGGCAGCCTACCGGGCCGTCTGCATGATGCATGAGGTTGCCCATGAGATGGGTGCTGTCGGCATCGTGGAGGTCAATGACACCATGTGCAGCAGCAAGAAGGACGCAATTGCGTTCTTGGAGAAGGCAATTGGGAAAGCGCAAGAGTCGGGAGACTGAGCGGCCTGAGATCGTCCTGGGCGATCCCCGCTGCAGGCACTCTTACAAGGTCACGTATCACGATGTGTCGCTGACACGGCGTGTCGCCTACCTAGAGTGCTCAAGGTGCGGTAAGACTCAGGCATGATTGAAATTGCTATAGTAACGCACCAACGTCGATACTCTGACGCTCTCGATCTGGCCGAAAGGCTCAGTGCCACAATCTGTATGGATGACATTGGCATGGGCGCAGCCCGTAATCATGAACGGGCCTGGACGTGGCTGAAAGATAGCCCAGAGCCGTGGTCTCTCGTTCTTGAAGACGATGCGGTGGTGTGTACAGACTTCCTGAACCAAGCCTCGATGGCACTGGCCCACGCCCCGTCCCCGATAGTCTCTTTCTACCTGGGACGGGGCAGGCCACCTCACTGGCAGCCGAAGATCGCGAGAGTTATTGCCAGTGAGTCACATTGGATAACGTCTACAGAAATGCTGCACGGTGTCGCCACTGCCGTGAGAACTGAACTGATCCCAGACCTGCTCACCTGGATCGAAGACCAGGAGCCGGTGGACGAGGCGATCAGTGACTTCGCCCAGCAGAATCATTTTGAAATCTCTTATGTCAATCCCAGCCTGGTTGACCACCGTGACAACGGGACCATCATGGATTACCACCCCACCCGGCATCCGGACCCAGATCCGGTGCGGCGCAACGAAATCCGCAGGGCTTGGGTTCTGGGCACTCGCCCCGATTGGAATAGCTCTGCAATAGCTATGTGATCCACTGTCACTAACGCCTCTTCCGTGCCTAAAAAGTAGGAGCATGGAAGGGGTCTGAGGTTGACTACGCCCACAGTTATCAGGCGCAAGCTGACGGTTCATTTCCAGCGTGCCATCTCGATGGTCAATCAGGTGCCGGAAACCGTTGAGGTTGTGGTCATTCCGCTCAGCGATTCGTCGCTGCCGGGAGCCGATGCCACCTATGTCGGTGGCCTGCAGAAGCAGACTGTAGTTCTTTCCCAAGAGGACAATACAGCCGTCTTCGATCTGGTCCCCACCGACGAGCCGGGTCTGACTGAGCGCATTCTCTACCGAATCGCGTGGCGGCAGGGTGTCATTGGGAGAACCTACACCTATGACTTCGCCATGCCGGATCTCGATGTCAGCTTCGATGATCTGGTCTCGCTGGGAAATCTCATCACTGGCGAAACCTATTTGCAGCAAAGCGATTTGGGTGTTCCTGGCCGCGTGGCTCGTCTGAACGATGCCGGTCAGGTGGTGGATGCCAATAACATTCCCGTCGCCGGTCAAGCTGATGTGTCCTCGATCCAGGGTGCCCTGAGTGTTGAGATCGTCAACCGGCAGGCCGCTGATCGCGCTCTCCGTAGCACGCTAGAGACAGAGATCGCAGATCAGATCACTTCGACCCTCAATACTGCCAGGGCATACACCGACTCGTCGTCGGCCAATCAAAGTGCTGCCCTGTCTGCGGAAGTTTCGGTTCGTCGTCAGGCTGACATCAGCCTGGGCAACCAAATCAGTGCTCTGTCAACGAGTCTGACTGGTGTCACTAACACGGTGGCGAGCCATACCCAAACCCTTACCGCCAAGGCCGATTTGGTCAACGGCAAGGTGCCGATCAATCAGATCCCGCCGGAAGCCATTACGAACTGGATTCCTGTCCTCGACACCAATGCCATGCTCCTGCTTCGGTATCCGGAGGACGTTCAGCCTGGTGATATCGCCCTGACCCAGGATGGTGTGATCTACGGTCTGACCGACACGCATCCTGATCAGTTGAATAACTGGATCAGGTTGAACAAGGTCACCAGTGTTAATGGCAAGGACGGCAACGTCACCTTGACCGCCGCCGATGTCGGAGCCGTTGCCTCTGCTGATGGCACGGTGAGCATTTCTCAGGTCACCGGACTGGCGACGGCACTGAGCGGAAAGGCTGATGCCACAACGGTTTCCACGCTTTCGGGAACCGTGGCCGGGATCATCAGTGATACCACCATCGTTCACACGGTGGGCGGAGTCATTCCCCACACCCTCAACGATTCCTCGATGGCCTACGTCAATGCCTTCGACCAGATCACGAAGAAAGACGGCACGGTCATTGCCGTGGGAGCCGGTGCTGTCCAGTCGGTGAACACCAAGACTGGCAGCGTGGTGTTGACGGCTGCCGACGTGGGAGCCATTGCTACGGGCGCGTCCATCGACATGTCCCAAGTCACCGGCCTTTCAACAGCTTTGAGCGGCAAGGTCGCTACTGATGACTCTCGTCTGAGTGATGCTCGCACTCCCACCACTCACGCTTCCTCGCATGGATTCGGTGAAGCTGATGCCATCACCATTGCCCAGAGTCAGGTCACTGGACTGAGCACTACCCTGACCAATCACTCAAATCGCTTGGGATCACTGGAGACTCGCGTCACCTCCCTTGAGGGTGGCGGAGGAGGTGGAGGTGGTGCCGCCGCCGGGACAACGCAGTTCTGGTCTGCCACTGCTCCTACCGCTGATTTTGTCAATGATGTCACGTTCCACAGTCCGTTCGGCAACAACGGTTCTGGTGACTATCTAGACCCGGCTGGTGCGGCTGCTGGTGAGGTCAGGTGGCCGTATATTCACGCGAGCGGACATCTGGAGCTTCGTCCCTGGAATCCTTCGGCCAGTCCTGATCCCACACCGGCTCTGGCCTCTGACTTGTCTACCCTGTCGAGTACCGTTGCAGGAAAAGCAGATTCATCGACGGTGAGCAGTCTCGCTTCGACAGTCTCTACCAAGGCTGATGCCTCAACGGTGAGCACGTTGTCCTCGACGGTGGCCGGTAAGGCTGATCAGAGCGCACTGGACACTCTGTCGGGAATCGTTGCAGGAAAAGCAGATTCGTCTGTTGTCAGCAGTCTGACCACTACTGTCAATGGAAAGGCAAGTGCCTCAGACCTTTCCACACTTCAGAGCACCGTGTCGGGGATCTCGTCCTCTCTTTCGGGTAAGGCCGATCTATCCGGCGGAGTCCTGGCTGCTGCTCAGGTTCCCACTATCGGCCAGGACAAGGTCACCGGCCTGAGCACAGCACTGGCCGGGAAAGCCGATCTCGTTGGTGGAGTGCTGAAGTCGGATCAGGTTCCGACTGGAATCTCTCAGTCCAACATCTCTGGACTCACGGGCGATCTAGCTGCCAAGGCTGATCTGGTTAATGGCAAGGTCAAGTCCACGCAGCTTACGCCGCGTCGGATTTACGCTGTGGCGAACCGTTCAGCCATGCTGGCCCTGACTACTGATCAGGCTGCTCAGGGCGACAACTGCGTCATCACAGCTACGGCTGATCAGGGCACGTACACCCTAAATTGCTCTGACCCAAGCATTTTCGCTAACTGGCTACTGAACACTCCACCGGCAAGCCCGGTCTCCAGCGTCAACGGCCAGGTGGGTACGGTTGTTCTGGACTGGAATAGTGTCGGAGCCTTGGCGGCTAATGCAGCCATTCCGATTCCCCAGGTCACCAACCTGCAGACCACCTTGGACACCAAGGCCACCACGGCTGCTCTCACCAGCGGTCTGGCCGGGAAAACCTCGACGGCTGATGTTCAGGGAATCCTTTCTGCCTCAACGGAAATCAAGCAGAAGGCCAATTACGTTGCCACAAGCTCTGTTCCGAGCCTCTCCGGTCAGCAGAGCATCGATGGTGTCACTGTCCCTCTTGGCTCCATTGTCTTGCTGACGAACCAAAGTTCTTCTGTCACAAACGGTTTGTGGACGGTCAACTCGTCATCGTGGACGAGGCCATCTGACTTCTCCACTGGATCGTGGCTGGTCAAGGGAACCTTGGTCATGATCTCCGCCGGTAACTCCAATGCCAACACATTCTGGCAATGCACCAGTGCCAGTGGGATTGTGGACACCAACGGCAATAACTGGTCGAAGGTGATGCAGGCTGGTCCCCCGGTCACGTATTCGTCCGGTAACGGTGTCAACGTCAACAACAGCACGAATGTTGTTAGCGCAGTGGCAGATCCATCCGGTGGTCTCGCGGTGACCAGCCAGGGCATTGCCATCGATACCACCAAGGTTGTCAGGAAGTATGTCGGCACAGTTCCTGCCGGGAACACAGTAGCCACGATCACGCATAACCTGAATACCACTAGCGTGCAGGTCAGCCTGATTCATGTGGCTTCTGGAGACATCCGGCTGATCGGTGCCACGGTTACCGGCGTGAACACGGTGAGCCTGGAATTCGGTACTGCGCCAACGGATAACCAGTATCGCGTGATTGTGGTGGGGTGATCATATCTCTGCTCTAGGTTACGACGGTCCAGATCCTGCTTCTGGAGACATCACCAATCAGAAGTATGTGAATACCCTTGCCGCAAGCAACATTTCGCAGAGTCAGGTCAACACCCTCATCTCTGATGGGCTGAGCCTCTTCGCGACGAAAACCTATGTCGATAACCAGGATGCCCAGAACGCTACCCAGGCAT
>ERZ724507.1034-NODE-1034-length-12180-cov-5.649897_pt1 | contig 12180 bp, 8 predicted proteins | sample MGYA00376040_ERZ724507 | MGnify/ENA primary metagenome ERZ724507 (study PRJEB28724, sample SAMN07190883) | activated sludge metagenome | isolation source: activated sludge of sewage treatment plant in Hong Hong | place: Hong Kong | collected 2016-03-17 ...
GTGGGGCATCCCGACATGCGGAGGCTGGTGCGTCATGAACATTGGCCGAAGGGAATGCATCCGCTGAAAAAAGAATTTGCCTGGGATCAGGTGCTGGAGCGTGCGCAGGGGGAATACGCCTTCAGGAAAATCCACGGCGATGGCGTCTTCGAAATTCCTGTCGGTCCCATCCACGCAGGCATTATTGAACCGGGTCATTTCCGGTTTTCGGTAGCCGGGGAACCGATCCTCCAGCTCGAAGTGCGTCATTTCTGGAAGCATCGCGGGGTGGAAAAACTATTCGAGCAACAGCGCCTGACGGAGGCTGTGCCACTTGCGGAGCGCGTCTCCGGCGATACCTCGGTCGGCCATAGCCTCGCCTACTGTCAGGCGGTGGAAACACTCTTGGGAATGACGGTGCCGCCGCGAGCCCGCTATCTGCGGAGTCTCTTTCTGGAGCTGGAACGGTTGCACAACCACATCGGCGATGTCGGCGCCATCTGCAACGATACGGCCTATGCGCTGGCACATGCGCACTGTGGCCGTCTGAAGGAACAGCTCATGCAGTTGAATGATGGCCTGACCGGGTCACGCTTTCTTCGAGGGGTGAACAGGGTCGGAGGAGTGTCGATAGATCTTTCCGGTGTGCAACTGTCGCAGGTCGACGCAGAATTGCAAGCCATTGAACAGGAGTTTTCCGGAATTGAAAAGATTCTGCTGGCGAATGCCTCTCTGACGGAACGATTGGAGAACACGGGAGTGTTGTCGGAAAGTATCGCGTGGGATCATGCGGTCATGGGAGTCGTGGGCCGCGCCTCCGGGATCGATCGGGATTTGCGTCGAGATCGGCCGTTCGCCGCGTATCACGAGTGTCAACCGAAGGTGGCGGTGTTTCGCTACGGAGATGTCCGCGCGCGCATGCGGGTGCGGTTGGATGAGGTGCATGATTCGATGCGTCTCATCCATACGCTTCGCCGACAACTGCCGATGGGGCCGCTGGCCACCCAGGCGGTCGAGCCTGTGACGCAGGGGCAATGGGCGATATCTGCCGTCGAAGGGTGGCGTGGTGAAATTCTGTATGTCGTGATGGCAGGGGAAGAGGGACGGATTCACCGGTGTAAAGTGCGGGATCCATCGTTTGTGCATTGGCCGGCAATTCAGTGGGCGGCGCTGGGGAACATCGTGCCGGATTTTCCGTTGATCAATAAGAGCTTCAATTTGTCCTATGCCGGCAATGATCTGTAGCGGGAAGCTGAAGGCGACTGACTGCGCGATTGTCCCGACGATCTCACGGAGGTGCCATGTTTCGAATCATTAAGAAAAGTCTTACGACTGGCGTCGTCACGGGCCAATATCCTATGGCGAAGGCGTCACAAGAGCCGGTGAGCCGGGAGGCGATTGAAAAGGTCAAGCCATTCAGGCGATCCCTCACGATTCGAGAGGTGGATACCGGGTCGTGCAACGCCTGTGAGATGGAAATGAATGCGCTGGCCAATCCCGTCTATGACGTGGAGCGCTTCGGGGTGGAGATCGCTGCGTCGCCGCGACACGCTGATGCGCTGGTGGTGACAGGGCCGGTGACCGTCAACATGGAGCGCGCCTTAAAGGATGTGTATAAGCAGACGCCCGATCCGAAGCTCGTCATTGCGCTGGGTGATTGCGCGATCACTTGCGGGGTGTTCAAGGGGAGTTATGCGGTGACGGGTCCGGTAGATCGCCACATTCCGGTCGATGTCCGTATTGCCGGTTGTCCTCCACGGCCGGTCGAAATTCTGGCGGTGTTGGCTGAGCTACGTAAAGATTGCCCGGATTCAGATCAGTAGTGTCCTGATGCAGTCACGCCTCTCTAGTTGCTCCAACAATTCTCTGTGACCTGATCAATAGACGGTCACGGCTTTGTCCACATGTCTTCCTTAGCACCCCGCTCGTAAGTGGATGTATTACGAGTGATCAGTCGTCTGTAGCGATCTCCTCCGAACCCGTGAACAGCTGTTGGGGAAGATCTTCTCAGAAATCCATTTCCTTCGCTTTTTTACACCGTTTTTACTTTCTGCGCGCTACCTTGAACATGTGGTGGAAGAGAAGGGGCGTGCAGCGATGTGGCTGGTTGGCGACGGCTTGGAAAGAGACTCCGGCGAAGCGCGCCTCACTACGTGTGCCGTCTCATTAAGGAACATTGACATGGATCTCATCTATTTAGCGATCGCTGCTGTGTTTTTTCTGCTGTCCGGCTGGCTTATCTCGGCGTTGGACCGACTCTAAAGGGGGTCTGGTCATGAATGCGATGTATGTCCTCGGCGCAGTGTTGTCGCTGGGTTTGTTGGTGTACCTCATGGTCGCGCTGCTGAAAGCGGAGTGGTTCTAATGACGATCAACGGGTTGGCTCAAATCGGACTGTTCTTTCTCGTTTTGGCGGCGTTGGTTAAACCGCTGGGCTGGTATATGGCGCGTGTCTACACGGGCCAGGCCTGCGGAATGGATCGGGTGATGGGACCCTTCGAACGCCTGATCTACCGTGTCTGTGGCGTGCGCGAAGCCGAGGCCATGAACTGGACGAGCTATGCGGTGGCCATGTTGTTGTTCAATGTCGCCGGATTGGTCGCACTCTATGCCTTGCAGCGACTGCAGGGATTGCTGCCGCTCAATCCGTCGGCTTTCGGGGCGGTGGCGCCAGACCTCGCATTCAATACTGCCGTCAGCTTCATTACCAATACGAACTGGCAGGCCTATGCCGGTGAATCGACACTCAGTTATCTCACGCAAATGCTCGGCCTGACAGTTCAGAATTTCGTCTCCGCCGGCACGGGCATGGCCGTGCTGGTCGCGCTCATCCGCGGGTTAACCGCTCGGACGGCCTCGACCATCGGCAATTTCTGGGTGGACCTGACTCGCAGCACGTTGTACATCTTGCTGCCGCTGTCAGCCGTTCTCGCGCTGGTTCTCGTCTCGCAAGGGACGGTCCAGACCTTCGGGTTGTATCACCAAACCGCTCTCCTCCAGCCTGTGACCTATGACAAGCCCGTCGTCGATGCCGCAGGTCAGCCGGTGGTGGACGAGAAGGGCGTTGCCAAAACGGAATCAACAACCAGGATTGAGCAAGTCTTGGCCGTCGGTCCGGCAGCGTCCCAAGTGGCTATCAAACATCTGGGGACCAACGGTGGCGGATTCTTTAATGCCAATGCGGCCCATCCCTATGAAAGCCCGACGCCGCTCACCGATTTCATTCTGATCCTGGCTGAAACCCTGATCGCCGCATCGTTGACCTATACGTTTGGAATGATGGTCGGCGACACTAGGCAGGGATGGACCATCCTCGCTGCGATGCTGAGCGTATTGGCCTTCTTCGTGCTGGGGGCCTACTGGGCGGAGTCCGCAGGAAACCCTCGCCTGACTGCGTTGGGTGTCGAGCAGAACGTCCAGATAGCGCAGTCCGGTGGCAACATGGAAGGCAAGGAAACTCGCTTCGGAGTTGCTCGTTCGGCGCTTTTTGCCACCGTAACGACAGCCACGTCCACCGGGGCGGTGAATTCCATGCACGATTCCTTTACGCCACTCGGCGGTTTGATCCCGCTGCTCATGATGCAATTCGGCGAGGTCATTCTGGGCGGGGTAGGGTCCGGCCTCTACGGAATGCTGGTTTTCGCCATTATCGCGGTGTTCATCGCCGGTCTGATGGTAGGACGGACCCCGGAGTACCTGGGGAAAAAGATCGAGGCCTATGAAATGAAGATGGCCGCGCTGTTGATCCTCATCATGCCGATCGTTGTCCTGGGGTTCACGGCAGTGGCGGTCGTGACTGAGTCCGGCACGTCGTCCATTCTCAATGCCGGCGCACATGGGTTCAGTGAAATTCTGTATGCCTATACCTCCCAGGGCAATAACAACGGGAGTGCCTTCGGGGGACTGAATGCCAATACCCCCTTCTACAACGTGACGGGCGCATTGGCCATGCTGGTCTCCAGATTCTGGTTGGCGATTCCGACATTGGCGCTCGCCGGATCGTTGGCGCGCAAAAAGATGGTGCCGCCGGGGTTGGGCACGCTCCCGACTCATACGCCGCTCTTCGTGGTCTTGCTGATAGGGGTCGTCATCATGGTCGGCGCCCTGACCTTCGTTCCGGCCCTGGCGTTGGGGCCGGTGGTGGAACATTTGCTGATGGTCGCTCGCTAGCCTGAACGAGCAGAGGGATTTCCATGACGACATCGACGAAAGCCAGACCGCTCTTCGATCCGCCGCTTGTTCGACAGGCCCTGCTGGATGCGCTACGAAAGCTCCATCCTCGCATTCAGGTCCGCAATCCGGTCATGTTCGTGGTCTTCGTGGGAAGCCTCTTGACGTCGCTGCTGTTCTTCCAGGCGTTGTTCGGGGCGGGCGAAGCACCGACCTGGTTTATCCTCGCCATCTCGCTGTGGCTCTGGTTCACCGTGCTGTTCGCCAATTTTTCAGAAGCGATTGCTGAAGGAAGAGGAAAGGCCCAAGCCGATTCGCTCCGCAAATCGAGGACGGAGTTGACCGCCAAGCGATTTGGAACACCTGCCTCCGGGGGAGACTACCTGGCGGCGCCTGCCGCCATCGGCAAACCGGGAGAGGTCTACAGTCTCGTTCCAGCCAGTCTGCTGAAGAAAGGTGACATCGTGCTGGTCGAGGCGGGGGATTACATTCCCAGCGATGGAGATGTGATCGAGGGGATCGCATCCGTCAATGAAAGTGCGATCACCGGCGAGAGCGCGCCGGTGATCAGGGAGTCCGGTGACCGGAGTGCCGTGACCGGCGGCACGCGGGTGCTGTCAGATTGGCTTGTCGTGCGAATTACCACCAGCGCCGGTGAAACATTTCTCGATCGTATGATCGCCATGGTCGAGGGTGCCAGGCGCCAGAAGACGCCGAATGAAATCGCGCTCAATATTCTCTTGGCGGCCCTCACCGTCGTCTTTCTGCTGGCGACGGTGACCTTGCTGCCGTTTTCTCTCTATTCCGTGCATGCTACGGGGCAGGGGGCGCCGATTACGGTCACGGTGCTGGTGGCCCTGCTGGTTTGTCTCATACCGACGACGATCGGCGCTCTCTTATCCGCCATTGGCATCGCGGGCATGGACCGCATGGTCCAGGCGAACGTCATCGCCATGTCGGGGAAAGCCGTCGAAGCGGCGGGCGATGTGGACGTGTTACTCCTCGACAAGACGGGAACGATCACGCTGGGCAACCGGCAGGCCACGGCATTTATTCCAGCCGAAGGCGTGCCGGAAACGTCTGTGGCCGATGCGGCGCAGCTGGCCTCGCTAGCCGATGAGACGCCCGAAGGCCGCAGCATCGTGATTCTGGCAAAGGAACGCTATGGTATCAGAGGGCGCGATATCCATGCGATGGGCGCCACCTTCCTCCCGTTCACGGCGCAAACGAAAATGAGCGGCGTCGATCTGGACGACCGACAAATTAGGAAGGGCGCGGCGGAGGCCATCGAAGACTACGTGACCCAACAAGGCGGCTCGTTTCCTCCCGCCGTGCGCGATGCAGTCGAGACGATTGCCATGCAAGGGGGCACTCCTCTCGTCGTGGCCGAAGGCAAAACAGTGCTGGGCGTGATTCATTTGAAGGACGTGGTCAAGGGAGGTATCAAGGAACGGTTTGCCGAGTTGCGCCGCATGGGCATCAAAACGATGATGATCACCGGCGACAACCAGAAAACGGCGGCCGCAATCGCCGCAGAGGCCGGCGTGGATGATTTTCTCGCGCAGGCCACTCCCGAAGCCAAATTGAAACTCATCCGTGATCTTCAGGCAGGAGGCCGACTCGTGGCCATGACGGGCGACGGCACCAATGACGCGCCGGCCCTGGCGCAGGCCGATGTGGCCGTCGCCATGAATACCGGCACCCAGGCCGCCAAAGAAGCGGGGAACCTTGTCGATCTGGATTCCAACCCTACCAAATTGATCGAGATCGTGGAAATCGGCAAGCAGCTCCTCATGACGCGGGGGGCCCTTACGACCTTCAGTATCGCCAACGATGTCGCGAAGTATTTTGCGATTATTCCCGCCGCGTTTGCCACGACGTATCCGGCCCTGGGCGCGCTGAATGTCATGGGACTGGCAACGCCGGAAAGCGCCGTCTTGTCGGCGGTGATTTTCAATGCCTTAATCATCATCGCGCTGATTCCGCTCGCGCTGCGAGGGGTCAAGTTCCGGCCGATTGAGGCCTCCTTGCTGCTGCGCCACAATGTGCTGGTGTACGGACTGGGGGGCATCATTGTTCCGTTCATTGGAATCAAACTGATAGACCTGCTCCTGGTCGCCCTGGGACTGGTCTGAGGAGATCACGATGGCCGCTCAACTTCGATCCGCGCTGATGGTGTTTTTCATCCTGACGATTCTGACCGGTGCGGCCTATCCGCTGGCCGTGACAGGGATCGCGCAGCTGCTGTTTCCCCATCAGGCCAATGGCAGTCTGATCTATAAAGACGGCAAGCCGATCGGTTCCACGCTGATCGGCCAACCCTTCGACGATCCCAAGTATTTCTGGGGACGCCCTTCCGCGACCGCTCCGTTCCCCTATAATGCCTCCGCCTCCTCCGGTTCGAATCTGGGCCCTACCAATCCCGCGCTGACGGAGGCGGTCAAGACGAGGGTGGCTGCGTTGAAGGCTGCGGACCCCGGCAATGACGCACCGGTCCCGGTCGATCTGGTGACCGCGTCGGCGAGCGGCCTTGACCCGCATATCAGCCCCGCTTCGGCCGAGTATCAAGTGCGCCGGGTCGCTCATGCACGGGGGAGGGAGGAAGCATTCGTCCGGACATTGGTGAGTCAGTACACCGAAGGACGTCAGCTGGGGATGCTCGGTGAACGCCGGGTCAACGTGTTGGCGTTGAACCTCGCATTGGATGAGTCCGACCAGACTCGTTGACGCCTTTCCGTCTGTCTTCTAGAATTTGCTCCGCCAATCTTGTGGAAGTTTTCCATCCCTCATCAAATTTCTTTGTCCAGGAGTGCCATGGAGAACCAACGTCCGGATCCCGATCTACTGCTGAGGCGCGTGCAGGCTGAAGAAGCCGATCAGACGCGCGGCAGACTGAAGGTCTTTTTCGGCGCGACAGCAGGGGTCGGGAAAACCTACGCCATGCTGCAGGCAGCCCATGAGCAGCAACGGGACGGCATCGATGTGGTGATCGGGTGGGTTGAGACTCATGGCCGGGCCGAAACGGAAGCGCTCGTCCATGGGATGCCGACTCTGCCTCCCCGGGAGGTGGTCTACGGGGGATCAAGGCTTCGGGATTTCGATCTCGACGCCGCTCTGGCGCGCCGGCCGCAGCTCCTCTTAATGGACGAACTGGCGCATACGAATGCCCCCGGTTCCAGACATCCCAAGCGGTGGCAGGATGTGAGGGAACTCCTTCAAGCAGGCGTTCACGTCTATACCACCGTGAACGTCCAGCACATCGAAAGCCTCAACGACGCAGTAGCTCAAATCACCGGCATTCGTGTGAGTGAAACCGTGCCGGATGCCGTTCTTGAGCAGGCTGACGACGTCGAATTGGTAGATCTCCCTCCGGACGATCTCCTCCAACGGCTCAAGGACGGCAAGGTCTATCTGCCGGATCAGGCACAGCACGCCATCAAGCATTTTTTTAGGAAGGGTAATTTGATCGCGTTGCGGGAGATGGCCTTGCGTCGGACGGCCGAGCGTGTCGATCAACAAATGGAAGTGTATCGTCGGGACCATGCGGTCGTTGGCACCTGGCCGGCAGCGGAAACCATCTTGGTTTGCGTGAATCTGAAACCCCGTGGGCCGATGCTGGTTCGCGCGGCCAGGAAGATGGCCACGGGCCTCCATGCCAGGTGGATCGCTGTCTACGTCCAGACCTCAAAGCATCTGCGGTTGTCTGATCAGGAGCGGAATCAAGGTGTCGACACCTTGCGGTTGGCCGAGCGGATGGGCGCAGAAACGGTGACGTTGACGGGGGAGGACGTGAGTGCGCAGTTACTGGCGTATGCCAGAAGCCGCAATGCCACCAAGATTATTGTCGGAAAACCATTGCGTTCGCGCTGGAAGGAATGGCTGTTCGGTTCGGTTGTGGATGATCTCGTTCGCGGGAGCGGCGACATCGATATCTATGTGATGACCGGTGAGGGGGGTACTGGCAAACCTCTTGTGAAAGGATTGCTTCAACGGACCAGTGAGCGCCGGAACTACGGCTACGCCTCCGCGGTTGTGGGAGCCTGCACGGCATTGAGTCTGGTCATGTCCCCATACTTCGGGCAGGCTAATCTCATTATGGTGTATCTGTTTGGGGTGGTGGTCGTTGCCACCAGATGGGGCCGAGGCCCCTCAGCGCTGGCTTCACTGATGAGCGTCGCGGCCTTCGATTTCTTTTTCATCCCGCCCTACTATTCATTCGCCGTATCGGACGCGCAGTATCTGCTGACATTTGCAGTCATGCTTCTAGTAGCGCTGCTGATCAGCCGACTCGCTGCCCACAAGAGCCAGCAGGCCGAGGCGGCCTTGATTCGTGAGAAGCGAACCGCCGCACTCTATGCCATGAGCAGGGAATTGATCACTCAACGTGGGGTGGACAAACTGGCTTCAGTGGCGTCCCGCCATATCCACGACGTCTTTCATTGTCAGGTGGCCGTGTTCCTTCCTGATCGGGAAGGGCGGGTGCATCTTCATCGGGGTGAAGCGCTGCATTTCGAGCTGGATCCGAAGGAAGCCGGCATCTCGCAATGGGTGTTCGACCATAAAGAATCCGCCGGTCACGGCACCAATACCCTGTCCGGATCTGATTCGCTGTATCTGCCGTTGTTGGGGTCTCATGGGGCCGTGGGAGTCCTTGCGGTCCGATCGTCTCGACCTGCCGAACTGCTCGCTCCGGAACAACTGCATCTCCTGGAGACCTTCGCAAATCAGATGGCGTTGGCGCTGGAACGTGCGCGATTAGCCGAAGAAGCTCAAGAAGCTCACGTGCAGACGGAAACGGAGCGCATGCGCAATGCCGTCCTGAGTTCTGTTTCTCATGACCTTCGGACGCCACTGGCGACGATCGTGGGCGCGAGCAGTGCCTTACTGAGCACGACCCGGCCCCTATCGACCGAGAGTCAGCAGGACCTGGTCCGTTCCATTAGCGATGAAGCCGGACGACTCGACCGGTTGCTGAAGAATCTTCTCGATATGACGAGATTGGAAGCTGGAGCCATGCATCTGCGCAAGGAATGGCATGCGCTGGAGGAGCTGGTGGGCACGGCATTGGCCCGGGTGAAATCCCGGATCGCCACGCATACGGTCACGACCGCCTTTCCGGTCAATCTTCCCCTGGTGCTCGTCGATGGGGTGTTGATCGAACAGGTGCTGATTAATCTGTTGGAGAATGCGGCGAAATATTCTCCGACGGCCTCTCCGATTGAGGTGACGGCGTCGGTGAAGGACGGGGTGATTCTGATAGAAATTGCTGATCGAGGTCCCGGAATTCCTCAAGGCGAAGAGCGGCGGATCTTCGAAAAGTTCTATCAGCTTCATCCTGAGCGTGAGGGAGGCGTCGGACTGGGATTGACGATCTGCCGGGGCATCATCGAATCCCACGGGGGGCGTATTTGGGTAGACTCTCGTTCCGGTGGCGGATCGAGTTTCCGCTTTACGCTGCCGGCAGAAAAAAGTCAGCCGACCGTCGAGCCAGAAGCGAACCAGCACGACAGCGCGGCCATTTAAGATCTGTCATCCATGCCATCCACGACGACCCATGAGGTAACCGTCCTGCTCATCGAGGATGAAGCAGAAATTCGACGATTTCTTCGCACGACTCTCCCGCCTTATGGTTACCGATTGTACGAAGCGACCACCGGTGCGGATGGGTTGGCGCAAATCTCCGCTCGAAATCCTGACATCATTCTCCTCGATCTCGGTCTTCCCGACATGAACGGCACCGCAGTGATCGAGAAAATTCGTGCCTGGTCGAACATGCCGATCATCGTGCTCTCCGCACGAGACCAGGAACAGGTCAAGGTGCAGGCCTTCGATCTTGGCGCCGATGATTACGTCACGAAACCGTTTGGCGTGGATGAATTGCTGGCCCGTATGCGCGCGGCGTTGCGGCATGCCCATCGCCCGATCGGTGACGCGGTTGAGCCGGTATGTACGTTCGGCGAGGTGACCGTCGATCTCGGGCGAAGGCAAGTGTTTGTCTCAGGGACGGAAGTCCACCTCACGCCGATTGAATATAAGTTGCTCACGACGCTCGTGCGGTATGCCGGGAAGGTCGTGACACATCGCCAGTTGCTCAAAGAAGTGTGGGGGCCCCTCCATGTAGACGAAGGACACTATGTGCGTGTGTATATGCGTCAATTGAGGAATAAGATCGAGGCCGACCCCGCTCAGCCTCGTCATCTCGTGACGGAACTGGGGGTCGGCTATCGACTCCGGGCGGAATGAGTATTCCGGCCGTTTTTACGGATCTCTTACATCTCCATGATCGGTTTTAATGCTGTTTTGATACGAAATGCCGTAGAGTCGATTTCCGGAGGGCGCGAAGTTTGTTGGATCATGAGCATGAGATGGAACCTATTCTGCCGTTGCGCAACGACATCGGTCTGGCTGTGAGGCCTATCTTTTCGGCCGGGATGAGTCGGCTCGGGTGGGTGCTGTTCTTTTGGTTGTTGATCGCCCCGGCGTATGCCGCCGAACCAAGTTCGACGCCCGGTGATAGTCCGGCTGTCAGCGCCGATAGCGGGCTCTGGCACTACGGCGCGTATCTCGATGTTGCCTACATTCTGAATTTCAATTTTCCGGAAAACCATCTCTGGCGAAACCGCGCCACGGCGGCGCGGCATAATGAGTTCGCGCCGAACATGGCCCTCGCCTATGTTCGCAAAGATGTGAATGAATCTTCACGGTGGGGCATGGAACTCGGCGTGCAAGGAGGGTACGACTCTGAGCGCTTTGCATTTTTGCAGGGGGAACGGGAAGTCAGCGGGGCCGATACCTTGCGGCACATCCATCGCGCGAATGTGTCCTATCTGGCACCGATCGGCAAGGGGCTTACCATCACCGCCGGGTTATTCAACAGTCTTATCGGCTATGAGTCGTTGTATGCGAAAGACAATGCGAACTACACGCGTTCCTGGATTGCGGACAATACGCCCTACATGATGTTCGGCGTCAATGCCAAATATCCCGTCAGCGATGAGTTGACCATCACCGCGTTTGTGATCAACGGCTATTACCATCTCTCGCATCCCAACGATCAGCCCAGTTATGGCGGTCAATGGGCCTACAAGGCCACACCTCGGCTGACGCTCACGCAAACTCTCTATGGTGGGCCGGATCAAAGCAATACCGCGCTGCAGTTCTGGCGGTTTTACGCGAACCATATCGTGGAATGGAAAGGCGACGATCTCACGCTGGCACTGTCCTACGACATCGGGACCGAGAACATCGCCGATCGTCCCGGCCATCCGCGGGCCTTTGTGACCGGCGGAAATATGGTAGCCCGGTGGCATGTCGCCGGCCCCTGGACGCTGGTGGCGAGGCCGGAGTTCTACTGGGACCGAAACGGGCGGTGGACGGGATCGGAGCAATTCGTGAAAGCGGTGACGTCGACCGTGGAATACAAGATTCCCTACAAATGGACGAATACCATCCTGCGCCTCGAACATCGATGGGACGAATCGACCGGAGCAGGAGGCGGATTCTTTCGGCGTGGAGAGGTGCAACCCGGCGTGCTGAGTCTCACGCCGAATCAGCACCTGGTGTTGCTCGGAATTCTATGGACGTTCGATAGTCCGTGAGCGGGCGCTGAAAATGGCTTCGGGCTTCGTTCTCGGCGCACTCGTCACTTCGACGTACTGCAGAGAGTACGCCTCAGTCCCTCGCGTCCTGCGGCCTTGCGCGAAACCCAGTTTGAGCGCCCGAGAGACTGAGGTGTCGTCGCGAGCTGTTGCTGGTTCGGATCAACCGCGGCGGGATTCGGTCTCAACTGCTTCGCGACGAATCGCAGGCAGCATCTCAGTCACAACTGGAAGCAGAAACTGAGGAGGGCGATCACGGTATTGCCTTCTGCTTTTCCTTCAGCAGCCGCAAGGTATCAGCGAGTTCTCTGCCGAAGCGGGCCATCGCCACATCCTTCGCTTCGGCCACCGCGGCTTTGTCGTCGAGTGAGGGGGCGGGACCGATGAGCGTTGTTTCTCCTTCCGCCGTTTGCGTCCCGTAGAGATAGCCTGT
>ERZ724507.1041-NODE-1041-length-12142-cov-6.728220_pt1 | contig 12142 bp, 13 predicted proteins | sample MGYA00376040_ERZ724507 | MGnify/ENA primary metagenome ERZ724507 (study PRJEB28724, sample SAMN07190883) | activated sludge metagenome | isolation source: activated sludge of sewage treatment plant in Hong Hong | place: Hong Kong | collected 2016-03-17 ...
TTAATAATATATAAAAATGACTTTATTCTATAATGGATAATATCTTTTCTGTTAATTTTATAAAGTCATCGTAAGCACTTTTTACTGCCCCTAGATGTGCACCAATTGCTCCGTCCGAAGGCTTTAATAGAAAAATAGGCTTTCTTGCCTCCATTGCCATAGGGATTAAACTATGATAATGCTTCAAAAGCGCAATGCAGTATTGATCGTTATCAACTGTTATATTGGGGCTACCATTTTGCTTTAAGACAAATTGTCTAAATACCTGGGGTATTCTATTTGCCCACTTTAAATAAGATTTCACAGGTCGGCTCTCTTTTATTCCATGTTGCATTATCACATAACCCAAGGGTTTCATATTTCCATCTGGTAAATATAGAGATGGCTCAGGATTACGATTTGCTCTGTCTGCCCATTCAGAATGCCAATCACCCAATCTGTTGCCCAGATTTTTCAATCCTTGAAGTGAAAATAAATCTGCGGCCATGGGAACCACAACATAATCAGCGGCTATTAATGTGGCACGATTTATAGCCCCAAAATTAGGGCCTATGTCGATGATATTAAAATCCGCATTGAATCTTTCATTTGCTTCTTTTATTACTCTGTAAAAAGAAGAAACAATTCTAAATGCTGCTTCATCTCGATTTAAACAATTGCCCCAACTACTACTTAATTTGTCCTCAAACAATGACAATTCTAAATCTCCAGCTAACAAGCCTATATTTTCATTTATATTTTCAATATGTACCGGTTGAATATCACTTATTCCTCTGTTAAGTGGTTTGATGCTTTCTAAGATAGTAGGCCTGGAATTTTCATTGTCATAAATTTCTTGAAGCCTAGAATCACTTAAAAACATTGATGTCAAATTCGCCTGAGGATCTAAATCTATTGCAAGACTTTTATATCCTAGCTCAGCAAGCATATAGGTAAAATGATATACCAACGTAGTTTTGCCAACACCTCCTTTATTATTGAAAAAAACTATCGTTTTCATCCTATTTTTTTGAAAATTATAACGCCAAAACTAGTTAGCTGATCAATGATAAAAATTGGGTCGGGATTTCCATTTTTACTCAATGCAGCCTGTGCTCTTTTTACACCAACATTAAAACTATTTATAAAACCTAGGTTTTTAGCCGCTTCGGCTAATGTCGGATTTCTATAATCATTTTTGTTTGGAAAATTTTCAGGTCTTGCATCTCCAAATAGTCCGCCTGGGTTAATTATTTCAATTCGATTTGAAAATTCATAAAATTTTATAGGTGCATTGGATTGGTAATCTCGATGAATTACGGCATTATAGAGTAATTCTTGTATTGCAGATTGAGGATATGTGATTTCATAATCTTCTCCCAATTTATGCTGAACCCTTCTCACAATTTGTGATTTAATAAATTCATTCATAATCTTTAATTGAGTTGTCAAATCACCCTCGAATCTATGCTCATATTCAAAATCACTAATTTCATCTTCTCCTGAGAAGCGAACATATTGAACGTAAGCCCCAGGCATGTAAAATCTGGGATTCTTTCCAAAAAGAAGTATTCCTGCATTTGTTGGACAATCTTCTTTTAAATCATAAAATTTAAGTGATGCCAATTGTTCAATTGGGTCACGACCATTTGAAATTAAAGTTGCTTCATCAATAGCTGTAGGAAGGTAAGTATTTTTGAAAATATCTGTGCTTAAATCCTCCAAAGTTGCGCCATAGCATGGTTGTGTATCAAACGTACGTGCGAACGTCGATCTTTTTGAACTTAGAATCCTTTCTTCAGCTTCGTTTGCTATACCCTTCCTTGGACCTATTCTAATACATACTTTTCCTTTATATCTTACAGGAGGAACCAAAGATGGTTGAACCTCAACAACTGCGACATCACCTCCAGGAAAAGTAAATTTGGCAACTGTCATTGCTGGTGGTGGAACAATTCTGCCATCCGTTCTGTAGCTCAATAACGTTTGTATAAGTTGCTCGTCAACATTGGTTCCATTTAGCGTCCCATTGTCAGTTACTCCAACTAATAAATAACCGGGTAATAAATTTCCAGGCATATCATTACTAAAAGAACAAATCGCTTCCCCAAATTTGTCAGAATCAGTTTTAGAAATAGTTTTCTCTATTCGGTCTGCTTCTAATTCTGTAAGCATTCTTGTCAATTCTTCTTGAGTAATCATTCACAAATTTACTATGAATTGTCTATTCTAAAGCATTACTTTTTATAGCAAGAATGTCATGGTAAAGTAGTCAGTATTTAAAATAAATTCGAAATTTCAAAATACCTCACAAGTATCTGATTATCAGCCGATTTTTCAGAGTTGGAAAGACTATGCTCATTTTAAACACATATCGGAATACTCGTTTCAAAACGTTTACACACGCTTAATAGATGCCTCAAAGCAAGATGTTTAGCATTATAACACTATCGACTAACTTTCATTTTTCAAGTAATTTAGTGTCATCACATCCAACCACCAAGCTGAGCTATAATACTTCACGTCATCTATTTTAAATCTTTGAAAATACAATTTTGACACTTCAATTTTAATTTAAAGCAATAATAATTTGCCACCTCAATTATTTCCAAACAACATTTTGCTTGCCCTCCTTCCAAAATACTTACACCAATTAAAATTTTGAATTATGAAGATTTTGTGATTTTGTGGGTGTCCAAGGGAAATTCCATTTTTTACACGACCAAACCCTGCCTCCACAAATTGTAAAGCTCACTTACCTTTAATGAGGCTTTGATCTCATGCTTATACCGTGACTGAAAGCAAGTTGACCCCTCCTGACTCCCCTGGTTACTTTCCGTATAAAACAGCGAAGGAAGTTAATTTTATAGGCTACTATTTTTTGAAATCAGCTTTACGGCTACTTTCAATAAATATTCTCCCGCTGGGTCTTATTCCTTTTCGGTGTAACACCAATTTGCCTCTTCATCTCTTCAAAGCTGTCTTTGCTTTCTTTTTTACACTTTATTGTTTTCGATAATTGGCAGCAGCCTTGAATCAGATAAGGCAGCTGTTCTGTGCCCTATACCTTTCATATAATCCATATCAGACTCAAATGCCAGAAAACTATTTACACTATTTTGTTTGATCAACAATACCGCATCCCACCGTTCATTTGCCGGGCCAATTAAAAAATCACCACCTTCTCCCATAAATAATATTTCTCCACCCGACTTCGTCAAAAATGGCAGGGTATGTTCAATATACAGTTGATAGGCATGTTTTCCACTTATGGGTTCTACCGGCATAAGTTCAGGACTTTCTGAATAGTCTGCAATGTCACGAAAACGAAGCAGGTTGAGCATCACAACACTTCCCTGGATGGCCCTCAAAACAAATTTTCGACCTGCTTCCTGAGTTGGCATTAAATATTTTTCGTCCATTTTATTTCTATTTTGTAAGATACCTGTTTTGTTACTTGACGCTCAAAATTGAGTCTGTTCTTAATGTACATTATTATAAGGCATATAAATAAGAAAAAACCAGCAACTTCGATTCTCACTATTTTTCTATCTCAAATTTATTCTACCTATTCACACTTCTAGCCGTAAGTCAACGGTTGCCTGACATTTATTCTGCCTTCATCCTGGTGACCTACTTAACCATGAGCTGCCAGTGAACCCATCATACATTGTGGTAACTGAATAATGAAGTACAAATTCACTTTGCCCTCTCGTCCCATTCCCGTTTTAACATGGCAAACTGATACTCACTTCCCCATTTTCCTTTAAAAAATACATTCTCAATAAAATGCCCCTCTTGCCTAAAACCAATGCTATTCAAAAGGCAGATCGATGCCGTGTTTTCAGCATCCACAATTTCAACCACACGGTGTACGCCTTTTGTGTCAAAAAGAAAAGACAGAAGCCCCATCATCACTTCTTTGGCATAACCCTTTTTTTGTTCAAGATGTGAAATGGTGATTCCTATTTCCGCAATTCTTGTGTCATATGGGTCAAGCTTAATGGCACAATCGCCAATCAGTTGTTTACTTTCCTTATGCTCAATGCCGTACTGTACCCATTCTCCCGCTCTTCCAAATTGTTTTGTCAGGTTGTCATTAATAAAATCAGCGGCTTGCTCTTTTGTCATCACATCAAAGCCTTGGTATTTTGTTACTTCCGAATTGCATCGATAAAGATGAAAGTCAGCTAAATCCGCTAACTGAAGTTGTCGAATGGTAAGTCGTTTCGTTTCTATGTTTAACATTTCCATGTCACAAATCTACTATTTTTACTATACTCCATGTTGTAGTTATGCATTCTGTTGACCAATGCAATTACACTTCTCTCCTATGCATTTATCCTCTTGGTTATTTCTCCCTTCATCCTTTAAATGAATCGTTACACTACTTAAACATACCAAACAAAAATATCTTGAATTTTCCTATTTTGATTTTAGGCGTGAAATCAACCTTTTCAGGAACTTTAAATGTTGTTTCCTCTATTTCCCCACTGCCAAAATACTGTTCAATGAATGTTTCATTTTTCATTACTACAGATAAAATATCAATATGAGAACAATTTTTAAGGATGATGTGTCTGCCATTGGTAAGAAAAGGCATTAACGCTGTATCCACAATTTCGGCCGGTGTTCTGTGGTCTAACGCTCCGCTAATGACTAATGTTTCTGTATTGGATTGTCGGCATTTTTGATAGGCAGAAGGGATGGGTATAATTTCCCATTCTTTTGCAGTAGCTGCGTATAACAATGATACATTGCCACCTAAAATAGTACGGCTGTTTCGCATCTCCCCTTCATAATCTTGGTTGTTAACCCAATCGGCTGTCACTGTTTTGGCATATACGTCGCCCATCACTTTAGGGTGACTGACATCAGAAAGTTTTTGCAACATAAACAAGCCACTGTAGTCCTTTTCCTCTGCTGCTTTTTTGTAAGCATCAAAAACAGAGACGGCAAAATCCACATTGTACAGCGCATTAACGGTGCCAGCTTTTATTTTATCGGCATCCAATCTAAAAACAGACCATCTTTTAGGCACGTTTTGCAGAGCCTTTTTCATCGTCTCTTTGATGGAGTAGCCGCTATTAATGTTTTCTCTATACAATCGATCATATTTGTCAATCACCTCTTCAGCTTGTTCAGGTCTTGCCAAAAAATATCCAGGTGGTGTAGCCCCTATCATTAATGTTCGATGGATAATTTCGGGATATTGATAGCTGTACAACAAAGCCACACGGGTACCGTAACTGACTGATAGCAAATTTATTTTTTGATACCCCAATTGTTCCCTTACGGTTTCCACATCTTCAATGACATTCAAAATATGGTATTGATTAATGTCAATATTTTTTTCCTTTAATTCTGCTTTATAATCTTTAATCGCCTCCCTGATATTACGAATCGACTTTTCGCTCAACATTTTATTGTCTAGTCCTTTGAAGGCCTTGGTGATATTTTTTGCTTCCAACTTGATGGAACCATCCACACCGCGATAGCCCACACATACAAAATCGTGATTTTTCAGCGCATTGGCAGCGGAACGCAAATTGATTTTGTCTCGTGAGATGATATTGCTCCCCCCAGGTCCTCCATCCAACCAAAAAACAGGTTCTTTTGGATTTTTATTGGGTGTCTTTATCACCAATACCGGAAGTTGAATCCTTATTGAGTTGTTGTTTTGATGGTTTTCGGGTACCTCAACAAAACCTTCCAACGCTTCAAATTTCAGGCTGTCTATCAAAAAATCTTCAGTCCGTTGTATGGGTTGATGAAAGGATTGCTGCGAACAGGCACTGTTGATCATGATCACAAATAGTACAAAGCTGAGTTTAAAATTTTTTATCATACTTTTTGCTACTAGAAATTATACCCAATATTGAGTCCTGGTTCCGGAAACACAAATTTTGACCATTGATCATCCAATTGTTTAAACCCGTTGGGCAATGTAGTATGATAGGCCCGGTGGGTCATACAAATGGATGGTTGAAAGAAAAAGCGGTCCTTAAATAATTTGATGTGGTATCCTACCCGGTAAGAGTTGAAAATTTGAAAGCCATCGTCCACTTTTTGACCATTGTCATTGACAAAATTTTGATAGGTGGGCATGACATCCAATTGCGCATAAAAATTCTTCCACAAAAATCGTTGGTAAGACATTGTTAGCCCATATTCCCGCACATAACCGGGAAATTTTTCTTCCGGCTTCTTATAGGCATCGTTTAAAAATGGGTGGATGCCGTTGGGCCACGCATACTTCCAGGTTTTGGGAGAAAGCCTCACAACATCTTTGCCGGAAAGCCGGTATCCTAAATCAAATTCTACAAAATCAGGTGGATTCTCTCTGTCTAAATTACCCAGCACAACAAACAATGAGGTTCCAACAAACCACTTTTTATACCCGCTGTCAGTATCTGCATATTGTGCTTCAACCGGCAAGACACTGGACAATAGGCAGACAAACGCGACTAGTAAAATTTTCTTTTGCATATATTTTTCCGTTTTACATTAAAAGATGCTGCAAATGTAAATGGATGCGAATCTCATCTTCGTTCACTTAAGTTAAGAAATGACCCAACCCTGATTTTAGGAAAACACCTGTTATTGACCGCAAATGAACCCGATGAATGATAGCTTAGCTATTGAAATGCCAATAAAAATGTGTAGCTCTTGTTTAATAAATGAAGCATCATCCAAGGAGTGCTACCCGTACAAAGCTGCCACTTTAAAACTTATAACCAAAATCAAGCCCGGGCTGGATAAAGTAGTTATTCCACTTTTCTTCCACTGCTCTAAAAGTATCCGGAAGTCCTGTTCTTATGGGCCAAAAACTAATGCCAATAGCAGGTTCAAAAAAGAAACGGTCATTGAAAAATGTGAACTGATAGCCTAAATAAAAGTCGGTATACAATGTAAATCCATTGCCTATCTTTTTTTTATTCACATCCACATATTTTTCAAAAGCATTCAATACATAAAGCGATGTGTACATGCCCTTCCACCAAAATCGCTGGTATCCAAGCTGAGGGGCCAGGATCCGGGCATGTCCGGGATAGTTGAGTCCGGGGGCATCAAAATCGGGACCAAAAGGAATGCCCAGGGGCCAGGCATAAATGGACCTTTTAAATCTAAATTGCACAACATCTTTGGGAGTGATCCTGTATCCAGCATTCACCTGGATGTATTCAGGATTGTTGGTATCATCCAAATTTCCCAATAGCAGCAAGGTGCTACCTATAAACCACTTTCTGTTGGAATTTCCTGTTTTTTCGTCCTGAGCGGTCACCTGCAAACTGTTCACCCACACCAGGATGAGTGAAACCCAAATCAATTTCTTCTGCATATATTTTTTAATGAATTAATTAATACTGCAAAAGTAGAGGAGCGTTATGCCCCATTTCATTCACTTAAGTTAAGAAATGAATCAGCCTTTACTTCTTTCCAAAATTCTTGCTCTTAATCTACTCAATGATTGCGGCGTAATGCCCAGATAACTGGCCAACTGGTGCTGCGGCACGCGCTGTATAAGGTCCTGTCTCTTTTCAAGCAAACTCAGGTATCGCTGCTCAGGAGAGGAGGTTCTAAACTCATCAAATTCTAAACGTTCTTTTGCCAACAATTCTTCCGACAATCGCCTGCACATGATTTCAAACTTTGGAAATTTACGGTTTACCTCTTCTTCCATATCAGAATTGGAAATGAGTAAAGTACAGTCTTCAATACAATCTACATAATATTCTGACGGTGTCATATTAATGACACAAGGTGGTGACAGGGTCTCCGTCTCAATGTAAAAATCGGTCGTTTTTTCTTCCCCATCAATTAGGTAAAATGTCCTAATACAGCCCTTTAATACAAAGTAGCTCTCTTTCGAGTACTGCCCTTCTTTTAATAAAACCGTTCCCTTCTTTAAAGTTCGAAAAAGGTCCAAAGAAATGATGGCATTCTTTTCTTCTTCTGTCAGCGTTACATATTTAGATATAAAGTCAAATAGTATGTCCTGCATGGGCTTCTATGGTATGATAGTAGTTTGGCAATATTGCCACTAAGTTACACAAATCCATAATGCTCCTCGATCCCCTATATGGACAAACACCTCAAATCCCTGAATATCAATGCAATTTTAACCCTTCAAATAATTTCGCTTAAAATTATCCTCACCATTTGCCCCCAAATCCATGTATAATCCACGCTAATTGACCACCTTAATCCAAAATAATTGACCCCCCTAATCCAGAAATAATTGACCCCCTCTAATACTTTCTCTTCAAATCTGGTATGATTGTCAAAAACACCTCTATTCTAAAGATCGACCAATATCCCAACGGCCATTGACAAAATGTTATACAATCCGACCCCAAAACAGAATCCCATGGGGAGAGGTTAAGGGTGGCGGAATTTAAGGATGGTTAGAGGGGTTATAAGCTAGATTGAATTAGTGATCGTATTTTATATTACACAAGAGTTAGTTCCATTAGTTCTCTTCCAATTTCATGTAGTCCATCTACAATTCTGTTTACTTGTTTTTTCGAAGGTTTTTTAATTCCATTCACATATTGAGAAAGTAGTGTTTCATTCATACCTATTCTTCCTGCTAAATGTTTAGCGTTGATAACCTTGTAATATTCAAAAAATTGCTTAAAATCAAGTTCTAATTCAATGCTTTTAAGAGTCGTAGTTTTTCCAAATTCTTCAAAATATAGATTTAATGCTTCTAATGCATTTATGTGTAATTCATGAATTGTTTGACCTGTTGTATATACTGGTTTGTCATCACTATAGGCAGAATAACCTGTTTTGGTTTTTTCAATAATAAATTTATTCACTTTCATTATTTACTAATTTGTGCATCTTTTCTTAATTTCATTTCCAACCCTTTACCTAATTCATCGCTTCCGTGGTTCGGAAAAATTACTATGCCTCTTTTTGTTGGATGTTTCAATTTCATATGCGAACCATTTTGGCCAACAACAAACCAACCATCTTTTTTGAGTATCCTTAGAAATTCCGAACATTTCATTACACAAAGGTAAACAATTATTTACTTATTTGCAATTTTTTTTGTCATTATGATCAATAATGGTTGTGCCTTGTGACGTTTTTTAGCGAGAGCAAAAACTGGCATCAAAGCACTTGTTATGATGTGTTTATTAATTCACTGACAATTTGATATGTTTTCCAAATCCTTCTCTGAAAATTCTCATGATAGTTGACAATCTTATATCGGAAGCATTGTTTTCGATCCTTGAAATATAACTTTATGTTGTTCTGTATAATCCACGTTCATTGACCTCCAAAATCCAGAAATAATTGACCCCCTCGGATACTTCCGAATCAATACTAGCATGCTTGTCAAAATCACCACTTATCCTCTAGATAGAACAATAACCCAGGAGTTGCTCCTCATTATGCTCCAACCCGACTATAAAACCGAAACCATCGTGGCGAGGGAGAGGGCAAAGGGGTTTATGGTGTGGTCGGTGCTGTGATTATCAGTCCTATTTATTTATTGTATAAAGTAACTCACACACCGTCCGCTACCTTGTTTTTCAATCAATCCTTTCTTATGCAATGCTGATAGAATACGTTTTACGGTTGGTAATGGTATTGCTAGTTTTGTAGAAATTTCTCCCGACTGAATGTTCGGTCGATTTTCAATCATCGAATAAATTAGTTTTTCTTTAGGCAAAAGTTGTGTCTCCAACCCTGTTTTATTCAATTTCGTCATTAGTTGCGATTGAATATTTGATAAGCAACCCAAAAAGAAATGCATCCAATCAGTAACATCTTCTTTAGGGCGTTGCACTTGACAACTTCTAAGAACCTGATAATATTCGGTTTTTCGGCTTTCAATCTCGTGTTCAAAACTTACATATTGTATCCATTTATATCCGTTTTTGAGTAATAGCAGCGTTGAAATTAAATCCTAACCATGATACGATTTGATACGTTTACACCCAATTATGATACGAAATAGTATGATTGATTGAACGTGGTTTGATAATCTACGCTAATTAACCCCCAAAATCCTGAAATAATTGATCCTCCTTCGAAAACTTCTGCATCAACGCTGGCATGCTCGTTAAACACACCCCTATCCTCAAGATAGAACAATATGCCAACACACAGAAGACCACACCCTCCAGCCCTCACAAAAACCGAAACCTTTGTGGGGGTTATTATACACCAATTTCCTACTCCACCTGCCACTAAAACCGAAAAATAATCCACCCTCAAATAATCCTCATACCCCAGCCCTGTCATTTTTTAGCAACAATCAAGGCTTATATACTTCCCCTTGAGTTGTCAGGAATAGGCCACTAGAGCCTGCCATTTATCACCTCCAAATCACTCTTAGCCAGGTATTGTTTGGCAATCCTGTTCTCAGGTTTTTTGTCAAAGGTGTACAGGGTCAAAAGGAAGAGTAGTTCCAAGGGTTTCATGCCAATATAGATAAGGTCTGAAATGTATTTGTTGTTGAAAATGCTGTAATACCGGTGTATGAGCCTTCCAACTTTGTTGTAATTTTGTCTGATCATTTTGTGTGCCAGGGGGCATTTTTCCTGCACCAATTCTTCAAACGCATTGGATATTAACAATTGCCTGGTGCAGATTATTTTTCTGCCATTTCTTTCTCCATACCTTATGGGTTTTACTATTTTTTTATGACCATTGGCTCCCACTGAACAAAGGAAGTGACCTCCACATTGCACATTTTCACACAAATGATCCAGCTGGGATAAGCCATGATGGTAGGTATCGGTAAATGCACGAATCAGGCTGTCGGGTTTTTGTCCAAATAGGAGCAGCATCAGGGAAAGTAAGAGTAAAATGGGTATCAACAGCACCGTCAAAATGGGGTATTTTAAGATGGGTTTCTGGTTTAAAATACTGACACCTATTTTGCCAAGACTTGTATTAAATCCGAAAGCATTTGAATCCATAGCTTTTTTAAGCAACCTTTGATTTTCTGCCATAGCCATGAGCAAAAGCATAATAATGGGCACGTTTCCAAAAAGCCCAAAAAGCAAGCCTTCTTCTGTGGTGGTAAAATGAATGCAAAATAGCACATTTAAGATAAGACCCAAAATCAGCATTACGTTTAACACCAATTCTGCAACCGGCGTCAAAATGTCAACCCTCAAAATATTGACCGTGTAAGCTATGATGCATAGAAAAATTACGATATAAATTCCCGGTCTGTGCTCTGGTGAAAAGATGGCACTTTGCCCACAGCAATCATTTTGATTGGGCAAGTCCATATAAATAAGAAACAAGATCGGTAGTATTACCACAACCCAGCCTTGTATGCCCTGCCATATTATGGGCCTCGTTAAAATCCGTCCCTTTGCCAAATAAGCTATAAAGTTCACCAATACAAACAGTGATAAAATTATGGTCAATATTATGGGTAATAAGGCTATTGGCATGGGTGTGGCGACTTATACACTTAATAAATTCCCTAATTACATCTACTGACCTGGAATCGGGAAATAATCCATATCATGTACAGTTGTTAAACCTGAATTATCTTTAAGAAATAGTTTCGAAGATATCTTTCCAGGTATCGTAGGATTCATAAATGTATTATACGTATTAACTTTTAATAGTTCTATGGCTTCATGTTCATTTTTATCGCAAAAGATAAATACATCCCTCGTAGGAATAGAAAAGACTACATCACTAGCATTTATTGCCGCAAGAATTTGACTCCAAACCCTGTCATCTATTATCAGACTGCTCTCATATCCTCCCCCAAAAATGAGCATACCCACACCGCTGGGATAGAGATCCATACTGAGCGTGTCTTTGATTTTTCTTTCAAAATTCAGGTAGGCATGATTTACAATGTTGGCAAGGCCAACTTTCTCAAAATCATGAAAATGGCTTATTTTTAATCTTTCATACGTTGCACCCACACTATCTAATCCAAATGTTAAAAGTATATCGTCAAACAATTCAACAACTACCAAGCCATCCATGGCCGATCCTGGTTTTATTTGGCCATCCTCCCACTCAATCAAAGATTTTAACTCCTCCCTATTTTTAACCAGGGGATAGATGTTGTTTAAAATCTTCCAATCATCATTCCCATCTCCAAACCGCTGTTTAAATAACTCCGGTTCCCTTACCTTAAGTTCATTCAAAAACGCCTCAAACTCAA
>ERZ724507.1042-NODE-1042-length-12139-cov-8.395482_pt1 | contig 12139 bp, 10 predicted proteins | sample MGYA00376040_ERZ724507 | MGnify/ENA primary metagenome ERZ724507 (study PRJEB28724, sample SAMN07190883) | activated sludge metagenome | isolation source: activated sludge of sewage treatment plant in Hong Hong | place: Hong Kong | collected 2016-03-17 ...
GACAACTACCGCGCTCAGATCCTCAGTCTTGTATAAGATTGATGCGATTGCCTTGCGCAGCACCCCCAGCTTGGATTCACGGTCACATAGGCGGTTGAAAACCATAATGCGCAGTAACGCCGCGATATCAATTTCATGGCGAGTACGACGAAAGACGCGCTGTAGCTGATCGAATCCCAGTTCGTGCCACAGTTCCGTCAGCGCCCAGACATCACCGAACGCACGGGCCGATTCAAAGACGATGGCGGGTGGCTTATTGACAGCGATCGGCTTGCCGGTGACCCGCACCAGAACGGCAATCACCTGATCAAGCTGACCATCAATCTGATCAGGCCGGCCCAGCGTGGCGACGGTTCGTTGCTTGGGCTTGCCGTACTCATCACGGTAGGCCTCAACCAATTGCAGGTAACGGCGTGGGCCGGACGCAGTGACTTTGACAAACATGGCGTTACCATACAACGTCTCATACGACTTTCGATCAGTTTTATTGTGCTATTTCAAAAGACCAAACATGCCACTACACGCATTTCCGGAAATGCGGCCGGAAACCCGCATAAACACTGGGGTAGTGGAGTGAAAAACTGGTGTTCTTTGATGCGAACTTTCGAACCCTGGGTTCCGCCGTATCGCCACGCGATATGACAAACTCGCCAACCGATTCAATGCCTTCCTGCATCTCGCTTGTGCCTATATCTGGTTACTGAGAACACGGCCCAGGTACGCCATGAACGGGCACCCAATCGTCATTCTCCGTGCTGATCGCTCCCGAGGCCATCCTCAGCCTCTGCGTTCCCAGGCAGCACCAGCAACACAGCAAGCAGCAGGTAAAGATACAGTGCAAACTGTTTAGACGTGTAGGAAAAGCTAAGCAAACCTGCTGTCAGCAAGGCGGCGACGCCGGCCAACGCAGCGGCGGCGATGCGGCGATGCTCCTGGTCCAGACCCGGCCAGGTGCGAAGAACGCGTGCGAGCACTACGCCAAGCATCGTCAGGAAAGCCGAGAGTCCGAGAATACCGGTTTCAAACCAGGCATCAAGAATGAAATTATGGAGATGTTTGTGGGTGACCTCACCAAATCCAGCCACTTCGCCAATATACAGTATGTCGACTCGGCTGGCGACATTGCCGAATCCAATCCCGAGCCAAGGATTTTCCGGAGGGGAATTGAGTGCTTGCCACCAAATGGTCGCTCTGTGAGTGGTCAAGCGGTTCATCGTGGCAAAGTCGAAGGCGAAGTTATGCACACCACGCAAGAACCACTGACTGAAGACCAATCCCATCGCCACCACCGCCATGCCGATTGTCAGCCAGTGCCGCTTGCTGATGGTCAAGCCCAGAAGCGAAAATACAGCGAGCGAAGCCAGCATGGCGACTAGCGCGGCGCGCCCATGCGACAGCCCTATGTACAAGGCGAAGGCGACGATCGCGCCTGACAGCAGCAAGCGGCCGCGTGGGCGAGGGTAAAGCGCAAGTAGCAAGAATGGTAACAACCAGGGCAGGTTGTCCTCGTGAAGTTGCAGTTCGGGAATGAATTCGACCGCCAGCAAGAAATACGGAAGCTGGAGATACAGCACGAAAATCAGCAACAAGGATCCCCACGCCATGGCACGCATCAGGCGAGGAAGCTGAAACGGCGTTTGCTGCAGGGCTAACAAGGTAAACAGCCCGGTAAGGCTATATTGCAAGTAGCGCAACAGATGATACGCGCCGTTCCACGGATCGGACGACTGAGTCAGGCTGAGGCTCCAGACAAAAAGCATCACGCCGTAAGAGGCCAGGAACCAGCGCTGTTGCCAGATGGCGCTTGTCTTGCCCGGCGCAAGCGACACGCTGACCAGTGCCCACAGAAAGTAGACCCCGCTCAATATGTTGAACACGCCGCGCCCGGCTACGCTCGCCAACGGCAAGAAAGCAGGTGCCAGCCAGCCCCAGCAAAAGAAGTTGCTGCGAACGAGTTCAAGCGCCGATTTCGAGTTCATGCAATAGCTCCAATTGATTGAGCGCCTGAATTACCCTTGACGGCTCGATTTGGCTCACTCCTTCGTTTGATAGGCCAGCATCGGGATATATCGGATGGATCCGTGGAGAACTGTTCGCCACCCAGGCGGAAATCGGATGCCCGAACAGGCCGATGCTGTGTGTACCGCAGGCCGCGCTCAGATTGAGCATGCCGGTATCGTTGCCGAAAAAGAGTTGCGTTTCTGCCAGCAGGGCGACGACCTCATGAAGGGGCATCTGGATGAGTAAGACCAGATTGCCCGGTTTCCCGAGTTCTTGGCTGATGCCATCGGCCATCACCTGTTCCGACTTGCCACCGAGCAGGAAACAGCTTCCCCCATGCCTTTGCAGCAACGACTTCGCGAGGGTAGAAAAATTTCTCGCTCCCCATTGCTTGTAGGCTTCGCTGCTGCCGATCCCGAGGACAAACCATGGGCGGGGAAATGCCGCAAAACGGGCACGAATGGCGGTCCTGGCAGAGGATTGCGGAGCGATCAGCGGAATCGGTCGGTCGATCTCGACTGCCAAACCGCGCAGCAGACAATCAGCGCGCTCCACGGTATGTGACGTGTTCGGCACTGGGGCCGCCGGATGATCGGTAAGCAGCATCCGTTGCCACCCTCCGGCAATTCCTGCACGGCGAGGGATACCAGCCAGCCAGGCAGCAACAAGGTAACGACTGCTATCATGCAGAATCCATACCTTGCGGTAGCGCTTGTGACGCAACTCGGATACCAGCCGAAAAAAACCTCGCAATCCGTCATGCGTTCCTGGCTTGCGCTGCACCCACAGCACCTCGACAACCTCGGACAGACTGGCCAGCAACTGGTCCGAAAGCGAACGCGGCTTGGTCAGGACCGAAACCCGCCCTTCCGGCTCGTGACGAGCGATCGCACGCAGATGAGGAAGGTGCCAGACCATGTCGCCAATACCGGGAAGCGGCTGGATGACCAGTACTCCGCGACGATCGTTCGTTTGATTCATCGGGCCCGAGTCCACCCGCACACTGCAATGCCGAGTGGTCCTTCCGCCTCGAGCAGTTCGGGAAGGGGGTAACGGTATTTCATGATGAAGGCTTGCATTGGTCTACTTGTGGGGCGCGGTGGACAATTTGCCTGCCGGTGCTGCCGGGAGTTGCCAGCCCGCCATGGATTCCACCAAATCCATGATTTGCTCAGGCGTAACGAATTTCATGCACGAGTGATGGTCGCAAGTCTTCCGATAGCAATTCTTGCATGACAAGTCGGCCTGAATCGCTATAACTCCATTCCCAACCGGCTTAACCCGCCGTGGGTCGGTCGGACCGCAGATGACAATCATGCGTTGATTGCTCGCTGCAGCCAAGTGTGCCGTGCCGGTGTCATTGGCAACGATCAGTGCGGCACGCTCGAAGATTGGCGGCAATTCCAGCAGTTGAGTCTTGCCGCACAGGTTGACGACATAGCCACTTTCACCTTCGGCGATGGCTGCGCACTCTTCAACCTCGTCCGGCCCGCCCAACAGCACGACGTTGGTCAGGCCGACGCCTTTCAACAACAGGACAAGCCGCCGATAGTTGTGCACTCCCCATCGTTTGGTAAGTCCTGCCGCGTGGCTTCCGGGAAGAAACACGGCGAATCTTCCGTCCTCGAGGCCGCTCTCGTCGAGGATTGCGGAGGCGCGTTTCCTTTGTGCCTCGGAGCCATGCAACACCGGACGCTGCGTGGCAACAGGAATCCCCGCGGCGAGCAATGAAGCACGCATTCGCTGAAAAATGTGGGTACTACCCGGCAGTTTCGGGTGCGAGATGTTGTAGGGGAATCCTGGCCTGTTGCCGATTCTCCACGGGATCCGGCATCCTGAGCAAAGCAGGGCGGAGAGCAACAGGCGCGTCCGGTCGTTGCATTGAAGATCGATTATCAGATCATAGTTGCCGGCGCGGGCGGTCCGGACCCAGCGCCACATCCCTTTGAGGTTTCGCTCACGGTTTCGCAGATCCACCATCCAGACACGCGAAAATCGCGGATCATCGGCAAAGAGCGAATTCCACGGCGGCATCGCGTTGAGATGGATCTCCCGCCCGGGAAACGCCCTGAAGATGTCCTCGATGATGGCGGTACTGATCACGACGTCTCCCATGCCCCCCCATTTGATGATCAGAATACGCCGGATATCATCTCGGGAAGGCAGATCGTTGACCAAGGTGATCTCCTGCGCCAGACCCGACTCCTTGAAGACCACTACGGCGGGGGGAAGAGACTCAACCATCGCCTTCAACTTCCCGGACGAGTTGCCGATAGAGTTCCTGATATTGCTGAATGACGTGTTCCTTGCCATGCTCCCGGTGCAGAGTTGACCGGCCGGCTTCGCCAATCAAGGAAAGAGTGTTCGCGTCGGATGACAGCAGTTCGCGGATCGCGCTCGCTAGGCTGTCCGGCTCGGCACACGGGACAATTAGTCCGTTCTGCTCATGCGACATTATCTCGAGAGCACCCAAGGTCGCGGTGGAAACGACCGGCTTACCATGTGCCCAAGCTTCAAGAATGATGTTACCAAGGGGTTCGTGGCGCGAAGTACAGACGAAAATATTCGACATTTCAAGCAGGGGACCGATATCCCGTTGCCAGCCCGCCCAGCATACTCGACCGGAGATGCCGAGACTGACCGCCTGATCGCGCAATAACGACGCGAGTTCCCCGTCGCCGGCTATGAGCAAATGCAAGGGACGGCCGGCAATAGCTGGCGGCAGGGCTGAGAACGCCTGCAAGAGGTCAGAGAATCCCTTGACGGGGTGCAGGCGTCCTGCAGATCCAATTAGCAGTGCATCCTCGGGAATGCCGAAGTGCCGCCGGGTTTCAATGATGCTCGCTTGATCGGCCACTGGCGCCGGCTCGACGAAATTGCCGATATGAAACACTCGCTCGGGAGGAAAACCGTTCTTTCGCAGATAGTCGCAGATTCCCGCGGTATTTCCGATCCAGGCATGAACATGCCGGTAGCTGTGCAGCTTGTAATAGCCACCAAGTCTCGCAACGTGAACTGGCAGCCGGCCCCGTTCAAGCGACACCAGTCTTGTGGCCCGGCCCATCCATGTCTGGACGACATGGGGCCGGAACTCGCTGATGGCGCGGGAAATCCTCCATCTTGCCCAAAGGTCCCAGACACCGCGCATTGCGATGTGCTGTTGAGGCAACCCGGGCTTCAGCCCGGTTGACACCTGACTCCCCGGTTGCGTAACGGCAAGCAATTGTCCACCGCTGTCGTCAAGGGCATTGGTCAGACGCACGAAAAAGCCCTCGGCGCCACCGCCTCCCTTGCTCCCGATAATCTGCATCAAACGCATCGAATCAGCGGACCTTCAAGAAACTGCGTGTCTTGCACAAGGCTCACCAAGCAGGTTGCAATAAACGTCGAGAGTACCCGACAACATGGTTTCCAGCATGAATTTTTCCGGCAGATCCCCGATGGCTGGCGCTTGCCGCAAGAACCTGGTGGATACGTCGATCAGCCGTGGCAGATCCTTCAAGCCGACCAGCCCGGCGGGCAGCATTGCTCCAAGGATCTCGCCTGCACCGCCGTGGTCGTAAGCCACCACCGGGACGCCCAGGGCAAGCGCCTCGAGGACGGTTCTGCCGAAGGATTCGGGCTGGGAAGACAAGGAAAGAACCAGCGCCGAAATACTCATGATTTCCTTCAGATCGCCGCGATTGCCGGTGAACGTAATGTCCGAAGCAAGGCCTCGGCCACGAATGGCTTCCTCAAGTTCTGCAAAGTACTTCATCCGCCTCGGTTCATACCCCCCGACAATCAGACCGTGAACTTCCGGCACCATGGCTTTCAAGCGGTCGATGACCTCGATGAAGTCGTTGTGCCCCTTCAGCCGGGTGATCCTTCCGGGCAAGGTCACCAGGAGTTTCCCCTGGAGATGAGGATATTGCTCTGCCCACCGGCTCAGCCAGGGGTCTCCAGGACGAAAGCCGCCGGAATACTCTCCTGGGTCGATTCCACGATGGATCGTCGTTACCGTCGCCAACGGACGGTATGCATCCACGACATGATCGGCAATGCAATCCGAGACGGCAATGATGTGTTCGGCCTTCGTCATGATCGCACTGTACCGATTGACCGAGTAGAACCCGTGAAACGTGCTCACCAGATGCGGTCGTGTCGCCGGATTCATTCCTTTCCAGGCCAGATAACCGACCCATGCGGGAAAACGCGAACGGACGTGCAGGATGTCCACCTGCTGCTCAACCAGGAAACGCCGCAGTTTTCGCACCAGACCCAGCGTCCGCAGCGACTTCTGTCCGATCGGCCAGCAGAAGTGCCGCGATCCCTCCCTGGTAAGTTGCTCGACCAAGCGGCCGCCTGCCGACATTACCAAAGAGCGATGGCGATGTTCGACCAGGTATCGCCCTACTTCCAGAGTCCCGCGTTCCACACCGCCGCTTTCCAGGGCGGGAAGAACCTGCAGCACGACTATCGACCGGGAAACCATGTTTGCCTGATCCAGCGCGCGCACCGCGCGGCCTCATTGAATTCCTGCTGCGGCACGGAGAGCGATTGACCTGCCTTCCACCGGGCAAAGCCAAGCACTTTACCCTCCTCCAGCAACTGCTCGACGCCACGTGCCACGCGCCCATTCCCGGTCCGTTCCAGATCGAAAATGCCCACCGCAGCGCCGGCAGTCAGCGCCTCATAAAGCATTGAGACACTATCCGGCGTCACCCAGACCTGCCCGGCCTGGCGCAACTGCCCCGGCAGCCAGTCGAGCGGAGCCTCCTTGAATGGAATGATCTCCACATTGCCTGGCAGCGCCTCGCGCAACAAGCCCAACGTGCCGTCAGGGGTGCGCGGGGAAGTGGTAAGCCGCCAGTTCACATCGCTACGCTTTGAAGCCAGCATCCGCGCCTGTTCGACCACATCCCGGCCATCCCATCTGTAATGGGCCGATATTCCGCCCAGCAGTATCAGCCCTGCGTTTGGCCGCAACTCATGGGAGGGCTGAATGCCATTGATCGCCCCCTTGGTCAGCAGCACGTTGTGCCCTTCCCTGACGCCATCATGCTCGGGAATCAGGCACAGATCAAAACAAGGTCTAGGCAAACCGGGATTCATCAGCACAATCGTCTTTCCGCCACAGGCGCGTTGCGCGGCCAGCATGGTGAAGTGCGTCCCATGCCCGGCACCGATGATGAGTGCCGGCGGGCGCTGGCCGCCGCCGGCAAAACGCCCGGTCAACCACTGCCAGAAAGCTTGTCCGCGGGGCAAGGCGGGAATCCCGCTTACCTCCACTGGAATCAATTGTACCAGCGCCTGTACAAGCCCCTCAGTCTGTCGCTCGTGGCCACGCTTTCCATCGGTAACGCGCCAAATCACAACCGGATTTGTCAAGAAGCTTGCCTCTCAAATTCAAGCTCGGCAGACGCAGTGTCAGAAAAGCAAAAGCCCGGGCAAGTTGACCGGGCTTTTGCTTGATTTTCTTGGTGGCCAATCGCGGAATCGAACCACGGACACGCGGATTTTCAATCCGCTGCTCTACCAACTGAGCTAATTGGCCACGGGAGCGCAGATTATAGCGATGTGTCCGGTTACTCGCAATACGGGCCGTCAAAAACGTGAAGTCAGGTCCCGATCGGCGGCGACTGTCGGTAAAGTTCTGAGAAATCATCGGGAATCGGCATCGGTGGCGGTGGCGGCTGCCACGTATGGAATACCACGCGGGCAACGGTTCCCTGGCCCGAAGGACTGGGACGCAGCCGGGCAGTAGCATCATGCTGCATGGCTATTTCCCGAACGATGGCCAACCCCAGTCCGCTGCCTTCGCCCGCCGCATTGTCGACCCGGAAGAAGCGCTCGAATGCCATTTCGGCCTGTCTCTCGGTAATGCCCACGCCGTCATCCTCCACCTCGAGAACAGTTACATTCCCGGTCGCCAAGACTCTGCAGGTTACGTGACCGCCCTCCGGGGTATATCTCAACGCGTTGTCGAGTAGATTCTTGGCCAGTTCCTGTAGCAGGAGCGAGTTGCCGCTGACCATCGCTGCCTCCTGCGCCTCGAAACCAAGGTCGATCCGTTTTTCGAGCGCAATGGCAACCCACTCCTCGACGACCTGGCGCATCAGGCGCGTGAGATCAAGCGGTGCATGGCTCTGCTGTGCCGTCTCGCGGCCTTCGGTTCGGGCCAGGGTAAGAAGTTGATTGACTAGGCGCGCTGCCCGGTCGACACCTGCCGCTATCTGACGCAGGGCGTGACGCAGTGCGGCCGGATCCGCCTCGCGAATGGCAAACTGGGCCTGCGTCTTGAGCCCGGTAAGAGGTGTACGCAACTGGTGGGCAGCATCGGCAACGAAGCGCTGCTGCACCTCGACGTTGTGCTTCATGCGCTCCAGCATCTCGTTGAAAGCTTCAACCAGCGGCTCGAGCTCGTCGGGTACGCGGTGCGTCGCAATCGGCGAGAGATCCGCCGCATCGCGCGCTTCGATCGTCTCACGCAAGCGGTTCAAGGGACGCAGGCCCCGCGACAGTCCAAACCACACCAGCATGACTGCAAGCGGGATGATGACGAATTGGGGAAGGATGACGCTGGCGACGATCTTGTTGGTCAGTTGCGTGCGCTTCTCCATCGTCTCGCCAACCTCGACCAGCACCCAACGGTCGCGCGCCATACGCCCGTCAGCGACATAGGAGTAGGCGACCCGGACATCCTGCCCCTTGAGTTCCAGGTCCCGAAAGTAGATCTCCCCGGGCAGCGCGGCCGGGTCGGCCCTTGCATCGGGCAGCGGCAAGTCGCCGTCGCCCGCCAGCAGCTTGCCATCGGGGGTGATGACATGAAAATACACGCTGTCGGTTTCGTCCGCTCGCAACACCGCCCGCGCTGAAGCGGGCAGACTGAGCACCGGCTTGCCGTCGACCAGCTTCACCTGACGGGCGATTGCATTCACGTGCTCGCGCAGCGCCTGATCGTAGGGGAAATTGGCAACGTTGTTGGCGAAGTAGTGGGTGAACGCAATGCTCAGCGGCCAGACAAAGAGCAGGGGCGCCAGCATCCAGTCGAGAATCTCGCCAAAAAGCGAGCGCTCGCTCCCGGAAGTCGGCGGGCTATTCGGCCTGGGGACGCTCAAGGCAGTAGCCCAGTCCGCGCACTGTCGCTATCTTGACCCCGCCTGCCTCAAGCTTCTTGCGCAGACGGTGAACATATACCTCGATAGCGTTGTGACTGACTTCTTCACCCCAGCCACACAGCTTGTCGACCAGTTGATCCTTGCTGACGAGGCGGCCCATGCGCGTCAGAAGAACCTCGAGGAGACCAATTTCCCGCGCCGAGAGATCGACCGTCTGACCATCGATCTGCGCCACCCGGCCAATCTGGTCATAAACCAGCGAACCGCATTGAATGGTTGGTGCCGTGCCCGCCGAGCGCCGACACAGAGCGCGAACCCGCGCCTCGAGTTCGGCCAGGTCAAATGGCTTGACCATGTAGTCGTCGGCCCCGAGATCAAGTCCTTTGACGCGGTCGCCTGTGCTGTCGACCGCGGTCAGGATCAGCACCGGCAGCGAGGAGTTGCGCGCGCGCAGTCGCTTCAGGACCTCCAGTCCTGACAGCCTGGGCAACCCGAGGTCGAGGATCAGCAGATCATAGGCCGCAGTCAACAGCGCTGAGTCCGCATCCAGTCCGTTGGGCGCCCAGTCCACCGCGCAGCCACCCTGACGTAGCGACCGGGAGAGACCATCGGCGATGATGGCGTCGTCTTCAGCAATGAGAATTCGCATTTGAGCCTAAACGTCCATACCAGCGTAAGAATTCTGTAAGGCACGCGCCCTATTCTACGCGTGCTGTTCTCCTTTTATGGTCTTTGGAGCCCGTGGCTTCCGCCGCGACTCAGGGGGTTAGCCCGATCCTGCACTGGGCGCCCCCTACCATTTTTCACCCAAAACCCGGCCAGTCTATCAAAAACGTGGCGGCGCGATGCGCGAACACGTCCGTCGACAGCATCCAGAGCCTGTTACGCCCTTGGGTGCGCCGGCGCGGTCCTGCTCCGTGCAGACGCGGTCGACCGCGAAAAATATCCGAAAATGGACGAAAAAAAGCCCGGGTCGGAACCCGGGCTTTTTGCCGAGACTACGCTGTCTGCTTAGTGGCCGGAGGCGCCGGCGGCACCGAGACCGGTTTCCGAACGCAGCTGCTGCGCCGGGAACAGGGCACGCTCCTTCTTGGCCTGAGCCGAGTTGTCCAGAATGGAAACCAGCCAGATCGTGAAGAACGCGGCAGTCATCGAGAAGATGGCAGCAGAGTTGTACGGGAACCAGGCGGAACCCTTCGGATTCTTCATGACGGCTTCCCAGACGCTCGCCGAACCGATGGTCAGGACCACGGCCAGGAAGAGACCGACCAGGCCACCGACCACGGCGCCACGGGTCGTGCAGTTCCGCCACAGCACCGACATGAAGAGCACCGGGAAGTTGCCCGAGCAGGCGATGACGAAGGCCAGCATCACCATGTAGGCGACGTTTTCCTTCTCGAAGGCAATACCTAGAACCACCGCCAGGATACCGAGGCAGACCGTGGTGATCTTGGAAACGCGCAGTTCGGCGTCCGAGGTGACCTGGCCATGCTTGATCACCGAGGCGTACAGGTCGTGCGACACGGCGGAAGCGCCGGACAGGGTCAGACCGGCAACGACGGCGAGGATGGTGGCGAAGGCCACGGCCGAGATGAAGCCAAGGAACAGGTTGCCACCGACCGCCTGCGACAGATGCACGGCGGCCATGTTGCCACCGCCCCGCAGTCCGTCCCAAACCGGCTTGCCGTCAGCGGTCAGGGCCTGGACGCCGTCGACCATCTTCGGCACGTAGTAGGCAGCCTGATCCTGAATCAGGTTGGTGATGGCGCCGAAGCCGATGATGAAGGTCAGGATGTAGAAGTAACCGATCCAGGTGGTCGCCCAGGCAACCGACTTGCGGGCTTCCTTGGCGTTCGGCACGGTGAAGAAGCGCATCAGGATGTGCGGCAGGCCGGCGGTACCGAACATCAGTGCCATGCCGACCGAGATCGCCGAGATCGGATCCTTGATCAAGGCACCCGGCGCCATGATGGCGTCGTGCTTGGAGTGCACTTCGACCGCCTTGGTGAACAACGCCTCCGGCGAGAAACCGAACTGGAAGAGGACGGCCAGCGCCATGAAGGTCGCGCCGCCGAGCAGCATGCAGGCCTTGATGATCTGCACCCAGGTGGTGGCGGTCATGCCGCCGAACAGCACGTACATCATCATGATCGTGCCGACCATGATCTCGGCGTAGATATACTCCATGCCGAACAGCACCTTGATCAGCTGACCGGCGCCGACCATCTGCGCGATCATGTAGAAGGCGACGACGATCAGGGTCGAGATCGCGGCAAAGACACGCATCGGGGTCTGGGCAAAGCGGTACGAGGCAACGTCGGCGAACGTGAATTTGCCGAGGTTGCGCAGACGCTCCGCCATCAGGAAGGTGATTACGGGCCAGCCGACCAGCCAGCCGATCGAGAAGATCAGGCCGTCGAAGCCGTTGGCGAACACCAGGCCGGAAATCCCGAGGAAGGATGCGGCGGACATGTAGTCGCCGGCGATCGCCAGGCCGTTCTGGAAACCGGTGATGCCGCCGCCGGCGTTGTAGAAGTCGGCAGCCGACTTGGTCTTGGAGGCCGCCCACTTGGTGATCCACAGGGTGGCAAAGACAAAGATGCCGAACATCGCGATGGCCGTCCAGTTGGTGGCCTGCTTGGCGGTTTGCCCGAGGTCGGCGCCGGCGGCGATGGCGCCTCCGGCAGCGGTCAGTGCAGCGACTGCCGCGAGAAGATGTTTGCTGTTCATGTTATTTCTGCGCCTCCGCAATGAGTCTCGCGTTGGTTTCGTCGAATTCGCCGTTGGCGCGACGCACGTAGATCCAGGTCAGGATGATGGTGAAAACGATGACGCCGACGCCGATCGGCACGCCGATGCTGGTGGTCATGCCCGCTCCCAGCTTGGTGCCCAGCCAGGGACCCTTGAAGGCGACCAGCAGGATGAAGCCGTAGTACGCTGCCGCGCTGACTATGGTCATGATGATCGAGTAGCGGTTGCGCACGGCAACGAACTCGAGGAATTTCGGGTTTGCCTTCACCCGATCGAGAATGTCTTGC
>ERZ724507.1043-NODE-1043-length-12138-cov-4.243979_pt1 | contig 12138 bp, 9 predicted proteins | sample MGYA00376040_ERZ724507 | MGnify/ENA primary metagenome ERZ724507 (study PRJEB28724, sample SAMN07190883) | activated sludge metagenome | isolation source: activated sludge of sewage treatment plant in Hong Hong | place: Hong Kong | collected 2016-03-17 ...
TGTACTGACTCAAGCTGCTCAGGCGCTCAAACGTCAAGAGGAGCCGGTCTGTCGACCGACTCCTCTTGCTGTGCGTTCGAAATGCAGTGACTGCTGCCGCTACTTGTTGGGTTGCGGTGTCAGGCGCAGATACGGCTTCACCGACTTGAAGCCCTTGGGGAACAAGGTCTTGGCTTCCGCATCGTTCACTGCCGGGGTAATGATGCAATCCTGCCCGTCTTTCCAGTTGACCGGCGTCGCCACTTTATACTTGGCAGTCAGTTGCAGGGAATCGACCACCCGCAGCAATTCATCGAAATTCCTTCCGCAAGACGCCGGATAGGTCAGCATCAACTTGATCTTTTTGTCAGGCCCGATGACGAACACGGATCGCACCGTCATGCTGTCGAGCGAATTCGGGTGGATCATATCGTACAGGTTGGCGACCTTCTTTTCAGGATCGGCGATGATGGGATAGGTCACGGTGCAGTTTTGCGTCTCGTTGATGTCCTTCATCCACCCGCGATGCGAATCGAGCGGGTCCACGCTGATGGCAAGGATTTTCACGCCACGCTTATCGAATTCGCCCTTGATGCGGGCCATGTAGCCCAATTCCGTCGTGCAGACCGGGGTATAGTCCTTCGGATGGGAAAACAAAATCCCCCACCCGTTCCCCAGCCACTCATGGAAGTTGATCGTCCCGTCAGTGGTTTCCGCTGTAAAATTCGGGGCATCGTCGCCCAATCGTAATCCCATGATTTCCCTCCTTAGGTATCCCGTCAAACGTGGTGAAATAACTGACACATGAAAGCCGACAATGGCGTAAGACTACCGTTTCTGAGCGGCGAGGCGCAAGCAGGAAGGGTACTGACATGCACTGTCGGATAATCACCCCTCTCTCAAGTTTCCGCTCGTGCATCCGATAAGGGACACAGGTGCCAAAGGAGTTCGCATGGACAACATGAGACAACCTGCGACCGGACTCAGGATTGCCAACGATCCCATGTACCGGTTACTCCGCGAGGGGTGCATCAAGGAATTTAATGTCAAACGTGCGGCGGGGGAACCGGTCGACCTCACGCGTTGCGACCTGCGCGGACTGGATTTGCGCGGGCTGGAAGTCGATGGCTTGGACTTCAGCGAATGTTACTTCCGGCAGGCGGACCTTCGCGGCATCGATTTCCGCAAGGCCAAGCTGGAAGGCGCCAGCATCAACGCCGCCAAAATCTCAGGTGCCTACTTCCCCATCGAATTAACCGCCAGCGAAATCGAACTGTCGCTCCTGCACGGCACGCGGATGCGGTACCAGCCCAAACCCTAGCCTGCACCGATCAGTCAGCTTCCGGTCAAACTGAGATGCACCCGAATCTGCGGCTTGTCCGATGCCGCCAGTTCGGCCTCGACCAGAAATACCCGTTCATCCGGCAAGTGTCCCTGCGCGATCAGATGTTCGCGGATGGCTTTCGCCCGCTCCTGGGCCAAACCACGCAGTTCAGCATCCTCTACCGTCATGGCCGGAAAGAGCTGCTGCCGGAGTTCGTCGGCCGTCAACACCCGCTCAACGGATTTTCCTCCGGGAAGCTCCTCCCGCTTCATGGGCTGCTTGCCCAACTTCTCCGCATACAAATCACTGAGCAGTTCGAATTCCCGCGAGGGAGAGGGCACGGCTTGCAGGTTTTTCGTCCCTCCCTTCGTAAACCGCCGCAGGACTTCGTCCGCAATCTTCTGCAGGGCAAGGGCCTGTCGATCTCGCACGGGATCAGCCACTCCCGTGACATCTACCCGGAGCGCCGGCCGCTCTTCTAAGGCTTTGGCAATTGACTCCAGCTTCCGCTGTTCTGGCTCCGCAAGGCTGTCACTTCCCGCCTGAAACTCCACAAACTGTAGGTCCTCTCCCCCGCCGCCGACGAGTCCCCCCAAGGCCGAAAACGGAGAGGTGACGACTTTGGTGAGCAGGTTCACCAGGGCGTTCAGGACGACCCGGCCGTACCGGAAATCCGGTTCGTTCAAATCTCCTCGCACCGGCATATCGATATCGATCCGGCCCCGCCGGTCTTTCAAGAGACCCACGGCCAAGCGAACCGGCAGCGTCGTGGCATCCGGGCTGTCGGTTTTGTCTCCGAACGTCAACTGATCGACCAGCACCTTATTTTCCCCGACCAATTGCTTCTTGGAGATCTGATACATGAGGTCCAGCGACAGTTTCCCCTTGGTGATAGGATAGCCCGCGAACTTCCCCGCATAGGGTGACACTGACGTCAAATCCACACCCTGGAACACAAACGTCAGATGCGTAAAGGTGTCTTCACTGAGTGGATTGATCTGGCCCTGGATCTTCAGCGGGGCAACCTCGTCGACTTTCCCCGTCAAGGCCACCTCAGCCTTGGCGATCTGCCGTGAAGAGAGGCCTTTGATGGTGCCGGTCAGGTCTGTGATTCCCGTGCTCACAGCTGGAACGATCGATTCATCGCTGAACGTCGCCGACAAGTTCGTCAACCTGACGACAGCGATCTCAACGGGAGTCGGCGTCGCGGGCTTCTTTGGGGCCTCCGGCTCCACGGGCTTCGATGCTGGTGCCGGCGGGGTATCGGATGGACGGAGTACTCGTGACAGGTTGGTACTCCCGTCCTTATCGGTGATCAGCCGGAACGCCGGATCTCGCAACGCAATCTCGCCAATTTTTACCGTGGTGGGCGCCACATCCAGCGCCATCTTGCTCAGGCTGAGCGCTGTCCACCCGAGAAACTCTTTCGTCGAGGCGCGGTCGGCTACGTGAAGATTGTTGAGCCCGGCTTGGCCTCTGTACTGCAACATTGGCTCTGATTCGTGGCGGCTCCGATAGACGAGGTCTCCGTCCAACATCAATTCACCGTCCCTGACCTCGAGCTGAACGAACCGATCCAGATAGGGTTGGAAGGGCCGGAGACCGATATGATCGAGCTTGAGCGCCAGCGCCGCTTGAAGGGAATCGAGGCGGAGTGTTCCCTTGGCTTCCAAGGCGCCCTGCTGATTGAGTCGGAAACCGGCCGTGACCGGCACCGCGCCCTTAAATGGCACATGTACGTCGCCCGCGGTCAGATGCACATCGTCGAGCAGCAGTTCGACCGGCGTCGCGAGGCTTCGATCTTCAAAGGCCACCTGGGTATTCGCGACCTCAACCGACTGCACCGCCACTTTCCACGCTTGACCTGCATCCGGCGCAGGAGGCTCAGACGGTGGCGAAGCGTCCGCCGTGGCGGCAACCGGCGCAAACAGGGGTTGAAAGTTCACCACCTTATCCTGCCCGAGCCACGCCCGAATCTCCGCTCCGGTCAATGCCACAGTGCCGATTCCCAACTCCCGCTTGGACAAATCCATGTTGATGCCCTCTATGCCGAACGAGGGCACGGTCACCACCGGATCTCGACTCCCCGCTTCAGATAGCCGGAAATCCGCCAACTGCACCTTGCCCTCGGTCACCTGCAAGTTAATGGGGGCAAGATGTGTGTCGAAGTGATATCGGACATCGACCAATAATGTCCCACTCAAGATATCGAATCGAAACCGGTCACGAAGACTCGGCCAAAACGTTTTTAAGCCGACATGCGAGAGAGAGACATGTCCATCCGATTCGAGTGGATCGAGGTGCAAGGTGCCCTCCCAGGCCAGCACTTCACCTTCCCCGAACTCCGCCGTAAACGCGTAGGCGTTTTCGCCCCTCCCCCTGCTGGTGAAGTTCCGTACCGAAATTTCAATGGGCACGACATCGATGGTCACCGGCCGTTTCTTGGAATCGTCCCGGTACTCAATCACGCCACGCTGAATACTCAGCTGCCGAATCTCTATGGACGGCATCGGTTCTTTGCGAGGCTGCTCCACCGGTGACGCGGGCCGATCAGCCTCTGGGGAACCGGGTGGCACCAGGCCAAGAAGATTAAGCTTCCCGTCCGCCTGCAGATGCACGAGGCCAAACGGAAGGGTGAGACGGATCTCGTCGAACAGGTATGACGAGCGAACTAACGAGGTGGCTTCAAAGTCTACAAACAATTCCTGAAACCCGATCATCGGGGTGTGGTCCGGCTCCTGAATCTCAAAACCCGTGAGCCCGATAGAAAAGGTGAACGGATTGAGCCGCATATCGCCCAAGACGACGGGATGGGCCAACCGTTCAGATAAAGCAGGAATGCCGTAGGTCTTCACTGCGTAAGGGGCGACGACAAACCCTAACAGCGCATACAACGCCACCAAGCCGCTGAGCACATACAGGAGAAGTCGATAGCGGGAGAGGAACGTCATGTCAGGCACACATCGGGAAGGCGGGGGTACCGGCTGAAATCGAGCCAGCAACCCTCTGCTTGCAAAGTCCTTTGAACTGCAGCGTGAGTAAACGGATCGAATGCGAAGGATAACTACTAAGACCGCCTAGAACAAGGAGAAAATGTCTCATGGATTACAACTACGTGCCATCCATACACTGTCAACCGGGAAGAAAAATCGGAAATGGAGGGAATGTTGAGGGCTTTATGCACCATGTCGATTTGCGAACCGGACGACGACTACTAGGTGAAGAGTGGAATATACAAGAAAGGAGAAATCATATGCGCTTCTTAGTACTCATGATCCCAGGCGTCTATCAGCCCAATACTAACAGGCAGCCGAAGGCCAATTTTACGCCTACTGCAGAGATGATGGCGAAGATGGGCAGGTTCAACGAGGAACTCAAACAGGCCGGTGCGCTGCTTTCATTGGATGGACTGCAGCCGCTCGCGACCGGCGCCCGCCTGGCATTCTCCAACGGTAAGGCCAGCGTGACTGATGGTCCTGCCGTGGACGCCAAGGAAGTGGTCGGAGGCTTTTGGATGCTGCAGGCTACATCAAAGCAACAGGTCATCGATTGGATGACACGCTGCCCGGCGCTGGATGGCGACGTGATCGAAATTCGGCAGGTCTTCGAATTGTCCGATTTTCAGGAGGATGTCCAGGCAACGGCGAAAAAACATGGTTGAGTGGCAGCGGGTTGCAGAACTGGACGCAAGAGTGCCTATCCTGCTGGGAGCCTGTGATTCACGTAAAACCGAAACATGAAGGAGAGAACGATATGACCAAGCCAGCAAAGAATACCATTTGCCTGTGGTACGACCGCGATGCCGAGGAGGCGGCGCGTTTTTACGCCAAGACCTTTCCCGACTCCTTCGTGGGCGCCGTCCATAGGGCACCCGGAGACTATCCTTCCGGCAAGAAAGGCGATGTGCTGACTGTTGAATTTACCGTGATGGGCATTCCCTGCCTTGGGCTCAATGGCGGGCCCGCCTTCAAGCACAACGAAGCATTCTCGTTTCAGGTTGCGACCACCGATCAGGCCGAAACGGATCGATACTGGCAGGCGATCATCAACAACGGGGGCGAAGAAAGCGAATGCGGCTGGTGCAAAGACAAATGGGGCCTGTCGTGGCAGATCACGCCGGTAGTCTTGACGGACGCGGTTACGAATTCCGATCCCGCCGTCGCCAAGCGCGCATTCGATGCCATGATGCAAATGGGAAAGATCGACGTCGCGACAATCGAGGAAGCAGTCCGAGGTTCCAAAACCTAGAGAGGAGACTCTTGTGGTGCGCCCGGTTGGAATCGAACCAGCGACCCTCAGCTTAGAAGATCCACCGGACAGCACGGGGATTAAGAAAGACGGAGTAGTAAGGATAGCCCTAATGCCACATGGATAAGGGGATAATGGTTGTTGCAGTGTTACGGAGTGGGATTATGTAAGACTGGCAACTGGGAGCAAAATTAGGAGTCAACCGGGAGTAAAACGGCACCCCTGTCGCTGAGGTATTTAGCTACAACCCTCTGAATTCAAAATGGCCCGAAACGCATCAACCATCGTCGGTGTGGCTGCGACTTAGGCGGAGGACTTACTTCCGAACAGTTTTAACATCAGGCCTGCTCTACTCCCTTTCAACCCTGCATCCTAAGAGGTACGAAGACGCGGATCATTCTGCGTGAGATCGGCGTCACATCAGCCCGGGCGAGATCGAGCCATGTACAACCTTCAACTTCGCGCGCCGCCCCATAGCGAAACAGACAGCACTCTCCAATGCGTCCCATCGCATTCGGAGGCCACTTCGTTTTTAAAAAAAAGACATTGTACGTGCACCTATCCGAGGCTTGACGGCGATAGAAGTACTCCGTTTCCCAAACGGCACAGATGATGCACGCCATAGAGTTGGCACTTCTTCAGCAGTGGGTGGTTATTTCCGTGCACGGATTGCATATGCTCAGGGATGAAATTTCGAGGCATCCGCTCATCCCTCTCGGTTATCCACGAAGGATGCCCTCCACATCCTAAGGGAGCTGCGGCCATGAAAATCACCCTCAGCATCATCAAGGCGGACATCGGGTCCATCGGTGGCCACATTTGTCCCTCGCAGCAATTGCTACAAACCGTGAGGAGCTATATTGCCCAACACGGTTCACCGTTGCTCATCGACCATTATCTTAGTAGTACGGGTGATGATATCGCCATTCTCATGAGCCACACGCACGGCCCCGGGCATGAAGCGATTCACAAACTAGCCTGGGACGCCTTTGTCGCTGGGACGGAGGTGGCTAAAAAGCAGGGTCTATACGGTGCCGGACAGGATTTGTTGAAGGACGCCTTTTCAGGCAATGTGCACGGCATGGGGCCAGCGGTGGCGGAGATGGAATTCGACGAACGGCCAAACGAACCCTTTTTGTTTTTCGCGGCCGACAAGACAGACCCCGGGGCCTTTAATCTCCCGCTATATCTTGCCTTCGCCGACCCTATGAACACTCCAGGTTTGATGCTGGCACCCAACATGGCGCAAGGCTTTCGTTTCGTCATAATGGACGTTAATCATACGGATGGCGACCGAATCATCGAGCTTTCTGCCCCGAAAGATTTGTACGAGATTGCAGCATTGCTGCGGGACACCGAGCGCTACGTCGTGGAGTCAATATGGTCCCTCTCCAGCGGCGAACAAGCCGTGGCGGCTTCCACTTCTCGGCTGCATAACATCGCTGGCAAGTATACCGGCAAGGACGATCCGGTGATGCTCGTCCGGGTGCAAAAGGATTTCCCTGCCACCGGTGAGGTGTTGGCACCATATGCCATTGGCCCGTATGTAGCAGGGGGGATGCGGGGTTCTCACCAAATGCCTTTGATGCCAGTACCTCTTCAGTCTGGCATCAGCTATTTCGACGGTCCGCCAGTGATTACCTGTGCGGCCTTTGCGATGCATGCGGGGCGGCTTACCGAGCCTGTGGATACGTTTGTCCACCCATTTTGGGACCGGGTCCGCGACAACGTCTCAGAGAAAGCCATCAGCATGCGACGCCAGGGGTTCTTCGGTGCGGCCATGCTACCTATGGCAGAATTGGAATATACGGGTATTATGGAAAAACTGAAGGGTCTTGACGCAAGTTTCAAGGTACGTAAGGCCTAATCCACTCCTTCAATCAATTTTTGGGATTTCCTGATATCCATGAGAAGAGAGGACAGTCGGCCGCGCAAGAAGCGCTGTAACACAGCGACCCCGGGTCGGCCTCTATGATCCTGCACAATGCCAATCAGCCACATTATCGTCGCTTAAGGCAGGGATTAGGCTTTTATGCAATCTCCCATCGCACCATCCGGAATGTTGAGTCCATCCGTCAAAACCTTTTGGATGGCTTGATATAGCGCTTTTGCCGCCGTCTCCTTGGGTAATAAGATAGCCGCACCGGCGGCCCTCATTGCGCGATCAGTCTCTGGACTCGCATGCACCGACAACCCAATCACGCTCGTGTCTGTCAAACGAGACTTGATCACCGCCGTCGCTTCAATGCCGTTCATTCTAGGCATATTCACATCCATGATGATGAGGCGCGGCCGAAGTCGTTCCGCTAACTCAACAGCTTCCTGGCCATCGGACGCTTCGCCTACGACATCAATGTTTGCAAAAGTGGTTAGGAGACTCCGCAAACCTTGACGCATCATGGGATGGTCATCGACCAATAACGTGCGAATCGGTGCGGTGACATTTAGAGAAGGAGGAGCAGAATCGGAATGAGCCTGAATAACCGTCGCCCCTCCCTTCATGGGCTGTAGGCCGGTCGCACTGCTGGTCAATGGCAGCAACAGCCTGGCTATGGTACCGTAACCAGGCCGGGATTGGACATTGAGCATTCCACCAAGCGCCGTCATGCGTTCTTGGATACTAAAAAGTCCGAATTTTGACGAAAGAGTTTCGTCCGCATTAGAAGTGGCGATGAACCCGACACCATCATCCTGCACCTCGATGCATAAATTGCCCTCATCTCGATGGAGACGAACCACCACTTCATTGCACCTCGCATGCTTCAGCGCATTCATGAGTAGCTCTCGGACAGATTGGAAAAGTAGCACGCTTGAATCTTCTGATAGTGTCGTCTCAACGCCTTTGGTCGCAACTACTCGGACCGCTAGACCATGCCGTTGCATTTCCTCGCCGAGCCAGGTCAGGCCAGCAACGAGGCCATGATCCTGTAAAACTCGTGGACTCAATTCAGCGATCAACGTCCGGCTGTAATTTAGCGCTTGGTTCAGCAAATCCTCAGTCTGCCGGATTTTTTCGCCAACATCAGACGTCAAAGATCCACGACTCACTTGCCCGAGGTAGAGTTGACAGAGCACGAGCCATTGCGCCAGAGAATCATGCAGCTCGCCGGCGAGACGCTTCCGTTCTCGTTGCTCGGCCAAATTGAGCTGAGCCGCCAGTGACCGTAGTCGTTCTTGTGACAGCACGAGTTCCTGCGTGCGCGCCTGGACTACATGCTCCAATTCTTCCGCAGACGTCCGCAAGTCAGCTTCGGTCTTCCGACGCTCAGTGATATCGTAATTTAAGCCCACCATACGCACTGCCTGTCCTGTCTCGTTCTTGAGTGTCGCACCGACGCCGGCAATCCAACGCTCCGCGCTATGTGGCTGCACGATCCTGAATTCGCATGCAAACGAACCAGTGGTTTCGGCGCGTGCAGTCGCGGCCCTAAGCGGTCCTACGTCGTCTGGATGCACGAGCTCGTACCACTTGTTCATATCCACCGGTTCGTCGGTTTTGGACATACCGAACAAATCACACTGTCTTGCGTCCCAGGTGACACTTCCTGTCAAAAGGTCGATGTCCCAGGCGCCCATCTGGCCTGCCGATAAGGCTAGACGTAGCCGTTGTTCACTCTGACGCAGTTTTTCTTCGGCCTGTTTCCGTACAGTTATGTCATTGAAGATGATGCCGACTTTTCGTTCATATTCTTCGCCCACCCGATAGGCATACCCTTCATACCACCGGTGTAATTCGACAGCTGGATATTCAAACCGCTTCGGTTCTCCGCTCAACGCAATGGTGCCGAACAAGTCGAACCAATGCATCTCATGCTGCGGGGCAATCTCCCGCATGCGTTGACCCCGTGCATTCTGAATCCCGGTCTGTCGTTCAAACGCCGGATTCGTCTCCAAGAAGCGAAAATCCACCGCCCCCATATGTTCATCAAACATCACCTCAATGATACAGAATCCCTCATCAATCGAGTCATACAAAGCGCGATATCGTGCTTCGGATTGCTTCAACGCAGCATGGGCATTCCGCAGCTCAGTAATATCTGTGTTTGTTCCAAACCAACGAGTGATAGAGCCACTATTGTCACGAATGGGTACTGCTCGAGAGAGAAACCATCGATACATGCCATCTTTACCGCGCAATGGAAACGTATCTTCCCACGGCTCGCCTGTGGCATGAGCCTTTCGCCATGTCTCCATCACGTGGTCGAGATAGTCTGGATGATGCACCTTCTGCCAACCCCAGCCCTTCATCTCCTCGTAAGTCGTGCCCGTATACTCGTACCAGCGGCGGTTGTACCAAAAGAGCCAACCGCTGGCATCAGCCATCCAGGCGAATTGCGACATATTGTCGGCCAATGTACGAAACCGTTCCTCACTCTCGACCAGCTGCGCTTCGGCACGCCTGCGCTCGGTAATATCGACACACGATCCGATATAACCAAGAAACGTACCGTCTGGATCCAGGCGTGGACATCCTTGGTCCAACAGCCATCGGTATTCTTGGTCACGGCGACGGAGGCGATATTCCATAGTGAACGTCTCGCGAGCATCGAATGCGCTTTCATACACCTGGAGACATTGGGCGAGATCCTCAGCATGGACGAGCTCCATCCATCCCTCGCCAAGCTCATCGTCCATCGTACGACCGGTGAACTCGAGCCACGCTTTATTGAACCAAATACAGCGTTTGGTCATGTCGGACATCCAGATCATGACTGGGGCAGTATTAGCGACTGATCGAAAACGTGTTTCGCTTTCGCGCAAGGCTAGTTCCACCCGTTCTCGCACAACGATTTCTTGCTGCAATCCACTGGTGATGCGTTCCGCATGCCGCCTGAATGCGCGCAGGGTTTGCCCAAAACCGACAATGGCGAGCGTGGTTAGAAGGTACATTGTCAATCCGACGTAATTGGCTTGCCCGACCAATACGAATGAGTAGCGAGGCTCCAGAAAAAAATAATCCGCCGCTAATCCACCGAGAATGACAGCCGCCAACGACGGCCCTAGATCGGTGCAAAATGTGGCCAGAGCCACACCAGCGAAAAACGTGACATAAGGAAGCTGGTCGCCAATGAACGGCTCGAGAAGAAAGCGGGCCAGCAGAGCACTAAGGGTAATGACAACCGCCAGGCCGTAGTCCTTGGCGGCGCGAAGTCGAGGGGAGCCCCACGGGAGATGCATCCTACTCTCCTCTTCTGAAGGGAACGTACACGCGGATAGGTTGGCGTTCGTACGGTGAACAACGAGGGATCACCCTAGGTTAATCCCTAGTCTTCACTTGTGCAAGCATCGAAATGCGAAACTGGATGTTCGTGTTGCTATAGAAGCCTATTGGGCGTCCCTGCCAGGGCGATCCTAGCTTGGCTGTCAGAGGTCCTAGTTAATGGGGGCAAGGAATCCGAGAGGAGTAATACTGGAACACATTGTTAGGTCCAACTCAAAACCAAACTATAGCAATAAAAAAGTCTCATTGTGCTTTGTTGAAGAGTACTGTTAAGAACGAAGTCCTTCGACTTACCTATCGCGCGAACCGGAAGGCTAAAGTCGGTCAGAGCATGCTCGATTCGTAGCAGGGCTTGAGGACCTCTCTGATGTCGGGCGATTGGCCTGGTATCTGAACCAGATCTCCCACGTCACGTTGTTGTCTCGAAAACAGATCCGTACCCACGCTCGTTCGAATTGGCAGAACTCACACAAGCCGTTCCTTCGTATGTTCAGGATAGAGTAGGAGTTTGAATACCGCTGTGTTCCGCCTCTTAGCCCAGTCCGAGGACTACATTCGCCGTTGTCTGGAATATGCCAAGATCTATTTAGCGATCAGGCGGGACCAGGTAGCGTGGATTGCTCCCCATCTGATGGTTGACCGCAACCCGATGAGCGGCGTGAAATTCTTTCCAGAGGCCATCAAGACCCGGTTTCTCACAGACGACGAAATTGCTCGCCTCCGCGACTTGATGGAGCCGCGAGTGTGGGAAATGGTCGCATTCGCGATTGAAACAGGGTTGCGGCGATCGGAACAGTTTAATCTCCGATGGTCGCAGATCGACATGGAGAATCGAGTCCTCAGCTTACCGATGCCCAAAGGTTCGAAAAGCCGTTATGTGCCATTGACCGACGGGGTATGTGGGCTACTCTCCAGGTGGGATTCATTCACGAAGTCCCCTTTCGTATTTCCCGGGAAAGACCCTCTTAAACCCTTGGACGCCCGCTCATTTGTCAGATGGTACTTTGACCCAGCGCTACGGCGAGCCGGAATCGTCGGCGCGAGCTGGCATTCCCTGAGGCATACGGCCGCCACCCGGCGGGGTATTATCGGGTGCGAGTCTCTATGGCGTGCAGCAGCTTTTAGGACATCGCGATATCAAAACGACGGCGAGATACAGCCACCTGACGCCCGGCTTCATGCAGGAGACCGTGGCCAAGGGCAGCTTGTTTGCTTCGCCTCAAGAAAGTCAGGCCGAAGTGCGAACCGGGAGTAAAACCGGGAGTGGTCTCAGTAACCTTGGAGGGGCTGTTTCACAACCTGTTGATTTTATGGTGCGCCCGGTTGGAATCGAACCAACGACCCTCAGCTTAGAAGGCTGATGCTC
>ERZ724507.1045-NODE-1045-length-12134-cov-18.392831_pt1 | contig 12134 bp, 9 predicted proteins | sample MGYA00376040_ERZ724507 | MGnify/ENA primary metagenome ERZ724507 (study PRJEB28724, sample SAMN07190883) | activated sludge metagenome | isolation source: activated sludge of sewage treatment plant in Hong Hong | place: Hong Kong | collected 2016-03-17 ...
TCAATCGGGTCGTCTATGACATCTCCGGCAAGCCGCCGGCGACAATTGAGTGGGAATGATTAGATAGCGTTTCACGCCATCCCACAACGGCCCATTTCATGCAAAGACCCTTGAGAAATCAAGGGTCTTTGCGTTTTTACCGTCCCATGTCGTCTGGTAGTATCCCACTGTTTTTGACGGTAGATGTGACGGTATAATTTTTGAAGTGTAGGACGTTGAACTGTTTACCGTCTTGATACTCTGACGGTAAACGCGCGATGAAGGGGGTGCAATGGCTCTGACCGACATGAAGCTTAAGAACCTCAAGCCGGAGGAGAAGGCTTATAAGGTTCTAGACAGAGACGGCATGTATGGCGTGGTGTCGCCAAAAGGAACCGTGACCTTCCGCTACGACTACCGTCTGGCCGGTAGACGCGAAACGCTTACCCTGGGGCAGTACGACGAGTTCCAAGCCAGCCAGCCCAAACGTGACCCCGAAACCATCAAGTACGGGGATCCGCTGTCGCTGGCCGATGCGCGCGAACTGCTGGCGCGGGCAAAGAATTCCGTCAGCCGAGGAGAATCACCGGCACGGGACAAGGCTGACGGTAAGAGGGAACTCCGGGAATCGGGTACTTTTCAGACATTTGCCGAAATCTGGCTGCGCGACGCCGGCCTGGCTGACAGCACGGCGGCGATGCGCAAGAGCATCCTCGACCGCGACGTATTGCCCAAGTTCGGCAAGCGCAAGCTGGAGGAGATTACGCCTAGTCAGGTGCTCGGCCTGTGCGAGAAGATCAAAGAGCGCGGTGCACCGGCTACCGCGGTGCATGCCCGCGAAATTATCCAGCAAGTTTACCGTCACGCTATGTCGCGCGGACTCAAGATCGACAACCCCGCCGATGCCGTGAAGGCTTCGGCCATTGCTACGTTCAAGCCGCGAGAGCGGGCTTTGACGCCGGGTGAGATACAGACGTTTTTTACCGTCCTCGATACCGTCGGCACGTTGCCCACGCTCAAGCTTGCGCTCAAGTTCGTTCTGCTGACCATGTGCCGCAAAGGGGAACTATTGCAGGCGACGTGGAAGGAGGTTGATTTCGATAAGGCCACCTGGACGATTCCTGCCGAGCGCATGAAGGCCCGCCGGCCGCACGTGGTCTATCTGAGCCAGCAAGCCCTCGATCTGCTGGTGGGGCTCAAAACCTGCGCCGGCAGCAGCCCATACCTGCTCCCCGGACGATATGAAACTGACAAGCCGATGAGCGAGGCGACGCTCAACCGCGTGATCGCCGCAGTAGTCGAGAAGGCGCAAAAAGAGAGTCTCGATCTACCGCACTTCTGTGTCCATGACCTGCGCCGGACAGCCTCGACGCTGCTGCATGAGGCCGGCTTTAATACCGACTGGATTGAGAAGTGCCTGGCGCACGAGCAGCGGGGTGTGCGGGCCGTCTATAACAAGGCTGAGTACGCCGATCAGCGCCGGGCAATGCTGCAAAGCTGGGCCGATATGGTCGATGGATGGATTGCCGGGGCTAAAGTGGCGCCGATAAGGGCTGGTAGGGCCGGGTAGGTCTTCACCACCGCCTAGCGGCGTTAGGTACGGCGGGCAGCAGGTCTTGACGGTGGAAATGCGGCAGATGAGTGGCCGCAGGCTTGAAGCGTATGCCGTCAGGTGTAGGCTGAATCCGGGAGGACGAAATGCGAAAACTCATCTTCATAGGGTCCATCGTTGCAGGCTCGGCTGTTGGCCTGCTTGCGACGCTAGGCGATGGTTGGGGTCTCAAGCTATTCATGATGTGTCTTGGCGCTCTTGTCGGCGCGGCTGCTGGCGGTGCCCTATCAAGGATCGGCCGAGGCGGCCGTCCAATGCCTCATCGGGATGACTCCCTCCGTGGGCTTGGCACCACCTCGGAGGACCTCATGGACAACTATTGGCGTGATGAGGGCCATCCGCAATTCATGAATCCGCCATCGCCCGACAGCAAGCAGTTCGGCGGGACCGGTGGGATGGCGGATTGATCACTCTTTCTTCCGAAGGAGTTCCTTCACAGCATCCTTCGCGTTATCGATGGATGCTTCGCCGTCATCGACGACCTGCTTGCCAGATTGCTTGAGCAGCGATTTTCTGGTGACCAGGGTCCCATCCCCGGTGTCGACGATCTCTGCGTTTCGATCAAAGCTGGAGTTGGCCGAACCAGCTTCATTCCTGATGGCGTTTCCTTGCATCTGTACGTCGTTTCGCAGCGGAGACGGATTCGTGTCTAGGTGAGCGCCCGGTGCGGAGTGGTTGAATTGCGACATCTTCGCGCGATGCTGCCGATGCGAAGCCGCGAGGTCTGGTGATAGCGCGGGGTCTGTGGCTTGGTGGTCATGCAGGCTGCGTACGTCCCCGAACGAACTCGGCAGCGCCGTGCCATCAGAGAACACCCTGTTGGGTCTGAGTCCCTGGCGCGCGAGTTCCGCGTCGAACATCGACAGCGCAGAGGCACTGTCGCCGCCGTATTGTTCGGCATAGCGCAGGAACATCTCCAGATTGTGCGGGTCTTGGGCGATGTCGACCGAGATCGATTCTCCCTTGTCCCTTGCAGACGAGAGGCGCTCAGCAAAGGCCGTTCTTTCGGCGAAGGTTGCATCTGCCCGTTCCGCTCTGGACGTGGTAGTGGCCAACCTTGACGACATGTCCTGAGCTTCGCGGGAATCGCTGGCGAAGCTGCTGAGGATGCTTGAGTCCCGCGATACCCTGTCGCCGAACTGCTTGAACTCAGCGATCTGCTCTTGGGTGAGGCTATTGAGCACCTTCTGCTGGGCGGCCGACAATCCCGACGAGTAGTTCTTGCCGGCTCTGGCCTGAAGTTCCGCGCCGGCCACGGGTGAATTGATTCCCACGTGTCCGGCAGCGCCGAAAGCGATCTGTGCCACCTGGCTCTGGGTCAAACCCGTGCTGCTCGCCACGTTCTTCGAAATCTGATCCAGCCTGTTGAGTGTCTCGCCCATTTGCTCAAAGCTGCTGGAGGCCGTGCCGCTGCTGTGTCGAGATGACCGTAGCTTTGCCAAGCCTCGCGTAAAGGTCTCGGCGAGCGCCGCTGATCGCTCGGTATTCGCAGCAATCGCCTCACCACGCGCGGCGTCGGCTTGCCGACTGGCCTGCGTCACGTCCTGCTCGGACACGCGCATCGAGACCATTCGGGATGCAAATCCCTGGTTGCGCAGCAGGCTGACGGCGGTTCGCCCGGTCAGCGCATTCGACGAGAACGTGTTCCCGCTCAGATCGTTTTGCCAACTGCCCATGAAAGCCGAGGTGCGGTTGGGCGCCAGTTGCATCTGATCCATCCCCACGTTCCCCATGGAGACGTTGCCGACGGTGGATGCCGAGGTGCCACCCGAGATCATCGCCTGCAGGCCCGACAGGCCGCCCACCAGTGCCGTCCCGAAATTCTCCATGCGCTTGAGCGCCGCCCAGGCGATGAAGGGAATGCTGATCGCGAGGTAGCCGACCACCGCCTCGCCCGAGATCGCGCGCGAATAGATCGTCGAGGCGGTCTGCAGGGCCAGCGCCTTGGTGCCCGTGCCCAGGTCCGCCGCGGCCGCCAGATCGTAGGCCGCGTAGATCGAGGCCATGTAGTTGAGGATGGCGTAGAGCGGGGGCCAGAGCTGGATCCAGATCAGCACCGCCGCGTAGCCCTTGAAGGCGATCATGGTCTCGCGGCCGCTGGTGAGCAGGAGGAGCAGGACGAAGAGCGGGAACATCGCGTAGGTCACCGCCTCGACCACATTGCGGAAAACCGGCAGGGCCTGCTCGGCCACCTTGCCGTAGTTGAGCCAGGTCGCGTTCTGCTGGGCCACAGCCTGGGCCCGGCCGACCGCCAGCACCATGGCTGCCGGATCGTTGACCTTCTGGCCGACGATCTTGCTGGTGTCCTCGATCGCATTGAGCACCGCGTTCTGCCGGATAAGGTCGGCAGCCGTGGCCGCGGCGGTGGCGATGCTGTTCTTGAGATAGGCCTGCTGGATCTGCCCGGCGATGACTGCCGCGGTAGCGGCACTGGGCAGCGTCGGGTTGAGTTGGAAGGCGAGCCGCCCCTGGATGCGGGTGATCTGCGCCGGCAGTCGCCCATTGAGACTCTGGTACACGTTCGGGCAGGTGTCGACGCCGACAGAGCCACCCGCGGCGGTCAACGTGCTGAAGCGCGCCGGATTGGGCGAGGCCATCAACGGCCAGACATCATCCGAGGCGGAAAAGGTGGCTGGATCGAGGGTGCCGTCGATCAGGTCATAGCTGGTGCAGTTATGGATGAAGTTGATAAGGTCGGTGCGGAACGCCGGGTCCTGGAACACCACGTTGCCGGTTTCGCGGATCAGGCGGTTGCCGAACATCAGGCCGTTTTGCTGGTAGGAGAGCTCGGCGGGCAGGGCGCCGATGCCCGGAATGATCTGGAACGCCGTCTCGAAAAGCCCCGTCAGCGTGTTGCCGATGGTGCTGGTGAGGCTGCCCAGGACGGCCACCCCGAAGGGCACGTTGTCGACCACCTTGACCGCGGACCCGCCCGTCTTGTCGACGATGCCCACGGTCACCTTGGGTACGATCAGCACCGAGAAAACCAGCACCACCGTGCCCAACCACTTCCAGCCCTGCAATTTCTCGGGGGCGAAGGCGTAGGCGATGAGCGCCGCGACGAAGCCGCAGAAGGCCACGGCCGCCACCGCCGCCGCATAGTCGCCCGATGCATGGATTGCGGCGGCGGCATTGAAGACACCGAACAGGCTGTCGGCATTCTGGTAGGCGTAGATTTCCCACATGGCGCTTCGTCTCCTCACGCGATCCCGTCTGCGTTACTGCGACAGATAGGCGGCCTGCTGGCCGAGCATGTCCATCACGTGCTGCGGCATGCTGGAGCGCAACTGGCGCTCGAGCTGTTCCAGGTGGCTCGACACTGCGCGGAAGGAACCGACCTTCTGGTAGAGCAGGTTCTTTTCCTGCGAGAGTTGCAGGAGCATCGCCTGGGCACGCTGGCGGATCTGGTTGGCCTGGTCACGTTGGCTCTGCTGCAACGTGTAGTTCTTGTCCAGGGCGGCCATGCCCAGACGCAGGTTGCGTTCGAGGAAGACGTAGGCGTAGTCGGCGGCGATGACGTCGCGGTACTGGGCGATCAGGCTGTCGGAGAGGCCGGAGCCCGGGATGCTGGTGCCGATGGACAGCATCTTGTAGACCGGCTCGGTGGTCTGGTTCACGAAGCCGACCTCGGTCGAATTGTTGGGGATGGCAGTGCGCGTGGCGATCTTCTCGGCGATGGAACGCATCAAGGCCTCGACCTTGGCAGTGAAGGGCGTGTGGGTGTAACCGGTGTTCAGGGTGACCACATCGCAGTTGGTGTAGTCGTTGCACTTCAGCATGTGCTGGATGACATCCGTGCCGCCCGCCGCGCTCTGGCCATACAACAACTGGCTGATCGACGTGAGGGTGGGCGCGATCGGTTCGGGGTCGCGGGCCGATTCCTCCGGGTAGTAGATGATGGTGCCGACCAAGCTCATGATCAGCTCGCGCTCTTGATCGTCGAGGTAGGAACCCGTGTACTGAAGCGCTTTCCAGGTCAGGTTGCCGACGAAGGGGGCCTTGTTCTTCACATTCGGATCGGTGGAGGAACGCGCCGATGCCAGGATGCTGGGCCGGTCGGAGCCACAACGCCGGCGCGCCGCATCCCGGTCGCTTTCCAGGCCCATCTCGACGGCGAGGTCGGCGCAGGTTTCCTGCGAACTGTAGCCGACGGATTCGGCGGCCGTGCTGACGATGGCTTTGGCGGTCTCGCACGAGTTGATGCGCGCATTGTTGATCCAGGTCTCCAGCCCCTTGGCCCATTTGGTCAGCCCACCCAACAGCGGCGAGACCGCTTCGAGCGCCAACTGGAAGGCGATGCCCGGCAGCGCGGCGGTGATGTTTCTCAGCATGTTCTTGAACTCGGTGGCCGAGATGTGCGAGAACGAGCCGCCGAAGACGTCGATGCCGCCGCAGCCCGCCTTGGCGCTGGGGAACTGGATGGCGGCGAGCTGATAGACCTTGTTGGGCGAGCGCATCATCAGGTTGCCGCCGGTGTACGTGTTGAAGGTCTGGCCGCGGAAGGCCCCGGGGGCCGTGTAATTGCCGATGGCGCCCAGGTTGTTGAACATGTCATTCACTTCCGTGTTGAGGTCGCCGGCACGCAGCGGCGGCGGCGAGATCACCAGCAGCAACGCCAACAGCGCGGCGGAGGGTCGCCACAACGGGGGATGGTCGGGGTGGTTCATGGGGCCTCCTGGGGCAGGGCAAGACGGTGCGTCGGTCCGGGCAGCATCGCCTGGGCTTGCGGGCCGGACACGACGGCGATGCGTTCCAGCAACTGGGATTCCGAGAGCACGCCGAAACCGATGGGCGTGATCTTTCCGGTGAAGGGCTGGGCCAGGAAGACGGCGGGCACCTGCGTGACCTTCAGGGTGGTGGCAATGCCGTTGTCCGCACGCGCGTTGGGGAAACCCGGCATCGGGCCGCCATCGACGCTGATGGCCACGACCTGGATGCCGTGGCGCGCCTGGAAGGCCGCCAAGGTAGGCGCAAATGCATGGCAATACGGACAATCCGAGCGGTAGAAGAAGAACAGCACGTGGTCCTTGCCCAGTTCGGCGATCGAACGGGATCGATCTACCAACTCGGTCTGCTCGAACACCTCCAGCGCCTTGGCGTTGACCGGCCGACCTTGCAGCGTCGGATCGAGCGCCGGCGTGGCCCAGGCGACCCGCTGCGCCACGTCGGCGAAATAGGAGGCACGCGCGACCACTTGGGACTCGAGTTCCATGTAGCGGCGCACGTTCGCCTCGGTCGGCCGCATGATGGCGATGTTGCGGGTGTCCTCCAGCGTCTTCTGCAGGCGTTCGAACTCGACCAATTCCGGGGCTTTCGAGGGCAGAGCCGGTGGTGCCGCGGGCACCCCCTTGTCCGGCAGCGGCCGACGTTCCCGTTCCTCGGGCATGGGATCCTCGTAGAAATGCCAGCCGCGCCAACTCTCGGACCAGTAGCGCGCAGCAGCATCCTGGGCCGACGCGGCGCCGGCGCCCAGCATCGAGGCCAGCGCCAGCGCCAAGCGGACGGGTATGGGGAACGCGAAGCGCTTCATATGGGCTCTACTTCAGGGACTGCGGTGGCCGGCCGTCGAGGCAGTAGTTGATGCCGAAGTCCATCGTCTGCCGGCGGGGGCCCAACGCACCGGGCAACAGAACGCCGTCCTGCCAGAACGTTACCTTCAAGCGGCTGCAGCCGGGTTGGGCGTAGCGCTTCTCGGTCGTCACGTCGATGTAGATCGGCGAGGTGGCGCCGAAGCGCTTGGTGATCGCGTCGGCCATCTCGCCGGAGAGGACGCCATGGGACTGGCCATCAGCCGCCTGCAGGGCGGCCAGCATCAACGGGCGCGCATCAGGCACCTGCGTGCGGAGCACGTCGTCGGCGAGGGCGGGCAGCGCCAATGCTGCGAGAAGCGCAGCGGCATATATAGGTCTCATTGGCATTTCCCCTGTCCGTAGTAGCAGGTGGTGAGGCGCGAGGCGTTGCTGCCCTGGATCGTTCCGACACTGGGCAGCGTCGGGACGATGGAGGCATAGAACTCAGAGAGGTCCATCGCCGCGAAGTCCAGGCGCTGGAGCTGGGCGATGGTGAAGCCCGAGCAGTCGGGGTTCTCGCCGGAGCCCCAGCCCTTGCCCACCTGGACGCGGCCCTGCTCGTTGACGATGCGCGCGAGCTTGCTGTTGAAGCAGCACTTGCCGGTGGTGTGCTCGATGCAGGCGACACAGGCGCCGAGGATGCGGATGCACGACGAACAATAGGTCCCGATGCTGTGGCACAGGCCGGCCCCTTCCTTCATCGCGAGCTTGCCTTCGTCCTCGTTGCAGGACGACATCGACATGACGATGTAGATCACCACCGCAATGGCGAGCGACCAGGGATCGAAGGCGACCACCAGGCCGTCGCCGGAGTAGAGCACGACCGAACTGGCCGGCAGCGCGGTGCCGTTGATGGCGACGGTGACGCCATAGGTCGTGAAGCTGCCGGAAAACCCGCCGCTCATCAGCAGCGCCTGCATGCCCTGGTACAGGAACTCGCGGTTGTCGGCGTTCATCAGCACGTCGTAGACGAGGCGCGAGCCGGTGCCGAACAGGCTCTGGTTGGTCATGCCGGCGCCGGCCGAGTCGGAATAGCAGCAGTTCTTGAAGAGCCGGTCCCGGCATTTGTTTGACTCGCCCTTGAAGACCTGCATGTTGGTGGTATCGAGGTACACGCCGGCTTCGCGCGTGGCTTCCATCAGCGACATCGAGCGGGCGAAGTCGGCGTCGTTGGTGTAGCTGGTGTTGAAGCAGTTCGAGCCCAGGCAATAGACGTTGGCGGGGCAATTCGAGGCGGTGGTGGCGGTTTGGGCAGAGACCGGGCAGGTGTAGGTGTCCTGGGTGATCTCGCACAACCCGGTCGCCGCATTCATCTGCTTGCAGGTGCTGGTCGCCGGGGTGCAACCGCTGCTCGCCAGTGGGGCGCACTCGTCCACCGGGGCGCCGGAGGTGCAGGTGAGAGTGCGCTCATACGACCAGCAGGCGCGGGTGACGGCATGGCCGTCGATGGTCTTGGTGGCGGGGCCGTCGACGCAGCGGTCGGCCGTGGTCACGGTGCAGCGGCCGCCCTCCGTCAGCGCGGCGCTCTTGTCGACCCAGACGTCGGTCTCGTGCTGCTGCATGGTCGGCTGGACGAAGGACAGGGGCAGACTCCAACCGGAGGCGCCGACCAGGGTCGCGGATCCCGCCGGTAGGGCGCAGTGCGTCCCGGCGTCGTCGTAGATGGTCGTGCTGCCGATCGGACAGCCCGCATCAGGATCGGGGGCCGTGACCGTAAAGCACTGGTCGGCAGACCCTGCGTAACCCATCAAGGTATCGCCGCTCACCGTGCCGCTCGGACAGGCATAGACCGGCGTGCCGAACTGGAAGGTGTAGCTGCAACTCCCGGCGGTGCAACCCGAGCCCGGCATCATGACGACCTTGAAGGGGCTCCAGCAGTAGCCCTGCCAATGCGGCGAAAGGTCGGTGACGTAGGTCGCCTGGGTAGCCGGTGCAATCGGCAGGTCGAGGGCCTGCCAGCCGATGCAGGCGCCCATGCCACCGGCGGCGTAGAAGCGAAAACGCTGCTTGCCGTCGGCGCGGATGCGGCATTGTGCTTCCGCGATCATGTAATCCATGCCGTTGCGGTTGACCTGGCCATGGGCGAACCAGGTGCCTTCGGTGCAACTGGGCAGCAATTCCACCTGGACCGTGAGGTCGCGCCGGGTGGTGTAGTTGCCGACACCGCTGTAACGGTTGCAGACCTTGGTGGTCGTGCCCGCGGGCGTGGTGACCTCGGCGGTGGTGCAACCCGAGTAATAGTCGGCGAGACTGCCCAGCACGCTCGACGGATTGCCTGCGATATCGCGGGCGGCGGCGACGGCGGGATCGTAGGCCGAGACCGGGGGGCGCGGCGTGTTGGCCGAAGTCACGGCACCGCGCTGCGCCTGGCAGACGGGATCATCGATACTGGTGGCGCAGGCGGCCAGGCGGGCATTGGCCGCCCCCGACAGGCTGGGCTGGCCGTAGTACGTGGTTTCCGGTGGCGTCGTGGTGTAGCCCGGCACGGCACTCGATGCACTCGGCGTATTCACCGTCCCCCGGATGACGGGATTGGCCGCCTGCCCGGCGGCGGTGCCTTCCTCGAACGGACCGGCGACGGCGGCGGTCTGCGTCGTGACGAAGCAGACGAGCGTGATCCAGGTGACCCAGCGGCGCATCGTGGCCTCCTATCCCTTAATCCGTTTCAGGAAGGTGTCGGCGGGCGGGCCGAACCCGGGTGCCGAGCGCCGCATGTGTTCCAGCGCGTAGTCCAGGCTCACGTCGCCGGAGGTCCGCAGGAAACTGTCGGCCGGCGCGCAACTGCCGCTGGCGCAGGCAACCGGGCGGGTGCCGTCGCGCACCAGCACGAAGGTCGGTACCCGGGTGACGGCATAGCGGTCGAAGGCCTGGGGATCGATCTGCACGGCCACCTGGTGGGAACCGATCAGGCCCTGCACCTGGGCGACGGTGTCGCGCAGCGAGCCGTTGGCGAAACCCCGGAGGACGATCGAGGCCTTCACCCGCGCGGCCTGGTCGACCAGGCGTTGCAGTGTGGGCCGGGGCATGGAGAGGCTGACGAATACCAACAGCCCTGGCCCAGTCGCCAGCCCCTGCGCCTGATTCGTTGCATCGGCTTGCGATGCGTAGCCCCGTGCCAGCGCTTCGAGGTCGATCGGGGTGCGGCTGAGGGGCTGGGGCAGCGCCTCGACGTTCGGGCGGGTCGGCACCGGCGCGGATCGCAGTTCGGCATCGCTGGGCATGCCGTACTTCCGCCGCGCCGCGTCGATGTCCTGGTCGGTGACGGTCGGCATTTCGCGGCGGACCCGTTCGATGTCCGCGTCGGTGATGACCGGCGGGTTTTGCGCCAGGGCCTGCGCGCTCGCCACGAGCGCGGCGGTGAGGCCGAGGGCCCGGGCAGATAGACGGAGATCAGAAGCCGACACAGCAGTTCCTCTTGCGAAATAACATGAAGGCGAAGTCCTCGCCGCGCACCGGGTATTCCTTGCCGGCGCCCCAGAGCACGGTGGTGCGGCCGAAGGGCTGGCAGCAGCGGCCGGCCTCCTTGGCGGTGTTGGGGATCGGGTAGGTGAGCTGGGTCTTGTAGGCGGTCTTGTCCATGACCGGCTCGAAGTACGGTCCGCACAGGCCGGGCGTGCCGTGCCAGCCCCAGGCGATCAGTTCGCGGTGCATCTTGGCGGTCAGGCGCTGGGCCATCAGCGCGGCCGTGCGCACGCCGCCCAGGTGGTAGGGCACGTGGCCGTCGAGCGGGTAGATGCCACCCTGGCAGCCGGCGCACCAGAAGAGCTCCTTGAGGCCGAAGCCCACCGAGGCGGCGACGCAGTCGGCCGCGCAGGCGGCGATGGCGACCGGATTGGCGAAGAGCACGGCGTCCGGATTGAGGATCAGGGTGAGTTCGTCGTCGGCCCACAGGGGATCGACCTCGGTGAGGTAGGCGAGATCGAAGGAGCCCTTTTCCAGGCAGGGGAAGTCGGTCACCACCTCCAGCCAGTACATCACCGGGTTCACGTAGAAGTGCGCCTGGTAGAAGCTGCCGCCGTCGCCATCGCCTTCGGGCCGTGTGAAGCGCGCCGCTTCCGGCGCCGGGATGCCCGGATCGAGATCGATGCCGCCGAGCGATACCAGGCAGAAGGGTTTGCGCACCGCCTCGACATGCCGTGCGGGCTCCCAGAAGCCGATGGAGAGCCCGATGACCGGATTGACGCCACAACTGCAGACGGGGCTCGATGGGTTGTCGGTGTCTTCCTGGTCGCCGAAGTTGGCGATGCGCGCACTGCCGATGCTGATCGGCAGGATGCAGGACCAGCAGATATCGGTGATCGGATTGGGAAACTTGCCGGTGCAGGTGGCCGCGCCGGCGGCGAGGCTGGGGCCGGCCGCGCAGGCGAGCACGGCGGCGAGCAGGAAGGAAACGAGGCCGCGATGGGCATTCATGGGGATACCGCCAATTCGTCGATACGCAGCCGCAGCCCGTCCTGCGACACCAGGGCCGGCACCTGGGTGATGCCCAGGCGGCGGGTGAGCAGGCCCTGCTGGTCGTAGTAGACCGGGACGTGCCAGGACTGCATCAGATCCAGGTAGGAGCCGCCGACCAGGATCGGCTTGACGCGTCCCTGGTAGAGGGCGATCAACTGCCGGGCGCGCCCGACCTGACGCGGGTCGCGGGCATCGAAGAACAGCAGGTGCCGGGACAGCGACACCACCTCCAGCGGGTTCTTGCGCGTGCCGGCGGCAAACAGCAATTCGCCCTGGGGGCCGAAGATGTTGCGATCCAGGGTGAAGCTCGGGTCGAAGTAGAAGGTCCGCATCGTGTCGGTCGGCCGTAGGCCGGTGACCGGCGGCGGATTCTTCACGGTCGCGATTCCCCGTTTCCGGGCTTCTGCTTCCAGGCGCCCGAGTTCGCCGCTGCGTTCCTTCTCGCGCAGGCGCTGCTCGATCATCTGGAGCAGATGGGGTTCGCTGATCTCGTAGGTCGGCCCGATGACGCCCAGATC